>Ga0207695_10010802_pt1 | contig 11132 bp, 7 predicted proteins | sample KBSC54metaG_FD_184354 | JGI IMG/M metagenome (GOLD analysis project Ga0207695, IMG submission 184354) | Corn rhizosphere microbial communities from Kellogg Biological Station, Michigan, USA - KBS C5-4 metaG (SPAdes) (version 2) | ecosystem: Host-associated > Plants > Roots > Rhizosphere > Soil... | reverse complement strand
AAATCGTCTCGACGATTTTCGCCAGTAAACGTAGGCCAGTAGCTCAATTGGCAGAGCGGCGGTCTCCAAAACCGCAGGTTGGGGGTTCGATTCCCTCCTGGCCTGCCAGCGTTTGACATGACAGAAGAAATCAAGCTCCAGGAAGTTGGCACGGCAGACCAGGTGAAGCTCGGCTTAGGGATAGCCGCTGTGATCGCCGGTGTCGTCGGCTATTACCTGCTCGGCAGCGATGCCACCTGGCTGCGCTGGGTGGTCGTCGCCGCCGGCCTCGTGGTCGCGGCCCTGCTGGTCGCTTTCTCGTATTACGGCAGCGAGTTCAACCAGTTCGTCACGAGCGCGCGCGTCGAGCTGCGCAAGATCATCTGGCCGAGCCGGCAAGAGGCGGGCATGACGACCCTGATCGTCTTCGTGTTCGTTGCCATCGCGGGCTTCTTCTTCTGGGGGCTCGATCTGCTGCTCGCGTGGGCAACGCGGGCATTGACGGGACAGGGGGGCTGATCCGTGGCACTGAGATGGTACGTGGTGCACGCCTACTCGAACTTCGAGCATCGGGTGTCGGAGTCGCTGAAGGAGCGCATCAAGCGCGCCTCGCTGGAGGAGAAATTCGGCGAGATCCTGGTCCCCACCGAGGAAGTCGTCGAGATGCGCGACGGCCAGAAGCGCCGTAGCGAGCGCAAGTTCTACCCCGGCTATGTGCTGGTGCAGATGGAGATGGACGAGGACACCTGGCACCTGGTACGCGAGGTGCCGAAGGTCCTCGGCTTCATCGGCGGCACGCCGGAGAAGCCGGCACCGATCACCGATCGCGAGGCCAACCAGATCCTGCGCCGGGTCGAGGAAGGCGCCGACAAGCCGCGGCCGAAGGTGCTCTTCGAGCCGGGCGAGGTGGTGCGCGTGGTCGACGGCCCGTTCAACGACTTCAACGGCGTCGTCGAGAACGTCAATTACGAGAAGAACCGCCTGCAGGTGGCGGTGCAGATCCTCGGACGCTCGACGCCGGTGGAGCTGGACTTCTCGCAAGTGGAGAAGGCATAGCGGGCAAGGGCCACTCCCTTGCCCGCGGCGAAATGTGTAGGGTCTTGCGAAAATCGTCTCGACGATTTTCGCCAATTAAGGTCGGGGAGCCTCACGGCGTTTGCACCCGAGGAGAGATGAATGGCTAAGAAGGTACAGGGCTACATCAAGCTGCAGGTGCCCGCGGGCGCCGCCAATCCCTCGCCTCCCATCGGGCCGGCGCTGGGCCAGCAGGGCGTGAACATCATGGAGTTCTGCAAGCAGTTCAATGCGCAGACCCAGAAGCTGGAGAAGGGGCTGCCGATCCCGGTGGTGATCACGGTCTACACCGATCGCAGCTTCACCTTCATCATGAAGACGCCGCCCGCCTCCGTGCTGATCCGCAAGGCGATCGGCATCGAGAAGGGAAGCGGGGCGCCCAACACCAACAAGGTGGGCAGGATCAACCGCAAGCAGCTCGAGGAAATCGCGAAAACCAAGCAGCCCGACCTGACTGCCGCCGATCTCGAGGCCGCCGTGCGCACCATCGCCGGCAGCGCGCGCAGCATGGGCGTGGACGTGGAGGGCTGATCGTGGCAATCGCAAAGCGCATGAAGGTGTGGAAAGACAAGCTCCCTCCCGGCAAGCAATACCCGATCGAGGAGGCACTGAAGCTCGTCAAGGAGTTCGCCAAGGCGAAGTTCGATGAGACGGTCGATGCCGCGGTGAACCTCGGGATCGATGCCAGCAAGTCCGATCAGCAGGTGCGCGGCTCGACGGTCATGCCCAACGGCACGGGCAAGACCGTGCGTGTGGCGGTCTTCACCTCGGGCAAGAACCAGGAGCTCGCGAAGGCCGCGGGCGCCGACATCGTCGGGCTGGAAGACTTGGCAGCGAAGGTCAAGGCGGGCGAGATCAACTTCGACCGCGTCATTGCCAGCCCCGATGCCATGCGCATCGTCGGCCAGCTCGGCCAGATCCTGGGTCCCCGCGGTCTCATGCCGAACCCAAAGGTCGGCACCGTGACCCCCGACGTCGCCACGGCGGTGAAGAACGCCAAGGCGGGCCAGGTCACCTATCGCGTCGACAAGGCCGGCATCGTGCACTGCACGATCGGCAAGGCCAGCTTCGAGATCGGCGCGCTCAAGGAGAACCTGGCCGCGCTAATCGCCGACCTGCACAAGGCGAAGCCGGCCTCGTCCAAGGGCCAGTATCTGAAGCGTGTGACCCTCTCCTCCACCATGGGGCCGGGCGTCACCATCGATCAGGCGAGTTTGTAAGAGGTTCGCGGATTTTGGCAAAGCCAAAAGCCGCCGTTGATCAATAGATTTTGGTGCGGGACGGGTCGCGTAAGCGGCCCGGCCATCATCGAAGACCGCAGGCGAGGGGCCGGCCCTCTTAATGACCGCCTGCGCAGATGGTGAACCGCTTTCGCATCGAGGCTCTCTCGAGGCGGGAAGGTCGCCATGGGGAAGCCCACCGGGAAGACCGGCGGCTTCATTCGTAACCGTGATCTTCTCACCCGAGAGGAGAGAAGGAATGGCACTCAACCTGGAAGACAAGAAGGCGCTGGTGGCCGAAGTGGCCGAAGTGGCCGCCAAAGCCCAGTCGGTCGTGGCCGCGGAATACCGCGGGCTCACCGTCGGGCAGATGACGGAGCTTCGCGCCAAGGCGCGGGCGCAGGGCGTGTACATGCGTGTGGTCAAGAACACGCTGGCGCGCAAGGCGTTCGCCGGGACCTCGTTCGAGCCGGTAGGCCCGAAGCTCAAGGGGCCCCTCGTGCTCGCGTTCTCGAAGGACGACCCCGGCGCCGCTGCGCGTCTGGTGAAGGACTTCGCGAAGGCGAACGAGAAGCTGGTGGCGACCCTCGTGGCGCTCGGCGGGCAGGTAATGCCCGGCGGGGACCTCGAGAAGGTGGCCAGCCTGCCGACGCGCGAGCAGGCGTTGTCGATGCTGCTGGGGGTGCTCAAGGCACCGATCCAGAAGTTCGTCGCCACGCTTGCTGAGCCGCCGGCCAAGCTCGCCCGCACTCTGGCCGCGGTACGCGACCAGAAGCCGCAAGCCGCCTAGCCGACTTGTCTTGAAATAAATTTGCGGAGACCCAACATGGCTGTCAGCAAAGACGAAATCCTCGATGCAATTTCCAAGATGACCCTGATGGAGGTCGTCGAGCTCATCTCCGACATGGAGAAGAAGTTCGGCGTCACCGCCGCGGCGCCCGTCGCCGTGGCTGCGGCCCCGGGTGCGGGCGGCGCTGCCGCTGCGCCGGCCGAGGAGCAGACGGAATTCACCGTCACTCTCAAGGAATACCCGGCCGACAAGAAGGTGACCGTGATCAAGGTGATCCGCGAGATCACCGGCCTCGGCCTCAAAGAGGCCAAGGACCTCGTCGAGGGCGTGCCCTCGACCGTCAAAGAGGCGGTATCCAAGGCCGACTCCGAGACCATCAAGAAGAAGCTCGAGGACGCCGGCGCGAAAGTGGAGATCAAGTAATTTTGATCGCCACGCGCTGCGCGCAGGACAAGCAGGGCTCGCGCTTCGGCGCGGGCCCTGTGTTCCGGGCTGGGAAGCCCATTTTTTCCGTTCCGAGGTGAACCCCCGATGGCCTATTCCTTCACCGAGAAGAAGCGCATCCGCAAGAGCTTTGGCAAGCAGGCGAGCATCCTGGACACGCCTTATCTGCTCGCCATCCAGCTCGACTCCTATCGCTCGTTCCTGCAGGCGGAGAAGCCTGAGGACGCGCGCGATGCCGTGGGGCTGCACGCTGCCTTCCGAAGCGTGTTCCCGATCTCGAGCTACTCCGGCAACGCTTCGCTCGAGTACGTGAGCTACCGGCTCGGCGAGCCGGTATTCGACGTCAAGGAGTGCCAGCTGCGCGGGCTCACCTATGCCGCGCCGCTGCGCGTGAAGGTGCGCCTGATCGTGCTCGACAAGGAGGCCGCCGGCGCCAAGAAGCCCGTCAAGGATGTGCGCGAGCAGGAGGTCTATCTCGGCGAGCTGCCGCTCATGACCGACAACGGCACCTTCATCATCAACGGCACGGAGCGGGTGATCGTCTCCCAGCTCCACCGCTCCCCCGGCGTGTTCTTCGATCACGACCGCGGCAAGACCCATTCCTCGGGCAAGCTCCTCTTCTCCGCCCGCATCATTCCCTACCGCGGCTCGTGGCTCGACTTCGAGTTCGACCCGAAGGACTGCGTGTTCGCGCGCATCGACCGGCGGCGCAAGCTCCCGGTCACCATCATCCTGCGGGCGCTGGGCATGAACGAGGCGGACATCCTCGCCACGTTCTTCGATACCAACACCTTCTACATCGGCCGCGAGGAAGTGGCGCTGCAGCTCGTGCCGCAGCGGCTGCGCGGCGAGACCGCGACGTTCGAGATCCGCGTCGGCGACAAGGTGATCGTGGAGGAAGGCCGCCGGATCACCGCGCGCCACGTGCGCCAGCTCGAGGATGCGAAGGTCACGCGTCTGCGCGTGCCGCGTGAATACGCCTACGGAAAGATCCTCTCCCAGGACGTGGTCAACGCCGATACCGGCGAGATCCTCGCGAAGGCGAACGAGGTGCTGACCGCCGCTTCCGTCGAGAAGCTGATCGAGGCCGGCATCACCGAGATCCAGACACTCTATGTGAACGATCTCGACCGCGGGCCATATATCTCAGACACGCTGCGCATCGACCCGACCAAGACGCGCCTCGAGGCGCTGGTCGAGATCTATCGCATGATGCGTCCGGGCGAGCCGCCGACCAAGGATGCGGCGGAGAACCTGTTCGCGAACCTTTTCTTCAACGGTGAGCGGTATGACCTTTCGGCGGTAGGCCGCATGAAGTTCAACCGGCGCGTCGGACGCCAGGAGATCACCGGCTCCGGCATCCTCTATGACCGCAAGTACTTTGGCGGCCGCACGGATGAAGCCTCCAAGCGCATGGTCGAGAAGTACGGTGAAACCTCCGACATCATCGACGTGTTGAAGGTCCTGATCGACATCCGCAACGGCAATGGCCAGGTGGATGACATCGATCACCTCGGCAATCGCCGGGTGCGAAGCGTCGGCGAGATGGCGGAGAACGCCTTCCGCGTCGGCCTCGTGCGTGTCGAGCGCGCCGTCAAGGAGCGCCTGACCATCGCGGAGACCGAGCCGCTGATGCCGCAGGAGATGATCAACGCCAAGCCGGTGGCGGCGGCGGTGAAGGAGTTCTTCGGCTCCTCACAGCTCTCGCAGTTCATGGACCAGAACAACCCGCTGTCCGAGGTGACCCACAAGCGGCGCGTCTCCGCGCTCGGCCCGGGCGGCCTCACGCGTGAGCGCGCAGGGTTCGAGGTGCGCGACGTGCACCCGACCCACTACGGCCGGGTGTGCCCGATCGAGACGCCGGAAGGCCCGAACATCGGCCTCATCAACTCGCTCGCGGTGTATGCCCGCACCAATCAGTATGGCTTCCTCGAGACGCCGTACCGGTGGGTCGAGGGCGGCCGCGTCACCGACCGGATCGACTACCTCTCGGCCATCGAGGAGGGCGACTTCGCCATTGCGCAGGCGAACGCCAGCCTGGGTCCCCAGGGAGAGCTCAAAGACGAGCTGGTCTCCTGCCGCTTCCAGAATGAGTTCACGCTCATGCCGCGGGAACGCATCAACTACATGGATGTGAGCCCGAAGCAGATCGTGTCGGTGGCGGCATCGCTCATCCCATTCCTCGAGCACGACGATGCCAACCGCGCCCTCATGGGCTCGAACATGCAGCGCCAGGCGGTACCGACCCTGCGCTCCGAGACTCCGCTGGTCGGCACCGGCATGGAGCGTCCGGTCGCGATCGACTCCGGTGTGACGGTCGTTGCCAAGCGCGGCGGCATCGTCGACTCGGTGGACGCCTCGCGCATCGTGGTACGCGTGAACGATGAGGAGACCGTCGCTGGCGAGCCCGGCGTCGATATCTACACGCTTACGAAGTACACCCGCTCCAACCAGAACACGTGCATCAATCAGCGGCCGCTGGTCAACGCAGGCGATCACATCGCTCGCGGCGACGTGCTGGCGGACGGTCCCTCGACGCACCTGGGTGAGCTGGCGCTCGGCCAGAACCTGCTGGTCGCGTTCATGCCCTGGAACGGCTACAACTTCGAGGATTCGATCCTCATCTCCGAGCGCGTCGTGCAGGAGGACCGCTTCACCACCATTCATATCGAGGAGCTGACCTGCGTCGCCCGCGATACGAAGCTCGGCCCGGAAGAGATCACCGCCGACATTCCGAACGTCGGCGATGCGGCGCTGGCCAAGCTCGATGAGGCGGGCATCGCCTTCATCGGCGCGGAGGTCAAGGCAGGCGACATCCTGGTCGGCAAGGTCACCCCGAAGGGAGAGACCCAGCTGACTCCGGAAGAGAAGCTGCTGCGCGCCATCTTCGGCGAGAAGGCTTCCGACGTGAAGGACACGAGCCTGCGCGTCCCGCCCGGGATGGACGGTACCGTGATCGACGTGCGCGTGTTCACGCGCGATGGCGTGGAGAAGGACACCCGCGCGCTCTCGATCGAGAAGGCGGAGATCGAGCGGGTCCGCAAGGACTTCGCCGACCAGCAGCGCATCCTGGAGGACGATCTCTTCCAGCGCGTGCGCGGCATGCTGGTCGGACAGAGCGCCGCCGGCGGTCCCCGCAAGCTCAAGGCCGGCACCCCCATCACGGCCGAATACCTGGACGAGCTGCCGCGCGAGGAGTGGTTCGAGATCCGCCTCGAGGACGAGGATGCCAACTCGCAGCTCGAGCAGGCCTCGGAGCGCGTCGCGTTGCAGCGCAAGGCTTTCGAGAAGCGCCTGGAGGACAAGAAGGCGAAGATCACGGCCGGCGACGATCTTGCCCCGGGCGTGCTCAAGATGGTGAAGGTCTATCTCGCGGTGAAGCGCCGCGTGCAGCCGGGCGACAAGATGGCCGGCCGCCACGGTAACAAGGGAGTGATTTCCACCATCGTACCGGTGGAGGACATGCCGTACACCGAGGACGGTACGCCGGTAGACATCGTATTGAATCCGCTGGGCGTGCCCTCGCGTATGAACGTCGGCCAGGTGCTGGAAACGCACCTTGGTTGGGCGGCGAAGGGCGTTGGCCTGAAGATCGGACGGATGCTCGAAGCCCAGGCCGCCGCGGCGGAGCTGCGCTCGTTCATCAAGCAGATCTACAACGAGACCGGCGGCCAGCGTGAGGAGATCGACAGCCTGAATGACACCGACCTGAAGCAGCTGGCACGCAATCTGTCGAACGGCGTGCCCATGGCAACGCCGGTGTTCGACGGTGCGAGCGAGAAGGAGATCAAGCGGATGCTGGAGCTCGCCGACCTGCCGACCAGCGGTCAGACGTATCTTTACGACGGACGCACTGGTGAGCGTTTCGAGCGCTCGGTGACCGTGGGCTACATGTACATGCTGAAGCTCAATCACCTGGTCGACGACAAGATGCACGCGCGCTCCACCGGACCTTACAGTCTGGTCACCCAGCAGCCGCTGGGCGGCAAGGCGCAGTTCGGCGGCCAGCGCTTCGGCGAGATGGAGGTCTGGGCGCTGGAGGCGTACGGCGCTTCCTACACGCTGCAGGAGATGCTGACGGTCAAGTCCGACGACGTGAACGGCCGCACCAAGATGTACAAGAACATCGTGGACGGCAATCACCAGATGGACGCCGGCATGCCGGAGTCCTTCAACGTGCTCGTCAAGGAGATCAGATCGCTCGGCATCAACATGGAGCTCGAGCAGGATTGATGGAAGGGAGTCCGATTCCTTCGGCGCGCAGCGCCGCTACGTTTTCGGGGTCGGCCCGGCCGACCCCGTAAGAGGTTGGGCGAAGCCCATAAGGATCACTGATGAAAGATTTACTGAAGCTTTTCAAGCAGCATGCGCCGGTGGAGCAGTTCGATTCGATCAAGATCGGACTCGCCTCGCCGGAGATGATCCGCGCCTGGTCGTATGGCGAGGTGAAGAAGCCGGAGACCATCAACTACCGCACCTTCAAGCCGGAGCGCGACGGGCTCTTCTGCGCGAAGATCTTCGGCCCCGTGAAGGACTACGAGTGTCTTTGCGGCAAGTACAAGCGCCTCAAGCACCGCGGCGTCGTCTGCGAGAAGTGCGGCGTCGAGGTGACGCAGTCCAAGGTGCGCCGCGAGCGCATGGGTCACATCGAGCTCGCGAGCCCGACGGCCCACATCTGGTTCCTGAAGTCTCTGCCGTCCCGCATCGGCCTCATGCTCGACATGACGCTGCGCGAGATCGAGCGCGTGCTCTACTTCGAGGCCTTCGTCGTCATCGATCCGGGCATGACCCCGCTGCAGCGCGGGCAGCTGCTCACCGACGAGATGTATCTCGAGGCGATCGAGGAGCACGGGGATGAGTTCGACGCCCGCATGGGCGCCGAGGCCGTCTACGAGCTGCTGCGCACCATCGACCTGCAGGCCGAGATCGGCAAGGTGCGGGAAGAGATGGCCGGCACCTCCTCGGAGACCAAGCTCAAGCGCCTCTCCAAGCGGCTGAAGCTCATCGAGTCGTTCATCGAGTCGGGCAACAAGCCGGAGTGGATGGTCATGACCGTCCTGCCGGTGCTGCCGCCCGACCTGCGTCCGCTCGTGCCGCTCGATGGCGGACGGTTTGCGACGTCTGACCTCAACGACCTCTATCGTCGAGTCATCAACCGTAACAACCGCCTGCGCCGCCTGCTCGAGCTCAACGCTCCAGACATCATCGTGCGCAATGAGAAGCGCATGCTGCAGGAGGCGGTGGACGCCCTGCTCGACAACGGCCGCCGCGGCCGTGCGATCACCGGCACCAACAAGCGCCCGCTGAAGTCCCTGGCCGACATGATCAAGGGCAAGCAGGGGCGGTTCCGCCAGAACCTGCTCGGCAAGCGCGTCGATTATTCCGGCCGCTCGGTCATCGTCGTCGGCCCGCAGCTGCGCCTGCATCAGTGCGGCCTGCCGAAGAAGATGGCGCTCGAGCTCTTCAAGCCCTTCATCTTCCAGAAGCTGCAGCTGCGTGGCGAGGCTTCGACCATCAAGGCCGCCAAGCGGCTGGTGGAGCGCGAGGGGCCTGAGGTTTGGGACATCCTCGAGGAGGTCATCCGCGAGCATCCCGTCCTGCTCAACCGCGCGCCTACGCTGCACCGCTTGGGGATCCAGGCGTTCGAGCCGCAGCTCGTCGAAGGCAAGGCGATCCAGCTGCATCCGCTGGTCTGCACGGCCTTCAACGCGGACTTCGACGGCGACCAGATGGCCGTGCACGTGCCGCTGTCCCTCGAGGCACAGCTCGAGGCACGGGCACTCATGATGTCGTCGAACAACATCCTTCTGCCGGCGAACGGTGATCCGATCATCGTGCCGTCACAGGACGTGGTGCTCGGGCTCTATTACATGACCCGTGAGCGCGTGGGCGCCCGCGGCGAAGGCATGGCGTTCTCGGATATCCACGAGGTGCACCGTGCCTACGAGAGCCGCATGGTGGATCTGCAGGCCAAGGTGCGCGTACGCCTTCGCGAGACGCTGCGCGTCGCCGGTGGTGAGTTCGAGGAGAAGCGCCGGGTCGTGAATACGACAGTCGGCCGCGCTCTGCTGTTCGAAATACTGCCGCGGGGCCTGTCCTTCGATCTCATCAATCAGGACATGACCAAGAAGCTGATCTCCGCGACCATCAATGCCTGCTACCGCACGCTGGGTCAGAAAGAGACCGTCATCTTCGCCGACCAGCTCATGTACACGGGCTTCCACTACGCCACGCGCGCAGGGGTGTCCTTCGGCATCGATGACATCGTCATTCCGGAGCAGAAGACCCGCATCGTCGCCAGCGCCGATCATGAGGTGAAGGAGATCCAGGAGCAGTACGCCTCCGGCCTCGTGACCAATGGCGAGCGCTACAACAAGGTGGTCGACATCTGGTCGCGCGCCAACGATCAGGTGGCGAAGGCGATGATGGAGAAGCTCGGGAGCGAGGAGGCCAAGGATTCGAAGGGGCAGCTGACCCGGCAGAAGTCCTTCAATTCCATCTTCATGATGGCCGACTCCGGCGCGCGCGGCTCTGCCGCCCAGATCCGTCAGCTCGCCGGCATGCGCGGCCTGATGGCCAAGCCGGATGGATCCATCATCGAGACCCCGATCACGGCCAACTTCCGTGAAGGTCTCAACGTTCTGCAGTACTTCATCTCGACGCACGGGGCCCGCAAGGGTCTTGCCGATACAGCGCTGAAGACGGCCAACTCCGGGTATCTCACCCGCCGGCTGGTCGATGTGGCGCAGGATCTCGTCGTGACGGAGCCCGACTGCGGAACCACCAACGGTGTCAACATGGCGCCGCTGGTCGAGGGTGGCGATGTCGTCGAGGCGCTCGGTGAGCGCGTCCTCGGCCGCGTGTTGGCAGAGGACATTCTCAAGCCGGGGAGCGATGAGGTGTTCATCGCCAATGGAACCCTGCTCGATGAGAAGCTGGTGCGGCAGTTGGAGCACGAGGGCGTGGATCAGATCAAGGTCCGCTCACCCATCACGTGTAAGACCCGCTACGGCGTATGCGCGCAGTGCTATGGACGCGATCTCGGGCGCGGCCGGATCATCAGCATCGGCGAGGCGGTGGGCGTCATGGCCGCGCAGTCGATCGGCGAGCCGGGCACGCAGCTCACGATGCGTACCTTCCACATCGGCGGTGCCGCATCCCGGGCCGCTGCGGCGAGTAACGTCGAGGTGCGTAACAAGGGCGTCGTCCGCTTCCACCACATCAAGACCGTTCAGCACGAGAAAGGTCACCTGGTGGCGGTGTCCCGCTCGGGCGAGATCGGCCTGGTCGATGAATTCGGCCGCGAGCGCGAGCGCTACAAGATTCCGTACGGCGCGATGATCAGTGTCAAGGAAAACGACCATGTGGCGGCCGGTCAGGTCGTGGCGACCTGGGACCCGCACACCCATCCGGTGGTGACCGAGGTCGCAGGCCTCGTGAAGTTCCAGGACTTCGTCGACGGCCTCACCGTTACGACGCAGGTGGACGAGGTCACGGGGCTTTCCAGCACCGTGGTACTCGACACCAAGCAGCGCGGCGGCAAGGACCTGCGTGCGACCGTCAAGCTGGTCAACAGCAAGGGCAAGGAAGTGACCTTCGCCAACACGGAGATTCCGGCGGTGTAT
>Ga0207695_10010799_pt1 | contig 11134 bp, 23 predicted proteins | sample KBSC54metaG_FD_184354 | JGI IMG/M metagenome (GOLD analysis project Ga0207695, IMG submission 184354) | Corn rhizosphere microbial communities from Kellogg Biological Station, Michigan, USA - KBS C5-4 metaG (SPAdes) (version 2) | ecosystem: Host-associated > Plants > Roots > Rhizosphere > Soil... | reverse complement strand
CTGGTGAGCAAGAACGATCCCATTTAGAAGCGAGAACGGAGTGCATTCCACGAGCTTAGGCGTTCGATAGAGCAGCGAATACGTAACCCGCATAATGCGCTCTGTATCAGCCCCGGCGGTGACCGCCGCGATTTGCTTACTGTTGGCTTTCCAGAACTTCTGGAGTTGCGTCTGCGCCTGCTCTGGAACTACCATTGCTGTTGCGACGGCTTGATCATGAGGTGTTGGCTTCATGCGCGTTTCTCTCCCAAGGTTTCCGACTCGCGCACTCGAAGAGTATCGGCAGCTTCGAATTGCTGGAGTATTTCATCTACGGCCTTAATCGTTTCCTGACTTGGGGCATTTACTCCCACCACGCCAGCCAGTGCTCTCCATTGTTCGGGGAGAATCATGTTTGTTTCCGAAGCGCAAATGCCGTGCGCATGAAGATGAGCCGCTAGCTTGGTGGCCTTTGCAAAGCGCCCATCCTGCTCGTACATCGTGTTCATGCCACCTCCCCGAAATCCATACCGCCCGCATCGTGCTCCGGCTCGCGCTCAGCCTGCTTTACCAGCCCTTCGGAAAACTGCCGCTGCTTTAGACGGTGGAGCGACCGCAAGTGGTCGAGGAGCCGCGCCTGTTCCGCCAACTCCCTACCGAAAAAGTAGTCCTCGAACTTCTCGCGCTCCGTACGCCTCGGTGCTCTCTTGCTCGCCATAATCTCCTCAGAACGGACAGTCGTCATCAGCCAATGGATAATTCTGCTTCAGTTCATACATGCATTTCTCAGGCAGCTCGTTGTCGGGATCTTCTTGTTCCAGCAGCGCAAGTTCGCGCGGGTCCATGAACTGGTCGTAGTAGTCCCGATCCGACGGCGCGTCCCACATCGTCCACATGGCTAGTGCAGCCCCTTCGCCGCGATGTACACCACCGCCCAGAAGGCCGCGCCGAAGATCAGGAAGAGGATCGTCAAGCCGATACCCCGCCGTCCGCGTTCCAAGTTCGCTCGTTGGTCGATTCGGATAATCATTTCAGTCCTCAAAAATAGCGGGGCCGGTTCCCTAGTTCGCGGCCCCGCCGGAGTCGGAATGAAAAGCTCGTGACTCATCCAAACTGCAACCGGATTTTGCGAGCATGTGCCAGACGGCCAATTCAGCCTCAGGCGCCAGCACGCATTCGCCGTGTTGGATGTGCATGTCTTCCTCATGCAGGGCGGCCACAATCGCTTCGGCCAGCGCCTGTCGGTGGGTCGGTTCGTTATCGTCGTAGACAAAATTAGCCATTAGATTGCTCCCGCTCCAGCGAGTTGATGAGGTCTTCGAACATGGACTTCTCGGATAGCACCCACAGCAGGACCATCCGCGATTGCAACAGCATCTGCGCGGTTTCGATATCACCAACGTCCGAGCATTCGGATTCTCCCGGCTTCATTAACTCAATCGCCCGCCTGATCCGCCCTTCGCTTCTCACAATGCCCTCCGCGCTTCGTCGATGAATCTTTCCGCCCGATCTAGGCAGATGCGGACGTGCCCGTGGGATTGCGCTTCCCGGCACGTTTTGGCATCCTGGATCTCTTCCATCGCGAGGTCCAGCCATTGCGGTACCGTGCAGTCGGAATGCGGCGTATCGGGCCCGCCAAGCGTCGGATCGTTCGGGATCGTTTCCATCATCGCCACACCTCCAGCCCAGCAGCCTGACAGCGGAACACCTCAACCCAATCGGCCCCGCAGTCTTCGCAGTAATAATGCAGCCTCGTAGCGCCATTCGGCTGCGGGTCGTAGTACGCCAGCTTCTTATGGAGGTGGATGCCACGGGCGCATAGGAAGGCTAGGATGCGGCGCTTCATTGTTCGTCCTCCGGTTCGATCTCAACAGATGAGGCGATCCGTTCAGCCGCCATTCTGATCCAGTGGACTTCTAAGAACAGGGCAAGCAATAGCCCCAAGATGCCGCACAGCGGAATTAGGATCGCGCGGATGTCAGCTTCGCTCATGCTGCCTGCCTGCCTTTCAGCACCAAGCTCAGCCCCCGGACGGCGCGCGCTGCCCCGGTGGGCGGCATACGCGGCGGCTGGCCGTCGAAGAATGCGAGGCGCAAAACTTCTGCCGGACGTATGCCGTGCATGTCGCCGACGAGTTGCGCCGCCGCTTCGTCAGCATCGGACATGGACGCGCGAATCGTGCGGTAGAGGGCGACCAGTTCGGCCTGTTCGGATTGGGTGAGTTTCTTCATTTGAATTCCTGGGGGAGGGGTTAGCCTCCCCGGTCATTACGCTGGCGTTCCGTTGATAATCACGATGTCGAGAGCCTTGGCGATCTCGTCTCGCGATCCAAGGAATGCCTGTCGAGCCACATCCTCCTGCCGGATGAGGCTGTACCAGATGTCCAGCTTTCCTTCTTTAACGCGGAAGCGGAGCAATGCTTCTATCGGAACCTGGAAGCCGCCGACGTAGCACGGAAGCTGAATCGTGAAGCGCTCAGGGACGGATAGTTGACTCGCCCCTACCGAAGCCTTGGTAGTCTCGGTGTAGCGGAAGTTCATGTTTCCGTTGGCGCGCGCGCCTCCGCCGAATTCCACCTCGGTCGTGGCCTGCATATCGCGGGCGACTTCCATGATGGTGGCCGGAGACGGGTTGATGATGTCGAAGGCGTTCTGCTCTAGAAATTCCGCAAAAGCGGCCTGCGTGAAGTGCTTGTTGTTGGAGCCTGTCCACGCCTTCCACGATTCGCTGAAGCGAAGCGTCAACGAGACGCGATGCTGACACCATCGCGGAGTGGATTTATCTGACTCGTGATAGTCCACAACGCCCACAACCTTAGCCTCTGGCTCATACGCAAACACTCGGCTATCGGCGTTGCGGAAGTCCCCAAAGTATTTAATGAATGACTCGGGGTCGAGAACGCAGACGGTTCCCTTGATGCGCTTGGGCTGGACCTCGTGTGGCTCCAGTTCGTTAAACACAAGCTCTGGCATCGCCAAAGCCGTGCATCCATCCGGGACGATAACCACCGGAACGTTCGTGCCCGGTAGAATCTTGGGACCTACGGATGCCTGCCCGAGCCGTACCAACTCTTGGACTACATCAACCGAAAGCTTACTGTCTGCCACTGCGAACCTCCTGCGTCTCCATCTGGAACATTGCGGCCTGCGCCGGATCGTCGCGCGTCAGCGTTCCCTCTTTGCTGACAAAGAAGACGCTCTTGCCAATTTCCAGTTCGGGCTTCTTGACTTTGCACTCATGCGAAGTTTCGACTTCGAGGACCGCCGCGCCCAGTCCGAATTTCGCTGGCTTAATAGAGAGCTTGATTGTGAGTTCGCCCTTGCCGCCCGTTTCCAGGACGCCACGAAGGACCTCGTTAAACTTCGTATTGCAGTCTGCCGCGACTTGCCCATTTCGCATGTCGAGTAAGCACTGCAGTAAATCTGTCTGCTTGTGTTCTGCTTCCATAAAACTTATGCCGCCTTCCTTCCGCGCAATTCGTATTCGATATCGGTGATGCGTCGGTCGAGATTCCGAAGCCATTCCTCGATCAGGATCAGGCTGGAACTCGACATCTCGCACGACTCTTGGTGCAGGCTCCTACCGGCGCGAACTGAGCGGAGCGCTTCCGCTCTACGTGCTGCCGGAACTGCCGACGGGACGCGCTTGGAGTATGCTCGTTTCCCTTTGGCTGGCGGGACTTCCGCGATGGCGGATTGCGGCGCGTTAATTCTGATGGGATTATTCAGCATGACTCGCCCTCCTGTTGGTGCGCTTAATGAGCCTGGGCATGCAGTATTTCGCCGCATCGTATGTTTCCGGAAGGGATCTGAGATAATTCTCGGCGGACACGGGATCAATAGAGAGCAGCGCCAGCCATACCGCTTCAGCGGCATCGCGTATATCGGCATAAAGCCCGATATACTTCTCGCAGATCATGGCAGCCCATTTCGCCTTGCGCCTTCTGACCCCACGGATCCCACTCTTGCCATTCGATCGCGATGGTCGGTTAAGGGTGCTTATGTGGTGGCTAATTTTTCTGAGATTCAGTCGCCGACAGTTGCCCCCATCGCCGTCGATATGATCGACCACCGTGCCGTCCGCAACGAAAGGACCAGAACCCGTGATCAGTCGATGGAGTTGAATTTGCCGACCGCCCAGCTTGCCTATGAAATAGATCCGCCATTTTGGGACATTCTGCTCCCTAAACCCAATCCATTCACAAGATCGGATCAGCGAAACGTCTTCGTGGTCAATCTTGCAATAGCGAGGGCCGTACTTCGATGGAACAGAAACGATTGAATATTCGCCGCTACTGTCGATGCTTATCAGTTCTTGGCTCGGCATCTATTTGGTGCCCCTCTTGCGCCGCGCGCGAATGCGCCTTAATTGGCTTCTGACCGATTTTCCGTTCGCGCTGTCGATGCACTTTCCGCCCGTCTCCTCAAGGAGAGCAGCGATACGCGGGATCTCTTCGTCGAGCATCCGCGAGCTAAGTACGCCCGCAAGATATTTGGAAACAGTAGGACGGCTCACGTTTAGCCTCTTGGCTGCCCAGCCGTGGCTACCCCGGAACTTGCTGAAAACTTTTGCCATATCGTCTCGGCGTGCTAGCATTTGATCGGTGCTTCTATTTGGTACCTAGTTGGTACCCGGAAGCTAGTATGCTATGACGCTAGCATGCTAGTCAAGCGGTTTTACTAGCACTTTTTCAAAATGGCTGAAAAGAAACCAGCTAGACCTCAAATTAGTTTTGAGATCGACGACGAAACCCGTCGCCAGTTCAGAACAAAGGCAGTGGCGCGCGGGGAGAGCACTGCTGGACTACTGAACGCCTTCGTTAATTCCTACCTGCGCGGAGAAATTGCCGATCCCCCGGTCGTGGATTGCCCAATCTGCGGATCGACTCTAAAGGTTGATGGGCAGGCCGTCTATATCATCCAGGCTGCCAGCGAGCAAGAAACTATCAAGATCCCGCCTAACCTTCGCGGCGAAGTCGAAGAATTTTTGAACTTTGCAATCTCGCCGATCATTTCGGACGTGGAATGGCGTGACATGATGCTCGACCTATTCCGCAAGCGTGCAGCGAAGCGCAAGTCGGTCCAAAAATAGAACGATGCCCTACCTTGGGGCACCTGTCACAATAAGATTAAAAATCTATTTCCATTAGTCTTAGTTGGTTAGAAAAAAACACACGCTTGTCACCCCTGGAAGGGCATTGACTCAGCTAAATAGCGGGCGTACCATATGGTTGCTTTCCCCGTACGGTCGTCATGGTACGGGTTCTTCAAATCCCAGGGGTGAAATCTTGACTGGCGATTCCAGCGTCTTTGGCTTTGTTCATCTAGGCATCTCAGAAGTCAATCGGTTAGCGGATGGAAAATGCTTCTCCCCGCAGGAGATGGCCGCGCTTTTGGCGCTCGCCGACAAGCTCCATGACGCTGTTCTTCAGGCGATTTGCGCACAAGAGGAACATCCCAATCTACTAGCCCCACTAGGTCTACTAGCGAATCACCAAAGGATTGAATTACTTCTTATGCGTGGAGTCAGTCCGCGAATCGTGAGGGGAATCAGGAATCGGCGATACGCCAGCTACTGCAGTGTCTGGCACGTTGCCAAGAAAGATTTCGAAATTGCCTCGCGGCATATCCGCACGCAATACGCGGACGCCTCGGAGTGGCCATCATTTGCGAAGGAAGAGCGGCGCTTACTGCGTGCCGAGTGGCTGTTCGCGCGCCTCTGGCTGGCCGGGGTGAAATACCGCTTGGGGTTCCGTACGGATATGAAGCGCTTGACCGATCAGATTGCAGCGCTCTTGGTCGATCTACCGAACCGCAGAGACTGCATCGCGTAGGCGGGACTCTCGGAGGTCCATGCCTGCGGCGCAGGCCGCCAGTGCGGATTCATTTCGCGCTGGCGAGTCGCCCTCTTGCCAGCGTGGCACCATGCACCATGCCATGGATGCGGCTAGGCTGGTGAGGATCGGCAGCGTCACGCGCACGGTGAAGGATCGGTAGCCTATTCCCATCATCGATGACAACAGCACGCCTGAGGTGAGCTGTGCGCCGAGAATCCACGTTCCCCAAGTGGCCGCGCGTGGGATCTTCCGGCCGATGTGAGCCAGCGCAGCCCACGATCCGATCAGGACGGTCGCCATGATCACGTCCACCAGGCGCTCAAACCCAACGGAAGCCCCAAGCCACCAGCTATTATTCGCTACGAGTAGTTGATTTGCCAGCGACAGAGTCCCGCCGATAATCGCGAGGGTCGCTAGAATCGCCTGCCCGATCCGGGTGAAGTGCCGATACTCCGAGGTGGCGGCGGTGAATAGCTCGATTACGCACACCGCAGTAAGGGCCCGCATTATCGGCGCAGTGCTGGAATAGATTTGGACGTACTCCGCGGTGGTCGCAGAGGTGAGCAGGAAGGTTGACCGCAGCGCGGACGCGAGCAGCCATAGGCAGATCAGGGGAAAACGACGGACGAGGCCGAGCGGGAAGAACCGAATTGCGGCGATTACCTGAAAGCCGACCGCCGCAATCCAGAGGAGTCGAAGGACCATTAGCGAGCCCAGCGTAGCACGATGAGCCAGTTAAATAGTCCGGTAAAGTACCTATCTATTGGCCATTCGGCGGGCACGGCGGGCTAGGATCACCAGGACCGCAAACCGGGTCGGCGCAACATTCCTCTTGAGCTTTCCCATTGGCGTTCTGGTGGTTGTGGTTGTTGCTCGACACGACCGAAGCGGCGGCGCCGAGGAGCAGGATGATGTACAGGGCGACTTGCAGCATTGGGACAGGGGCCTCCTAAATCATTTTATGCCGAAAATGTTTTGGGGATGCGAAATTCTTCGCGCTACTTCAGCACCACCTCGAAACACACCGGCCCCATCGCAATCACGCTGGGGTGAAGCTTCTGCGGGCACGGGATGGCACCGCCGATAGTCAGCGCCTTTCCCGTCGGGTCGCTGGAGAACTTCAGGACCAGCAGCACGACCCCGCCACCAGTGGGTCCGTCTGCCGCGGCGAAGCCCACCGTCCCGCCGTCAGCACCGCCGAGTAGGATTGCGCCCGTCGGGCTGGCAGTGGTGCCGCCGAGCGTTACCCCGCCTTCGCACTTGATGCCTCGCTGGCCATCCGTCGCGCAGCCGGGGAATTTATCCTCCGCAATGGGGATTGGCACCACATCGATGGCAGACACCACCGCATTCCGGACCAACGTCTGGAACGTCGCCGTGATTCCGTTGCCACCGCTCGCCAGGACCGTGAACGTCTGCACGTACTCCTTGTTGAGCCCCACGGCGGCCCAGATGTCCAAGGCTGGCAGAACCACCGCGCCGTTGATGGTGACCGCGAAGACGCGCTGGCCTCGGGTCGTGACCGCCGCCGAAGTCTCCGCGAAGTGGAGGCTAACGGTGTAGTTGCCATCGCTCACCGGGAATCGGTACGAGAAGCCACCGCCCGTCGAGCTTCCAGCCGGGAAGACTCCACCGCGCGAGGTCTTCAGGTAGTCCGGCATTCCGGCGGGCATTGTGATCGAAGCGCTGTAGTTCGTGCCGCCGGTGAAATACTGATCGCTCGAATAGCTGCCCGAGACTCCACCTCCGCAGTTGATGTGGATGTCGGCGTAGGCGCAGCACGGCCAACAGAGGGCGAGCAGAAGTAGAGATTTCATGTGGATTGTACTTCCTGAAGACAGAGCGGTATCCCTCGGCGTTTATAGCTTAGATAGGTAGGCAACGGCGCGCGCGAAAAGGGAAGGGTCTTCTTGGAGTAAACCTATCGCGGAGTTACATTGAAGGCAGAGCAGTCCCCTCACGCGGCCTGTTTCATGGTCATGGTCAACGTGAAAACCTCTTGTCATTTCAGCCTCTGGCCTATCACATATCGCACATCGGCGCCCCTGCAGATCAGCCAACGCGGAGAATTGCTCCATGTCCAGGCCATATTGCTTTAGCCGTCGCTTTTGCTCGGACTGGGCGATCTTTTCAGCATTGGCGCTACGCCAAGCCGCTATTGCCTCAGGGGATCGCTCTCTCCACTTCCTAGTCCACTCCGCACGCTTGCCGGGGTGAAGCTCATGGAATCGAGCTTGCGACGCCTTCCGCTTTTCCTTGTCAATCATGTGCGCGGCATTAGCATATCACGAACGTTTCGCTATGCAAAACGAATTCCGCAATGAAGTACAAGCCCACTGTGGGCGCGACTCACCCCGCCCCGAATCCAGGATCAGGGCCACACCCCTGCGACCTGCCCGAATTCGGAGCGAGAACCTATTCCGCCGTAACCCGAAAGAACTCATGCCCGCCCTGAGCCACGAGCATGGCGTTGTCGAAGGTAACCCTACCGACCAGCCGTCGCCCCTGCTCGAGAAACTCTTCGCCGGTCGCTGGCCCAAGCACCATCAGCGGCCCCGGCGTCGCATTGCCCAGCCCGTCGTCCGTAGGCCCGTGGAATGCCGCGCCGATGCGTACGGGCTCGCCCATTCCGTCCCACGCCACCACGAGCCAGCCTTGCTCTTCGAGGATGGCGTTCAGCCGCCGCTGCCGATCTTCTGCGGGAGTTTCCATTTAGTGGATGACCACTTTTCCGTTTGCGCCAACTTTGCCGCCCATGGGAGACGGGCGAGCCGGTGCAGACACTATGAGGCTGACGGGTACGGTGATGGGTGCCGTGATGCCCGCCGTGGTGCTGGCGACCGTTACGACGTCGGGATACGAGCCGATCGTCAGACCGGAGCAGCTTACGGCCACCGTGAGATTCGACGCCACGGTGTTCGATGTCGGCGCGAGCGTGGTGCTTGCCAGCGTCTTCGTCGCGCTCCAGTTGTCGAGCGTGACGTTCCGCCCGCCGATCGCGATGATCTGACTGGGTGGATCGGCACTGCCGACGGCACAGAAGAAGCTCAACGTCGAAGGGGATGCCGTCAGCGACGGGCCAGCCGCCCCGCCCGTGAGCGCACTCCTGAGCCGCAGCGTTCCCAACTGCGCGGCAGCGGTCGAGCAGAGCACAACAGCCAGCAGCAGTCGCATCATTGGACGTCGCCGAAGAGGTAGCATCGATCAGCGGCAGTGCATTGAATTACCGCGATCGTCCCGCGCCCGTGGGTGTGTGTCGCGCCCGCAGCGGAGAAGGCCCCGGAAATGGTGATAGTGCCCGTACTGTCCTGGAGCAGCGTGGTAGCGAATGCCGCCCCGAGGCCCGTGGGAATTGTGACCGTGATTCCTGAGCTGCCCGAGTACACGAGCATGGCCGCATTGTCTCCTAAGGCGAGATTACGACTTGCCGTTAAGGGCGGGGTCTTCGGCCTCTCGAAGATTGGCTTGCCTGATCCATTGGCGTCCGTCACCAGCGCCGAAACTGCCTGGGTCGTAAGGTCGATGGTCTGCACACTCACGAAGGACAGATTCGCGATTGCCTGCCCATCGAATGCCGGCGTACAGAGCGCCCCGCTGCCCACCGCATCGTCGATCACGTTCAAGTAGCCGAGATGCGTCACCGAGGCCTGCTCGCTGCGAAACGCGTAGTTGGTAGCGAGGGCAGTTTCGCCCCCTGTGGTCGAGATGAAAACGGAGTACGTGTGCGTCAGGATGTTGACCGGCACGCGCACGTGGTACGTGGTGCCGACCGTGTACGGGTACGACACGTCTGCCGTGTAGGTGCCGCCGTTGCGCACCGTGACCACGCCCGCCGAAGTGAACGCGATCAGAATTGCATTGTCACCGAAAGCCGTAGATGGAGCCGCGCTGATTCCGAAGATCGCATCTGTAGTGGATACGCCGTACGGAATCACATCTGCGGTGAACTCGAAAACGTCACGCTCCAATGGCGCCGGCACCGTTCGCCAAGTCGCGTCACCGTTCAGGCACCCCGTGCTTCCGTAGACCACCACCGTGGCAGTAGCCGAATTTGCGGAGATGTTTCCCGCGGCGTCGTACGCATGGACCACGTACGTGTAAGTTGTGCCTGGCGTGACGGAGTTGTCTACGTACGATGTCCCGATCGTCCCGTCGAACTCCACACCGTTGCGCAGGAGCACGTAGCCGAGCACTTCCCGGTTATCGGTTGAAGCCGCCCAGCTAAGAGTGACTTGATAGGGCGTGGAGACCGAGGACGGGAGCCCAGGAGTCGAGGGTGCCGTACTGTCGGTGCCCGCGGACGTGGAGCCAAACTCATACGCCCCATTGTCGATTCCGCCTCCGAAAGGCCGAGTGTTGTTCAGGAAATCGACCACCGGCGCAACGAACCCGGCGAAGCTAGAGACACCCGCATTGATCGCGGGACTCCCGCTCGCCAGCGTGTAATCGTGGCCCGCATAGTTCGTGAATACTCCGGTAGCCGCCGCGGTCTGGCCAAGCTCGGTACCGGGGCTGTACGTCACGCCGTTCTGCCCGTTGGCGCACGTTCCGCCGGTCTCGTTGTCCACGCACTTGCGGCCGTCGTCCGTGACGATCAGGTTATTCACCACCGCGATTGTCGTGGGTTGGACTACGCGGATTCCGCTGACAGTCCCCGTTACCATCGTGTTGTTGATAATCAGATTGTTCGCTGGAAACTGAGGACACCCCGCTTCACTCCCGGTCTGTACTGCCGCCCCAACCGAGCCCCACATGACGTTGTTGCGGGCGACTCCGTTGGACGCCGCAATGATCATCAGATCGTGGGATGCGTTGCTATAAAACAGGTTGTTTTCGACCAGCCAGCCGGAGATCAGGCCGTCGCTGTAGCCGGTCGTATCGCGGGTCGCGCAATCGCCGTTGAACTGGAGGCCGTTTCCCGTGTTGGCATTGTTGACCGTGTTCCCACGGATCACGGGCCCGTCGAATCCCGTGTTGCTGTTGCCGACGTAGATATTGTGCTGCCCGCTTCCGGTGCCGTTATACTCGACGTGGTTATTGAGGATCTGAATGTACTGAGCAAAGCCCGTCAGGATTCCGTTTGAGGTGTTGTGGTGGATCCAGCAGTTCTTGATAATCGAATGTTTCGAGAGCACCACGCGGACGCCGATACGCCCCACCGCCGTTACGGTGAATCCATCGATCACGATCCAGTCGAAGCTATCAGCGTTGATCCCGTCCCCGTTGACGTTGCCGCCGACGTTGATGATCACCGATGGGGACTGCGCCTGGAAGGTCACCGGACTGCCCGAAGAGCCGCTGGCCTTAACCACAAAGCCG
>Ga0207695_10010798_pt1 | contig 11135 bp, 8 predicted proteins | sample KBSC54metaG_FD_184354 | JGI IMG/M metagenome (GOLD analysis project Ga0207695, IMG submission 184354) | Corn rhizosphere microbial communities from Kellogg Biological Station, Michigan, USA - KBS C5-4 metaG (SPAdes) (version 2) | ecosystem: Host-associated > Plants > Roots > Rhizosphere > Soil... | reverse complement strand
AACAGCTTCTTGCAACTCACTTTGGCTAAACATGAGCAAACCAGCTGCTGTTGCATACATCGAACGACGTAATGCTGCCTGATGTTGATCATCAGCATAAACCTGTAACGGCGGATTACCCAAATGGGCAGATACCCCCAACATACGGCGAGCCAAACTCACCATACCTTCGATTTGACAAGCATCCCCTGTCAACACTACACCATGGTATAAACCATGAATTGCACCGCTGTTCTCGAGCTCATCGCGAATCTGGCTAAAGATCTCTTCATAGCGGGCAATAATAATTTCTGACAACTCAATTCGACTAATAGTTTGAGGGCCATCAATTCCTTCTACCTGAATCATGTGATCTGGCTTCACAGCACTTAAATCAACACAACCATACAGAATTTTAATACGTTCAGCTTCTTCTGTCGTAGTTTGCAATACAGCAGCAATATCACGCGTAACATGCTCACCACCGCGTTGCAATGTACGTGCCAGAGCCAAACGTCCATCTAAATAAACTGCAAGATTGGTAATGCCTGCGCCAATATCGACCAGACAAACACCATACTCTTTTTCATCTTTAAGCAAGCTTGCCTCAGCGGTTGCCAGACAAGATACCACCATTTTTTCAACCCCGATATTTGCACCTTTCATAGCGCGATCAAGGTTTTGCATAGTCGCAATCGGCATCATCATTAACTGATAATGTCCGGTCATACTATGGGCAGTCATGTTAATTGGATTCTGCACCCATTCAGCAGAATCACCTAATTCAAAGCCTAACGGCACTGCACTTGCTAAATAGTAATCAGAAGTCACATGACTTGCTTTTGCCAATTCTAACGCGCGCACGACTTCATTTGTTGTAATAACATGTGCTGGATTAGCAACTGGTGTGCGGCCAGAGGCATAAAAACTTTGCAACTCGGTACTCGGAATCGATACCCATGCGCTATGAATGCGACATTCGGCCATATTTTCCGCTTCAGCGACAGCATTTTTAATCGCAGCGATAACTTTATCGAGGCTTACGATTTTTCCTTTATTCATGCCACGATTGCGAGCAGTTGCCATACCGATAACTTGAATGTTATCCGGCGCATGAATTTTTCCAATCAAAACTGAAACTTTATGCGTCCCAATGTCAATCGCAACAACTGAGGGAACAGCTTCATTCATCACTCATACCATTTCTTTGTTGTTTAATACCAGGCAAATTGCCTATTTTAAAGCCACGTATTATGGCTTTGCTTTTGTTCCACCTGCAATGCTTGTGTCATCAATCGTTACAACAAACTGACCATTCACAATTTTAGGTGGTGTTGCGTTCTTCCATTGAATAGATAATCCATTACGATATCGCAAATCAATGGCTGAGATTTTCGACCACACTGGTTTTAAGTCAGATTGTGCCAGATGGCTTAAACGTTGCAACTTATTCATTGTTTGATCTTGGTCAACAATAATTCGTAAACCTGAGTCAAACTGCATAAACCAAGTCATTCGCTCCGTCAGATATAACTCTTTTAGACGCAAATTGGCAGGGTGGAATAATTGATTGATTTCATTATAGCGTCGCATCATCATTTTCGACTGGCTTACCGGACCATGGAGTAACGGAAGCTCAGGATGAATTGTCGGCTCTGCCTCACTAAATACATCGCCTCCATCGCTTAACAAGCGACCTGTTCCCCAACGGGCGATGGCATGTCGAGGCATGACACGAACACGAATACCATTGGGCCAAGCACGAGAAACGACAACTCGGTCTACCCACGAAATTTCTAATGTTTTATCTCGAATCTGTTCTAAATCAGATGTGAAATAATTCGCTTTTATAATTGGAGCAACATGCTGCATCACTTGTTGGGTTTCAACTGAAGACGTCGATCCCACAACTTCTAGCTTTGCAACTGTTGCATCCGTAATAACTTTATATAGCCCATAAATTCCGACTGCCAGCACTACAAAAGCAATAACCAACAGCACCCATCCACCAGCATTTGCAAGCTTCTGCTTACGTGTAGGTGGTTTATCATGAATAGAGGTGATGGCCGCACGTTTACGGCGCATGGAAGCCGGAAGTTGTGCCATATTTAAGCCGTACCTTCCAATGTTTGCTCAAGAATGGCAACACACAATTCATCAAAACTATAGCCAACAGCTTTCGCAGCTTTTGGAACTAAAGAGTGGCTGGTCATACCTGGTACAGTGTTTACTTCTAAAAGCCAGAAATTACCCTGCTCATCCTGCATCGCATCAATACGGCCCCAGCTTTCTGCACCAACTGCCTGAAAAGCGCGTAAGCACAATGCTTGCAGGTTTTTCTCTTCTGTCTCACTTAGACCGCAAGGAATACCATACTCTACATCATTACGTTGATATTTCGCTTCATAGTCGTAGAAAGCAACATCTGCTGGTGGTTGTAAACGAATAACCGGTAAAGGCTGACCATTTAGGAATGAGATTGTGAATTCACGACCTGTGATCCACTTTTCTGCCATCACAACAGCATCGTGCTGAGTTGCTTTCTCAATTGCAGCTGCAAAATCTTCTGCTTTCTCAACTTTACTCATGCCGACACTTGAGCCTTCATGTACAGGTTTGATAATTACAGGTAAGCCTAACTCAGCAATCACCGCATCTAAATCTGTGTCTTTAGTAATAATGCGATATGGCGCTGTAGGTAAATCGCTACCTTGCCAGATTTGCTTGGTTTTGACTTTATCCATGCCAATCGCAGAACCTTGTACACCTGTTCCCGTATAAGGCAGATTCAACCATTCAAGCACGCCTTGAATCTGGCCATCTTCACCACCACGACCATGCAATACAATAAATGCACGATCATAATTTACAAGTTCAGTCACACTGCGGTCTTGCGGATCAAATGCTTCAGCCTGAACACCTGAACGCAATAAAGCATCCAGAACTGCCTGACCACTATCTAAAGACACAGCACGCTCAGCCGATTTCCCACCAAATAGCACGGCAACTTTGCCGAATTTTGTAGCATTTGACACGTTTAAATCCTTAACCCGATAATTCAATATTTTTGTTTATTTCACATACAAATGGTGTTGTGCAAGTTCTACAGAAATTGCTCCCACGTTACCCGCACCTTGCGTTAATAACAAGTCATTTGGTTGTAACACATTTTGCATGATGTTTTGTAAATTACCTTCAACCGGATCAACCAAAATCGGTTCCACCTGTCCACGTAAACGAATACTACGCGCTAGAGTACGGCTGTCTGCACCTACAATAGGCTTTTCACCGGCAGGATAAACTTCCAATAATAATAATTGATCGACCTGAGAAAGCACTTCAATAAAGTCATCAAAACAATCGCGGGTACGAGAGTAACGGTGTGGCTGGAATAACATCACCAAACGACGATCTGGATGGCTCTGACGAGCAGCTTTAATCGTAGCTTCTACTTCTTTCGGATGGTGTCCATAGTCATCAACTAACTTAACGTTACCATCGGCAAGTTCGAATTCGCCTTGTACTTGGAAACGACGACCAACTCCACTGAAGCCTGCTAAAGCACGGCTAATTGCATCATCAGAAACACCTTCATCAGTCGCAACACCAATCGCAGCCAAAGCATTCAAAATATTATGCATGCCCGGTTGATTAATTGTTAAACGTAGTGGCTCACGACCTTTACGTAACACAGTAAAGTGTGAACGCATGCCATCTTGTTCAACATCAATTGCGCGAATGTCGTTGTCTTCGTTAAAACCATAAGTAATGACTGGACGGCCTACACGCGGCATAATTTCACGAATGTTGGCGTCATCACCACAAACGACAGCTAAACCATAAAATGGTAAGTTATGAAGGAACTGTACGAACGTATCTTTTAATTTATCAAAGCTACCTTCATAAGTATCCATATGGTCAGCATCGATATTCGTTACAATCGCTGCCATTGGTTGCAAATAAAGGAAAGATGCGTCTGATTCATCAGCTTCAGCTACGATGAAACGGCTTTCACCTAATGCAGCATTTACGCCTGTACTATTAAGTAAACCACCAATAACATAAGTTGGATCAAGATTTTCTTCAGCCAACATAGTCGTTAAAAGACTTGTCGTTGTCGTTTTACCATGTGTACCAGCTACAGCAATACCATGACGGTAACGCATAAGCTCACCTAGCATCTCTGCGCGGCGTACGATTGGAGTACGTTGCTCAATCGCTGCTTTAATTTCTGGATTTTCTGGATCAATCGCTGTTGAAACTACAAGCACATTGGCATTTTTAATATTTTCCGCTTGATGGCCAATATAAACCTTGATGCCATTTTGCTCTAATTGTTCTGTAGTTTTAGATGCTTTAATGTCTGAACCGGAAATTTTATAACCTTGGTTACCCAATACCTCTGCAATGCCACACATCCCAGCACCGCCGATTCCCACAAAATGAATGTGTTTGATACGGCGCATTTCAGGCACTTTAATCAGTTTTTTTGCTTGGTTCGCAGCTGTTGATGGAGACATAGTAAATCCGATTACATTTTTTGGATAAGATCAACCACATGCTGAGTCGCATTTGGTTGGGCATGTTGACGCGCTTTCACTGCCATTTCTGTAAGTAACTGGCGGTTCATCAGCGAAGTGAACAATTCATTTAGAACATCTGGTGTCATAGTCGATTGCTGACAAATTTTTGCAGCACCGAAATCCGCCAGAAATTTGGCATTTGCAGTTTGATGATCATCAACTGCTATAGGAAGTGGTACAAAAACTGCGGCCACACCTGCTGTTGCAACTTCTGTTACCGTGAGTGCTCCAGCTCGGCAAATAATTAAATCTGCCTCACTATAAGCCTTTGCCATATCTTCAATAAACGGCAAAACGTGTACGGTTAAATTAGCTGGAGCATCTGCATAGAGTGCTTGAGTTGCCTCAACTTGTTGCTGACCGCACTGGTGAAAAATATTAAGTGGAACTTGTAATTGTTTTAATGCTGGAGGTAAGCGTTCATTGAGTGCTTTGGCACCTAAAGAACCACCAACAATTAGAATATTTAGAGGCTGCCCTGCTTGCGCACGCTCATCATAACGCCACTTTGGGCTTAAAATATCTGTGATTTCATGACGTACAGGATTTCCTGTTGTAACGACTTTTCCACCAGCAGGAAATGTATTTGGAAATGCTTCACACACGACTTTAGCAACACGAGACAACTGCGCATTGGTAAAACCAGCAACCGCATTTTGTTCGTGAATAAGTACAGGAATACCTAACAAGCGTGCTGCCAAACCACCCGGTCCCGCAACATAACCGCCAAAGCCTGCAACTGCATCAACTTTAAGCTGTTTCATATAACGCATTGCGCTTAAAGTGGCTTTTAAAATTTTAAAAGGTGCAGCAATTTTACGGACTAATCCATTGCCACGAACACCTTGGATATCAATTTGATATATTGGAATATTTTGATCTTTTAATAATCGATTTTCCATACCTGTTGGCGTGGCTAACCATGAAACCTGACAACCTTGTTGTTGAAGTTTTTTGGCTACGGCGAGGGCTGGAAAAACATGTCCACCTGTGCCGGCAGCCATCATCATGACATGTTTAGGTTTGCTTTGCTGTGAATCGGTCACGGTCTAATTCTTCAACTCAAAAAACAATGGAAATTGTCATCTATTTTTGTAGCCGTTTATTTTAATCCTAAAGCTTCATTAACGAAAAGCTAATTTCACTCTTTTATAACAGAAAGATGTGCTTTTTTGAAAATATGCCTACAAAGCTGTGGTGTATTTAGTATTGTTATTTTATTAATTCATATATTTTCAGGTGATTTCCCATAAATACTGTGGAAAACCACCTGAAATAACTAATTAAGCTGTACGACCAGCTTCTAAAACATCAAATAGATCATCTGCAATTGATGTACCAAATTGAGCATCAATTTCACGAATACAGGTTGGGCTAGTGACATTAATTTCAGTGACATAATTACCAATTACATCTAAGCCTACAAAAACTAAACCTTTTTCGCGTAAGAAAGGACCAATTTTAGCTGCAATCAGCTTATCGTTTTCAGTAAGCGGACGCGCTTGGCCTAAACCACCTGCCGCTAAGTTGCCGCGTACTTCACCATTTTGTGGAATACGAGCTAGACAGTAAGGAATAGGTTCGCCATTTACCATTAAAATACGCTTATCCCCTTCTACAATTTCAGGAATATAGCGCTGAGCCATAATTGGACGGTTGCCTAGCTCTGTAAGCATTTCTAAAGTAGAACCAATATTTACACCGTCTTGGTATAAACGGAAAATTCCCATACCGCCCATACCATCAAGCGGCTTAACAATCACATCACCATGTTCTTTAATAAATTCACGAATTAAACTTTGCTGTGATGTCACAAGTGTAGGCACTTGTAGCTCTGGAAATTGCGTTGCAAAAAGTTTTTCGTTGCAATCACGCAATGATTGAGGCTTATTAATAATCCATGAACCTTCACGCTCAGCTTGCTCAAGCACGTAAGTCGTGTAGACAAAATTCATGTCAAATGGCGGATCTTTACGCATGAGTACTACATCATAAGCTGCGATAGATTCTTTTTTCTTTTCGCCAAGCTCATAGTAATGATTGTAATCTTCAAAAACTTTTAACGGTGAAATTAGACCGTAAGCCTTACCTTGATCGATATATAAATCTTGCTGTAATGCATAACCTAATTCATGTCCACGACGGCTCGCCGCCCACAACATTGCCATGGTTGAATCCTTTTTAAGGTTTACGGTTTCAATCGGATCCATGACGACAAGTACACGCATGCTCAAGCTCTTCTTAAAATTTAAATTAACATGAGTATAGCTGAGATTTTTCACTGGTTTTTCTTAATTTCAGTAAAACCTTATCTGTTATTTCTTGATCTGGAATTTAAGTAAATTCAGTTAAACTATGACCATAAAACATTATTTTTAAAGGCTAAACATGAAACTTTATCGCTATTTAACTGGCCCTGATGACTCTGCTTTTTGTGCACGAGTGACTAAAGCACTGAATCATGGTTGGGAATTATATGAAGCACCAACCATGACCTTTAATGGCACGCATGTCATTGTGGGACAAGCAATTTGCAAAACAATTGACGAAAATTATGATCCAGAAATAGATATTTTAGATGTTCTGAAAAATAACGCTTAATCTCAAGGAGGAGTTTTTATTGGTAAAAGCCCTTCTCTAAAACTCAATTAACAAGAAAAACTAATGAGTTAATACACATAGTTTGCTTAATTCACTCATTACATTCCTAAAAAATAGTTATTAAAAAATAAATATGTCATTTTTTGAGGCAATAGTTCTTTTATTCTAAACAATTAAATGATTATAATTATCATTTATACTTTTATTTTTGTTAATTGATTTTATTTTTATGTTAAGAATTTCTACATCATCTCCCCAAATTAAGCGTCTTTTCCCGCTGAGCTTACTCAGTTTAATGATCTTGAATATTCAAGGTGCCTACGCAGAGGAAGCGACTGATTCAGCCGCAAAAGTTGCAGCCACCATGCCTACCATAAAAATTGAGGCTATGAGTGAACTCGACACAATTAAAAGTTATATCGACTATGACAAAGCCAATGTCACACGCAATGGTTTAGACAAAAAAGATATTCCTCAAACCGTCGATACAATTGATGTTCAGAAGTATAAAATTTATGGATCGAATGATTTAAGCGTTATGCTGCAAGGCACCCCTGGCGTATCAACCAATTACGATATGCGTGGTGATGGCATTACCATTCGTGGTTTTGGTGCTGATACAGGCGATATTTACCGTGATGGTATACGTGAAAGTGGTCAAGTACGTCGTAGTACTGCCAATATCGAGCGTATTGAAATTTTAAAAGGCCCCGCTTCTGTTTTATATGGCCGTAGTGCTGGTGGCGGGGTTGTGAATATGGTGAGTAAATTCGCCAATTTCGACTCTAAAAGTTCAGTTGGTGCGTACGCAGGTTCTTACGATAACTACGGAACAACGGCTGACATCAACCAAGTCATTAATGACAATTTAGCAATACGTTTGACCGGAGAATATGGTAAGTCAGGCAGTTTCCGTTCTGGTATTGAAAATAAAATTGAGATGTTTTCACCAAGTTTCACTTATAAAAATGATGATGGAACTCTCACTTGGACTACACAATATACCTATGACAAATTAGGTCGTGTGCCTGATCGTGGTCCAGCATATGAAAACTTGCCTGCGGGAACCTCAATTAAAATGGGATTTGCCCAAGACGGCGATTATGTTGATGATATTTTGCAAGTGGTTCGCACCGATGTGAATTATCAATATGCGCCTGATTGGAACTTTCACTGGGCAGCAAGTTACAGACAAGCAGAACAGAACTTTGACCACTTTTACTTTGGAACTTATTGTGGGTTAGATGGAAATGACCTAAAAGGTAAAGAATGCAACACTAAAAAAGGCTACATCAATCAAATTTACTACTGGCAACAAACCAGCAATAAGACCACCACCAATACATTTGATATTAAGGGCAAGTTCAAAACAGGTCAGCTTGAACACCAAATCATGATGGGTACAGACTGGACTTATGAACAACGAGAGCCACGCTTAGCAAATGAAGCTAAAAATGGTTCTATTTACGGCTACGTTAATCCATTCACAGGTGAACGCGAGTACAGTCGTGGTAATGGTCCATTAAAGATGAGACAGCATAATTATAATGAAGGCACAACTTATGGTGTATTTATTCAAGATTTAATTGGTCTAAATGACCAACTTAAACTGATGATGGGTGTCCGCTACGATTACTTCGATTTTTCAACCACCAACAAGTTAACTAATGAACAGCGTAATGTAAAAGATGGTAGCTTTAGCCCGAATGTTGGTTTGGTATGGCAACCGCTTCCTGAACATAGCTTTTACACGTCTTACTCTAAGAGCTTTGCACCATTTGGCGGACAAATGGGTGTTAACCAAGTTACTGGAAGCACTGATGTCGCAAAAATGGATAAAGAGCCTCAATATAACGAGCAATATGAAGTTGGGGTAAAAAGCGAATGGTTAGATAATCGTTTAAATACTCAATTTTCTGTCTTTGATATTCGTAAAAATAATATCCGCTATAAACCAAATCCTAATGACCAACCAGATGTATGGGCAACTGCCGGTCAGCATCAATCTCGTGGTCTTGAATTTAGTTTTATTGGCCGCGTACTTGATAATGTCTTTGTCCGCGGTGGTTATGGCTATACGGATGCAAAAGTAAAAGAAGACAAGCAAAAACCTGAACAAGAAGGCAACTATTTAGCAAACACATCTAAGAACACGGGTAATTTATTTGTTCGTTATTTACCAACCGAACAGTGGTATACCGAAGTGGGTGTGACCTATGTGGGCTCTTATTATCCAAATATTAATAATCAAGTAAAAATGGAAGGCTTTAACCGTGTTGATGCGGCGATTGGCTATAGTGCAGCCCCATGGAATGTCACACTTGCAGTGAATAATTTAACTAATAAAGAATATTGGCGCTCAGACAGCATGCCAGGCACACCACGTAATGTGTTATTGCGTTTGAATTATCAGTTTTAAGTAAATATTAAAAGGCATATCCCTATTTAGAGGTATGCCTTTTTATTTTTAGATACCGTATTTTTCACGATAAGCTTGCATATTTGCTAGCGCTTCTTTTTCGCCTTTCGCTTCTAAATAATCCATTAAATCTTTCATGGTAATCAGTGCATGCACAGGAATTTCTAATTCTTTTTGAACTTCTTGAATTGCAGAAAGCTCACCTTGACCACGTTCTTGACGATCTAACGCAACTAAAACACCCGCAATAGTTGCGCCAGCGTTTTTCAAAATCGTTACAACTTCACGAATCGCTGTACCTGCGGTAATTACGTCATCAATAATCCAGACTTTTTTACCTTCAACCGCAGCACCAACTAAAACACCGCCCTCACCATGATCTTTCGCTTCTTTACGGTTAAAGCCCCATGGCACGCTTTTGTTATGGACTTGCGATAAAGCCACAGCAGTCGCTGCTACAAATGGAATACCTTTGTAAGCTGGTCCAAAAATCACATCAACATTTTGGCATTGTGTTAATTTATCAGCATAGCCTTGCGCTAAAAGAGATAAAGCTTCACCATCATTGAGTAGGCCTGCATTAAAAAAATAAGGACTCACGCGTCCAGATTTTAAAGTAAACTCACCAAATTTAAGCACACCGCGTGATAATGCGAGTTCGATAAATGCTTGCGGGTGAAATGACACAGGCGTTGTCATGAGGTGCTCCAAATTCACAATTGAGGTTAAATTTTCGCATGATACCAAAGGATCAGTATCCAAGTGATGTAAAAATTCTTCGAGTCGTTTCCATTAACGTAAATGGCTTACGTTCTTCAGTAACGAAAGGCTTACTTGAATGGTTAGAACAATCAGATGCCGATGTCGTATGCATGCAGGAAAGCCGCATTACCCATGAACAATGGACTGAAAAATTTAGACCCGAAGGATGGCATACCCATCTCTTTCCAGCAGAGCGTGCAGGTTATGCGGGGACTGCGATATATAGCCGCCTACCCTTCGTCTCTGTTAAAGATGGTTTAGGGTTTGAGCTAGCAGACAGTCAAGGCCGCTTTATTTCTGCGGAATTCGATTTAGGTTTGTCACATCCGGTACATATTGCATCATTATACTTACCTTCGGGCTCAAGTGGTGAAGAAGCGCAAGCACGTAAAGATTTATTTTTAGGTGAATACGCAAAAATCTTGAAACAATGGCGTGATGAAAACAAGTCAGTCATCATTTGTGGTGACTACAATATTGTTCATAAACGAATTGATATCAAAAACTGGTCAGGTAACCAAAAATCATCTGGTTGTTTACCACATGAGCGTGCATGGCTTGACCATATTTACGATGAGCTTGGCTATGTCGATACTTTCCGTGTAGTTCGCGCAGAAGCAGAACTTTATTCATGGTGGTCAAATCGCGGTCAAGCTCGTGCAAAAAATGTAGGGTGGCGTATTGACTATCAAGCGTGTTCACCAGACTGGAGAACACGTGTAGCCAACGCATGGGTCTTTAAAGATCAATGGTTTAGCGACCACGCGCCTGTTATTATTGACTATAAAATT
>Ga0207695_10010797_pt1 | contig 11137 bp, 5 predicted proteins | sample KBSC54metaG_FD_184354 | JGI IMG/M metagenome (GOLD analysis project Ga0207695, IMG submission 184354) | Corn rhizosphere microbial communities from Kellogg Biological Station, Michigan, USA - KBS C5-4 metaG (SPAdes) (version 2) | ecosystem: Host-associated > Plants > Roots > Rhizosphere > Soil... | reverse complement strand
CCGGCAGATCGCGCGGGTACCGGTCGAGATCCTCGCCGGGACCGAACTGCAGCGGGTTCACGAAGATCGACAGCACCACCCTGTCGCCGTGACGGTGCGCCTCGTCCATCAACGCGGTGTGGCCCGCGTGCAGGAAACCCATCGTGGGGACGAACGCGATCCGCTCACCGCGCGCCCGGGCGGCGTCGGACCAGGCGGCCATGGCCGCCGGCGTGTCCAGCGTCGGCGGCGAGGCGGCCTCGCTCACTCGAAGCTCTCGTCGTCGGTCGGGAAACGACCCTCGCGCACGTCGGCCGCGTACGCCGCGAAGGCGGTCTGGGCCGCCTCGCCCAGGTTCCCGTAGCGACGGGCGAAGCGCGGCTTCCACGCCAGCTCCAGGCCCAGCAGATCGTGCATCACCAGCACCTGGCCGTCGCAGCCGGCGCCGGCGCCGATGCCGATGGTGAGGGCACGCACCGCCTGCGTGAGCTCCGCGCCCAGCTTGCGGGGGACGCTCTCGATCACCAGCGCGTACGCGCCGGCGTCCGCCACGGCGCGCGCGTCGGCCAGGATCTTCTCGCGCTGGCTGGCCGTGCGGCCCTGCACCTTGAAGCCGCCGAAGGCGTGCACCGATTGCGGCGTCATGCCCACGTGACCCATCACCGGAACGCCAGCGGCGACCAGCCGCTGCACCAGCGGGGCCACGTCGACGCCGCCCTCGACCTTCACCGCGTGGGCTCCCCCCTCCTTGATCAGCCGGCCCGCGGCCCGCATGCCGTCCTCGACGGAGGCCTGGTAGCTCATGAAGGGCATGTCGGCCACCAGGTGCGCCCGCGCCACCCCCCGGCTGGCGGCGCGGCAGTGATAGATCATCTCGTCCAGCGTCACCGGCAAGGTCGACGAGTTGCCCTGGATCACCATGCCCAGCGAGTCACCGACCAGCACGATGTCGACCCCGGCCTGATCGGCCAGACGGGCGAACGTGGCGTCGTACGCGGTGACGGCGACCACGCGCTCCCCGCCCTTGCGCGACGCCAGCGCCAGCGCGGTCACCTTCGCCGCCGATTGAGACGGACCATCAGACATGCCGGAGATCTAGCATGCGCGGCCCGACCTCACGACGCCGGCGCCGTCAGCGGCGCGTCCAGTGATTGACGCCGGCGCGGGTGCGGCGGATGACGGCGAACAGCTCGGCGCGATGGTCCGGGTTGGCCAGGAAGTCCAGCTCCGAAACGTCGACGATCAGCAGCGGCCCCTCCTCGTAGCGGAAGAAGAACTCCGCGTAGGCGCGGGACACCTCCTCGACGTACTCGGTACGGATCGGCTTCTCCGCCGTGCGGCCGCGCCTTCGGATCCGCTCGAGCAGCACCGGCGTGGGCGCCTGCAGGTAAACGACCAGGTCGGGCGTGGCCACCCGCGGGCGAAGCATCTGGTAGATGCGTTCGTACAGCGCCAGCTCGTCGTTCGAGAGCGTGAGCGACGCGAACAGGCGGTCCTTCGCGAACAGGTAATCGGCGACGATGCCGCCACGGACGAACAGGTCGCCCTGAACCAGCTCGCCCTGCTGCTGGTAGCGCTGCAGCAGGTAGAACAGCTGCGTCGACATCGCGTTCCGGCGCGGATCCTTGTAGAAGGCGCTCAGGAAAGGGTTCTCGTCGGGCTGCTCGCAGACCAGCTGGGCGCCCAGCTCCGCCGCCAGCAGCTCGGCCAGGGTGGTCTTGCCTACCCCGATCGGACCTTCGACGGCGATATATCGCGGGCGTTCAGACACGGAAGCTACCCCGACCTATACCCCGTCCCCGCCGCGCTTTTCCAGCGCGGTCGGGACGCCGGGGAGTGGACGAGGCCCAGGACCGGCAGGGGAACCTGGAATCAGACGGTGTCGACCACGGCGTCAGGCAGCAGGTTCGCCAGCAGGTCGGCGCCCGTCGTCTGCTGGTCGGTCGTCAGCCGCAACGAGCCGCCGTCCGCCAGCGAGATCCCCGTCAGCTTGCCGGTGCCGCCGTTGTACAGACTGACCAGGTTGTCCCACTGAGACGAGACGTTGCTGGTGCTGTCGGTGATGCCGACGTTGCGAACGTGCGCGTCGGCCGCCACGGTCTGGGCATCGCCGGCGGTCGTGTCGCTGACGTCGACCTGATAGCTGCCGGCGATCGCCCCCAGCGCGCTGGCGCCGTTGGTCCAGTCACTGTCGGACAGCGCCAGGACGGGCGACGCGTCGGTCAGGGTGATCGAACCCAGCTGACCGCCCAGCCCGACCAGGTCGCCGAAGCTGGCCGAGACGTTGTCGGCGCTGTCGGCGATGCTGATGGACGACACCTCCGCCACGCTCTGCACGGCGGGCAGGTCGGACACCGCGACCCCGGTGGCCGCGATCTGATACGAGTTGGTGATGGTCCCCAGCGTATCGGCGTGGCCGAGGATCTGCGCGGACGTCAGCGACAGCGTCCCATCCTCGTTGCTGAGGGTGATGGAGCCCAGGTTGGCCGCCGCGGCCAGCGCGTCGAAGTGCGACGAGATGTTCGCGGACGTGTCCGTGACCTCCATCGAGGATACGTGGGTGTCGCTGGCCAGCGTGCCGGCGGCGGTGGCTGACACGCCGCTGAGGTCGACGGTGTACTGATGGTTCCGCACGCCGCCCAGCAGCGTCGCGGCGTTCTGGTAATCGGAGGCCGACATGGTCAGCGCCACCGAGGGATCGTCCAGGACCAGGCCGGTGACCTTCGACTGGCTCAGCAGATCCGAGAGCGAGTCCGAGATCGCCTCCGAGCTGTCCGAGACGGAGATCGCCTGCACGGCGCTGTCGGAGGCCAGGTCGTCGACCTGGCCGACCGAGGCGCCCGTGACGGCGACGCTGGGATCGCTGTCGAACTTGGCCCGCAGGTCCTGGCCGTTCAGCCAGTCGTCGACGGCCAGCTGGATGTTCCCCGAGCCGGTCTGGCTGACGCCGGTCAGCTTGTCGCCGATGTCGTTCAGGGCGTCCCACGAGCTGGAGAGGTGCGCCGCCGTGTCGGTGACGCTCAGGCTGGCGACGTTGTTGTTGTCGGCGAAGGCGGCGGCCTGCGAGGCGTTGACGTTGTCCAGCACCGCCGTGTAACCGCCCTCGATCTTGCCCAGGGTGGTCAGGTTGGCCTGGAAGTCGCTGCCGTTCATCTCCAGCGCCGTGCCGGCCGCGTCGGTGTTGGTGATGCCGGTCAGCTTGTTCCCCAGCGCGGTCAGGTCCGCCAGGTTCGCGACGATGCTGCCGCCGTCGCCGGTCACCGCCATGCTGACGATCTTGTGGTTCGACGTGGCCAGGTCGTGCGCGTCGCCGGCGTCGACGTTCGACAGCGCCAGCGTGTAGCTGCCGCCGCGGATCAGGTCCAGCACGGGCTGCGCGTCGTCCAGCTGGCTGGCGTCCAGCGCCATGGGGGTGGCGGCCGTCTGGTTGATGATGCTGTGAAGCTTGCCGCCGCTGACCATGTCCTCCAGCGAGGACAGGTTGCTGGCGATGTTGGGCGACCAGTCGGCCAGATCGATCTGCACGACGGCGTCGTCGTTGGCCAGCGTCTGCGCCTGGGCCACGGTGGCCATGTTCACCGAGAACGTCGTGCTCTGGTCGAACTTCGAGACCAGATCGTCGTGGATGCCCTGCAGGTAGTTCTGGGCGGATACGGTGACCGCGCCGTTGTCGCTGTTGCTGACCGAGTCCAGGCTGTTCCCCAGCGCCAGCAGGTCCGACCAGTGCGCGGCGATGTTGCGGCCGTTGTCCGAGACGGCCAGGCCGGCCACGTGGACGTTCCGCGCGTCGTTCACCGCCTTGGCGGCGGTGACGCCGGTCAGGTTCACGGTGTAGCCGCCGGCGATCTTCGACAGCACCGTGGCCCGCGAATCGAACTGCGTCTGGGTCAGGTTCAGCGCCGTGCCGCTGTCCGTCTGCACGATCGACGACAGCCGGCTGCCCAGGTGATTCAGGTCGTCCATCGCCGACTGGATGTTGGCGCTGGTGTCGTTGACCGTGATGGCGGCGATGCGGTGATTGGCCGTCAGGTCGGGGACGTCGGCCGTGGCCGCGCCGGTGACGGCCAGGTGGTAGGCGTTGCGCTTGATCTTGTCCAGCAAGGCATTGGTGTCGTCCGCCGCCCGCTGGAAGCTGGAGACGTCCATCGTCATGGCCTGGTTCCCCAGCGTGATGCTGCGCAGCTGGCCCGCCGTGTTCAGCGCCTGCAGCTCGTCCATGTGGGCGACGATGTTCGAGCCGTCGTCCTGGATGTCGACGACGTCGACGTGGGCGGTGGCGGCGACGCTGGTGGCGTCCGCCGCCGAGACGCCGGTGACGGCCAGGTTGTAGGTGTGCGTGCCGTCGTCGGTGAACTTGGCCAGCAGGGCGTCGCTGGCCGACAGCTGCGCCACGGTCAGGTTGATGTCCGCGGTCTGGTTCGACACCTGGATCGAGGTCAGGCTGCTGCCCAGGCTTTGCAGCGTCGACCAGTTCTTGGACAGGTTCCCGGCGGTGTCCTTGATCGACAGGCTGATGACCTTGTGGTCCGCCTGCAGCGTGTGGGCCTGGGCCGCGGACGCGTCCAGCACGGCCAGGTGATCCGAGCTGATGAACTTGTTCAGGATCGCCTTATCCGAGGAGTACTGGGCGCCCGTCACGCTGAGCGGCGTCGCCGCGTCCGTCTGCGAGATGCTCTTGATGCGCAGACCGACCTTCTGCAGGGCGTCCAGGTGGTTCTTGATGTTGTCGGTCGTGTCGACGATGGCGATCGATTTCACCTTCGCGTTCGTGCCCAGCGCCGGGTTCGCCCCCAGGCCGAGCACGTCGCTGACGGAGGCGCCGGTGATGTTCAGCGAGTAGGCGTGGTTCTTCATCGCCCCCAGCGCGGCGGCGTCGGAGCTCACCTGTCCCACCGTCATGGTCAGGGCGGTGGGGGTGCCGGCCTGCGAGATCTCCCGGATCAGGCCGCTGGTCACCAGGGCGTTCAGGTTGTCGAGGTTGCTCTGCAGGTTCACGGCCGTGTCCTGCACGCTGACCGAGGTCACGTAGCTGGCCATCGCCCCGGCGGCGGCCGCCTTCACGCCCGTCACGGCGACGGTCTGCCCGCTGCCAGCGCCCCACAGGTTCAGCAGCGACCGATCGGTCGTGTACTGCGACGAGGAGACGGTCAGGTTCTTGTTGCTGTCGCTCGCGCTCAGCGAGGTGATCTTCGAGGCGTACTTCTGCAAGGCGTCCAGGTTCTTCTGGATGTTCGCCGCCGTGTCGGAGATCGTGACCGACCCGGTGGGATTCTTGCGCAGCATCGTGAGCGCGGTCGCCGCGGTCACGCCGGTGGTTTGCGCGGAGAAACCACCGTCCCCGGAGCCGGAAAGAGACCCTATGGTGGACATCACACCTTAGGTCGACAGCTATTACAGGAACCTTGAGGGGGCAGGCCTCACCCTCGGACGGAGCGAAACGCGGCGCGAGGGGGACCCCGGCCCGGCCTCAGATGTCGAGATCCGCCTGGGCAGACCGCTCCATGATGAACTTGAAGCGGGCCTCCACGTCCTTGCCCATCAGCTCGGTCAGCACGCGGTCGGTCTCCATGCCGTCCACGATGGAGACGCGCAGGAAGCGCCGGGACGCCGGGTCGAGCGTGGTCCGCTTCAGCTCCTCGGGCTGCATCTCGCCCAGGCCCTTGAAGCGCATGGTCTCGGGGCGGGCGTTCTTGGGCAGCCCGGCGATGATCCGGTCGCGGTCCTGCTCGTCCAGCGCCCAGTACGTCTCCTTGCCGTGATCGATGCGGAACAGCGGCGGCTGGGCCAGGTAGACGTAGCCCTGCTCGATCAGCGGGCGCAGGTGCCGGTAGAAGAACGTCAGCAGCAGCGTGGCGATGTGGTGGCCGTCCGAGTCGGCGTCCATGAGCAGCACGATCTTGTGGTAGCGCAGCCGATCGACCTTGAACTCCTCGCCCACGCCGCAGCCCAGGGCCGAGACGACGTCCTGCAGCTCCTTGTTCGACAGCACCTTCTGCAAGGAGGCCTGCTCGGTGTTCAGGACCTTTCCGCGCAGCGGCAGGATGGCCTGCGTGCGCCGCTCGCGCCCCTGCTTCGCGGAGCCGCCGGCGCTGTCGCCCTCGACGATGAACAGCTCGCTCAAGGCCGGGTCGGTCGACGAGCAGTCGGCCAGCTTGCCGGGCAGGTTTAGGCGGTGCGAGACGGCCGTCTTGCGCGAGACCGCCTGCGAGGCCGCGCGCGAGGCCTCGCGGGCCCGCGCCGCCAGCACGATGCGCTCGACGATGGTGGCGCCGGCGCTGCTGTTCTCCAGCAGGAACTTCTCCAGCGCGGGGCGCATGACCGCGTCCACCTGCGACTGAACCTCGGGGCTGCCCAGCCGCTCCTTCGTCTGACCCTGGAACTGCGGCTCCTGCATGTAGATCGACAGGATCCCGACGACGCCCTCGCGGATGTCCTCGGCGGTCAGGTTCACGCCCTTGGGGGTCAGGTTGGTGGCGTCGAGAAAAGACCGCACCGCCTTGACCAGGCCGGCGCGCAGGCCTTGCTCGTGGGCGCCCCCCTGCGTGGTGGGGATGCCGTTCACGTACGAGCGGATGGTCTCGTCGGGCGCCTCGGTCCACTGCAGGGCCGCCTCCATGCGGAAGCCCTGCTCGCCGTCGCGCTGCACGTAGAAGACCTGGGGCACGGTGGGCGCCTTGCCCCGATCGGTGACCACCTTGGTCAGGAAGTCGGCGATGCCGCCCGCGTGCTCGAACACCTCGGTCGTGCCGGCCGCCTCGTCGCGGAAGGTGATCTTCAGGCCCTTGTGCAGGTAGGCCTTGGTGTCCAGGCGGAAGCGCACGATCGCGGGATCGAACGACTGCTTGCCGAAGATCTCGGGATCGGGACGGAAGTAGATGCCGGTGCCGGTCCCCCGGGCGGCGGCCCCCTTGGTGACCTTGCTGGTCGGCTTGCCGCGCTGGTAGCTCTGCTTCCACTCGGCGCCGTCGCGCTTGATGGTGGCGATCAGCTCCTCGGACAGGGCGTTCACCACCGACGAGCCGACGCCGTGCAGGCCGCCCGAGAACTGGTACTGGCCCGACGAGAACTTTCCGCCGGCGTGCAGCGTGGTCAGCACCAGCTCCAGCGCGGACTTCTTGAACTCCTTCTTGACGTCGACGGGGATGCCGCGGCCGTCGTCGATGACGGTCACCGACTTCAGGTCCTTGTGCAGCGTGACCTGGATGTGGCCGCCGTGGCCGTTGATGATCTCGTCGACCGAGTTGTCGACGATCTCCCATAGCAGGTGGTGGTAGCCCTTGCTGTCGGTGCCCCCGATGTACATGCCGGGGCGCTTGCGCACCGGCTCGAGTCCCTCGAGGACGGTGATGTTGTCTGCGGTGTACGAGGACGACGCGCTGGTCGGCATGGGCAGGCTCGAATCAGTTCAGCAGGCTGGGGGTCGAGGGGGCGGCGGGCTCGGGCGCGATCACGCGCGCGATCTTCAGGCGGCGGCCGAGCGAGTGGCCCTTCCCGCCGCGGCCCGTGACGGAGAAGCGCCCCGGACCGACCGGGATCTTCTTGCCGCCGTCGGTCTCGGCGATGAGGGCGTCCTTCTCGGACTTCTCGGTCACGGCCATGCCCAGCACCGTGTCGTCGTCGTTCAGCTTGATCAGGGTCACGCCGCGGCCGGGGTTCGCCAGCTCCGGGAGGTCGCCGGCCGGGCAGATCAGCGCCTGCGCGTCGGCGGTCACCACGGTGACCACGGACTTCGGACCGGCCACCGCCACGTTGACGATCTCGTCGCCTTCCACCGGCTTGGCGAAGCGGCGGCCCGCGCGCGTGGAGACCTCGCGGTGGGGATCCAGGCTGAAGCGCAGGCCGTAGCCCTTCTTCGTGGCCGCCAGGCACAACGTGCCGGCCGGCGCGCCCGCGGCGGTCAGCATGCGCGCCCCGATGATCCGCTCGCCGTCACGCAGATTGAACAGCTTCTGCACCGGCTCGCCGTACCCCGTCGACTGGGGCACGTCGTACGCGCGCAGCACGTAGCAGCTGCCGAAGTTCGAGAACAGCGCCAGCGACTCCTTGGTGCTGCCCCGCCCCGCCATCAGCACGGCGTCGCCCTCGCGCAGCCGCGTGGCCGACAGGTCCTTCACCTCGCGCACGCGCTTCAACCAGCCGTCGCGCGACAGGATGACGGTGACCTCCTCGTCGACGATGAACGCCTCGGCGTCGAACTCGACGTCGTCCCCGCCCCCGCCGCCGATCTTGGTGCGCCGCTTGTCGGCGAAGCGCTCGGCCACCTCGGCGATCTCGCCGCGGATGATCTTCCACAGCTTCTTCTTGTCGGCCAGGATGGCGCGGATCTCCTTGGCGCGGGCGCGCTTGGTGGCCAGCTCCTCGCGGATGGCGTCGATCTCCAGGCGGGCCAGCTTGTACAGCTTCAGCTCCAGCACGGCGTCGGCCTGCTCGTCATCCAGCTTGAACCGGGCCATCAACTTGACGGCGGCGTCGGACTTTCCGTCCGACTTGCGGATGATGCGGATGGCCTCGTCCAGGCCGTCGAAGATGATCTCGAAGCCTTCCAGGATGTGGATCCGCTTCTCCAGCTCGCGCAGCTCGAACTCGAAGCGCCGCGTGACGACGCCCTCGCGGAACTGCAGGAACTCGTGCAGGATCGCCTTCAGATCCAGGCGCGCCGGGCCCGCGATCTCGGGGTTCGCGGTGGGCACCAGGCAGGTCATGTTGACGTGGAAGCCCAGCTCCAGCGGCGTGTGCTTGTACAGGTACGACATCACCAGGGCCGCGTCGGCGCCGCTCTTCAGCTCCAGCACGATGCGCACGTCGCTGGTCGACTCGTCGCGCACGTCCAGCAGCAGGGGCAGCTTCTTGGCGATGATCACCTCGGCGATCTTCTCGACCAGCGTCGCCTTGGAGATGCCGAAGGGGATCGACGTGATGACGACGCGCTCGCCGCCCCGCTTCTCCTGCTCGGTCTTCCACTCGCCCCGGACGTAGATGCTCCCCTGCCCCGTCTCGTAGATCTCGCGCAGCTCCTTCTTCGAGTTCGTCACCAGGCCGCCCGTGGGGAAGTCGGGGCCCTTGACGTACTTCAGCAGGTCCTTCGTCTCGAGGTTGCGGTCGTCGATCAGCGCCACCGCCGCGTCGCACACCTCTTTCAGGTTGTGCGGCGGGATGTTGGTGGCCATACCCACGGCGATCCCGGTGCAGCCGTTGGCCAGCAGCTGCGGGATCTTCGCGGGCAGCACGATCGGCTCTTCCGTCGTGCCGTCGTAGTTGGGCCGGAAGTCGACCGTCCCCTGCTTGATCTCCTCCAGCAGCTCGGTGGCCAGCGGGGCCAGGCGGGCTTCAGTGTAGCGGTAGGCGGCCGCGGCATCGCCGTCCAGCGAGCCGAAGTTGCCGTGCCCATCGACCAGCCGGTAGCGCAGCGAGAAGTCCTGCGCCATGCGCACCATGGCCTCGTAGCAAGACGAGTCGCCGTGCGGGTGAAACTTGCCCAGCACCTCGCCCACGATGGTGGCGCACTTCCGGAACTTCGAGTCCGGGTACAGGTGCAGGTTGTTGTACATCGCGTACAGGATTCGCCGCTGCACCGGCTTCAGGCCGTCGCGCACGTCGGGCAGCGCCCGCGCCGTGATGACGCTGACGGCGTAGTTCAGGTACCGCCGCTGCGCCTCGTCGGCGAGCGACGTATCTGCCGGAGGAGTGGGCGGGTCGTCCCCGCCGCCGCGGCTGCCCCGCCCCTTCTTCCCGCCGGCGTCGCCGCCTTTTCCCCCACCCGCGGCCGTCTTCTCTTCGGCCTGTTTTCCTTCGAGATCGAGTTGTCTCTGCTGAGCCATTCAACGCGGTCCGCTCGCAAGGTACGGGAGCGACCGGTCAAATGCAAGAAATCGGGGGCGCACCCCCGGGCCTGCCCTGAGGCGCCCGCCCCCGGGCCGGGGCGGGGACCTGGGCCGTGGCCCACGGCAAATCGGCGCCGAGCGCGGGACCTGCGCGGCGACGTTCCCGGGGCCGCCGGGTCAGTCGTCCTCGAAAATCTGAGACTCGAGGCGAGCTTTCCGGGGATCCTCGGAAGATTCGCACGAAGGAACGCCCCGCCCCGCCCCGCGGCGCGGTCCCGATATTGCTCGGAGCCGCCACATGACCTCACAGGGGAACTTCGGTCGGGTGTTGTGTTCCGGGCTCCTCGCTCTGGCGCTGGGAAGCGGCGGATGTTCTTCCGGCGGGCACGGCAACCCGGCCGCCGGGACCGGCGGCGCCACGAACCCCGGGAGCGGCGGCGCCGGCGGCGCGACCAACCCGGCCGGGACCGGCGGCGCGACCAACCCGGTCGGCACCGGTGGCGTCCCATCCGCCGGGGGGATGGGGGGCGGCCCGCTCGGTGGTTCGCCCGGCATCGGCGGCCGAGGTTCGCATCCGAACGGGGGCGCGGCCGGCGGGCCCCCGCCGTCAGCCAGCGAGCAGGCCGAGCGCGATCAGATCAAGAACGCGCTGCTGGACGTGGCGAACCTGGACTCGGCCGGGCTGGCCATCCGCTACCCCAGTCCGTTCGCCCCGGGCTTGAGCTACGACCCGGCCTCGGCGAAGAACGTCTCACTCATCGAGAGCTCGGCGCTGGGCCTGACCGCGGCCGAGAAGCAGGCGCTGGGGACGAACGGCTTCGTCATCTCGGACCGCCAGAAGTTCCCGACCTTCACGTACGGGTACAAGTCGATCTACGCCGCCGACCTGCCGCTGTTCGTCAGCGCCGACTCGATCCTTTACGCCGTCCACCGCAGCTACGACGGCATGCTGGAGGACATCGAGAATTACTCCCTGATCCCGACGCTGACGTCGCTGCTGAACGGGATGCGCGCCTCGCTGGCGGCCGGGGCCATCGCGCCGCTCGGCACCGATACCGCCAAGGACGTCGACCTGTACCTGGCCGTCGCGCTGGGACTGCTGACGAAGACGTCGCCGGCGCCGGTGGCCGGGGCCTCTGCCACCCTCATCGACCAGTTCATCCTCGACGCGATGAACGCCGCGGGGATCGAATACGTCCAGCTGTTCGGCAGCACGCGGCCGGAAGATTTCTCGCAGTTCACGCCGCGCGGCCACTACACCGACAGCCCCCTCCTCAGCCAGTACTTCCAGGCGATGATGTGGCTGGGCCGCTTCGACATGCGCATGAAAGTACTGG
>Ga0207695_10010793_pt1 | contig 11139 bp, 9 predicted proteins | sample KBSC54metaG_FD_184354 | JGI IMG/M metagenome (GOLD analysis project Ga0207695, IMG submission 184354) | Corn rhizosphere microbial communities from Kellogg Biological Station, Michigan, USA - KBS C5-4 metaG (SPAdes) (version 2) | ecosystem: Host-associated > Plants > Roots > Rhizosphere > Soil... | reverse complement strand
CGCGTCTTCTCTTCCAGCCGGCAGACCTCGGTGGCCACCAGTTCGAGGTCACCGACCGGCGCCAGCAGTTCGACCTTCGCCAGGTTTTCCGCGAGCAGCCGCGCCAGGTGTTCGAGATCCAGTATGGGCACTGCGGTGCGGATGGTCAGCTCGCCGCCTTCGCCGGCGGATTTCGGGCGCATTGCGTCGTGGCACCACCGCAAGGTGAAGGCCGTGACGCCGCTGTGCCTGGCCTCCAGCCAGCCGCACATCAGCACCAGCAGGCGGCGGGCACCAAAGAGCAACGCCGGCGCGAGCTCGACCCGCGACATCAGCTCAAGCTTCTGATGAAAGCTGTCCGGCAGCGCGACCCAGGCATGGGCTTCGGGGCGCAGGCCATAGGCCTGGTCGAGCGCGGTCAGCAGCTCGGCGTCGAAGCGTCGGCTGAGGCCGCCGCGAGGCAGCGCCCGCACCTGGCCGAGCGTCTGGCAACCCAGCCGAACCAGCGTGGCCTGGTGCGCGGCGACCGCGGTCAAGGTCTCGAGCGGCAGCGCATCCAGCAATTGATCCAGCGGTTTGGCAAAGCCGTTGGAGGCGCCGGATCGCGCGACTGCCACGGCCGCGAGGCTCGTCGGTGCCCAGGCCAGTTGCTGGAGGCCGAGGTCAATACACCCTTCCCGGACCCGTTCGACCAGCTTGTACTTCCCGCCGAAGAGCCGCAGGCTCGCGTCGACCTCCATCACCACGGCGGGCGACACGGTGAGGGGCTCGATGACGGCGACTCGTGGCGTGAATTGCAGGCACCAGGTCGCCAGTCCCGAGACCGCCTCAGTGCGCCGCGACCCGTCGGTGCTCGGGGCCGGAAGCAGCGCTGCCCACAACTTCTGACCAGAGCTCATAGTTGTGAGTAGCGCTCTTCACTGCTGTAGCCGAGGGACAGCCAACCCTGAGAAGGGCGCTCACAACTTTTGGAGCTTGTGGACATTGTCCTTCAACGCGGCGTGGAGCTGCGCTGCCTCTTGAGCCAGGGTCAAATTCACCGAGGCAATCTCGGCAACCTCGGCGAGCAGTTTTTCCACTTCCGATTCCAGTTCGCGGACACGCGCTTTGGCAGCAACGAGTTGTTGCCGGGTTTTGTCTCGGTCGGAACGCGTGCTCCGACCCGACATTGCACGGATCTCTTCCGCGATGTCCGGATAGGTGTGGTGAACAAGAGAAGCGTCGACGCCGGCCTCCTCGGCAACCGACTTGATACTGATGCGTTGCCCCTTGTTCTTGACTCGCAAGATGGCATAGCGCAAATTTTCCGCGGTCTTGATGCGATCACCCGTGCGGCCTCGCAGCGCGCTACGCGGACCGGTGTCGTGATCGGGAATCAAACTACAACTCCCAGATCTTGCAGCACCCTTTCCGAAGTGCAGACCTCGCGTGCCGCTCGCTGCATGATGGCCGCCCCACAGTCGGTGATGCGCAGCAGCTCGAGGTTCTGCGCGTGGATCTGCTGCCAGGTCTCGGCGTGCGATGGGTCGATGACACCGGCGCTGCAGTCCACGCAACGGGCCGCCTCATACATGCCTTCGCCAACACAGCCTCGCTGCTCAGCGAGGCACCAACCGTGGCCCGTCGCTCGCACTGTCGAGCTTTCGGCGGCATATCGCAGAAGGCTTGCCCGGTCGGCGACGCGCGTGGCACGGTTTTGAACGATCTTGCGCCCCGCGCCGCCCGACAGCTTCGTGTCCGCGTCGAACCAGGTGTCGAGCAACAGCGCCTTCGACTCGACCATCTCCTCGTGGAACTCGTCATAGAGGCTGTCATCCTGGAGAGCATTCGAGGCATACAGCTCCGTCATGCTCATCGAGGAATGCTTGAACTGCCATTTGAGGAAGATCAACGCACGGCGACCCAGCCTGCTCTGCGCAATGTTCCACGCGAAGGTCCGCCTGCACTGATGGTTGGCCAGTGGCCAGTCGATGCCAGCAGAAGCCGCGAGCTTGGTGAGCTTCGATTGGCAGACTTGCGCTGCCATCGGGTTGATCCGCGACTTCGAACCAGGGAGGTCGCCGACCGAGAAGCTGATCATCAGGAAGATGTTGTCGACGCATGCGCGTGCCGTTTTCAGTCGCTGGAGCGCTTGGGTCTTGTTCAAGAAGTTGTCCAGGATCTCGTCATCGCTGGTGCATGCCAGCGAGGAATCCAGATAGGCGATCTCGGCAAGCAATCGCGCCTGCAGGGGTCGCGCGTAGCGTTGGCCGATGTCCAATGCTGCCAGCGTTTCCGGTGTCGCGAGGAAGTCGACGAGGCCCTTGCCCGTTTTGTGCTCGAACGTTCGCACCCAGCAGTACGTCACACCGCCTTTGACCTCCGTGCGCCAGCTCCCGGCCTTCACACCGGTCGCCTCGCTGTTTCTCATCCCTGTGCTGATCTGCAAGAGGAAGAGGACCGCATCGCGGATCTCGACCAACTCCTTCGCGCCTTCGAAGAGCTGCCCCGCTTCGCGCCTGTCGAGCACGTCGGGCGCTTTGGCCAGGACCTGCTCGGCGTAAGTGAAGATCGCCGCCTGGACCGAAGGCGGGATGACCGGCGTCTTGGCATACGCCGCCTTGTCGTCGCGCGAGGAAGATAGTCCGCAGAACTCCTGGAACGTGGAGCGCCCCCAAGGAGACATCGGCGGCGGTTGGCGGAGTTCTCTCCGGAAGCACACGACGACGTCAATGACGACGAGGCGATGTCGGATCCCACGAGCGGCTACGCCCCGCGCCCGCAGCTGCTGAACGTAGTCCGCCAAATGGATTGGCCTGAGATCTTCGAAGCTTGTCAGCCCCCGTGCAGTAAGGAAGCGCAGCACGTCCAATCCTTGTTCCACCACACAGATGATCGTGATGGCCTTCGTCGGCTTCCATCCCGGGCGGCCTTGCTTCCGCCACGCATACATCGCGGCTTTGACGTCGTTCACCAACGACTCGCTCACGTCGGTTGGCCATCGCACACCGCGCTGCCGGGCCATGTGGTTGGGGGTATCGATCGAAGCCTGAAGGTCCCACACCGCATCGCCGAACCGACTGACCACGAACTCTTTTCCCGCGTCGTCGGCGATCGCGGAGATGATCACGGCGCTTCTCTGCTCCATGTCGAGCGTTTCGAGCGACACGGGCTGGGCTGCAAGGAGCTCATTCGCGCGATGGTTGCGCTGGGCCAGCGGCAGTACGTTGGAACTCACCAAATCGTCAGCGAAATGCGCTGTGGCTTCCAGCGCGTTGCCATGCTTGACATTCATGCTGGGTCGCTCCGTGATTCACTCCCGGCCTGCTGGCCGTCACGGCGATGCGCGCTCCGAGCGGACTGCAGCTTCCAGAAGGGATGGGCGTCCAGCGTTGCCCTGTCCCGCGCAGCGGCAGCTCGCTCTTCACCGAAGGCCTGCATGCAAAACCGATCGATGAACGGAATGGCGGCCTGATACAGATCGCGGAGAGGCTCGCCAGACGTGGCTGAGGGGGTCGCCTCAAGCCGACCCAACTCCTGCCGAGCGAAGCCTTGGAAGCTATACAGCCGCCAGAGATCGTCCGAGTCGCCCACGATGGCGAAGGAAGGGCAAGTCAAGCAAAGCACGAACTGATCGCAGTGATGGCTGCCGTTCTTCGGGGCATGCGCTCCGTGCAGCGAGTCTTTGCACCTGGCGACGGGGGTCGGCGTGCAGCCGTCGGTCGAGGTCACAACCCTTCGGTCGGTCTCACCTCGAAGGCGCAGGCTCATTTCCTGAACAAGGTACTGCGCCGCCTCAGTCTGCAGCTGCTCGTCCATCCTCAGGTAGTAGTGGTCGGCCACCCGAGACGTGTTGCCCAGGACGGTGGCGACCGCGAGCGGATCTCCTTCGCTCAGTCGCCATGCGCGCTTGCTCAGTGATTGACGCAATCGCTTCGTGCTGATGACAAGGGGCTGGCCGGCATCGTCGAGCAGCTGTCGACGCTCCGCACACCGGCGGGCATTCAGGCCGATGGTTCTGTCATTCAAGCATTTGATCGCACCGCTTTCAGATCGCGACATCGATCGATAGAGCCATACTCGGTTGCGCAAACTTTCCTGCGCCTGCGTGGCCAGGTGCGCGGTTTCAGCAAGTGCCTTTTCCAGTACGGCGACCGCGTCGACAGGAATCTTCGTCGGATCGTCGAGCACCGTCAGCGCCGGCCCCGCCAAGCGAGTGATGATCTTGCCACCTCGGTGCTTGCGCAGCCGCAGGATCCTTGTCCCCGGCAGGAGCCCTGGCTTGAGGTCGTCGCGCTCCATTTCGAGCAGCGGCGTCGCGTTGGCGCCCGTGCGCATGGCAACGATCAGGAAGTAGATGGTCATGACTTCCGAGCCATTGAGCCGAACCCGCGAGTGATGGACGTCGACGAGATCAGCCTTCAGCGCACCTGCGATTCGCTGTTGCTCCGCATCTGAATAAGGTTGAGCACTTGGAGGCAGTGCGTTGCCATGCGGAAGAGCACCGGCAGGAAAGAATAATCTCGGGTCGGCCTGGATGGCACCGATGTCCATCATGGCGGTCAGAACAGCCTTCACCCGCTTGTACACGGAGCGAGTGGTTTCGGGACTGAAGCCTTGACTCTCCTGCCGCCGCCGAAGCCAAGTGATGAACTGGACGACGTGCAACGGCGTCAGTCCGATCGGTTTGTCGATCAGAACGCACGGCCGTCCGTCAGCGAGGAATTCAAAGAACTTTGCCATGGCTAGACCGTAGTGCTTGATTGACGCGGCGGAGCGCGTTCCGCTTCGGAGCAAGTGCGCCAACGTTTCGATCGTGGCCCATACCCACTCGTCAACACCACGACCGGTCCAGTGGCCAAGTTCGACACCGACAAATCTTCGGCCGCGTGGCGGTTCGCCGAGCACCTCCGCGAACATGAGATGCGAGGCGCGGCGCCGACTGTCGGAAGAGGACCCGCCGATGGGCGCAGCCTGCCGACTCGTGGCCATTTCATAGGTCTTCCGGCGCGTCATGGACCTTCCCTCACGCAGCCTGGAACAGGCGGTTGAATTCGTCCTCGATCGCCAGCACGACGCCGCCGGCGAGCTGCTCAAGTTGCCCCAGATAGATCGTCGTGGTCACGACGCTGGCATGACCCATCCTGTCGCGCAGGTAGAGAAGCGGCTCACCCTTGTAGGTCGGCTCGGACCGCAACCGAGCCAGCGTGTGGATGGCATAGCTGTGGCGGAGCATCAGGGGGCGCACCCTGAAGTCCACGCAATCGGACAGCGCTTTGAATGCTTCGATCAGAGCCCCTCTCGTGTAGGGGCGCCCGCGGTCGTTGAGGACGAGGGCGGCGGGACTTTCGCCGGAGATCGCGGCTAGCCGGTTTCGCTCATAGCGGGTGTACGCGAAGAGGTCACACATCAACGCGTACGGAACGTCCACAGCGCGTGGCTTGCGGAACTTGATTTCCATATCGGCTGGATCGAGAACGACGCGAATCATCTGCTCTGGCTGGCAGTCCTGGCGAGTACGCGGATCGAACACGTACTTCAAGGGAAAGGTTCGCGCTTCGCAAGAGCGAAGGCCGACGCGAACCATCAGGTCGAACAACAGTCTTCGGCCGACGGCAGACGGCGCTCGAACACAAGCGCGAATCTGGTCTTGCGACAAGAACTCGGGCGGCGCCTCCCATTCACGAGCCAGCACGACCGGTGTCAGCGCTTTCGAAGAGCGGTCGCGTGCGTGCGCCAAGAGGCCGAACGCCGGCAAGGCTCTGGCGTCGAACGAAGCGTGTGGGAGTTTGTCGATGTAGCCCTCGTGGTGGGCCCATGCATAGAACGACATGACCAAGCGGAGGCGGCCGTTGACCGTGGAAGGATTCAACCCGAGCTCCCCCAACGACCAGTCACGGTACATCGCCACGCAGCTCAGACCAGGAGCCACGGCGGCCGAGTCCCAGGAAAGTTTGTTCGCGTTCAGGAAGGCCGCGAAGTCCCACATCCGCCGTCCATAGTCTTCCCAGGTCAAGTGGCTCAGCGCTTTGCCCCTGTCCAGCAACAGCCAGACAAGGAAGTCTTGCATCGGCTGCACGAGCCGCATGTCATCGCCAACGATGATCGGAAAACCTGGACGGGATCGACCCGCGTAGGAAAAGCTGGCGGTGCTGAAAAGGAGCCGCATGTCAGACGCGGCGTGTGACGAGTACGCTTACCGATTGGTCGAGTAAGGAGGGTTGAACCATGAGTACATGGCTCAACCGGGGCCGCCTCCGGCGGCCTGGCAGGGGCCTGAAGACATCAAAGAATTAGTCAACAGCCAATTCACCAAACCACCCTGCACACAGAAATCCTGACACCTCCTCGCAGCGCGCCGGCCGGCGCGCGCCTGCGCGTGCAGGACCTTCCACTGCGACCCTCGCAGTTCTGATATAGCCACAGACTTCATCCTTCCCTCGACCTTCACCTGCTACTTGTTTCTACGAGACAGCTCTTTGATCGATCAATGAAACTTCGCTCACAGAGCGTTCTGCACAGAACACAACATCTGGGATGGCCGCTCGTTCGTCGCGAGTGGCCAGGATGGCGCTGGGCTGGCGCAGCCGCGGCGTGATGATCGATTGCAGGCCGCCGGGCACCGAGCGCAGCACGACGTCGCCCTCGTGGGCGGGTCCCTTGCGCTTGAGCACATGGACACGCAGTTCCCAGTCGAGGCCGAAGCGCAGCTGCACGCGCAGCGGCGCGGCCGAGGCTTCGTTGGCCGCGGCGGCGGGTCGGCACAGGAACACTGGCCCGTCGCAGCCTTGGACGCAGATCTGCAGCCGGCGAATCTGCTCCGGCCGGGCCTGCGGCAGCCAGGAAATCAGTGCACCGCAGGCATTGCTTTTGATGAGCTGCTCGGTGGTCCACAACCGCTGCGCGGGCGTGTCGACTTGCACCCAGACAAAGAGCTTTTCGTTCAGACCCATGTGGCGCAGGCCCGGCAGATGCGGCTGCTGGGCGGGACCGACGATGACCACGCTCTTGCCGGCATCGACCACCGAGCGCAGCGAAGGCGTAAGCAGCCGCCATTCGCAGACACCGGGTTGCGGTTGCAAGATCTCGGTCAGTGATCGGCAGGGCCAGCCCTGCCCGGGCAACTCGGCGTCGAGCGCGCTCCAGCCCGACGACAAAGTCTCAACCGCCGACGACCCGAGCGCATTGCCACGCCAGACGGCGGCGGCAATCGAAGGTGGCAGCTGCTCGGGCTCGAATAAATGTTTGTGGGCGTCATCAATGGCGGGCGATGTGCGCACCTTTGGCGTCGCCTGAATCTCTTCGGAGCGCCACGCTGCTGCCCGATCAACCGGTGGCGTGACAGTTCCCCTCGGGGGCGGCGAGGCGAGTGGCTGCGTCGTGCACAGCAAGGCATCCTCGTCGGGCGCAGGTCGCATGGCTTGAGAAAAATGCTGGATGGATATACAGTATCACTCAGGATTTCTCCTGTCGAGCCACCGCCCAGCCGCAATGCTCGCTTCAACGAACAGCGTCATGGTCAGTGGGGGGCGCACGGGCGATCCGCCGAGACCCCTTGGCAGGCTCGCTGGGCAGGCCGTCCGTAGACTCGTCGGCGATCACCATGGAAGGACCCCCATGTGCTACTCGGCTCAGATCTGGGCGGACTATCGCAAGTACCTCCGCATCTTCGGCGCGAGGATGAGCATCCACGAATACGTCGAGATCTTTTGGCGGCGAACGCTGGACGCAAAACTCCTGATCCCCAAGGCGATGGAACTGCCGTTTGCCGAACCGACCGATGATCACGAACGCCAGATCAAAGACTTCATCGACCAATTCGCTACGGCGCAGGCAACCACGTTCGAGCAGGAGTTGTTCACGCAGCGCACACGACTGGTAGAAGCCGAACGCAAGTTGGAAACCAGGCCAACGAAGGGGGCGGCGGAGAGCAAGCGCATCGCCACGAACAAGATCCAGCGCGCGAAGGATTGGCTGGCCGATTTGCGCCGAACCGATCTGCAGGAGCGCGATTCACGCATCTATCCGGGCGTCTACGCCCCGGTGATGGTGATGGAGGCCGGGCAACGCGTGATCAAACCGATGCGCTATCAATGCCGTCCGGCGGGCAAGCCGGCATCCTACGACATCCAGTATCCGGGAACGTACAACGCCCGCCGTGACAGCTTGCGAGGGTTCTGGAAAGATCTGTACGGCTTCTCCCATGGCCTCGTGGTGATGGATGCGTTCTACGAATATGTCCCTCGACATCGCATGGAAGGACGGGCGCTTGGCGAAGACGAAAAGGAAGAGCGACTCGTCTTGGAGTTCCGGCCGAACAGCGGCGAGACCATGCTGGCCGCTTGCTTGTGGTCGCACTGGAAGGGCCGCGATGGCAAGCCAGACCTGCTGTCGTTTGCGGCCATCACGGATGATCCCCCGCCCGAAATTTCAGCTGCCGGGCATGACCGCTGCATCGTGCCGATACGAGCTGAGTTCATCGACGCATGGCTGAATCCGGCAGGATCCAGCTTGCAGGCCCTCGATGAGATTCTCGAAGACAGAGCACGCCCGCACTACGAGTACAAACTCGCGGCCTGAGGCCGAACGACGGCCGTGCCACCCGAGCGCATTTTCTCGGACACCGCTCAGGTCACCAGTCCCTGGCAGGCGAGCCAGCGTTTTCGAGCTGCTTCGAACCGTACTTTGCTGGGCCATCGCGCGACCACGCCGCCCCATTCGTCGCCGGTCGGACGAGCGGCCTCCCTGGCGGCACTGTCGGCGTTACAGAGCGCCTTGTGCGCCCGCTTCTCGGTCTCTGTCAGCGCCAACTCCTCGGGGAACCCTGCATCGTCCCAGCCTTCGAGCCGGAACTGGCTGTGCACCGCCTCGAACGGAGAGACTCCCGCCGAATCAAGCGCTGATTGAGCTGCCCTGAGGCCCGCAGCCAATTGCGCATCGCTTGCGCCTTCAAGGGCGTACGCGAGAACCCAACTTGCCGGCGGTGCGCTGTTGTAGTCGCAAAGCTCGTGTGAAAGCAGCGACGGTAATTCGGTCGCATAGATCTCCGCGGCTTGTTCGGGATGGCATTCGTAGGCGTCTGGAATCGAAGCCTTTCCCCGCTCCGACGCTTCGGTCGGATCTATCCCGGGCAGCAGTGCGCCCAGTCGACTCGCAAAGCGATCGATCCAATCCGAGGCAATGATGTGATGATGTTGCACGAGGGGGAACCTTCCTGACATCGCGATCAGCTCTGAACGCAGGGACAAGAATAAGACATCTGCGCGACTGGCGCCTTCTTCAACCACGAACTCCATGATCGGTGCATCCGACGTGGCTGGATGAATATACAGTAGTCATCCATGCCTGCTTCAACCGCTTTATCCGCATCTACGACTGCGTCCGCCGGGCGTCCTGATCCGTTTTCCACGTTGAACGCGCAGCAGCGCGAAGCGGTCGAGCATGGTCTGGATCAACCAGGCCTGCGCGGCGATCCCCTCCTCGTCGTCGCCGGCGCAGGATCCGGCAAGACGATGACGCTGGCCAGCCGGGCGACGCGTCTGGTGCTCGCGGGAGCCGATCCGCAGCGCATGCTGCTGCTGACCTTTTCGCGGCGCGCCGCGAGCGAAATGGAGCGACGCGTCGGGCGCGTGCTGCACCAGGCGCTCGGTTTGTCTTCGACCTTGCGACCCCCGTCGCTGCCCTGGTCCGGCACTTTCCACGCCATCGGCGCACGGTTGCTTCGCGACTATGCGCAGCAGGTCGGGCTCAGCCCGCACTTCTCGATCGTCGACCGCGGCGATGCCGAGGACCTGATGGCGCTGGTGCGGCACCGACTCGGCTTCGGTCGAGGTCGTCGTCGGTTTCCGCTGAAGGGAACCTGCCTGGGCATCTACTCGCGTGCGATGAACAGCCGGACAGCCCTGGGGACGCTGCTGCTCGAACACTACCCCTGGTGCGCCGAGCACGAGGACGATCTGAAGACGCTGTTCGGGGGCTACGTCGCCGAGAAGCAGCGACAGGCCGCGGTCGACTTCGATGACCTGTTGCTGATCTGGGCACAGATGATGGGCGATCCGGTCCTGTCCCGCCACATCGCCGCGCGCTTCGACCATGTGCTCGTCGACGAGTATCAGGACACCAGCCGCCTGCAGGAGGCCATCCTGCTCGGCCTCAAGCCCGATGGCCGCGGACTGACGGTGGTCGGCGACGACGCGCAGAGCATCTACAGCTTCCGCGCCGCCGAGATCGAGAACATCCTCGGGTTTCCGAGCCGCTTCCCGCGGCCGGCCCGGGTCGTCCTGCTCGAACGCAATTACCGTTCGACGCAGCCCCTGCTCGATGCCTCCAACGCGGTGATCGGGCTGGCCAGAGAGCGCTTCGCCAAAACGCTTTGGACCGACTTCGCCGCCTCGGCTCGGCCGCAATTGGTAACGGTGGCCGACGAGGCGACGCAAGCGAGCTGGGTCGCCGATCGAGTGCTCGAACACCGCGAGGCCGGCCTGAGCCTGAAGGCGCAGGCCGTGCTCTTTCGTTCGTCGCATCACAGTACCGCGCTCGAGCTGGAGCTGGCGCGCCGCAACATCCCGTTCGTCAAGTTCGGTGGTCTTCAGTTTCTTGAAGCCGCGCACATCAAGGACGTTCTGGCGGTGCTGCGTTGGGCGGAGAACCCGCGCAATCGGCTGGCGGGGTTCCGGGTCGCTCAGCTGGTGCCCGGCATCGGCGCAGCGACGGCCCAGCGGCTGCTCGATGCGATGGAGGGGGTTGCGGACCCCGCGGCGGAGCTACTGAGTGTGATCAGCGAATTCGATGGGCCGATGACCGAGTTCGGTGATGGTGAGCGGCGCCATCACGGACGGTGACCATGGGCGGCGGCGTGTGGATCGACGTGGCGCTGCGGGTGCAGATCGACGATGGCCATCACGGTCACGAACAAGAACGCCGCCAGTGTTGAAGTGGCGGCGTTGGTCGCGGAGCCGGTGCTCAGAACGGCGGGTCGTCGGTGTCGGGCGGCGAATCGGACTGGTTCATGCTGTGCTGCGAGAGTTCGTCGTAGTAGCGATGGATCTGGTCGCCGTAGCGGGCCTCGAACAGATCGAGGAAGTGGTAGATGAAGTCGTGGATCTGGACGACGGCATCGTCGCTGAGCTGCGGCAGCGAGATCGGCGCGGTGTCGAGGTTGTGGGGGTGGGCAGGCATGTT
>Ga0207695_10010792_pt1 | contig 11141 bp, 10 predicted proteins | sample KBSC54metaG_FD_184354 | JGI IMG/M metagenome (GOLD analysis project Ga0207695, IMG submission 184354) | Corn rhizosphere microbial communities from Kellogg Biological Station, Michigan, USA - KBS C5-4 metaG (SPAdes) (version 2) | ecosystem: Host-associated > Plants > Roots > Rhizosphere > Soil... | reverse complement strand
GGTCATGTTGTTGCCCTGATCGATCGTGTACACCGCACCCGCGACCGTGCCGATGCCGGTGGCGCGCAGGGTGTACGTCGTGGCCGTGGGTGCATCGGAGGCTGCCGAACAGCTCACGTTGAACGGCGTGCCGTTGCTCGCGACGACGGCGTTGGCCACGCAGGGCGTCACGATGGCCGGCGCCGAGACGGTCGCGTACGTGCGGTTGTCCTGGTAGTACTGCTCCATCTGCGTGCGCATGTTGGCCAGCGCGTTCGTGCCCGCGACGAGCTTGCCGCGGATGACGTAGTCCCTGTACGACGGCAGCACGATGGCCGTCAGGATCCCGATGATCGCGACGACGATCATCACTTCGATCAGCGTGAAGCCGGCGTGCTGCGGCGCGCGGCGCCCGACCGTCCTGGAAAGTGGTGATGACATTGCGGTTATAGACAAGAATCTACGTTGTAGATATAACTCTACGACTCGGGTCCGGTCCGCGCAACCCTGCCCGACGGCAATCTCGTGACGAAATGCCTGCGTCGTGCAATGCGATGAAAGTTCCTGCGATGTCGAAACCCAGAACGGGCGAGTCCGCCACCGAATCCCGGCGTCTCTGGCAGCGCGTGTCCGAGTACCTGCAGCGCCACGTCCGGCTGCGGCGCAGCGGCCGGGGCTGGCGGCTGGCGCTCGAGCCCGCCAGCGCATGGCGCCCGACCCTGCCGATGCCGCGGCCGCGGCCTGCGCGGCATCCGAAGCTTCCTCCGATGCCCGGCGCGCACGCGTCGGCGGCGCGCCACGAGCTGCGCATCCTGCTGGACCACGTGCCCGGCGCGCGCCGCGTCTGGCCGTCGCTGGCACTGCTCGAGCGGGTGCTCGGCTCCGAATGCACGGACAACATCCACCGCGTGGAGGCCGCGGTGCTGCGCCACGCTGCGCGAGCGCTGGACCAACTGGGAGACGATTTGTTCGGCCCCGGCCTCGTCGTGCTGCGGCGGCGCGTCGAGCTCGTCCTGCGCCGCAAGCACGGTGACCGCCCCTCGCACTGGGCACGGATGCCGCCACCCGTGGGGGCGGATCGGGCCGCGAGCTTCGGCGACAGCCTGACCGACTACATCGACATGGACCGGATGCCGCTCGTCGCAGGCCGCGCCACCGGCTCCGCTCCGGCCGGACGATGCATCGGACGGTCCACCGCGACGAGCGCGAATGAGGCGTAGTGTAATATCTACACCCAGCCAAGAAGCCGCAGAGCGCCTCGAGCTTCCAGCCCGCGTCGAAAGATCCCGCCATGACCGCCCCTGCCGCCGCAGCCACCCAGAAGCATCGCATCCTCGTCGCCGATGACCATGCGCTCGTGCGCGAGGGCATCGGCAAGGTGCTGAGCCTGGACGAACGCCTGGTGGTGGCCGGCGAGGCCGTCTCGGCGGCGGACGTCCTCGCCCGGCTCAAGCGCGGCGGCATCGACCTGGTGCTGCTCGACCTGCTCATGCCCGGGGCCACCGATGTCGACCTCATCAAGCGCGTCGTCGCGGCACATCCCAAGGTGCCGGTGCTGGTGCTGACCATGCACGCCGACCCGCACATCGCGCGGCGCGCGCTCGAGGCCGGCGCGCTCGGCTACCTGACGAAGGACGCATCCCCCGAGCTGCTGGTCGATGCCGTCCACCACGTGCTCGCCGGCCGCAGCTACGTCGATCCGTCGCTCAGCGGCGCGCTGATCCGCGGCGAACCCGCGAGCCCGCGCGAGCAGATGGAGCAGTTGTCGACGCGCGAGCGGCAAGTGCTGGTCGCGCTGGTCACGGGCCGCTCGGTGATGGACATCGCCGAGGACCTGCAGCTGGCTCCCAACACCGTGAGCACCTACAAGGGGCGGCTCATGGAGAAGCTCGGGCAGGCCAGCCTCAGCGACTTGGTGCGCTATGCGATGCGCCATGGGTTGGTCGACTGAGAGACTGCGCGCGATCCTCGTCGCCGTCATGCTGGCCGCCACGGCCGGCGCTGGCCGCGGCCAGATCGCGGACATGGAGCCTTACCAGGAGAGCGCCGGACTGACCAGCATGGCCGTCGACTGCCTGGCGCAGGGCCCCGACGGCACGCTGTGGATCGGCACGGACAACGGCCTGTTCGTCTTCGACGGCTTCCGGATGCGCCGGGAAACGCTGCCCGGGGGCGCCGGGGCGGTCATCTCCGACCTGCAGGCCGACCGGTTCAACCGGATCTGGATCGCGACGGACACCGGCCTGTACCTGCGACGCGAGGACGCCGGGGTCGCGCGCTGGAGCGCCATCGTCGACCCGGACGGCGCGGGACTGGCGGTCTGGGGCAAGCAGCGCGTCGCGGTCGACGAGCACGGCGCCGTCTTCGCGATGGATCGGCGCAGCCGGATCTGGACCATCGCCGTGCCGCCCCGCCTTCCCGACAAGGTGGTCGCGAGCCGGATGACGATGCCGGCCTACGAGCCTTACGCGGGCGCCTACGACGCCGACGGGGGGCCGCTGCGCGCCATCGGGTCGGCGCTGTGGTTCGGCTGCGGCCACGGGCTCTGTCGCTGGCTGGACGGCCGGGTCCGGGCGTGGGGGCCCGGCCAGGGCGTGCCGGTCGACACCTGGGCCAGCCTGCTGGGCGCCCACGACGGGAGCGTCTGGGCGCGCGGCGATCGGCATCTCGCACGGCTGGTCCCGCAGACCGATCGATTCGAGACCGTCGATGCCCCGTCGGCGACGCTGTGGCCCGGCACCATCGCCATGGCCGAGGACCTCGAAGGGCGCATCCTCACCGCGACGCAGGACGGCGTCGCCCGCTGGGACGGCCGCTCCTGGCGACGCTGGACGCCGCGCGAAGGCATCCCGGAGACGGCCGTGCGTGCGCTGCTCGTCGATGCCGACGGCGAACTGTGGACGGGATCGGCCGGCCGCGGCGTGCATCTGTGGATGGGCTATGGCCGCGTCGAGCACTGGACGTCGGTGTCCGGCCTGCCCTCGCCCGTCGTCTGGTCGTTCGCACGCGATGGCGCCGGCCAGTTGCGCGTCGCCACCTCCCACGGCGTGGCGGGCCTCGACCCGCAGACGGGCCGATTCGTCGCCATCGAGCCGCTGTTCGCCCCGACGCCGGGCGGCAGTCTGGCGACCGACGACGCCGGAACGCTCTGGTGGGTGGATGCGGGCCATGTCATGTCGCTCGCGCCCGGCATGCACCGCGCGCGCGTCGCCTTCCAGGATCCGCAGATCGACATCGCGCTGCAGGCCACCCATTCGATCGTGCTGTCGGGAACGAAATCGGCCGAGCGGCTCGTGTCCTCGCCCAAGGGTCCGGTGCGCCAGCCGCTGCCCGACCACATGCCCGCCCCTGCCTCGCTCGCCGCGGTGGTGAGCGACGGGCAGCGCGACTGGTTCCTGGTCGACAACGGCGCCTGGCGCATCGATCAGGGCGGGTGGGCGCCCTTGCGGGACGAACGCGGCAACACGATCGAGGTCAAGGGCGCGGCGACGTTCGACGGCCCGTCGGAGTTCTGGGCGATCGACGCGAAGGGCCTGGCGGTCTACCAGGTCGCGGACGGGACCGCGCGATTGAAGGAACGCATCGCCCTCGCGCTGTTCGGCACGGCGGACGTCGAATTCCTGGGCGCCGACCGCCAGCGGCGGGTGTGGGTCGGCACCGATCGCGGCGTGTTCGTCCGCGCCGACGGGCGGTGGATGCAGCTCGATCGCGACAACGGACTGCTCTGGAACGACCTGGACAGCGGCGCCCTCTACTTCGAGCCGGACGGCGGCGTCTGGATCGGTTCGAGCAAGGGCGCGACCCACGTGCTTCCGGGCCGGCTCGCACCGGCCACCCCGAGGCTGCGCGTCGAGGAGGCCCGCTTCGGCGACCGCCCGGGTGCGCGAGCGGTTCCCTCGCGGGTCGACTGGGACGATCGCCGGCTGCGGCTGACGCTCCAGACCGCGCAGATCGCGCGCGGCCGCTCGATGCGTCTCGAATACCGGCTGAACGACGCCGCCACCTGGGAGGGCTTCGTCGGCAATGTGCTGCAGCTCGAGTCGCTCGAGGCAGGCGACTATCGACTGCAGGTGCGCGCGGCCGCGAACGTGCCGCTCCTGCAAGCCGGCATCCCGCTGGAGCTTGCCTTCACGGTCGCGCCGCCGTGGTGGCGCTCGACGCCGGCGCGCATCGCGTACGTGCTCGCCCTGGCCGCCGCGTGGTTCCTGTCGATGCAGCTCCTGCGACGGCGTGCAAGGGCGATGCGCACCCGGCTCGAGCAGGCCATCGCGGAACGGACGGCGCAGCTCGAGCGCTCGCGCGAGCTGGTGCGCAGCCTCGGCGTGCACAACACGCGCCTGCTGGAGGAAGAACGCAAGCGCGTCGCGCGCGAGCTGCACGACGAGATGGGCCAGCAGCTGGCGGCGCTGCGAATGGAGATCTCGGTCCTGAAGCGGCGGGCGCCGGGCAACGACGCGTCGTCCACGCAAGATGCACTGGGCATGCTGCTCGCTCGCGTGGAGGACCTCGTGGCGGCCATGCGCAGCGTCGTCGCGGAACTGCGGCCGCCGGCCCTCGACGGAGGCCTGGCTGCGGCGCTGGAGTGGCTGGTCGCCGCGTTCGAGCGCCACGCCGACCTGCCTTGCGACGCCCAGATCGACGACTGTGCGACGCTGCTCTCGCCGGACGCGGCGGTGATGGTGTTCCGCATCGCCCAGGAGTCGCTGAACAATGTCCGCCGACACGCGCAGGCCACCCGTGCCTCGCTTCGCCTGGCCCGGACCGGGCAGGACTGCGAGCTCACGATCGACGACGACGGCATCGGCTTCGATCCATCGGCCCGGACTTCCGGCTACGGCATTCTCGGCATGGAGGAGCGCGCCATCGCTCTTGGCGGGGCCCTGGCGATCACCAGCGCCGTGGGCGAAGGCTGCACCGTCCGGCTGCGGTTGCCGCTGCCGGAGGCCCGCCCGGCCTCCGAAGCGCGCTGAACGCCGGACTCGCCCGACTTCCCCCGCCTGCGCCGCGCTACGCCGCCTGCGAACCTCCGCCGGCATCGGAAAACGGCAATTGCAGGCGAACGTCGGTGCCCTGGCCGACCCGGCTGTCGATGGTGAACGTGCCGCCGAGCGCCCGGGCCCGCTCTTCCATGCCCAGGATGCCGAAGCCGGCCGTGCGCTCGGAGGGGTCGAACCCCTGGCCATCGTCGCGCACCTGCAATTCGCACCCGACACCGGCCCGGCGCAACTGCAGCGCGACCGTCGCTGCCGACGCATGCCTGCGGACGTTGTTCAGCGACTCCTGGGCGATGCGGAACACCATCGCCGCCGCGTCCGCTGACAACAGGCCTGCACAGGCGTCGACGTCGACGCTGCAGTCCAGCTGCGTCTGGCGCTCGAAGTCCGAGACCAGCCAGTCGAGCGCGGCGGCCAGCCCGCCGTCCAGCGCTGGCGGCCGCAGCTCCGCCACGATGCGGCGGACGCTGACCACGAGGTCATCGACCCGCCCGAGCAGCATGCCGAACGCCGCGTCGGCCGACGGCTGGCCGGTCGCCGCGCGGCCCTGCCGCAGCACGGCGATCTCCATGCGCAACGCGGCCAGTTGCTGTCCCATCTCGTCGTGCAGTTCGCGCGCGACGCGCCGGCGCTCTTCCTCGAGCAGCCTCGCGTTGCGCGCGCCGAGGCTGCGCACCAGCTCGCGCGAGTGCTCGAGTTCGGTCGTGCGCTCGGCGATCGCCTGCTCGGCCTGGTGGCGTCCGATCGCGTAGCGGATCGCGCGCGCGAGCTGGCGCCCGTCGATCTGCCCCTTGATCAGATAGTCCTGCGCGCCGGCTTGAAGCGCCTCGATCGCGACGTCCTCGTCGTCGAGTCCGCTCAACACCACCAGGGCCGGCAGCCGCAGCCCGGACGCGGCCAGGCGCTGCACCGTCGCAAGGCCTTCCGTCTCGCCGAGGCCGAGATCGAGCACGACCACGTCGGGCCGCCGCGCGCCCAGCATCGCCAGCCCATCGGCAAGCGAGGCGGCATGGCGCAGGCGGAAGTTCCCCGCGGTCGGCGAACTCTCCAGCAGCAGGCCGAAGAAGCGGGCGTCGGCCGCGTTGTCCTCGACGAGGAGGACCTCGACCGGCGGCGTTGTCGTCGGCTGCGAGCGGGGGGGCGTCGCCCGGTCCATGGGTATGCGCGATCGAGGGCGTCTGGGGGTAGCGGCATTGTGAACCGCGGTTCGCCACCCGTCACCGGGCGCAACCCGGGCGTCGCGGCAGCGGGCTCCACATGTCCGTCACGCGCTCCGGCAGTGACAAGCGTCACGCCCGCGTCCGCCGGTGCGCCACCGGCATCGCGCGGTCATGCCGTGATCATGACCTGCAACGGACCGCGCACGACCATCCTCGCCGGGACCGGATCGATGGCGATCCGGCGCAAGGGAGCAGGTGCATGGGCGCCATGTCGCGGACTTTTCGAGATTCATGGCGTGCCCGCGCGCGCACCCGCGCGGCGGGCTTTTCGCTCATCGAGCTGATGATCACGCTGTCGGTGGGCGGGATCGTCGTGACGATGGCCGCGCCTTCGTTCGGCCCGGCGATCGCGGACATCCACGCCCGCAGCACCGCGCAGGAGCTGGCCGGCGCCCTGCGGCTTGCCCGGATCAGCGCCGTGACGAGGAACCGCCCCGCCGCGTTCATGCTGGCGGACGCGACGCCGGTGTCCGACGCCACGACCACCGTCAATGCCAGTCGCTGGTTCGTCAAGCTCCTGCCGTCGGCCCCGCAGGAGGCCGTGGAGCACACGGCGCTCATCCTGGCCACGGCGGACGCGTCGCAGGAGCGCGTGATCCTCACCGGACCGGCACAGGTGTGCTTCGACGCACTGGGACTGCAGATGGCGCCGCCGGACGCGTCGAGCGCCTGTGCCCAGCCCGGCGGCGCGACGTCCTACCTGGTGTCGCGGACGGGCGGCTCACGCCAGTACAAGGTTCGCGTCTACCGCACCGGGCGGGTGGACATCTGCGACACGGCCAGGACGCACGGCAAGGACCTGGACGGGTGCCGTTGACGATGACGCCGCGCACCGCACCGCATCGGCACGGGCACGCCGGGCCGGCGCCCGCACGCGCCCGCGAGCGCCCCGCCGTCGCGAGGCAATTCACGTTTTCGCCGCGCGCAGCGCGGTGGTCAGAAGCAGGTCATGTCTCGCGCGACGACCTTGCCTACATTGGATTTCCTCGACAACCAGGACAAGCCGCATGAGCATCGAAGTGGATCGGCACGGCAGGCGCACCGCCTGGCTCACGGCGCGTCTTTGCACCGTGCTGGGCGTCCCGCCCAACGAAGCGCGCGACTGGACCACCGCCGCCCTGACGCACGACGTCGGCAAGCTGGACCTGCCGCCGGAACTGCTCTCCAAGCCGGGGGCGCTCGACGCCGACGAGCGCGGCCTCGTGGAGCGGCACTGCATCGCGGGCGCGAAGCGCCTCATGGCGCGCACCCGGCCGGACGGCGACGACACGACGACGGCGGCGGTCGCGGTCGCCCTGTCCCATCATGAGTGGTGGAACGGCCGCGGCTATCCGTTCGGGCTCGCGGGCGCCGCGATCCCCCGCTGCGCCCGCGTCGTCGCCGTGGCGGACGTGATGGACGCGCTCACCAGCGTACGCGCCTACAAGCCCGCCTGGTCCTTGCAGGCCGCCCTCGACGAGATCCTGGCCCAGCGCGGCAGGCAGTTCGACCCCGAATGCGTCGACGCCATGGACGTCGTTGCGCGCGCGCTGCCGGCCGACTGGCAGCGAACGGCCCAGTCCTGGGGGCTTCAGATGACGCTCGAGCTGGGCCGCCCGGCCCGGGTGGTGCTCGACGGCGGCCGGGCGGGTTCTCGTCGCGTCGCCGCGTGAAATAAGTTCCGGACGGCGCGGCCGCTCGTGTAGAGTCGCGTAGACACGTGTAGATATATCACTACACAATGACGTCTACGCCACTACACAAGCCCGAGTCATGTCCATCGTCCCGGTCCCCCTGCCTCCTCGCGAGCCCTCGCCGCCAGGCCATGTCGATGATTCGCCCGCGCTCGCGCGCCACCAATCGGTCATCCGGTTCGGGCGTTGCGAGCTGCGCACCGGCCGGCGCGAGCTGTTCGTGGACGGCGTCCGCCAGCGCCTGCAGGCGCGCCCCTTCGATCTGCTCGTCTATCTCGTCCGGAACGGCGAGCGTGTGGTGACGAGCGAGGAGCTGCTGTCGCAAGTCTGGGGCGACGCCCGCGTGCAGCGCTCGTCGCTGCCGGCCGCGATCCTGCGCCTGCGCCGTGCCCTGGGCCCCGACCACGAGGGCGTCATCCGCACCTATCAGCGCGTGGGATATCGATTCGTCGCTCCCGCCAGCGCGGCAGCGACGTAGTCGGGTACCGATCCATGACCACCTGGAACATGCACCAGCGAATGGACGCGAGGCCCCGTCACCCCGGCGCCCCCGAAGAGACCGAAGCCTTGTTCACCTCGGCGCCCCACCCGGCGCCGGCCTCGAAGCTCGACGCGCGCGCACCCCGCGATGTCGTGTTCGGCCGGTGCGAGGTGTCGGTGGCGCGGCGCGAAGTGCTGGTCGACGGCATGCTGCGCACGCTGCAGCCCCGCCCGTTCGACCTGCTGGTCTACCTGATCGAGCATCGCGACCGGGTGGTTCCGACGGACGAGTTGCTCGACCACATCTGGAAGGACGAATTCGTGCAGCCCGGCTCGCTGGCCGCCGCGGTCATGCGCATCCGCAAGGCCCTGCTCCACGCCGGCCGCGATGCCGGAACGATCATCCGCACCCACCAGGGCATCGGCTACCGCTTCGTCGCCGCGCTCGACGGCGATGCCCCGCGCGGCACGTCCATGCACGCCGATCAGGTCGCCAGCGCCGGACGTGCGCCGTCCTGTTCGGCCGCCTGTCGCTCGTCCCAGGCGCGCTCGATCGCCATGAACTCGGTGATCGTCGACTCGAGCACCTGAACCTCGGCGGGCCGCACGGCCTGCCACGGCATGTCGGCGGCGATCTCGCACCCGTGGACGACACGCAGCACGCGGTCGATGCGCTCCAGGAGCACGACGATGCCGTGCTCGCAGAGTTCATCCATCAGGCGGTTCAATACCCGGGCCGCGTCCTGCAGCACCTGCGGCGACAGGCGCTCGATGCCGGAGGCGCCGTGCCGCGACAGCGAGCGATCGACGAGCGCGATCGACGGCCAGATCGCGGGCGCCGCGGCGTGGCAGTCCAGGATCCGGCGCATGCTCTGACGCGCCTCGCGCAGGCGATCCGGATCCATCGGAGCGAGTGGCACTCCCGGCGCGGCCTGGGATCGCGTCGCCGACGGCGACCCACGCCGCTTCGCCGCGCCCGTCGGTGCCGCCGGACCGGCCGGCGGGCGCGCCGGGGTGTCGGCATTCGATTCCACGCGCCCGACGATGCGCCCCGGCCGGCCCCGCAGCCGGCGCCACGAGCTCAGCAGCCTGGACAGGACCGGCGTGCGGGACAGGACAAGGGCCAGGGAGGCGGATTCGATGGGCATGGAGATCTCGAATGGTGAGCGCACGCGCGTCACGGACGCCGTCTCGCTTTCGCTCGAGCTTATCGATCGCGCGACGCGAGGTCATGACGCCCGCGCGATCAATCGATGACCGCGAGCGTCGTCCATGACCGGACGCGCGCGGCGCGAGCCGTGCCATCGGGCGGGCATGGGCCTTGCGTACCTTGTATGCAAAGGACGCATCCAAGCGTCGTATGCACCACGACAGGGCCGACGGCCCCAACCAGCGCATGCCGAGCACCACATCCGTTCGCGATCGTTCCAGCGCGCCGCAGATCGCCAGCCAGGTCGTCGACGCCATCCTGTGCGGACGCATCGCGCCGGGACAGCGCCTGGGCGAGCAGGAGCTCGCCGACGTCTTCGGCGTGAGCCGCACTCTGGTGCGCGAAGCCATGGCGCGACTGTCCGCGCGCGGGATGGTGGAGGTCAGCAGCCGGCGCGGCTGGTTCGTGGTGCAGCCTTCGCGCGCCGAAGCCGCCGAAGCGTTCTCCGCGCGCATCGCGATCGAGACGGGCATGCTCGGTTCGCTGGACAAGCCGCTGGCGCGCAGCAAGCTTTCGCGCCTGAAGGCGCACTACAAGGCCGAACAGGCGGCCATCTCGGCCGGCGACGCGGGCAACCGCAGCTTTCTTCTCGGCGACTTCCACGTGTGCCTGGCCGAATGCGTGAGCGGCCCGCTGCTGGCCGACCTGCTGCGCGACCTGACGGCGCGCACGACGCTGGTGGCCACGCTGTTCCAGTCGACGCACGATGCCGCGCTGTCCTGCAGCGAGCACGTGGCGATCGTCGCCGCGCTCGAACGCGGCGACGCCGCCGCGGCGGCCGGACTGATGCGCGCCCACCTCGACGCCGTCGCCGCCGCCCTCGGCCCCTCCGCGGCGCGCGCCGATCCGCTCGCCCCCTTGCGCCGGGCACTGCAGCCTCGCGCCCCGGATGCCACCCCCTCGCGCGCGTCACGCGGCGCGCGACGGCTGTTCACCGACCTGCTCGCCACCCAACCGCCCGCAACACGCGCGCCGCATCGGCGCCTCAAGGAGAACTGAATGAGCCTGCAACGACGCCCCTTCTTCGCACTGGTGCTGGCCGGCCTCGGCCTGCTGGGCGCCTCCGCGGCCTTCGCCGACAGCGCCCTCGACACCATCATGGCCAAGCGCTCCATCGCCATCGCGATCCCCACCGATTTCCCGCCCTACGGCTTCGTCGGCACCGACATGGCCCCGCAGGGCCTGGATGTCGACATGGCACGCCTCGTCGCGGCCAGGCTCGGTGCGACGGTCGAACTCGTCCCGGTCACCAGCGCCAACCGCATCGCCTACCTGCAGACGCACAAGGCCGACCTCGTGATCTCGACGCTGGGCAAGAACCCGGAGCGCGAGAAGGTGATCGATTTCACCGCCGCCTACTCGCCCTTCTTCCAGGCCGTGTTCGCGCCGCGGGCGATGGTCCTGAAGTCGCCGGCCGAGCTCGCCGGCAAGACGATCGGGGTCACGCGCGGCGCGATCGAGGACCTGGAGCTGACGAAGATCGCGCCCTCCGGCGCGGACATCAAGCGCTTCGAGGACAACAACGCCACGGTCTCGGCCTTCGTGTCCGGCCAGGTGCAGGTGATCGCCACCGGCGCCTCCGTGG
>Ga0207695_10010791_pt1 | contig 11141 bp, 13 predicted proteins | sample KBSC54metaG_FD_184354 | JGI IMG/M metagenome (GOLD analysis project Ga0207695, IMG submission 184354) | Corn rhizosphere microbial communities from Kellogg Biological Station, Michigan, USA - KBS C5-4 metaG (SPAdes) (version 2) | ecosystem: Host-associated > Plants > Roots > Rhizosphere > Soil... | reverse complement strand
GCAGCGAGCCGGAGTTTCGTGTCCTGTTGGACCAGGCGCAGAGCATGATTGTGGAGGAGATTGGCTACCTGAAAAATACGGTCAGCAAATTCGGTGAGTTTGCCCGCCTGCCGTCGGCCCAGTTGGTCGAGTTGGATGTGTCGGGCGTGGTGACCAGGACGGTCAGGATTCTGGCGCCTCACTTCGAGTCCGCGGAACTCCATGTCACGGAGGACCCAAGCCTGCTCCGGGCCCGTGCACGGATCGACATGGCGTTATTCAGGCAGGTTCTCACCAACATCGTACGTAATGGCGTGGAGGCGAATCCCGGGCAGCGAGTGCGGTTCGCACTCACCCTGAATGCCACGCCGGACTCGATTCATCTGTCGATCGCCAACGATGGCACGCCGGTACCGGCGGACCTGGCGAGCCGGATGTTTGATCCGTACGTGTCGGGGAAGAGCACCAAGGAAAATATGGGACTGGGGTTGGCCATTGTGAAAAAGATCGTGATCGAGCACGGTGGTGAGATTGCCTATCGAGAGGAGGGCGGCCGGCCGAAGTTCGAGATTGTCATACCGCGAGTTTTCCCGTGACCTCACCGACCACGCGCCCCACCGTACTGGTACTCGACGACGAGAAGAATATTCGCCGCTCCGTCGAGCTGGCTCTCGAGCAGGAGGGACTGCAGGTCATTGCGGCTGCCGACGTGTCGAGCGCTTTGCGGGTGCTCCACGAGCGGATTGTGGAAGTGCTGGTGATCGACATCCAGTTGGGTGAGATCGACGGCATTACTTTCTTTCGCAAGGTGCAGGCGGATGGCTTCTCCATCCCGGCTATTTTCATCTCCGGCCATGCCACGTTGACTCAGGCCGCGGAGGCGGTGAAGAGCGGCGGCTTCGATTTCCTCGAAAAGCCGTTTACGGCAGAGAAGATTGCAGTCACCGTACAGCGTTGCCTGGAAATGTCGGCCATCAAGGAACGGCTGCGCCTGGCCCACGCTCACGCCGGTCCATCGGACATAGTGGGGGAGTCACGCGCCATCAAACAGGTCATTGTCGATGCCGCGAAGGTCGCCAGGACCCAGGCCAATGTGTTGATCACAGGCGAGAGTGGCACCGGCAAGGAACTGGTGGCAACGGCCATCCATGCGCAGAGTGAGCGCGCGGAGTGCCCGATGGTGAGGGTGAACTGCTCGGCCATTCCCGAGAGCCTGCTCGAGACCGAGCTGTTTGGTTATGAGAAGGGCGCGTTTACCGGCGCCCTGAGTCACAAGAAAGGATTGTTCGAAGCGGCCCATCGCGGCACCCTTTTTCTGGACGAGGTCGCCGATCTCTCCTTGCCGGCCCAGGCCAAAATTCTGCGGGTTCTGCAAAACGGCGAGATCCAGAAAGTCGGCGCGTCGCAGACGGTGAAGGTCGACGTCCGGGTACTCTCCGGGACGCACAAGGACTTGAAGCAAGCCGTGGAGGACGGGGCGTTCCGGGAAGACCTGTACTACCGGTTGAATGTAGTGCCCATCCGGGTACCCAGCCTGCGCGAGCGTCCCGAGGACATTGCCCTGTTGGTGAGTGTCTTCGCCCGGCGGATCTGCGAGAAGAATCACCTCAAGCCGAAGATCCTGGACGAGGATGTCGTTTGGGAGTTGCAACGTTACGGTTGGCCCGGGAACGTTCGCGAGCTGCAAAACGTACTCGAGAGGATGCTCATCATGAGTGGCGAGCGTGTGTCGGTGCGCGACTTGCCGGAGGAGCTGCTGCAAGATGAGCCCAATGAGCGCGGCAAAGTGTCGGCTTTGCGTGAGTTCCGCGACCAGGCCGAGCGCGACCTGGTCATCGGAACGCTGAAGCGCAACAACGGCAACGTCAGCCAGTCCGCGCTCGAGCTGGGAGTGCGGCGAACCTATCTTCATCGCCGCATGGCCGTCCTGAAAATCAATAAGAAAGATTATTTCGTGTAGGCCTCCGTCAGAGATTCTGACCTCCCGACACCTCGATTCGCTGCGCGGTAACCCAGCGGTTGTCGTCGGACAACAGCGACGCAATCATGGGGCCGATGTCTTCCGGTACTCCAACTCGCCCTAACGCCGTGTTGGCAGCGATCAGTTTGTTCAGCGCGGCGTTATCGCGCACAGCGCCGCCGCCAAAATCGGTCTCGATCGCTCCGGGGGCTACGGTGTTGACTGTTATCCCCCGCGGTCCAAGCTCCTTGGCCAGGTAGCGGGTGAGCACTTCGACCGCGCCTTTCATGATGGCGTACGCGGCGTAGCCGGGTGTGGCAAAGCGAGCCAGTCCCGAGGACAGGTTCACGATCCGGCCACCGTCGGCGATCCGGGGCAGCAGTTTCTGAGTCAGAAAGAACACGCCTTTCAAATGGATGTTGACCATCTGGTCGAAGTCTGCTTCCGTCGTTGCGGAGAAGGGCGCGTGGACGGCGGTTCCGGCGTTATTGACCAGAAAGTCGAGCGTGTCCCGCCCCCAGGTGGCGCGCAAGGCCGCTCCGATCTCGCTCACCAGTCCATCGAAGGAGCTCACATCGCTCGTGTCCGCGCGGAGCGCGACGGCCTTCCGGCCCAGTGCCTCGATTTCACTCACGCACGAGGCCGCCTCGGCACGATTCGAGTGGTACGTAATGATGAGATCGACGCCTTTGCGGGCGAGGCTGAGGGCGGTATTGCGGCCCAGGCCACGGCTTCCGCCGGTTACCAGGGCGATCTTTGTGGTTGATTCACTTAGTTTTTCGGTACTCATGTGGGCCTCGGTGAGAAATTCTGGAACGCATGATGCGACTGGCTGACCCCACGCTGAATACCGGAATACAGGAATTATTTGCCTGATCCTCCAGCGCGGCCTTGGGGTGAATCGGCGACATCACTATCATGGTCTTGCGTTGCAGGAGACTCGACAATGTCCTCGTCCTTGGCCCACGCCCTCAGCCAATACATCGACGCCCATGGTGGGGGCGAGGGGGTTTTACCCACGCCCTTCGATGGGCTCACGCTGTTTCGGGCGACCAACCCGGTCTCACCGAGCCATACGCTCTACAGGCCCTGTTTGTGCGTGGTGGCGCAGGGTGCCAAGCAGGTGTCGTTCGGCACTGAGGTGCTGGATTACGACCCGCAGCAGTGCCTGATTGTCAGCATCGCTTTGCCGGTGGTGGGCCGCGTGACGCGGGCGAGTGCGGCGGTTCCCTACCTGGCCATGGCGCTTCAGCTCGATGTTCCGATCATGCGGGCGGTCATGGCAGAGCTCGAAAATCCGCCGCGCCCGCGCGAAAAAGTCACCTCGGGCATTTTTGTCGATTCCGTGGGCGATTCCCTGTCGGATTGTTTCTTGCGACTGGTTCGGATGCTCGAAATCCCGGGAGCGATTGCGGCGCTCTATCCTGCCATCATGCGCGAGATCTGCTTCTGGTTGCTGACGGGTGCCCATGGCGCGGAGGTTTGTAAGCTGACTCTGCCGGGGAGTCATACGCTGCGGATCGCCGAGGCGATCAACTATCTGCGCGGCAACTTCGCCCGCTCCATCCGGGTAGAGGAACTGGCCCAGGCCGCGGGAATGAGCACCTCCTCCTTTCACCACCACTTCAAGGCCATGACTGCCATGACGCCGCTGCAGTACCAGAAGCAACTCCGGTTGCTCGAGGCGCGGCGCTTGATGTTGGCCGACGGTATCAACGTGAGCAGTGCCGCCTACCAGGTCGGGTATGAAAGCGCTTCGCAGTTCAGCCGCGAGTATTCGCGCAAGTTTGGAGCCGCGCCCAAGCGGGACGCCATGGAGCTGAAGGGGGTCGGTGCTTGAGACGGGAGTGGGTTTTCGGCGCCATTGTGGTATTGGCGAGTTGCGCGAGTAAGGGCCCACCGGCGGCGGCTTCGACGACCGGCTCGGAGCAGCCGCGCCCTATGATCGAGCACGCCCTTCCGCGTGGGGTTTCCGATCGTGGCGGTTGGGTTTCCGATATCTACAACGGGCTCAAAGTCCAGGGCATCGAGCCCAGCCGCCAGAACGTTTGTGCCGTGGTGGCCGTGATTGCGCAGGAGTCCAACTTCCAGGTGAATACGGTGGTCCCTGGGTTGGGGGCGATGGCCCGGAAGGAAATTGACACCCGCGCTGACCATGCGGGTCTGCCCCTCATGATTGTGCACGCGGCGTTGGATTTGAAGTCCTCGACCGGCCGTACTTATGGGGAGCGGATCGATGCGGCCAGGACGGAGAAGGATCTCAGCGATGTCTACGAGGACTTCATCGGCTCGGTGCCGTTGGGACGGAAGTTGTTCGCGGATTGGAATCCCATCCGTACCCGCGGGCCGATGCAGGTGAATATTGCGTTCGCGGAAGCATATGCCGAGGTGAGGCCCTATCCTTACCCGGTCAAGGACAGTATCGACGATGAGTTGTTTACTCGCCGGGGCAGCGTGTATTTCGGAATTGCGCACCTGTTGGCTTACAAGCCTCCCTATGACGAGTATCTCTATCGTTTCGCGGACTACAACGCGGGGCAGTACGCGAGCCGTAATGCCGCCTTTCAGAACGCGGTGAGCGCGATCTCGGGGCGGGCGCTGGTGACCGATGGCGCACTGGTGTCACACGAAAGCGGCGCCGCGGCCAGCGATACCGAGCTGGCGCTACGCTCCATCGCGGGGCGGTTGAATGTCAGCGAAGGCGACATTCACAGCGCGCTGGAGCAGGGGAAGACTCGGGATTTCGAGCATACGGCGGTGTACGAGCGGGTGTTCGCGCTCGCCGAGCGGCTCGGCCGGCGGCGCTGGCCGCGGGCCGTGGTGCCGAGTATCAAGTTGCACGGTCCGAAGCTCAGTCGGAGTTTGACGACCAGTTGGTATGCTCATAGAGTCAATGGGCGCTATGAGCGGTGTATGGCGGAGTGAGCTCATGCGATGGGCGGGCCGCGGTTGGTGTGAAGGTTTGGACGAGGTGATGTGATGGATGCTGTTTCACAGGCGCTCCTGGATGCGCAGAACAAGGCGGAAGCCCTTTTCGATGCCGTCGTGGCCGACGGCCTGATCCAGCCGGGCAAGCTCGAGAGCGAGTTGAGCGCCGACATTTACTCGCTGGCTGCCGACCGTTTTGGCGTGCGCCGTCATTGGCACAAGCGCATCGTCCGCGCTGGGCCGAACACTCTGCTCATGTATTCCGAGGAAAGCCCCGATCGCCGCATCGAGGCCGACGATGTTGTGTTTCTCGACCTGGGGCCGGTGTTTGATACGTGGGAGGCTGACTTCGGCCGCTCCTACGCGCTGGGGTCCGATCCTGACAAGCATCGCCTGGTGAGCGACATCGGCGTGGCCTTCCGACGCGGCAAGGAGCTCTACGAAAGGACGCCCGAACTCACGACCGGGCAGTTGTATGACTATGTCGCGGGTCTTGCGACCACCGCTGGGTGGGAATTCGGTGCGCCCGCGGCGGGGCACCTCATCGGGCATTTCCCCCACGAGCGTCTGCCCTCCGACCCGAAGCGCTTTTCCATCCGTCCCGGCAATACCCAGCTTCTGCGAGAGCCGGACGCGCAGGGCAATCCCCGCCACTGGATCCTGGAGATCCACTTCGTGGATCGCGCTCGCCAGTTCGGTGGCTTTTTCGAGGAACTGCTCACCGTTCCCACCCCCGGCTGAGCGGCGCCGCATCCTGGTACTTTTTCTCCGCCAAGGGTGTGGTAGGATGCGCGCCCCGCGAATGGCAGGCGACCCGCTCGCCCCCAGGACCGGTGCCTCGCTGAAACGGCCATAAGTCTTGATTTTCAATGACTTATTTCGAATAGGGCCCGTTTCCGCAGGCAATCGCATTACGCGCCCGTAGCTCAGTTGGATAGAGCGTCTGGCTACGAAGAAGTCAACGCGTGGTTCGAATGGAGCGGATTGACGAATAGAATCAGTCGCTTAGGATAAGCGGCTGATCCGCGGAAAACGCGGAGTGACCAGAGAGTGACCAAGCCGGTCCAGGGTCGCTGACGGGCAGCAAAGCCCACGTACGGATGCTAAAATTTCAGGCTCTGCGCGCCCGTAGCTCAGTTGGATAGAGCGTGTGGCTACGAACCACAAGGTCGGGAGTTCGAATCTCTCCGGGCGCGCCATCTCCTTGATTTATAAGACGTTTTTGACGAGTAAACTGACACCTGGCGGTGTGGTTTTCGCGCCTCAGATCTGGCAACGTCAATGCTTCATCACCAAACTCTCGGCCTACGCCGCCATCCAGGGGCGGGCAGCCGTTACGCACGCGCCCGGAATGCCCTGTAACCTATGGCAGCGGACCTGCACTACGAAGGCTATCCCCCAATGGCAGCCAGTATCGAAGAGATTGCGAAGGAAGTCGTGGACAGATTTTTCAATGACTTGGCGCCTCCACTATGCAAGTGACGGTTCACGTGCCCGATCACCTGGCTCGCCAATGGGGTGATACACCGGATGCTGTCGGACAGCACGTCGTCGAAGACGCCGTGATCGAGCGTTATCGCGCTGGACGGCTGTCGCATCGCCAGGTCGGTGAAATTCTCGGTCTCGATTATTGGCAGACGGAGCGCTTCCTGACCGATCGCGGTGTGGCGCTTAACTATTCGGCTGACGACCTCGAGGCCGACCAAGCGACCCTCGACCAAATTCTCCCGCGCGCGTGAGCGTTGTTGTCTCAGATACCTCCCCTTTGCACTATCTGATCCTGTGCGAAGTGGCCGGAATCCTTCCGAGTCTATTTCAGCGAGTGTTCATTCCGCCGCAGGTCTTCAGCGAACTCCAGCAGGCTAATACGCCCGCCGTTGTGCGAGATTGGGCTCAAAACTTGCCCGAGTGGGTCGCAGTGCAGGCGCCGCAGGCTCTGGACCCGACGTTGGGTGTTGACGCGGGCGAGACAGCGGCGATCTGCTTGGCGCGGGAGATCAAGGCCGCGGCGGTCCTAATGGATGACCGAGCGGGCCGCAACGCGGCCAAGCAATGTGGGCTCGCTGTGGTGGGCACTATCGGTATCATCGAGCAGGCGGCCATCCGTGGGATGTTGGATTTACCGAGCACCCTCGATCGTTTGCAGCAAACAAACGCGCGTTTGGATTCTAAGCTCATTCAGGCGGCGCTTGATCGGAATCGGACGCGTAGTCGATGAGTGGGGCTACAAGCATCGAAGAGATCGCCAAGGAAATCGTCGAGCTGCCGCGGCATCAGCGGCTGGTACTCATCCGAGTACTCTTGGACCTTGATCGTCCCGGCACCGGGGAGGGGATCGACGTCGCGTGGGATGAGGAGGTTCGAGCCCGCGTCAAAGCGGTCGACGAGGATCGGGTTACCGGGATCTCCTACGAGCAAATCAGGAAGGAAATGGCTGAGCGATTTCCTCGGCGATGATTGTTGAGTTTCTCCCCCAAGGCGCGATCGGAGCTTCACGGCGCCTGAGTGGCGTGTCCGCTTTGGGTCGAGGCCGTGTGAAAACCAGCTGTTAGGGAGACTAAGGCGGCCTTGTTGTTCTCGTTGATTGAGTCCAATTCGCATCTTCGGATTAAGGAGCAACGAACTGCTTCGACCCGTCACGCTTTCATGGCCTGTACCAAGCTAACTGTTCCGAGAATATTCAACATCCGCTTGAAGTTGTACGCCAACACGTGAAGACTCATTTCGGTCCTGACACGCGGCAGCGTTTTTGTTAGGAAATGAGTTGCTCCCATCCACGCTTTAAGCGTTCCGAAGGGATGCTCGACCGTCTGCCGCCGCAGTCTGCCGGCCTCGGGCATGCGATCGAGCCTGGACTGCATTCGTTCGAGCACCGCCTCGTGTTCCCAGCGCCTGATGCGCCGATACTCGCTCGTCGTGCAAGCGCTACGAATCGGGCAACTTGGGCAGGCTGACGACCAATAGATATGCGTCATCATGCCATCCTCGGGCCTGCTGAACCGCCAGATGGCACGGTTACCAGCAGGACAGCGGTATTCGTCCCGCTTCTTGTTGTAGAAGAAATCGCGCTTATCGAAACGCCCTTCAGCCCTCGCATTCGATGTAATGGGCTTGGGCACCAGGGGTATGATGTTTTCCTGCTCGCATTTAAGAATCTCTTCGCCGCTGAAGTAACCTCGATCGGCGAGCACCTTGAGCTCCTGGTTGCCAGTCGCAACCCTTGCCTGGTTGGCCATCGTGGCAAGTTGGGTGCGATCGTGGCCTTGGTTCACTACGTCGTGAGCGACGATTAAGTGGCTTTGGGTGTCGACCGCTGTCTGGACGTTATAACCGACTATCCCTGTCCCGCGGCCGCTCGTAGCCATCGAGCGCGCGTCAGGATCTGTGAGAGAGACCTGTTGATCGGGTGCTTTCGCGAGCACCTGCCCAATTGCCTTAAGCTTCTTCATCTGCTTGCGAACCGTCGCGAGTTTCTCCTTTAGGTGCTCAACGCGCGCTTTCGGCACAAGTGATGGATCGCGATCGGCGCGATCGAGATCGGATAGATATCGGCTGACGCTCTGCTCGAGCTGCTGCTCTCGCTTTGAGTTTGTGCGGCGTGAAGTTCTTGTCACGATTGTTCACGGCCTTGAACTTGCTGCCGTCGCGTCGTCGAGCAGTCCAACGCGGCGGCAGAGTTCCACGAATTGCGTGCAGACATTACGGATCGCAGGACCATTGTCGCGACGAAAGTCAGCAATTGTTTTGAAGTCTGGAGCTAGTTTTCCGGTGAGCCATATCAGCTCCAGGTTTCGCTGCGCTTCGCGTTCGAGACGGCGGCTGGACTGAATTCGGTTGAGATAACCGTAGATATAGATCTTCAGTAGGATCGATGGATGATAGGCCGGCCTACCGGTAGCTTCGGGCTCCACCCCGTCAAAGCCTAGTTTCCTCAGATCCAATTCTTCGACAAAGGCATCGATTGCCCTGACAGGGTTATCCTCGGCGATATAGTCATCCAGGCGCTCGGGAAGCAAAGTGCTCTGATCCCGGTTTTCACCCTCGACAAAGCGCTTCATCGACACACCCCGCGAGTCCGATCGACTCATCTATGCCAACTTTCGACATTCTTGATGTTAGAATAACCTCATGCCGGACGCAAACCTAGTCGAGAGCTGGAAATCGGCCTTGGAGGCTGGTCCAGCATTCCCTAAATCGACCGTCTAATTTGGACTAATGCCATGGCAAGCGCTGCGAGATCGGCCGATTTGGAAGTGGTGTTTGAACTCACTGCGGCCTCGCCGTCCGGTGGATCTCGCACAGTCTACTCGGGCTATCGCCCGCAGTACGCGATATCCGATAGCTATCACACCTCCGCCCACCATGAGTTCCCGGACAACGATGCGGTCACAACTGGGCAGCCTGCGAGGGCCCTTGTCTGGCTCCTGACTCCTGAGGTCTATCCATCGAGTATGTCCGTCGGTCGCCTCATCGAGGTCTTTGAGGGATCGTGGGTCGTTGGACGGGCGACGGTAGTGCGAATCCTCAATCCCGTCCTAGCTTCACCAAATTCCCCATGACCAGCCTTTCCCAATACAGACCACGAGGACCGTTCACTACGGGTTTTCACACACCCTCGGTCGAGACTATGTGAAAACGCGCGGCCGGAATGTGTCAATTGATTTGAGACACCCAGTCTCAGGAATTTAGTATACAAGCGCCCGGGTTTTCCGGCGTGGTGACCTCCTTCGGTGGGTTGATCCAAGCGGCTGTGGGCAACGCTGGCGGGACAGGGACAATGCCCTTGAAACGCTGTGGGTTGGCGAGAAAGGCTGCCTGCAGGGTAGCTGCCCTGTGTTGATTGAGGGCGGCGGCAGTACCATAGTGGACCGCCTCAGGCGTCATAAATCCGATGCCGCTGTGGCGGTGTGCAGTGTTATACCAGTGGAAGAACTGCTGGCAATGCGCACGTGCGTCCTCGATTGAGCCGAAGCGCTGCGGAAAGTCAGGCCGGTACTTCAATGTTTTGAACTGCGCTTCAGAGTAAGGATTATCATCAGAAACGTGTGGACGGCTGTGTGTACGGGTGATATCCAAGTCCACCAACAGCGCCGCCACAGGCTTGGAGCGCATGCTGGTCCCGCGGTCAGCATGCAGAGTGAGCGTGCCGGGGGCAATGTGTTGTTTTGCTGTGGTATCCGCGATGAGCTGTTCGGCGAGCTCGGCCGCCTCACGCTGCGCGATCATCCAGCCGACGACGTAACGGCTGAAAATATCGAGTATGACGTAGAGGTGGTAGTGGCTCCACTTCACCGGTCCCTTCAATTTGGTGATATCCCAACTCCACACTTCGTTGGCTCGGGTCGCCAACAGCTCGGGCTTTTCGTAGGTCGGATGTACGCGCTGCCGGCGACGTTCAGCCACCTGCTCCTGCTGCGCCAGCACTCGATACATGGTGCGCACGGAGCCGTGGTAACGGCCCTCATCCAGCAACGTCGCATAGATGCTGGCAGGAGCCATGTCCGCGAAGCGTTCGCTGTCGAGGATCTGCAGCAGCTCTTGCCGCTCCACATCGCTCAGCGCCAACGGGGGTCGCGGTTGGGGTGGCTTCGCACGAGGCAGAGCCGGCAGAGCCCGCGCGCGCTCGCGATAGATGCACGCACGGTTGATCTGCAAGGCCTGGCAGGCGGCGGCAATGCCGATCTGCGGTTCCAGTTGATAAAAAGCCTTCATCAGGATTCCTCGTCCAGGTCCGGTTCCGTCGGCAGTCCGAGCACCGTGCAAAGTTTTTTTTGCACATCGATGATCGTACGTGCGCGCTCGAGTTCGCGGCGCAACCGTTCGTTCTGCTTCTGGAGCTTCTTCACCTCACGCGCCTCGGCGAGCGCCGCATCAGGTTTGGGCCCTCGCTTGCGCGGCTCCAGCGCCGCCTCCTGGGCTTGCGCACGCTGGCGGCGCCAGGTTGCCAGCATCGAGGCGTATATGCCCTCTCGACGCAGCAGCGCCCCGAGCTGTCCGGGTTCGGTGCAACGATCCGCCTCGTTGAGAATGCGTGCTTTCTCGGCGGCGGAAAATCGGCGGCGTTTTGCAGTCGGGGTCACTTCGGGGTCGGGCAGTGTCGCCGCCGATGATGTCTCATCACTCGCCCTTCGGGCTCCTGCCGAGACATCATCGAGAACAGATTCAGAACGGCCATTCATCAAGGAAGACTTCATCCAAGCGGTCATCAGCAATCCTACCTCTAGTTTAATTTGTCGGAGGTAGGTGTCTCACTTCATATTGGCACGGGGAGTTC
>Ga0207695_10010790_pt1 | contig 11142 bp, 8 predicted proteins | sample KBSC54metaG_FD_184354 | JGI IMG/M metagenome (GOLD analysis project Ga0207695, IMG submission 184354) | Corn rhizosphere microbial communities from Kellogg Biological Station, Michigan, USA - KBS C5-4 metaG (SPAdes) (version 2) | ecosystem: Host-associated > Plants > Roots > Rhizosphere > Soil... | reverse complement strand
CCATCTTCCATGCAGTCGATCTCCAGGAGCGTGGTGAGCGCCTCGAAGCGGCCGGCCAGGTCGGGGGCCTCCAGAAGCGCCTGCTTCTCGGCCGGCTCGAAGGGCAGCCCCATGGCCAGCGAATTGACCAGCGGCTCCAGCGGCGCGGTGGTCGCGGTCTCCCAGTCGATGTCGAGCTCGCGGCGGTTCAGGTAGCGCTTCAGCGCGCGGCCGAAGCGCTCGCGGACGCCGTCCGGCGCCAGCGTCAGCTCGTCCCGCGCCAGATCGTTCTCGAAGCGATCATAGCGGGCGCGCACCTGGCGGTAGGGCGTACTGATGGCGATCTCCTCGCCCGGCTCGAAGCGGCAGACGCCGGTCAGCGTGATGAGGTAGCGGCCGTCGGCCGTCTCGGCGTAGCTGGTGATGCGCCCGACACAGCCGACGCGAGCCAGGATCGGCCGCGAGCGGTCGCCGCCCTTGGTCTGGATCATGCCGACGACCCGGTCGCCGGCCATGACGTCGTCGACCATGTTCAGGTAACGCGGCTCGAAGATCTGCAACGGCAGTTCGCCGCCCGGCAGCAGCAGCGCGCCGTCGAGCGGGAACACCGGGATCACCTGCGGCAGCTCGGCCGCCCGTCGATAGCCCGGCATTCTCGCGTCTCCTCTCGAAGGGAGGTCAGCTGAACAGTATGGCCGAAAGCCGGCGGCGCCCCTGTTTCGCCACCTCCGACATCGGCCCAGCCGCTTCGAACACCTTCAGGAGCTGCTTGCGGGCGGCTTCATCGTTCCACTCGCGGTCGCGCTCGATGATGTAGAGCAGGTTGTCGGCCGCCGCGTCCAGGCGCCCGGCGCCGGCCAGCGCCGCGGCCAGCTCGAAGCGCGCCTGGTGGTCGTCCGGATCCTTGGCCAGGCGCTGCTCGAAGGCGGCGGTGTCGGCGGGCGCGGCTTCGGCCAGCGCCAACGCGGCGCGGACGCTGTCGAGGTCGGGGTCCTTGGCGTCCGGCGGGGCCATGGCCAGGACCTCGCGGGCCCGATCGGGATCGCCGTTCTGCACGTAAAGCCGCGCGAGCCCGCCCAGCGCCTTGGCGTTCTCGGGCTCGGCCTGCAGCACCTGGGCGTAGGCCTGGGCCGCGCCGCCCAGGTCGTTCATGGCGAGCGACTCCTTGGCGAACTCGAGGAGCTCGTCGACATGCGAGCCGCCGCCGCCCGCGGTCTTCTCCTTGGCGAGTCGGTCCACGAAGGCCTTCACCTGGCTCTCGGGCAGGGCGCCCATGAAGCCGTCAACCGGCCGGCCGTCGACGAAGGCGAACACCGCCGGGATCGACTGCACCCGCAGCTGGCCCGCGTAGGCGGGGTTCTTGTCGATGTCGACCTTGACCAGCCTCACCGCGCCCCTGGCCGCCGCCACCGCCCGCTCCAGCGCCGGGCCGAGCTGGCGGCAGGGGCCGCACCAGGTCGCCCAGAAGTCCACGATCACCGGCTGCTCGCGCGAGGCCTCGACGACGTCGGCCACGAACGAGGCGTCGGTGGCGTCCTTGATCAGGTCCGCAGGCGGGGCTCCGCCCGCCTTGCCGGTGGTCTCGCCGATCAGGGTCATGCGCCGCTCCTCCGCCGTGCTCGTCAAACGCGTGCGTTCAAAGATGGTCGCAGGACCGCGCCGGTTCAACGCATCTCCCGCGTCGGGACCACGGCCATGGCGGCGAAGTCGACCACCAGCGGCTCGACCCCCGCCGCGGCCAGGAAGCTGCGGAAGCCCGCCTGCGAGATGGTCGTGGTGGCGGTGTTCTCCAGCGGGTGGAAGTTGACGAGCGGCGCCTCGGCGAGCGTGCGGTCGAGCACGAAGCGCACGCGATGGGTCTTGTCGTTGACCAGGCCGAAGGCGCTGACCGAGCCGGGCGTCACGCCGAGGGTCTCCGCCATCAGCTGCGCATTGCCGAACGACAGCCGGGCCGAGCCGATCACCAGGTGCAGGCGCTTGAGGTCGATCCGGGCATGGCCCTCGGCCGAAATCAGCCAGAGCTGGTCCTTGGCGTCCTTCAGGAAAAGGTTCTTGGTGTGCGCTCCCGGGATGGCGCGCTTCAGCGCTTCCCCCTCCTCGACACGGAACACCGCGGGATGCTCGACGGTCTTCGTCCCGGCCCCGAGCCGCTCGAGCAGGGCCAACAGTTCGGCGCGGTTGGTCATCGGCCCAGCAATACCCGAACTGGACGGGCGCGCGAGGGGCGCCTAAAGGACCGAACCCACGCTGGTCATACCGGGTCTGACCCATGGAACTGGAGTGCTACCCCACCACCGAGCGGCCGCCGGAGATCGTGGCCGGCCGCCAGGAGCGCGCCTGGATGGATCACTTCTCCCAGCGCCATCCCTACCGCTGCCTGCCGCTCAACATGGCCAACACCTCCGGCTGGGAGATCCTCTCGCCGGTCGCGTTCACCGCGGAGTGGACCGGCGGCCTGCACCAGCAGGACATCCGGCTCACGCCCGACTACCCGCATCCGGACTTCCACCGGCTGGCCTCCAGCCACTTCAGCCACGGGGTGCTGACCTTCCACCCCGGCTACCTGTTCCGCACCCCGCCCGGCTGGTCGATGTGGGTCATGGGGCCGCCCAACCACGTCAAGGACGGCATCCAGGCGCTGTCGGGCGTGGTGGAGACCGACTGGCTGCCGTTCCCGTTCACGATGAACTGGATGTTCACCCGGCCGGGCAAGGTGCGCTGGGAGAAGGGCGAGCCGTTCTGCTTCATCACCCTCCTGGAGGACAAGACGCTGCACGCCATCCAGCCGGTGGTGAAGCGCATGGACCGCGACCCCGAGCTGCGCCACCAGTACGACGTCTGGGAGAAGCACCGGTCCGAGTTCAACCAGCGGATCTTCCGCCAGGACCCCGAGGCCACCAAGCAGGCCTGGCAGCGCTATTACTTCAAGGGCGAGTTTCCCGAAGAGGTGGCCCCGGCCCGCCAGGACCATGTCAACAAGCGGCGGCTGAAGAGCCCGAAATGGGTGGGCTGAGGTGCGGCCCCCGGCCGCTTGCAAACCGGGGGGGCGTCTGCCATAAGCCGCCTCTCGAATTTTCGGGGCGGGTTCATCCCACCGCTTCCCGAGGAGCGCGGGCGTAGCTCAGGGGTAGAGCACAACCTTGCCAAGGTTGGGGTCGTGAGTTCGAATCTCATCGCCCGCTCCAGAATTCGAGACTCCAGGCACGAACGAAAAGCAGGGCTTCGGGCCTCTGCTGGCTAACCCTCTAGACGGCCGGCGACATCCCGCGGACGCCTTGGATGCAATCTGGTTGCGGCTCGCGCCAGCGTCGGCGCTCTTTGATGCGCCGAGCGCGGGGTGTGCGCTCTGCGCCACGCGCGACCAAGCCCGGCGGGACCTGCTTCAGGACATCGAGGGCTCCTGCAATCCCCGCCGCCTGCGCTCAGCCCTGGGCTACGTCAGCCCAGCCGAGGCTGAGCGGAGAGCTGCTCGGCCGCTTGGATCGTTTCGGCGTCGGTTGATCGTTCCTTGAGTGCGGCGATCGCCTCCAAGTTCCGCTGGTGCGCGGCCTGGTCGATGCGGAAGGCCAGCCACACCAGGATGGCGCCTGCGCTGAGCAGCAGCGAGAGCCCGATGTAGATCATCGCCAGGTGGCGCATGACCGCCGGATCGAGGGTCGACGGCCTGGCGCCGATGGGGAACTTCACGATCGCCAGGAGGATGCCCGGCAGGATGGTCGCGAGCGCATTCGCGAGCTTCAGCATCAGCCGGTCGGAGAACAGCACCAGCCCCTCGGAGCGGCGCCCGGTCCGCGCCTGGTTCTCCTCCACCACGTCGGAGATCATCGATGTCGAGACGATGGAGGCCGCGATCCCTACGACGCCGTGCAGCAACTGCGCGCCCATCAGGACGGGAAGCAGCAGCGGAGCGCCGTTGGGCGGCAGCAGTCCGAACAGGCGCAGCGCCAGCGGCCCGTGCACGAAAATCAGGCTGGCCGCGTAGAGCCAGAGATAGGCCTGCCGCTTCTGCAGCCGGGCGGAGACCGCCGCAGCGACCGCAAAGGCCAGGGGCCCGGAGAGGGCCTGGATCGCCACCAGCAGCATCACGTTGCGGGCCGGCAGGTCGAAGATGAATGTGTTGAAGTAGATCGACAGGCCGGTGGTCAGGGCCGCCGGGGCGGCGGCCAGCATCCCGCCGATCACCGCGATGACGAAGTTGCGGTTCCCGAAGATGCTGGCGATCTCCTTCAGCCATACGCGCCACTGCACGTCGCGCGGCGCGGGCCGGTAGAGGTCCGGGATGTGCGCGTGGGTCCCGAGGTCGGAGACGAGGTTGGCCGCCATCATCAGCAGGCCGACGGCGATCGCCATCGGCGGATAGCCTGCCGGGTTGAGCTGGCCGAGCGGATAGTCCGGCGTCTTCCTCAGGAACACGCCGTAGGCCAGCACCGCGGCGATGCCGCCGCCCAGCGAGCCCAGCATGTAGCGGAAGCCGTACATCCGGGTGCGGTCGTGATAGCCGGGCGCCAGCTCGGGCAGGAGCGCGCCCGAGGGCACCATGTAGAGGCTGTGGCTGAACCGGAAGAGCGTCACGGTCACGCAGAGCCAGAGGAAGAGCTGGCGCGCGGTGAGCCCCGGCGGCGGCATCCACAGCGCCATGAACGACAGGCCGACCGGCAGGATCGAGAGATACATGAGCGAGTGCCGCCGCCCGAGCCGGGCGCGCAGATTGTCGGAGAACTGGGCGATGAGGAGGTCGAAGAGCGCGTCCACGAACAGCGAGACGCCCATCGCCAGGCTGACCAGCTGCACCGGCACGTGCAGAATCTGGCTGTAGTAGAGAAGCAGCACGCCGCCCACGATGACGAGCTGGGCGCCGTCCTCCATGGAGCCGATGCCGAACAGCACCTTGGTGGTGAGCGACGGCCGCCGGGGCCCGCCCGTCCGCGGCGCGCGCGCGTTTGGCGCTTCGTCCGACCTGGCCAGCGCCATGCCGCCTCCCTCCCGATCGCGCGCCCTCTCTGCGGGGCCTCCCGCCAGGGCTAAGCGAGCCGCCGGGGGAAGTCGTGTGCTGTTGGGCGCAAATTCCGCCGTCCGGAATCCGGCGAGATAGCCCCGGCAAGCGCTCGGGCGCGCGACTAATGTCCGGTTCGGGGCATGGTCAGGCCGGTGGGGCTTCGGGACGAAGCCCGGTCTTCCCCGATCAACCACGCGCCGCGTCAGACGGCGCAAAGAGACGTCCGGCGCGAGACCGGCGTCAGCAGGGGGAAACATATGCGGAAGCTTCTTTTCGCCTGCGCCTCCGTTTCGGCGCTCTGCGGGTTCGGCGTGACCGGCCATGCCTGGGCGCAGGCGGCGGCCCCGGCGGCCCGGCCGGCCGTGCAGGACACAACCGAGGTCGGCGAGGTCATCGTGACGGCTCGCAAGCGCAACGAGCGGCTGCGTGACGTGCCGGTGTCGGCGAGTGTGGTGGAGGGTTCGGAGATCCTGGAGCGCGGCGGCTTGCAGGGGGTGAAGGACCTGGTCACCTCGCTGCCCAGCGTGGCGTTCGGGGACACCTCGACGCCGCTCACCTCGGAGGTGTCGATCCGCGGATCGGGCACGAGCCGCGGGACCAGCGCCGAGTCTGGGGTCGGTCTCTATCGCGACGGGGCTTACGTCGGCGGCGGCGCCCAGGGCGGCCGGACCTTCAGCCGCTTCGACCTGTTCGATGTAAGCCAGATCGAGGTGCTGCGTGGAACGCAAGGCGCGCTCTACGGCCGCGATGCGGTGGGCGGGGCGATCAATGTGATCACGGCGCGGCCGAGCCCGACGCCCTCCGGCTATCTCTCCGCCAAGGCGGGCAACGTCGGCTTCACGGAATACGAGGGCGTGCTGAACCAGCCGCTGACCGACCATCTCGCGGTCCGGCTGAGCGGCGACGACATGAAGCAATCCAAGGGGTTCTACTTCAACCCGGACCTCGACAAGTACATCGACGCCCAGTCGACCTACGCGTACCGCGCCCAGCTGCGCTATGAGAACGGCCCGTTCGATGCGAACCTCATGTTCGAGCACGCGAAGAACAAGTATCCGGCGCTGAACCTGCAGCTCTGGGTGCAGCCCAATGCCCTGGAACCGCAGGGCATCTTCATCGAGCCGAAGTTCAGCAGGCCGCACAATTTCGAGGACGCCGACGTCGACCAGGTGAACGATGTCGAGTTCGCCTCGAACTACCGGTTCGACTTCGGGACGCTGACCTGGATCAGCCTGTGGCGCGAGCGCAAGGACCTGCAGCAGTTCGACAACGACATCATCGATCCCGGCCTGCTGGCGCAGATCAAGGCCGCCGGCCTGCTCGCGCCGGGCGCCTCGCTGGAGACCAACGGCACGCAGCAGAACCACGGCAAGACGCGGAGCTTCAACCAGGAACTTTACCTGAGCGGCGACATCGGAACCCAGTGGAAGTGGCTGATCGGCGGCGAATATCTGCACCTGCAGGACGGCGACACGATCACCACGACGCGGACGCCCACGAAGGCCAACCCGTCGACCGGGGCCGTTTCGGTCTCCTCCCAGACGCTGAACTCCTGGGCCGCCTACGGCAGCCTGGAATACGACTTCACCGACCAGTTCGGCGTCACCGGCGAGCTGCGATATACGAAGGACGAAAAGACCTTCGCGGCCAACCAGTTCAGCAATCCCGGCTTCGTGGCCGTGAAAGGCAAGCTGGTCGACGCCACCTTCAACCCCGACAACCTCGCCTACGAGCTAACCGGCTCCTACAAGTTCTCGCCGGAGTGGATGGGCTACGCCAAGGTCGGCACGGGCTTCCGGGCCGGCGGCTTCAACAGCAATCTCGGAAATCCACTGCAGCCGATCCCGATCCCAGTCAGCTACGGCAACGAAAACACCCTCACCTACGAGGTCGGCGCCAAGGGCAATCCCATCCGCCAGATCTACCTGACCGCGGCGGGATACTGGACCGACGTCAGCAACCTGATCATCCAGACCGACAACGGTTGCAAGGCGACCAATCCCGTCTGCCCTGTCGCGCAGACGAACTTCGCCACCAACGGCGGCAAAGCGCGGATCTGGGGCGTCGAAGCGGAGGCCACCATCAACCTGTCGATCGCCGGCGGCGACCTGCTGACCACGATCGGCGGCTCCCGCCAGGGCGGCAAGATCACCAGCGGCGAGTTTGACGGCGACAACCCCCCGCAGCTGCCGAAGTGGCTGGCCTCGGCCAACCTCCACTACAGTCATCCGCTGGCGTACCAGGCGACGGGCTTCGTGAACCTGCTCTATGCGGCCCGCTGGGGCGGGGTGCAGGAGATCGAGCAGACGCCCGAGCTGCATGACTATCAGATCGTCAATGCCCGCGCCGGGATCCAGCGCGGCCACTGGGAGGTTGCGGCGTTCGCCAACAATCTGACCAACGTCACCTACCTCACTTTCGAGGCCACGTCGGCGCGGCGGTGGAGCGAGCCTCGCACCTACGGCGCCCAGGTTCTCTACCGCTGGTGAGGACCTTGCGCTGACCTCGCAGAAGGGTCCAGGCGCGCCTCCTGGACCGTCGTCCTCCCCGCCGTCTGGTCGTGGAGAAGGGCGCCCTCAGGCGCCCTTCTTGAATCCCGCCGGGGTGAACCAGATCGGCGAGGACCAGGCCCGCTCCTGATGGGTGGCCGGCGCCTTGGCCGGGATCGGCAGGTGGTTGCGGATGGCGACCAGGGTCGTCCAGCGCGCCGTCGGGATCTCCAGGGCGCGGGCGTAGTAGACCGCCGGGACCTTCGGGTCGAAGTCCGGGTCGCGCCAGACCTTGGTCAGGACCCCCGCGCCGATGGTGTTCTTGTAGGCGCCGGTCGTCAGGTCGACCGTGTTGCCGACCGGCGGCGCGTGGCCCTTGGCGTCGTCCTTGCGCCCGCCGGAGAGCGCCACGTCGTAGACCTTCTCGCGATAGCTCCCGTGGTCGAGCCAGACCTTGATCACCTGCACGCGGTCGAGGTTGGCGCCGTCGGGATCCTTGGTGGCCTGCAGGATGAAGCTCGGCGCCTTGGCGCCGGCGGGCTTGGCCGGCAGGTCGGATCCCATCGGCACGCCGGTGGCGTAGGCCCTGGCGACCCAGTCCGTCCTGCCGGTCATCGCCGGCGCGAAGCCCCAGCCGCCGAACATCCGAAGCCGCATCCGCGTGCCCGAGGTGGCGAAGGTCTCCTTGCGCTTCAAGGCCGCGAAGATCGCGTTGCGGGTGTTCTCCTCGGCCCAGACGCCGGTGATCGCCGCGCCGCTGAACTGCAGCGGGTCGTTCTCCCGCTGGCCGCTGGCCCGCTTCGCCGGCTGATCCGGCCTGCCCAGGCCGAGCGCCGCCTCCGCCGCTGCGCCGCGCGGCAGCATGGTCTTCGGATCGAGCCCGCTGATCCGCCCAGCATAGCCGTCCTCGTCCGAGACGGAGAGGCCGTTGTGGATGTCTGAGCCGCCGACCACGCCCATCTTGAAGGGGTTGGCGCCGACCTTCGACTGGATGACCAGGCCGCGGCCCCAGGCCTCGCGGACGTAAGAGCCGTGCTGCTTGGGCGCGGTCTCGCCGCGGTAGATGCGGTCCATGATCTCGAAGTTGGCGAACTCGTCCTGCGGCGAGAGCTCGGGCGTGGTCTCGGAATAGCCCTTGGTCTGGGCGATCTCGACCAGCGGCTCGTTCAGCGCCCGCTCCAGCGCATAGGCCTCGTCGATCGGCCGCCCGTCGGACATGTTCCAGTCGAAGTCGTGGCCGTCCGACAGGTTGGCGTTATGCGGGATGGCGATCACGTCGATGCCCTGCTTGCGCACCGAGTCCAGGTACTTCCAGAGGTCCTCCGGATGGTCGGAATCGATCGCCGTGAAGGGCTTCGGCGCGTGGTCGGAATTGAAGATCACGTTGCGGTGCATGTGGGTGCCGTACCCGGCCGTGGCGGTCCACTCGTAGGCCACGAAGGTGGTGAACTTGCCCGGCTGGTAGTTGTCGTCGGCGGCCTTCACCTCGGCGGCCCAGCCGGCGGCGGCTTCGGCTGCGGCCCGGATGTCCTTTTGCGCCTGGCTGCCGTTGTCGCGGGACATGCGCTCGACCATGGCGAAGCCGCCGCGGCCGGCCGCCTTGAGCTTCTGGCCGGTCTCGCTCCGCGAGAAGGCGCTCGACGGATCGTCCAGCATGGGCATGGCGCCCACATATTCGGAGTGGTCGGTGACGGCGGCGAAGTCCAGCGGCCAGGCGCGGCGGGCGGGGACCTCCGCGGTGGCCGGCAACCCTTGCTCCATCCGCACCTGGGCGGCCGGCACCATCACCGTCTCGCCGCGGGCGAACCTGTAGGCCTGGTCGGGCATGACCTTGGTCCCGAAGGTCCAGGCATCCAGCGACATGGCGGTGTGCAGGTGCAACTCGCCGAAGAACACCCGCCGCGCGGCAGGCGGCACGTCGGTGCGGTAGGCCTGGTCGGGCGGGGTCGAGACCTCGTGCGGGGCGCCCAGCGCCTTCGCCTTGGCGGTCCCGCCGCCGTGCTGGGCGACGAGCACCGCGCCCGTAGTGAGCGCCGCGCCGGACACCGACGCGATGACGAGGGTCGAAAGCTTCACGGACGTTCCTCCCGTTCTGTTCTCTTGGCGCTCATCGGGCGAGCGCGCCGTAGCGGATCACCCAGCCGGCGGCGAGCAGGCCGAGCGCGGCCATCCAGCTCCCCGCCACCCGGGCGGCGACGATCATCCACAGCCGCGTGAGCGGCAGGGTCAGCGAGGCGGCGAGCACGAAGACCGCCGCCGCCGCGGCGGCCATGCCGGCCAGCGAGACCAGGTGCGCCGGCGTCATGGCGACGCCGGCCACGTCGCCCAGGCCGCAGATCAGGCCGAGCCCGCCTGCCGCAGCGGCGCAGAGCCGGGGCGCGGCCCGGACGTTCGAGGCGAGGAGCCCGCCCGCGGCCAGCAGCATCGCCGCGCTCGCCACCGAGACCGCGATCGGCGGCCAGGGAAGGCCCGAGAGGCCGGCGATCCCGCCCAGGATCCAGGCGCCGGGCAGCGCCAGCGCCGCGGCGCGGCAGTGCGCCGGACCGTTGAGCCCCGCGAACAGCGCGAGGGTCACGACCGGCAGGATGTCCTCGGGGCTGAGGCCGAAGTGCGAGACGCCGTCGTAGAGCGGGCCGAGGCCGGTCGCCACCAGGTGCGCCTGCGCCATCCCCGGCGCGGCCCAGAGCGCGATGAACGGCGGTGCGACCAGCGCGAGAAGCCGGGCGCGGCTCATGCCAGGGCCGCCCACAGGAAATAGGCCCCGCCGGCCATCACCGCCGCGCCCGCGCCGCGGAGGGCGTAGCGGCCCCAGCCCCAGCGGTGCACCAGGCCGATGGCGATGCCCGTGGCGTGCAGCAGCCCGGTCGCGAGCACGAAGCCCAGGCTGTAGAGCAGGGCGTTCTGGCCGGGCGACAGCTCCGCGCCGTGGGCATAGCCGTGGAACAGGCCGAACAGGCCGACCACCACGCCGGCGACCGCCAGCGGCGGCCGCGCCTCGGTGAGCACCGCCGCGCCCAGGGTCAGGCCGGAGAGCGCGATGGCGAGCTCCGCGCCCGGCAGCGGCAGGCCGATGAGGCCCAGGAAGCCGCCCACCGCCATCACCAGCGGGAAGGTCACCGGCAGCAGCCAGATGGCCGGCCGGCCGAGCTGCGCGCCCCACAGGCCCACCGCCACCATGGCGATCACGTGGTCGAGGCCGGAGATCGGGTGCATGAAGCCGCTGGCGAAGCCCACCGCCTCGCCGCGCACGATGTGCGCCGAGGCCTCGCCGGGGAGGAGCGCGGCAAGCGCCAGGACAGGCAGGGCGGCGATGATCGGCTTGCGGCTCATTGGGCGAGCCCGAAGACGACCGCCGCGTACTGGAAGGTCCAGGACGCGCCCGCCACGCCGATCGCGTAGGCTGGGGCGAAGGTGGCGGGCCGCGGCCAGCGGACCTCCATCAGCCGGAAGCCGCGGACCAGGGCCAGCACCATGGCGATGAAGGCCACCTGCCCGATCTCCACCCCGACGTTGAACATGAGCAGCGCCGGCGCCAGCGAGGCGCCCGAGAGCCCCAGCGAGGTCAGCCCGCTGGCGAACCCCATGCCGTGCAGCAGGCCGAAGCCGAAGGCGGCCACCCAGGGGAAGCGGATGGTGAAGCTCGTGCCGCCCGCCTGGGCGCGCAGCGCCTCCGGGGCC
>Ga0207695_10010788_pt1 | contig 11142 bp, 8 predicted proteins | sample KBSC54metaG_FD_184354 | JGI IMG/M metagenome (GOLD analysis project Ga0207695, IMG submission 184354) | Corn rhizosphere microbial communities from Kellogg Biological Station, Michigan, USA - KBS C5-4 metaG (SPAdes) (version 2) | ecosystem: Host-associated > Plants > Roots > Rhizosphere > Soil... | reverse complement strand
CGAACGTGATGGGAGCGGTGGTGCACGAAGGAGTTGGTGGCGGAGTGCCGGTTGTCGCTTTCTGGACGAAATCCGTGGGGATGGCGATTGGACACATCGAAACCATTCCCGAGGTGCTGTCACTCCGGGTCGAAGTTTCCACAGACGACCGAATCGGTACCAAGGTGAGCATGACGCCGGATGTCACCCTCGAACCCGGCCACTCTTTTGCCACGCCTCGAACATTCGTCGCTGTCTACCACGGCGATTTCTATGAGCCTCTGCATCTGTGGTCCTCGGTGCTGCAAAAAGAAGGGTGGCAACTGGCCAAGCCAAATCGCGAAGATTTCGGCATCGCGTGGTGCGGATGGGGTTACGAATTCAACGTGACGCCCAAGGACATGCTGGGGACGATTCCGAAGTTGAAAGAACTCGGCATCCATTGGGCCACGCTCGACGATCGCTGGTTCAACGCCTACGGCGATTGGGAACCGCGCAAGGAAACTTTTCCCGACGATTCAATCAGGAAAATGGTGGACGAATTTCATAAACAGGGAATCAAGGCGCAGATCTGGTGGTACCCACTAACCGCGGAAAACGGCACTGGCAAATGGGAATCGCACAAATATGTGGTGTCGCAAGTGGCGAAGGAGCATCCGGATTGGTTGATTCTCGACAAGAATGGCAAACCTGCCAAAATGTTCCGCGATCTGGCGGTGATGTGCCCGACGCTTCCGGAAGTGCAGGAGTATCACAAGAAGCTTGCGGAGAAGTTCATTCGCGATTGGGGATTCGACGGGCATAAGCTCGACAACATCTATACAGTGCCGGCCTGCTACAACCCCAAGCACCATCACAAGTCGCCGGAGGATTCGATTCGTGCTGTCGCCGACGTTTACCGCGCGATTTATCAAACCACCCGTGAGTTGAAGCCCGATAGCGTCACGCAAATCTGCCCGTGCGGCACCGCTCCGAACTTGGCGTGGCTTCCGTATATGGACCAGGCCGTCACAGCTGATCCGGTCGGCGGTGTGCAAGTACGCCGCCGGGTGAAGATGTACAAAGCAGTTCTCGGTCCCGAATCTGCGGTGTACGGCGATCACGTGGAACTGTCCGAAATGTCGAAGGACGCGAAAGGCGAATGGACAGAACACGGGCGCGATTTCTCTTCGACTTTGGGAACTGGTGGAGTCCTCGGCACGAAGTTTACCTGGCCACCCAACAATCCCAAGTTCGCCAAGGTAGCGCTCACGCCTGACAAAGAGCAGCACTGGAAGAAGTGGACTGATCTCTACAACTCGAAAATGCTTTCGAGCGGAGAGTTCAAGAATCTGTACGTTTACGGTTATGACGTTCCAGAGGCGTATGCGATCGAGAAAGATGGGCGCATGTACTACGCCTTTTACGCAGCGTCTCCGCAAACCTCATGGAAGGGAAAGATTGAATTGAGGGGACTGCAGCCGGGGAAGTACCGCGTCAGAGATTATGTGAACAACCAGGACCTCGGAGAGATCGACGCTTCCTCGCCCACGATGAACGTGGCATTCAAAGGCAGCTTGTTGGTGGAAGCCGATAAGGAGTAGTTAAGTCTGTCGAGCGTGGGAGGAAAAGAAGGCTTTCCAATAGGCGGCGTCGCGGAATGCCTCTGTTCCTCCTGGCTTCGTCGTGGAGCAGGCGGCGGCAAGGTTGCCGTAGGCAATGCACTCCGCGAGCGGTTTGCCTTGGACCCATTTATGTAAGAAGCCGGCATTAAAGCTGTCGCCTGCGCCGACCGGATCGATCACGTCCACCGGAATGGCTTTGACCGGAACTTCCTCATTTTTCGTATATGCCGTCGCGCCTTGTGCCCCGCGCTTCACCACCAGCAAAGGAACCTGGCGGCACAGCGTTTTCACAGCAGCCACGAAGTCGTCCGTCCCGCCGAGTTTGCAGGCTTCACGTTCGTTCGGCATTAACACATCGACGAAGGGCAAGACTTTATCGATCCCGTCATCCCATCGATTCGCCGGATCATCGTTAGTGTCGAGGGAAATCGTGAGACCCGCCTGCTTCAGTTCTCTCAACAGTCCCGGTATGTCCGGCAGCAGCGCGCGATGCAGGAAGTACGAAGAGAGATGAAAGTGACGTGCTGATTTCAAGTAGTTGAGATCGAGATGCGCGAGCGACATCTCGGCCATGCATCCGGGGTAGGTCAGAATGTGGCGTGGACCTCCGTGGGTCAGCAGCACGGTAAGTCCAGTTTTTGATTCCGCCGAGTGGGTAATTCGTGCGACATCGACCCCGACCGCGCGCAACCGATCCAGAGCAATCGCCCCGAGTTGGTCCGGTCCCAGGCGCGTGATGAAGCCAATTTTGGATCCCAGAGCGCCCAGATTATGGGCAGTAATGGCGGAAGAACTCCCTAGGGTAACTTCAAGTCCATTGGCCAGGAGTTCTTGCTCCACCGGTAACTCGGCAGGCAGGCCATACAGAATCAGGTCAAGGTTAATTTCGCCGGCGATGGTGATGTCGAATTTGGGCAAGCAGGTCCTACGGAAGTTCGTCGAGGATAACAACCTGGCTCAAATTGGGCGGAGAGTCAGGGTTGAGTCCTTTTTTCAGGCCGGTATAAAGGCCCAGAAGTTGGCCCCACGGAATGCAGGCAGGAAGGCGCGTGCACTCCAGGCCGAGCGGCGCGACTTCGATCAGCACATCGGCGGCCGCCTTCACGCGAGTATCGGAGTTCGGTGAGATCACAAACGTTTTCGACCCCAGACTTTGCACTTCTTCAAGCAGGTCAACCTCGGCCGAGTAGCCTGTTTCGGATATGAAGAAGCCGACCAACGTTTTAGGGCCTGCAACAGATTTCGGGCCATGCCGAAATTCCAGGCTATGGAAGCTCTGCGCGTAACTGCACGAAGACTCCATCACTTTCAACGCAGCTTCACACGCCAGACCGTAAAAAGGGCCCTGCCCCAAATACGCGTAGTCATCAAAATCGTGAGACGCGACGAAGTCCTGCAATTGCTCAGGGACCTGTTCGAAGAGCGGCTTCGCCACCCGCGGCAGTTGTGCGAGTTGTTGGCAGACTTCTGGTTTGCTGGCCAGCTTCGCCGCCAGGAATTGCAGGCCCATCAGCATGGAACTGAACGACCGCGTCATGACCGTGCTTTGTTCGTAAGCCGCAGCCAGCACGAGGGGAAATTGCCCTCGACTGGCGAATGCAGAATCCGGAGCGCAGGTCACAGTTATTGTTTGCAGATCGTCGCGGGCATTCAGAAGGTCCATAGCTTTCACGGCTTCGGTGGTTCGTCCGGACCGGGAAAAGAGCACTGCGACCTTGTTTCGTTTGCTTACGATCTCGGGAAACAAAAGGATTTCCGAAGCGGGAAGGGCTCGGCTCGGGCGTCCGGAAATCGCGGAAAAACTTGCGGCCGCCGACTGCGCGAGATAGTAACTGGTCCCGCATCCAACGAAAATCCACTCCGCGTCCTGGGAAACTCCGGAAACGATCTCGCTGACCACAGGATCTTTTTCCAAAGAATGCAGGCATTCACGCCAGCACTCCGGTTGAGAAAAGATTTCCCGCTCCATGTGCGTCCGGGATTCAACTTCAGTAAGCGCCATAGAATTCCCAACTAAACGAGCGTAATCTGCACCCCAAAGTCCTTCAGGTTCTGCTGGTCCGACTTCGAGATTTTTTTGTCCGTAATTACCTGATGAATTGCGTTCGGGGCAACGATCGAGGAAAGGCTGCGGCGGCCGAACTTGCTTGAATCACAGACCGCCACAACGTTTCTGGAGATGCCCACCATGACGCGGTTTACCTTTGCTTCCTGCAAGTTCGGCGTGCTCAGGCCCAGTTTCGTGTCGAACCCATCCACACCGAGAAAAAGGACGTCGGCACTGAGTTGGCGAAGGGTTTCTTCCGCCAGCGGACCGACAAGGGAGAACGAGTTCTTGCGAACCGTTCCACCCGTAAGAATCACCTCAATGTCCGAATTGGCAAGTTCAGCTGCGATGTTCACCGCGTTCGTGATCACCGTCAGATTGCGAAAGCTACGCAGAACCCGCGCTATGGCCAAGGTCGTGGTCCCGGAATCGAGCAACACCGATTGTCCTTCCTCGACCATGCGCACCGCGGCTTGTGCGATCCGGATCTTTTCCATTCGGTGCATTTTTTCTTTCTCTTGCACCGAGAGGTCGTTCAGGGCACCGGTCGGCGGCGTCAGGGCGCCGCCATGCGTGCGATGTACCAATCCACGGCCCTGCAGAATTTCCAGGTCCTTACGGATCGTGATCTGCGAAGTCCGGAAGCGGGCTGACAGTTCTTTGACCAGTACGCGCCCGTCCCGGCCCAATAACTGAAGAATTTCGCGCCGGCGCTCTTCGTTCAGCATTCCATCCGCTCGAGACACGCCTTCCTCCGCGAAGTTTCCTTTTACATTGTTTTGTTACGAATTGCAAGCTTTTGTGTTGGGCGTTCTGGTAGAGTTGGGAGGCTGATTTTCCGTCAGCCGTGCAGCTTTAGCCACAAATGAGACTGCCCAATATCGACAATGCACACCATGCCGGTGCGACTTTACAAGCGATCCTCCGGCGGAACCGCGCGTCTCGACTCGGAGGTGAATATGCGGTTTGCTCGGCTCATCCGCATGTGATTGCCGCCGCAGCCCACCAGGCCCGTAATGACGGTTCATTTCTGCATGTCGAATCCACTTCCAACCAGGTCAATCAATTCGGCGGCTACACCGGACAAACTCCGGAGCAGTTTGCCAGTTTTGTTCATGAAATCGCTCAACGAGCCGGATTATCTAAGGACAAAATACTACTCGGCGGTGACCACCTCGGACCGTATCCATGGCGAGGTGAATTTGCGGCCGCGGCCATGGAGAAAGCGCAGAGCCTCGTTCGTTCTTGCGTGCTGGCCGGTTATCAAAAAATTCATCTCGACGCGAGCATGGCCTGTGGCGACGACGAAAAGGGCGCTCTCGACGAGCAAACTGTTGCCGATCGTGCGGCCGTTCTGTGCGCAGCAGCGGAGAGTGCATTTCGCGAACTTCCTTCGAATTCACCGCCGTTGTTATATGTCATCGGAACTGAAGTGCCAACGCCGGGCGGCGAGTTGGGATCGGAGCAGTCGATTGCGGTTACGACGCCCGCGCACGTTGATGCAACACTCAAAACATTCCACCAAGCTTTCACCAAATACCAACTTGATGACGCCTGGCAACGAGTCATCGGTTTAGTGGTCCAGCCCGGAGTAGAGTTTGGCGACGACAACCTCTTTGAGTATTCTCGTGCGAAGGCGCAGCTTCTAAGTGTGTCGCTACCCGCAACTCCGGAATTGGTATACGAAGCTCACTCTACGGATTATCAATCGCCTTCCGCTCTCAATGAGATGGTGGAAGACCACTTCGCGATTCTCAAGGTTGGGCCGGAACTCACGTTCGCGTTCCGCGAAGCAGTTTTTGGTTTGGTGGCAATTGAACAGGAGATGCTGCGAAGCAAGAGCGTACGCATGTCAAAAGTTCGCGAAGCACTCGAAGCAGCCATGGTGCGCAACCCCAAATACTGGCGCGATTATTACCATGGGGACGAGAGCGAGGTGAGGATTTCTCTCTTTTACAGCTATAGCGATCGCTGTCGGTATTATTGGCCGGATCCGGAAGTCCAAAAAGAAATTGAGGTATTAATCGAGAATCTCGCCCCGCGTCCTGCAGCGCTCACCCTGATAAGTCAGTACCTCCCGTTCGAATACGAAGCCATTAGAGCAGGAATACTGCAGCCGCATCCGTCCGAGATCATCCGCTACCATATCGGCAAGGTCTTGAGGAAATATGCAACCGCCTGTGGCATCGCGCATTCGGAGGTTATTGACATGACTCAACTGAACCGTTTGAATAGCTGAACCATGGAACCCGCACCCACGACACTATCGAGTACTACACGCTTGAAGAGGTCCCTCACCCTGTGGGACCTGGTTCTGTATGGCGTAGTCGTGATTCAACCGGTTGCTCCCATGTCCGTGTTTGGCGTATTGAGCAATCGCGGCCATGGACACGTGGTCACGACCATTCTTGTGGCCATGGTCGGAATGCTTTTCACCGCGTTCAGCTACGGCCGCATGGCGCGTGTTTATCCCAGCGCGGGATCGGCATTCACCTATGTGGGACAGGAAATCAATCCGGTGCTCGGCTACGTCACGGGATGGAGCATGGTGATGGATTACATGCTCAATCCTATGATCTGCATTGTGTGGTGCAGCCAGCAAGCGCACGTATTTGCTCCCGGAGTGCCGTACTGGGGATGGGCTATCTTTTTTGCCTTGGTGCTCACGGTGCTCAACATTCAGGGCGTGAAGACGTCAGCGCGGGTGAACGCGGGACTTGCTGTAGCGATGGGCGCCGTTATCGTTGTCTTCTTCGTCGCCGCCGCTCGGTACATCTTTGGCGTGCCGCATGATGGCGCGAGCTTCTTTACGCGCCCATTCTATGATCCCACGCTTTTCGACTTTCGCGCCGTTCTAGGCGGGACCTCAATTGCTGTTCTGACCTACATCGGTTTTGATGGAATTTCGACTCTCTCGGAAGAGGCGGAGAATCCGCGCCGCAACATTCTGGTCGCGACCGTGCTTACGTGCCTGGTGATCGGGATCCTTTCTGCTTTCGAAGTCTATGCCGCCCAACTGATCTGGCCCGCTTCGCAGCCTTTCCCCAATGAAGACACGGCGTTCGTTTCTGTTGCGCAGCGGGCATGGCCCCCATTGTTCGCCGTCGTAGGATTCACGCTGCTGGTGGCGAATTTCGGATCCGCACTCGGGGCACAAATCGGCGCCGCCCGGCTCCTGTATGGGATGGGAAGGAGCAATGCATTGCCGAAGTCATTCTTCGGAGCCGTCGATGCGCGCCATCGCATCCCGCGTAACAATGTGATTTTTGTGGGAGCGTGCGGGTTGGCGGCCGCGCTGCTGGTCACTGTGGGAATGTTCAGCTACGGGTTAGGCGCGGAAATGCTCAATTTTGGGGCGCTGCTCGCCTTTATGGGGGTGAATGCCGCGGCCATCGTTCATTATTATTTCCGTCAGAGTGAGAGAACTCTGCTGAATCTCTTGCCGCCCCTGGCTGGGTTCGTGATCTGCTTTGCACTTTGGCTAGGGTTGAGCCGTCCGGCGAAGGTTGCCGGCATCATCTGGATGGCGGCGGGGATTGCCTTTGGCGCCTGGAAGACGCACGGATTTCGCCGTAGTCTCATCGACTTTAATTTGCCTGCAGAGTAATGCGACGTCGATATCCGGATGCCTTACCCGAAAAGCAGCATTCGGAGGTTCGAACTGAACGAGTGCGACCCTGCCATGCTCGAGCAAAACTGGTCGGAGAATTTTTCAGGGATCCTGGGAAGACTAGTTTCTTTCGATCTGCGGTTTCTCGCTTAGCTCAACCGTGCTGTGGACGCACATGCATGACTAATATTTCCATTGCCAGCGGATTTCTCCGTTCATCGTAAAGGACAGGATCTCGGAATTTTCCGACATTGAATTGAGTTGGTCGGCGAGTAGTTGGAGGACGTTGTCGTAGCCATCGAACGACAGCGACCCACGTTTTCTGATCCTCTGATAAACCTCTGCACAGCTTTGAGGTGTGTCGCTCTCTAACAGTGCGATGCGGCAGGCGCGGCGCAACTTGTCAGGATTGTGAAAAGTGGGTGATTGGAGTTTTGCTTGCTCCGTCGCTCCCCGTACGGCATTCCCGGGCGAGAATTGACACGACGCGGAACTTGGGTTTGCCATCCGATGCGGCCTGCGTCCTTCCGCGTGCTTAGCCAGATAACGTAGGGCCTGCATCCGGCTACGGATATGTTCCCTTCGAGTTTGCAGTTGGCCGAGTTTGGCTTCGGCGACACGCACAAACTCACGAACAGGTTCAAACCCGGCTGGTAGTTCGCCGTTGACATCGTCGCGCACGGTATGTGAATTGTGGCACGTTCCCGATAGCTGGATAGTACCGCTGGTTTGAACACCAACGGAACAGGGACGACTTACCTATCAGCGAATGTGAGCAGTTCAAACGACGGAAGAACTGCGTTGATCGCCCACGGGAGTGCGTCGATCACGCGGGATTGCGCACCAGTTGCGGACTATATTGAGTTCATCCCTTGGTGACAAATCTCCGGCAGAAACGTCCCTATACTGAGGCACAAGGAGAAGCTTCGTGGGTGTTCTCAGTATCCCAGATTATCTTTCGCAGATTGGTGCTCCTAACCCTCTGCAGTTCGATGAAGAGTACGTTCGGCAGGAAATGAAAGCTCTGACCACCGAATTGAAGACGGTGGAGGCAGAGATCGCCGCGCTCCAAGCAATGATTCATGGATTGTCGGTGATCTACGGTCCGGGAATCGCTGACGAGGGAGTTCTCCAATCTGTCCGCCCGAAACCGCGCACCAATCGACGCGGGCTGACGCCAGCCTGCCGAACAATATTGAAACGTGCTGCGCGTCCGTATGCCGTAAGCGAAATTTGCGCTCAGGTGAATGAACTCAACCCTGAATTGCTCCTAGGCCATCGCAAACCTATGGCTTCCGTAATGAGCGTCTTGCGAAGCATGGAGCGTCGGCGTCAGGTCGTGCGAGGACGCGAAAGCGGAAGGTCAGTGTGGCAATTAGCAGAGCTGGCTTGCGTGCAATGAAGTCGGTTGCGCTATAGCACGGGAGTCTTTTCGATGAGACGCCGCAACTCCGCAGCATAACCTCGACTGCACGAGAGTTCCTTGCCGCTTTGCAATGCCACGATGAATTCTCCACTGTTGCAAGGCTGCAATTCCTTGATGACGCGCACATTCACGATCGTGGAACGGTGAATGCGCACAAACTGTTCACCGGGAAGCTTGGCAGCGATGTTGCCAATCGTGCCGCGAAGGGTGTGGCAAGCCTTGCCAGCATGGAGACGAACGTAGTTCGCCGCCGCTTCAATCCACTCCACCTCATCGTAGGCGAGGAAGACCACACGGCCGCCGGAGCGCACCAGAAAGCGACGGTCCGGTGAACCGGCGCGGGTCTCCTGCAAAATGCTGAGGAGTTTGTTCGTTAGAACCCGCTCAGTGTGGGTGCGTACTGCTAATCTCGCCCGATGCAGGGCCTCCTGAAGACGTTGGTGGTCGAAAGGCTTCAACAGGTAGTCGAGAGCGTGGGCTTCGAAGGCTCGGATCGCGAACTGGTCGTAGGCAGTTGTGAAAATTACCACCGGCAGTTCAGCCGGCGGAAGAGTCTTCAAAACAGCAAAACCATCCATGTCGGGAAGGCTGATGTCGAGCAGAAGAAGATCGGGCTTGGTCTGCTTTAAGGCTGCAACCGCGGCTGCGCCGTTTTCGCACTCGGCGACAATTCGAACGTCCGCTTCGGTCGCAAGCAGGATGGAAAGTTTTTCTCGCGCAGGTTTCTCGTCGTCTACGATGACCGCTCTTAACGGTGATCCATGCATTGAGGACAACTCAGGACTCAATGGCAGCGACTCCCTCCACCCGAGATCCATAGTCCGTCAGACGTTCGACCGCAAGAAAAGGTAGCGAGATTTTTACTTCAAAAGCCCCATCGGAAAGCGATCGAGTTGCAAAGTTCTGTTCGTCCCCATACATAGTCCTCAAGCGCTCTCGTGTGCTTTTCAGGCCGATTCCCATACCAGGCGAAGCACAGCCCGTGGAGGTGGGAGCAAACAGGCGATCGAAAACGCTCAAATTCAGCCTGTTGTCCTGTAAGACAGCTCGCACCGTGACCTCGCCGCCCGCGTTCGACCTGGAGATTCCATGCTTAATCGAGTTTTCGACCAACGGCTGCAGCAGCACATGGGGAACCTTGGCATCCAGGGTTTCTGGTGCCACTTCGAAGTTCACGCGCAAGCGATGTCCGAAGCGGATTTTTTCAATCTCCACATAGGCTTGGGTGAAATCCAGCTCCCGCTTGAAAGAGGTCAGATGGCGGTCATCTCCATTCAGACTCATACGCAGGAGGTCGCTGAGACGCGCGATCATGGTGTCGGCCGCACGCACATCCGTGAGCATGAGCGAGGAGATGGAGTGAAGGGTGTTGAACAGGAAATGAGGCTGCAGTTGGCTCTTTAGAGCCAGCAGTCTGGCATCGCTGAGTTGTGCCTGCAATTGCGCGGACCGCAGTTCGCGTTCCCGGAAGCGCCGATAGTACAGCGCAGCATGAGCGATCACTACGATGGGGATGTATACGGCGAAGACATCCTCGACGAGATTCCACAGGAACAGGCGCTCCAGAAGCGGCCAATGAAGCGAGAACCTGAATGTTGGCCAGCTGAACAAGGCCCACATGTACTTTTTCAGGTCGGGATGCCATGCGGGATAGCAAAGCACGCGCAGCAATACGTGAACGCCGGCGAAGATTACGCCGCCAGCCAAATACATAACGGAACGCCGGATCCGATTCTCCCGTTGGACGGGAAATCGTGTGGCAAGCACGAACACCAGTGGCGCGAGAACCGCAAATATAGTGTCCTGAATTGCGGGCAGCGTGGCGTATTCTTCGACCATGAACTTGCTTCCGCCGGTCCGCTGAAACGAAAGAATGGAGATCACGCCGCAAACGTACATAAACCAGAAAAAGCCAAAGCTCGCAGCCCACAACCGCCAGTCTTTTAGCGTGAATTTCTCCTCGGCCAGCGAGGCGATGTCTGTTCCGGAATCGTTTTGTTTATCTCCGCGACCCATTGATATCGGCGCGTGTTGGTTCATCCCAGCCCCCTCTGACCGCATGTTTCCCGATCATACCAATGAGGCTGCTGCTGTCGATCCCTGCTCGAAGTGCATTCGTCCCAATGCGTACTCCGCGTACTGTTCAGTGATGTTGACGAGTGGCATTGGCAGCCGCTCCCACTTTTCATAGTGACCCACAGAAATATCTACCAAATGACGTAACTGGAACGGAATCGTTGGATTTCTGACGCAACGCAGTTCGCGCAAAATCCAGCTACTCATCTGCCATAACCAGACATTACGTCCTCAAGCAATTCCCACCCGTCCCACGAAGAGACGGGGGAGCGTCCTGGGACGAAAGCGTGCCTTACATACGGCGGCGCCGATCGTGTGGGTTGCGCCTTCACCTCAGGAGGACGGGATGAGAGCTCTTGTAAAGAAAATGTCATGGCGGTGGAATATCCCAGAATTTCCG
>Ga0207695_10010786_pt1 | contig 11142 bp, 11 predicted proteins | sample KBSC54metaG_FD_184354 | JGI IMG/M metagenome (GOLD analysis project Ga0207695, IMG submission 184354) | Corn rhizosphere microbial communities from Kellogg Biological Station, Michigan, USA - KBS C5-4 metaG (SPAdes) (version 2) | ecosystem: Host-associated > Plants > Roots > Rhizosphere > Soil... | reverse complement strand
TGTCGATCAGTTTGACGACCTCGCCGAGCGCGGCCTGCTCGCGGTTGACGACGGCCAGGCCGATCAGGTCGACCCAGTAGAACTCGCCGTCGCCGGTCCTGGGAAAGCTCGATCGCGAGACGAAGATGCGCACGCCCTTCATCGCCTCGGCGGCGTCGCGGTCGGGGATCTCGGGCGCGGAGCAGACGATCGCGTCGCCCTGGTCGCGCACGCCCGTGACGTTCAGCGCGAACGGCAGCGGCGCGGCGAGTGCGGCCTTCTGGGCAGCGGTCTTGGCTGTGGGCGGCTTCAGCGCGCTGGCCGGGGCGGCGGCCGCGACGGGCGGCTTCGCACTCTCGGCCGGTTTCAGGAACCAGCGCTTGGCGGAAAACAGGGCCTGGGGGTCGGCGGCGAAGGGCAGCACCTTGATGCCGCCCTTGATGCCCCAGGCACCGAGGATGCGACCGACCTCGATCGCGTCCTCGGGCCAGGTGAGGTCTTCCTGCGGCGCAGCTGCGGTCATCGCGAGACGACGCGGCCAGCCGCGCAGCGAAGAAGACGACCCGTCATCAGGCAGCGGCGGGAGCGGGGGTGCCGACGGCCTTCTTGGCGGCCTGGTCGAGCAGGCGGGCGACGGTCGGCGAGACCTGGGCGCCCACGCCCTTCCAGTAGGTGACGCGATCGAACACGACGCGCAGCGGCTCTTCCTGGCCCGAAGCCATCGGGTTGTAGAAGCCCACGCGCTCGAGGTAGCGACCGTCGCGGCGCTCGCGCGAGTCGGCGACGACGATGTTGTAGAACGGGCGCTTCTTGGCACCGCCGCGGGCAAGTCGAATGACGACCATGATGAATTCCTGTGATGTTTGGTGTGTTTTGCCGCGCCAGGGAGACACGCAAGGGCAGGCCAAACGAGGGTGCCGTCCTCGGCCGGAGCCGGTTCGGGCGCTACGATCCGGCGCCGTTAGATACGCCGGTGCCGAGCTTTCCCGCCGGGGCGGGAACGGAGCCGGGGCGCCAGCCCCAACGGAGGATCAGTCCGCAAGCTCCCGGCAAGGCACCAGCCAACGCCGAAAACCGCGCATTATAAACTGAACGCCATGAGTACCGCCACTGCCTCGCACGACGCCTCCCTCCTGCTGCTGCGCGACAGCACGTCCGCCGACATCCCGGCCTGCGCGGCGATCTACCGCGAGGCGGTGCGCAACGGCACCGGCACCTTCGAGCTGGACGAGCCCGACGACGCCGAGATGGGCCGGCGCCGCGACGCGATCCTCGCGCAGGGCCTGCCCTGGCTGGTGGCCGAACGCGGCGGCCGCGTGCTCGGCTATGCCTACGCCAACCAGTTCCGCCCGCGCCGCGCCTACCGCTTCTGCGTCGAGGACTCGATCTACCTCGATCCGGCGGCGCGCGGCCAGGGCGTGGGCAAGCTCCTGCTGGCCGAGCTGATCGCCCGCTGCGAGCGCCTGGGCATCCGCCAGATGCTGGCCGTCATCGGCGACGCCGACAACGCGGGCTCGATCTCGGTGCACCGCGCCTGCGGGTTCGAGCACAGCGGCGTCTTCAAGGCGGCCGGCTGGAAGTTCGAGCGCTGGCTGGACGTCGTGATGATGCAGCGCCGCCTCGGCACCGGGGCCGACGCCACGCCGGTCGAACGCGAGGACCTGCGATGAGCGTCGTGTCGCCGGACGCCGCCGCCGCCCCCCTGCGCGACCCCGCCGACGTCCGCTCGAAGACCGCCGCCACCTGGATCGCCCTGCTCGGCGGCAGCCTGGGCCTGCACCACTTCTACCTGCACGGCTGGCGCAGCGCCTGGGGCTGGCTGTATCCCATCCCCACGCTCGCCGGCCTGGCGGGCGTCGTGCGCATGCGCAACCTGGGCGTGGACGACCGGCTGTCGTGGGCGCTGATCCCGTGGCTGGGACTGACGCTCACGGCGGCCATGCTGTGCGCCATCGTCTACGGCCTGACCACCGACGCGAAGTGGGCCCGTCTGTACGCCGGCGATCCGGCCAGGCCCGTCGTGCAGGCCACGCGCGAGGAGGACGAGGACTCGCCGCCGCCCGGCCTGGTGCGCACCGGCTGGGGCCCGGTGCTGGGCGTGATCCTGGCGTTGATGATCGGCGGCGGCGTGCTGATGGGCACGATCGCATTCACGGTCGAACGGCTCTTCTACATCCGCTGACGGGAATATCCCCGCCCCTTCGCCGATCTGGCATGCACGGGCCGCGACGGCCGCATGTCAACGAAGGAGCGAGCCATGGACGACCGCACGACCAGCCCCCTCACGCGCCGCCACGCGCTGCGCCGCACCGCCGCCCTCGGCCTGGGCGCGGCCGTCACGTGGCTGACGGCCGCCCCGGCGGCCGCGCAGGCCAAGCTCGCCAAGGACGCGGTCAAGTACGTCGACAAGGGCGACGTACCGGGCAAGGACTGCGACGACTGCATGCACTACATCGCGCCGGCGCAGCCGGGCGGGCCGGCGAACTGCCGCCTCGTCGAAGGCGCGATCAGCCCGCACGGGCACTGCGTGGCGTTCACGCCCCGGGCCTGAGCGCGCGCGCGAGCCCCGGATGCCGGGGCCTGGAGGGCTCTCCCTAAAGTTTCATGTTGCACTGCAGCAAACAAGGAATACAATTGCTGCACTGCACCATCAACCGGAGACCCACCATGACCACCGCTTTCGCCTTCCCGTCCTTCCCCGCTTTCCAAGGTAGCGAGAAGTTCTCGCCCGAAGCGATCCAGGCCAACCTGCGCCCTGTCATGGAACAGGTGCAGGCCTGGGCCGACCTCGGCAAGAAGCACTTCGACGAGACTCGCGCCGCCACCGAAGCCGCGCTGAAGTCGTTCACGGGCGTGAAGGATCCGCAGGCCGCCATCGACGTCCTGAAGGCCAACGCGCAACAAGGCCTCGTGCTGGCCGGCGAACAGCTGCGCGCCTCCGCCGAGCTGGGCGTCGCGCAGTTCCACGCCACCGTGGACGCCGCCGCCGCCAAGCTGCCGCAGGCTGACGCCTTCGCACCCGTCACCAAGGGCCTGAAGGCCGGCGTCGACGCCGCGCACAACACGCTGTCGACGGCCCTCGACCAGGTGGCCCCGGTCGCGAAGAAGACCTCGCGCCGCGCCTGATCCTCGCGCTTCGCGAAACGCCCTCCCCGGTTCGCCGGCGAGGGCGTTTTCGTTTCGCGGCTTGGTGACCGCAGCCCGGTGTCAGGTCTTGCCTTTTGCGCATTCAAACGCGTCGCCGTGGGGTCAGGTCTTGAAAGTTGCGCGGCGACTCATGCGATATCGCCGAGGCATCGTCACGCAACTTTCAAGACCTGACCCCGCAGCCGAAACCTTGCCGCGCAAAAGGCAAGACCTGACACCGTCGAAGGACACCGTCGACGGCGGCCATCGAGCAGCGACTGGCCATGCATTCGAGCTCCTTGGCCAGGCGGACATGTCATCCCGGCGCGCACGACGCGCGGGCGCCCGCCCGCGACGCCGGGTCAGAACAGGAAGCCGCTCAGCGCCGAGAAGATGCCGGCCACGATCGCGGCCGCCGGGATCGTGAAGATCCAGGCCCAGACGATGTTGCCGGCCACGCCCCAGCGCACCGCCGAGGCGCCGCGCACGCTGCCGACGCCGACGATGGCGCCGGTGATCGTGTGCGTGGTCGACACCGGCACGCCCAGCGTCGACGCCAGGAACAGCGTCAGCGCGCCGCCGAACTCCGCGCAGAAGCCGCCCACCGGCTTGAGCTTGGTGATGCGCTGGCCCATGGTCTTGACGATGCGCCAGCCGCCGAACATCGTGCCCAGGCCGATGGCCACGTAGCAGGCCCAGATCACCCAGCCCGGGGGCATCGAGGCGCCGGCCGGCGCGTAGTTCGTGGCCACCAGCAGCAGCCAGATGATGCCGATCGTCTTCTGCGCGTCGTTGCCGCCGTGGCCCAGCGAGTACAGGCCCGCCGAGATCAGTTGCAGCCGGCGGAACCAGCCGTCGACGCGCAGCGGCGGCTGGCGCCGGCAGATCCACGCGACGACGAGCAGCGTGGCCGCACCCAGCACGAAACCCAGCAGCGGCGAGACCACGATGAAGGTGATCGTCGGCCAGATGCCCGAGAGCATCAGGTGCGACGCGCCGCCGCGGCCGATCACGGCGCCGACGATGCCGCCGATCAGCGCGTGCGAACTGCTGGATGGAATGCCGTACCACCAGGTGAACACATTCCACGCGATGGCCCCGACCAGCGCGCCGAAGATGATGTGATGGTCGACGAACGATGGGTCGACGATGCCCTTGCCGACCGTGGCCGCGACCTTCAGGTGGAAGATCCAGATGGCCACGATGTTGAAGAAGGCGGCGAACAGCACCGCGGTCTGCGGCTTGAGCACCCCGGTGGACACGACGGTGGCGATGGAGTTCGCCGCGTCGTGGAAGCCGTTCATGAAGTCGAACAGGACCGCCAGCACCACGAGCATGGCGACCAGGCCGAAGCCGATCTGGAGCGAGTGCATAGGTCTTAAGCGAGGGCGACTGCAGCGGACGAGTGCCGCGCGCGAGGACTGCTGCGCTCCCCCTCCGCGGAGTGGAGGCAGCAAAGGATTTGCGAAGCAAAGCCCTGCCGGAACGGCGTCCGGCACGCAGGCCGGGCGCTTCCCGACCGGAGGAGCGAGGCGGCCGTCATGTCAGGAGTTCTCGAGGATGATGCCCTCGACGATGTTGGACACGTCCTCGCAGCGGTCGGAGATCGTCTCCAGGTGCTCGTAGATCGCCTTGAGCTTGATCAGCTCGCGGGTGTCGATCTCGTCGCGGAACAGGCGCGACATCGCCGAGCGCATCACGCGGTCGGCATCGGACTCGAGGTGGCCGATCTCCACGCAGGTCTTGAGCGCCGCCTCGGCGACCTCGGCCTCGCGCAGGCGGGCGAGCAGGCTCACGACGTGCTGCACGCGGTCGCAGCAGCGCACCGAGATCTCGCACAGGCGCAGCACGTCCTCGCTGACGCGCTGCACGTTGTACAGCGACAGCACCTCGCTGGTGTCCTGCAGCAGGTCGGCGATGTCGTCCATCGAGTTGATCAGGCTGCGGATCTGCTCGCCATCGATCGGCGTGATGAAGGTGCGATGCAGCAGGCGGTGCACCTCGGCCGTCACCTTGTCGGCGGCGCGCTCGGCCACGTCGACTTCCGAAGCGTACTTCTCGCGCAGCGCCAGGTCGTTGTAGTTCTGGATCATCGCCATGAAAGCGCGCGCGCCTTCGGTCGTGTGCGCCGCGTGCTGGTCGAACAGCTCGAAAAAATTGCCTTCGCGCGGCAGCAGCTTGCTGAACCACATGGTCTGGATCCTCTTGGGTGCGTGACGGGGCCCAGGGTGGCGCCCACATTTTCAGGAATCGGGGAGAACGTCGACCCGGTGCCTGCCGCACAGGCGGCGGCGTGCGGACGCCGGCAGGGTCGAAAACGTCGGTGCGGCGCATTGTACGAGGACGCTGTCACATTTCTGACACTTCTTCGTGCTCGCGACGCCCAGGAATCCCCGGTTCGGGGACTCCCGGGCGGCCGACCCGCTCCTCCCGAAGCGGCGCCGACCGGGCGCGGGCCGTCGATCGGGCTCGAGCGAACCGAGCCTGTCAGGACGCCGGGATCCCGAGAGCCGGCGCCCTCACTTCCGGCCCTCCAGGCGGGTGCCGGTGAAGGGATTGAAATCGAAGTCGCCCGGGAAGGTGTCGCCCGTCTCAGGATCGACGCGCACGGGTTGCAGGCTGACCAGCGGCAGCCTCCAGGTGAACGACTCCTGGTCGAAGCTCAGCGTGACCAGGAGCTTGGCGCGCGGATCGGCCATCGAGTTGCCGTGTTCGTCGGCGTCGTTGAAGACGACGAACTCCATCGCGTCGCCGAACTTGCCCAGCATGCTGGCCATCAATGGCTTGAGCACCTGCGTGGCGGCGCGCACGCCCTTGGGCAGCTCGGACTCGGGGATGGGCGCGCGCGGCGCGCGATCGCCCAGGCGCAGCCGCGCGGACGCGCGCATCTGACCACGATCGAACGGCACGATGGAGGCATCTTCGCCATTGAGCGACGCATCCATGATCGCGTAGATCGCGTAGCCCTTCAGGAAGTTGGCGACGCGCTCGATCTCCTCCGGCTTCATCTGCCCGGCCAGCGAGTTGCGGAACATCTGCGTGGACAACCAGAAGCCCAGCGCGACGCGATGGCCATCCTGGTCGTGGCTCGTCTGCATCATCTCCTTGTTGAACTCGGGCGGCGCGATGCTGCGCGAGGCGAAGGATGCGGATGCGCAAAGCGCGAGCAGCGTCGCGACGAGCGGACGCGTGAAGCGGATCATGTCTCTCTCTCTCCCAGGATGTCGTTCGTGCGACATTCTCGCCGCGCCCCGTCGGCGTGGAACGGGCGCGGCGCTCAGGGCGCGAGCATTTCCACACGCTGCGCGGGATCGCGCGACACCGCCGCCAGCAGGTCGGCCACGTGGCCCGCCCCGGGAATCACGCCGTGCGGCCAGAGTTCGGCCAGCGGCGCGAGCACGAAGGCGCGCTGCGCGGCACGCGGGTGCGGCACGACCAGCCGGTCGTCGGCCAGCACGAGGCCGCCGTCGTCGCCGCGCACGCCGTACAGGAGCACGTCGAGATCGAGCGTGCGCGGCGCGTTGCGATAGGGACGCTCGCGGCCGAAACGCTGCTCGATGGCCTGCAGCGAGTCCAGCAGCACGTGCGGCGCGAGCGCGGTGCGCAGGCGTGCGACGGCGTTGACGTAGTCGGGACCGTGCGAATCGACCGGCGCGCTGACCCACGTCGACGAGGCGGCGAAGCCGCCCGGCAGGGACAGCGCACGCAGCGCGTCCAGCGCTTCGCGCAAGGCGGCGCGGGCGTCGCCGAGGTTGGCGCCCAGGCCGACGTAGGCCGTGGCGCCGGACGACTCACTCGGCGGCGTCGCCGTCGTCATCCTCGTCGTCCTGGAACGCGGGGCCGGTGGCCTTCTTGCGGCCACCGCCGCCGCGCCGGCGGCGCACTGTGTTGGCCTTCTTCTCGACCTTGTCCATCAGCACGCGCGCCGAGGCCACGTCCGATTCGGCGGCGCCGTCCGCGATGGCCACGAGCAACTGGTCGGCGAAGTCGCGCAGGAGCTGCTGGGTCGCGGTCAGTGGCGGCGCGTCGGGACCGACGGTGCCGAACGGCATCTCGGCGTTGTCCAGCAGGCTGCGCAGCGCGGCGCGATCGGTCTCGGTGGCGCCGTCGGACAGCGCGGCGCGCGCGGCCGCCACGAGCTTGTGCATCTGCTGCTTGGCCACGCTCACGCGCGGCGCGGGCGCGGGGGCGCGCTCCGCGTCAGGCGCGGGTGCGATGGCGGCGTCGCTCGCGGGCGCGGGCGCGGCGGGCTTGAGCGGACGCGGGTCGCGCGGCGCGGCGCGGGGTTCGCGCGGCTTGGACTGCAGCTGCTTGCGCGCGGCCTCGACGAGTTCGCGGCGCTGGTGGTCGTCGCCCGACGAATAGTCTTCCCACCATTGCGCCAGGGCCTCGTCCACCTCGCCGGCCTCGGCGCGCAGGCGCATGAAGTCGAACGCGGCGCGGAAGCGCGGCTGCGCCAGCATCGCGGCCGGCGAGCTGCCGGTGCGCTTGTCGAAGCGCGGCTGCATCAGCCAGATCTCGCGCATGTCGGCCGCGAGCTTGCCGCGGCCGGAGATGTCGCCGATGCGCGCGTCGAACGTCGCGTCGACGGCCTGCTGCAGCGCCGGCATCAGCGCCTCGCCCTGTTCGCGCAGGCCCTGCCAGCGCTGCGCCACCTCGTGCCAGAAGATGCACGCCATCAGGAAGCTGGGCGCCACCGGCTTGCCTTCGTTGACGCGGCGGTCGGTGTCGGCCAGCGCGCGGTTGACGAAGGCCTCGCGCCCGGGATCGCTCGCGATGCCCAGGAAGTGCGCGTCCAGGATGGGGAAGGTGTCGCGATCGAGCCCGTACTTCTTCAGCACTTCCAGGCTGGCCAGCGAGTGGCCCGTCTGCAGCAGCTTGATCATCTCGTCGAACAGGCGCGAGGCCGGCACGTTGGCCAGCAGCGCCTTCATCTTGCGGATCGGCGCCTCCGTCTTCGGCTCGATCCGGTAACCCATCTTCGCGGCGAAGCGCAGCACGCGGATGATGCGCACCGGGTCCTCGCGGTAGCGCGTCTCGGGGTCGCCGATCATGCGCAGCAGCCTGGCCTTGGAATCGGCGATGCCGCCGTGGTAGTCGACCACCGTCTGGGTCGACGGGTCGTAGTACATCGCGTTGACGGTGAAGTCGCGCCGCGCGGCGTCCTCGATCTGCGGGCCCCAGACGTTGTCGCGCAGCACGCGGCCGCTCGCGTCCACGGCGTGGCTCTTGCCGTCGAGCTCGCTGCGCGAGGTCTTCTCGTTGCCCTGGACGGTCGCGGAGTCGACGGCGTTGTCCAGGTAGGCGCGGAAGGTGGAGACCTCGATCTGCTCGTGCTCGCGGCCGCGGCCGTAGATCACGTGCACCAGGCGGAAGCGCCGGCCGACGATGAAGGCGCGGCGGAACAGACCCTTGACCTGCTCGGGCGTCGCGTTGGTGGCGACGTCGAAGTCCTTCGGGCGCAGGCCCACCAGCAGGTCGCGCACGGCGCCGCCGACGATGTAGGCCTCGTAGCCCGCATCCTGCAGCGTCTTGACGACGCGCACGGCCGGATCGGCGACGAGCTTGGGATCGATCTTGTGCTGGTCGACGCCGTATTCGGCGCGCTCGCCGAGTGCGACACCGGCGGGCAGGACGTCGGCGGCCGGCGTCTTGCCCAGCAGTCGGTCGATGAATTTGCGGATCATTCGAAAAGCCTCAGGAATCGCCAGCCGCGCTCCGCGGCCACGGCCTCCAGCGCGGCCGACGGATTGGTCGCGACGGGGTCGGTGGCCCGCTCCATGAGGGGCAGGTCGTTGATGGAATCACTGTAAACGGTGACGCGGCCGAAGTCGTCCCAGCCGGCGCCCTGCGCCTCGAGCCACTGGCCCACGCGCGTGACCTTGCCGTGCTGGTACGTCGGCACGCCCCGGATCGCGCCGGTGACGGCACCCGCGGCGTCGCGCTCGAGCTCGATGGCCAGGAGATCGGGCACGCCGAACGCCTGCGCGATCGGGCGCGTGACGAACTCGTTGGTGGCCGTGACGATGGCCACGCGATCGCCCGCGTCCTGGTGCCGCCGGACGAGCGCCAGCGCCTGCGGGTGGATCATCGGCTGGATGACCTCGCGCATGAAGCGGGCGTGGATGTCGGCCTGCTCCTGCGCGCTGCGCCTGCGCCAGACGGAGGTGGCGAACTCCACGTAGGCATGCACGTCGAGCGCGCCGGCCACGTAGGTCGCGTAGAACTCGTCGTTGCGGCGCCGCCAGGCGTCGCCGTCGGCCCAGCCGACCGCGACCATGAACTCGCCGAACGAGTGGTCGGAGTCGCCGGGAATGAGTGTGCCGTCGAGGTCGAACAGCGTGAGATTGCGATCGGTCATTCGGGGGACGATGGTTCGGCCTGCTCTTCGTCGAGCATGCGCTTGAGCAGCGGCACGGTGACGGCGCGCTTCTCGGCCAGCGCGAAGCTGTCGAGGCGGTGCAGCAGCTGCATCAGGCTCTTCAGGTCGCGCGAGAAGCGGGCCAGGATGTAGTCCAGCACCTCGTCGCCCAGCACGAGGCCGCGGCGGCGCGCCTCCTGGTGCAGCGCGTCGCGCGTGCCGGCCTCGGCTAGCGGGTGGATCTGGTGGACGGGGCCCCAGCCCAGCCGCGTGCGCAGGTCCTCGCGCACCAGCAGGTCGACGGGCGGGAAGCGGCCGGCCGAGGCGAACTGCACGCCCAGGCGGGCACCGGCGGCGGACGACCCGGCCAGCGCGAGCGCCGCGCCGGCGACGCCTTCGGCGAGCGCGTCCAGCACGCCCCCCATGCGGCTCGCGGCCTCGACGAACAGCAGGAAGGCCGCGTGCTGCTGCTCTGCCGTCCACTGGTCGACGCCGTCGAGCAGCACCAGCGCGGCGTCCTCGGCCAGGGCCCATGGCGTCGACGACGCGGCGTCGAACCACTGCGCCACCTGGCCGGCCTCGAGCGCGCGCGCCTGCAGCTCGCGCAGCAGCTGCGTCTTGCCGGCGCCGGCCGGTCCCCAGAGGTAGACCGGCGCGCCGGGCCAGGACTGCTCGCGCAGCTCGGCGACCACCGCGGCGTTGTCGCCGGGCAGGAAGCCGGCGAACGCAGGCACCGGGTCCCAGGCGAGGTCGAGGATCAGCTGTCGCATTCGACCCTCCCGCGTGCTGCGCGCCGCGACATCCGTGCTCCGGAACGGCCGTGCGCGTTCATGTGCGGTAGAACCCGCTGGCGCGGTAGGCGCCCATCGCGTGCCGCAGCGCCACCACCATCAGCGCCGTCACCGGCAGGCACACCAGCACGCCGACGAAGCCGAACACCTCGCCGAACACCAGGAGCGCGAGGATGACGGCCAGCGGGCTCAGGCCGATGCGCTCGCCCACCAGGCGCGGCGTGAGCACGAAGCTCTCCAGCACCTGGCCGATGGCATAGACCGCGGCCACCGCCGCCACGCCGTGCCACCCGGTGAACTGGATCGCGGCCGACATCAGCGCCAGCACCAGCCCGGTGGTGTAGCCGAGGTACGGGATGAACACGGCCAGCCCGGTGAACACGCCGATCGGCCACGCCAGGTTCAGGCCCGTCAGCATCAGGCCGAGGGGGTAGATCAGCGCCATCGCCACCATCACGGCCAGTTGACCCTTCAGGTACTGGCGCAGCATCGTGTCGCATTCGCCCAGGAAGGCGGCCAGGCGCTCGCGCGCACGCAGCGGCACCAGGTTCCAGGCGCCCGTCGTCACCGACTCGGCGTCGACCAGCAGGTAGAACACCAGCACCGGCACCAGCACCAGGAAGCCCACGACGGTGGCCAGCCAGCTGCCGCCGATGCGCGCCGACGACAGCAGCTTCTGGCCCCACTCCTCCATGTTGCCGTCGAAGGACTTCAGGATCGACGCCTTGACGGTGTCGGTGTCCACAGCGATGCCCAGCTCCTGCAGGCGGGGCGCGACGACGTGGTTGAACTTGTCCAGCAGCTGCGGCCACTGCGTGCGCAGCTGCGGCAGCGCCGTCGTGACGATGGGCACCAGCAGCAGCGCGAGCGCCGTGATGGCGGCCA
>Ga0207695_10010785_pt1 | contig 11144 bp, 7 predicted proteins | sample KBSC54metaG_FD_184354 | JGI IMG/M metagenome (GOLD analysis project Ga0207695, IMG submission 184354) | Corn rhizosphere microbial communities from Kellogg Biological Station, Michigan, USA - KBS C5-4 metaG (SPAdes) (version 2) | ecosystem: Host-associated > Plants > Roots > Rhizosphere > Soil... | reverse complement strand
ATGAAAATAGGAATTAACGGTTTCGGCCGTATTGGACGCCTGGCTTTCAGAGCTGCAATTGAAAGACCCGATGTAGAAGTTGTTGGTATTAACGACCTTGTTGAGCCTGATTACATGGCTTACATGCTGAAATACGACTCTACTCACGGACCATTCAAAGGCACTATCGCTGTTGAAGGCGGCCACCTGGTCGTAAACGGTAAAACTATTCGCGTAACTGCTGAAAAAGATCCTGCTAACTTAAGATGGAACGAAGTTGGCGCTGAGGTGATCATTGAATCAACCGGCTTGTTCCTTACCCAGGAAACTGCACAAAAACATATTGATGCAGGTGCTAAAAAAGTTGTAATGAGCGCCCCTGCAAAAGACGACACCCCTACTTTCGTGATGGGTGTTAATCACAAGCAATTAAAAGCCGATCAGCATATTGTATCAAATGCTTCATGCACTACCAACTGTTTGGCCCCTGTTGCTAAAGTATTAAATGACAAATTCGGTATCGAAGAAGGTTTGATGAGCACTATCCACGCGGTAACTGCTACTCAGAAAACTGTTGATGGTCCGTCTGCAAAAGACTGGAGAGGTGGCCGTGGCGCATACCAGAACATCATCCCATCATCAACCGGCGCTGCTAAGGCTGTAGGTTTGGTTTTACCTGAATTGAAAGGTAAATTAACCGGTATGTCATTCCGTGTTCCTGTTGCCGACGTTTCTGTAGTTGACTTAACTGCCCGCTTAAAAACTCCTGCTACTTACGAGGAGATCAAAGCAGCAATGAAAGAAGCTTCAGAAGGCGAATTGAAAGGTATCCTGGGTTACACCGAAGACGAAGTTGTTTCTGAAGACTTTAAAGGTGATGCACGCACATCCATATTTGATGCTAAAGCAGGTATCGCGTTGAGCAATAACTTTGTTAAAGTTGTATCATGGTACGATAACGAATGGGGTTACTCAAATAAACTGATCGACCTTGTTCAGCAAATTGGTAAACTGTAATTAAGTTTTACTTATAAAATATCAAAAGCCCCGGTGGAATCCATCGGGGCTTTTTAATTGTCAATTATTGAAGGATAGGTAATTATTCTGTTTTTAAACTTTTTACCGGGTTCATCAAGGCGGCCTTTACACTTAAATAAGACACTGTCGTAAATGCAATGGCAACTACGGCTAAAAATGGGATAATGAAAAACAGCACATTAATGTCAATACGGAACGCGTAGGTTTGTAGCCATTTGTGAACAGCGTACCAGGCTAATGGCATAGAAACAACAAATGCAATCACAATCAATACTGCAAAATCTTGATAAAGCAATCTCAATATATTATTAACGGTCGCACCCAACACCTTGCGTATGCCGATCTCCTTGGTTCTTTGCACGATAGTATATGACACTAATCCGAATAGCCCCAAACAGGCTACCAAAATACCTATGCCGGTAAATACCGCAAAGACCTGTCCGAATTGTTTATCGGCATGATATTGTTCGTTAAAATGGGTATCCAGGAAAAAATAGTCAAATTGATCTTCCGGGAAAAATCGTTTCCAGTTATTGCGCAAGCTCTCAATGGTCTGCTGTAAATTTGCTGCACCTATCTTAACTGACACGTCTCCCCTTACATCAGGTATACAGCGAAAGATTATAGCGTCATAAGCGTCGCGCAGTGATTGCTGGTGATAATTATCCACAACGCCAACTACAGTATAGACCTTCCCCCAAAAATCCATACGTTTATTTATCGCATCTGCAGGTTTATCATAACCTAATTGTTCTGCTGCTTTTTTGCTCAAAACTACCGATCCGGTATCTGTAGGAAAGTTTTTTGATATTTTTCTTCCGGCTAAAAGTCTAAAACTGAAGGCGTCGAGATAATCAAAATCTGCACCTACAACCCTATACTGTTTAGCGGTAGACTGATCTGCGCCAACCAATTTTATGCCGCCCGCATTCCAACCAATCGGCTCACCTGGAACAGCTGTTGACGCTGTAATACTTTTAACGTTGGCTAGCTTCAGGCTTTCATCCTTGAAGTTTTTCATCGTACGATAGAATGAATCAATCTTAGCCAATGGTGCTTTAATTACAAGCGTTTGATCGATGTTAATGCCTAAATTCTGCTTCTGCATGTATTCAATTTGTTTAAATACCGTCAACGAGCCGACCAGCAGAAATATTGATGCCGCAAATTGGAATACCACCATCCCTTTACGTAACACTATTCCACGTGGAGATGCTGAAAGTTTCCCTTTCATCACTTCAACAGGCCTGAAAGATGACAGCACGATTGCCGGGTAAAATCCTGAAAAGAATGTTCCCACCAGCAGCATTCCTATTACGCTTAACCAGAACGAGAGGTGACCAAACAGGCTAAAGCTAATGTTTGTCCCCGAAAGGCTACCGAATATGGGTAGGAATATACCTATCAATATAAAAGCCAGTACTAGCGACATTAGGTTAAGCAGGCCTGCTTCAAACATAAATTGGGTTATCAATTGCCCCTTATCAGAACCCAATGTTTTCCGAACTCCAACTTCCTTAGCGCGACCTATTCCTCGCGCGGTAGCCAGGTTGATATAATTGATCCAGGCAATGACAATTACAAATATGGCTACACCCAACAGTAAGTAAACCGAATTGCCATCGGAATTAGGCTGCAATTCGAACATCCTGTTGGAGTATAGGTGGATACTTTGCACCGGTTGCAAAGTATAAATGGCACTGGCATTCTTCATCGGCTCATAGGCCTTTTTTACAATTGGAAGAAACTTAGCTTCGAGTTTCCTGGGGTCAACTCCCTTACGTAGCAAGAGATAGGTAGTGCAGCCATCATTATACCATCTATTATCAATATCAGGCGCATAATTTTTGACCAGCGTTGTGTACGATTGCAGGAAATCAAGCTTCATGTGAGTATTAGCAGGCATATCCTTCATTACGCCAGTAATCTTTATAGGCTTATCATTATTCATTACCAGTGTTTGTCCCACAGGATTCGAATTATGAAACAGCTTTTGTGCAATGGTTTCAGAAATAACAACCGTGTTTGGTTCCTTAAGGGCTGTTTTAGGATCTCCGCTTAACAAAGGATAACTAAAAATATTAAAGAATGACCCGCTTATAAAATAATCGTACTGATCCTTGATAACTATCTTTTGGTTTTTATAATTCACCAGCACCTGACCAGCGGGTACCATTTTAACGAAATCCTCTATTTCGGGCAGTTGTGCTTTAAATTCGCTGCCAGGGGCAAATGCGCCGCCGGCCCAGCGGGTGCTCAGTTTGCCGTTGTCGTACCTGTCCTGGTTAATGCGGTATATCCTGTCGCCCTTGGTATGAAACTTATCAAAACTTAGTTCGAAAGTCACATACTGCAATAGAAGCAGACAGGCCGCCATGCCAATAGCCAGCCCAAAAATATTGATAAACGAAAATCCTTTGTTCTTGCTAAGGTTCCTAAAGGCAATTAGCAGGTAGTTTTTAATCATGGTCCAATTGGTTTTATGCAGATGATTCTGCCAATGATATGCCTGTTTTACATCTGATTCACTGTCAATAGATTACCAAAAACAGAGACTCCTTAATCTGTTCGGAATTGATACAACTATCGTACGCTTGTGAACAGTTAATCTAATTGATATACTACTGCTTCATAAGGCTTTAGCTTACCGTCGGTTGACGGTTCGGTATAATTGTCAATGAGCACTTTGCCTTTTGACAGATCGAGACCAGTATTCGCTTTTTTGGGTTCGTTTCTGAAATTAAGCAAGACCAGGAACTTTCTGCCTTCTAATTCGCGTGTATAGGCATACACATCAGGGTTTGACTTATCCAGCAATATATATTTACCGTACACCAGCACCGGGTTATCCTTTCTTAACTTGACGATCCTTCTGAAATAGTTCAAAGGCGAATTGGGGTCCTTATCCTGGGCAGCTTCGTTAATCGTTTTATAATTGCTATTCACTTTTATCCATGGCGTACCGTTTGTGAAACCAGCATTTGAACTGTTGTTCCACTGAAATGGTGTACGCCCGTTATCGCGGCTGCTAAATGCGGTTTGTTTCATAAACTCTTCCATATTGCCGCCGATATTCTGTTGATGCTGATATTCATTCAGCGTAGCCTTATCACGATAATCTTTTATATCTGTAAAGCCCGCATTGGTCATACCTAGTTCGTCGCCGTTATAATAGTAGGGTGTTCCACGCATAGTCATGATGAATGTTGTCAACATTTTGGAGGATACTTCCCGAAACCTTGGATCATCATTTCCAAACCGGCTCACCAATCGTGCCTGATCATGATTAGCCAGGAAAATGGCTAACCAACCTTTTTTAGCAAAAATGCTGTCCCATTTGCTGAATACTTCTTTAAAGTTCAATAGGCTATAGCCCTCTGGTTTGGCAATATCAACTCCTTCGAAAGCATAGGCCATGTTTAATTCATTCCTATCAGCATCAACTAGATCATGTGCATCCTGGAATGTATTGCCTGCTCCCTCCGCCACACTCATCACGTCGTATTTGCTCAATACCTTTTTATTCATTTCCTTCAGGTATTCATGCAAGCCCGGCTGCATGGCGTAATATTTAGTAAATTCCTTTTCATATCCCGGCGGCAGTACCGGGAAAGTGGTGTCCTTCGCCGCAAATTGAAACGCATCCAGCCTGAAACCATCAATGCCCTTGTCTGTCCAAAACTTCATGATATCAAACACTTCCTGCCGAACTTTTGGATTTTCCCAGTTTAAATCGGGCTGTTTCCGCGAGAAATAATGCAGGTAATAGGCATTTGTAGTTGAGTCATACATCCAGGCATCATGGTTTACGTCGAACAAACTATAACGCGGTGCGGGCTTGCCCTTGTCGGCGTTCCACCAATGGTAATAGTTACGATAAGGATTGTTTCGGGAACTACGGCTTTGTTTAAACCATTCGTGCTCATCGCTGCTATGGTTTACAACAAGGTCCATCACCAGCTTTATACCGCGCTCATGCATTCCTTTCAGCATCGCGTCAAAATCAGCCATCGAGCCAAAATCCTTCATGATGTTGCGATAATCGCTCACATCATAGCCATTGTCGTCATTGGGCGAGCTATAGATCGGGTTGAGCCAAACTACATTTACACCCAAACTTTTAATATAGTCCAGTTTTGATATGATACCCTTCAAATCGCCAATACCATCGCCGTTGCTGTCCATAAAGCTGCGCGGGTAAATTTGATACACCACTGCTTCCTTCCACCATTTGCGATCGCTCATATCTTTACTTTGATCATTTTTTAAGGTACGGCAGCTAAGTCCCTCAATAAGCAAGATCCCTACGATCAATGCGCGGGCTAATATGATTTTTCTCATTAATTATTTTGCAAAAAGGATCATTATCGGATTGATTTTCAGTATCAATCTGATAATAAATTTATATCTTTATATAGAAAAAAAGAACTCAGGTAACACATTTTCTGTATTTTTTGAGTTAATAATATTGAGGCTAATAATTGTCTGTTTATTTCCGAAACCAATTAAAACTTTTTAGCCATGATGACGACTACTGCTTCCGCAAAATATACCGTTATGTCGTTCCTTAAATGTTTAAACGAGGAAGAGTTTAACGATGCCAGGAAATACGCCGACGAAGATTTGAAATTTGAAGGTGTAATGGGTTCGCGCAATGGCGCTGAGGCTTACTTTAAGGACATGAACAAAATGAAACTAAAGTATCATTTGCTGAAAACCTTTGCAGATGGCACAGACGTTTGCATTTTGTATGACATAACGATGGGCGGCATATCCGTCTTCGCTTGCGGCTGGTACCAGGTGGAACATCATAAGATCACTTCTATAAAAGTAGTTTTTGATCCGCGGACTTTGCTGCATCATCAGAATGGGAATTGATAGTATTCACGTTCACAATGCGTAAACGCTCATAAACAGTTATTAATAACTGACCATCATCAAATTGCATTTTACATGTAATAAAAAACTATTACAAGTTTTATTTAATCGATCTCGCTACCTCGAATAATATTTTATGAAAACCGAATCAGGTATAGAGGTTAACTTAACAGGTGGAGATTCTTTTAATATCTTTTTTAACGCACCCATTTTTTCTTGATATACACTAAACCCTTTAAACTGAATATGTGTACACATTCTCGGATCATTTGCGTTTTTTAAGAGAAGCGGGACGAAATACTTTTTACCTGATTCACCTGCTTCAAAAGATCCTATTATTAAACTCTCAGGGTCGTTACTGCTTAGTAATTTTTTAATTTTATCATCATTATATTTTTTGCAGGAAACCAAAAAAATAGCACAAATGACTATCAAACTCAATTTTAAATGGCTCATAACTTTACTTCCCCGCATCCACATCTTTAATAAACTTAACCACCCCATCCATAAACACCTTCTGGTCATCCCACATCGCCAGGTGACTGCCATTTGGACAATACAGGCTCTTGCCGTTTTTCACTTGGGTGCTCATCCATTCCATGTATTTGGGGTCCATGGTATCATATTTAGCGCCAACCATCAGCGTTGGTACAGTAATTTCTTTTAACCGGTTGCTGATGTCCCAATGCAATAGCCTGCCCCCTACTTTAAACTCGCTTGGACCCTGCATCATCACGTATATCTGCTCGTTCAAATGGTTGATAGCACGCATTGCAGGATCGGGCCATTCGGGCAACCGGCACAGGTGTTTGCAGTAATATTCGTTCCATACCAATCTTTGATAGGTGGTATCTTTATACATGCCTTTTGCTTCATAATTCTGCAGGGAGTCGACCAGTGATTTGCGCATTTGGCTCCTCAGCACGGCATTATATTTCTCATAAGCCGGAATACTGGCCATCATATTACAGACGATTAGTCCTTTCAGGTTCTTTTGATATTTCAGGGCATATTCCATCCCCAAAATACCGCCCCATGAATTACCCAGCAGGTAGAAATTACTGCTATCCAGGGTCAAAGCCTTGCGCACCTGCTCAACCTCCTCAACGAAGCGCGGCGCTGTCCATAAGCTACTGTCCTTAGGCTGATCACTGTAGAATGAGCCCAATTGGTCATATTCTATCATTTCAAAGCCTTCTTTAGGGAAGAAGCTCTCAAAGCACTCCATGTACTCATGCGTCATAGCCGGACCGCCATGCAGCAACAAAACCTTAATGCGCGGATTATTACCAAAACGCTTTGTCCACACCCTGAACTTGCCAACAGGCGTTTGGATATTCACCATTTTAATGCCTGCTACCTGCACACCGGAGTCAATAGGTGCAAAGTATTCGGCTACTGTCGGACTACTTTTTTGCTGTTTGCAGGATGAAAAATACAGGAGTCCTAAAATTGAGAGGAAGAGAAACTTTTTCATGATAAAGGCTTATAAGTGATATAGGTAAAGCTAATGAAATCAATTGATCACATCAAATCCTTATCTTCCTTTTCGCGGCGCACTTTATAAGCCAGATAGAAGAAGACCAATACCAGAATTGCATTAAATATGGCATCAAAGGTTTCTACCTTCGGATATTGGGTCACTATCTGATAGATCAGGATCAGCAAACCCAATATCCCGCCGGCGAGGAATAAATAGAAGAATTTATAGCTCATAAAGCCCTATTAACTAGTCAATATCCATGCGTCATTGCAAGGGACAATCCGCTAGCCAGCGGACTTCTTTTTGACACCGTTGTCCGTGCCCTCACAGACAACACCTCTACTTAGACCGTTTCAACACCATAGCACCTAACGGCGGCAGATCAATCTGTACCGAATGCTCCCTGCCATGCCATTTCTCTTTTTCGGCCTTCGCAGCTTTGCCATTCAGCATACCACTGCCCCAGAATTTCTTATCGTCTGAGTTGAATATTTCCTTCCAGCTACCTCCTTCAGGAACGCCAACACGAAAACCATGATGCGGCGCCGGGGTCAAATTCAGCACGATCACCAAGTCATTTTTAGGATCAAGTCCCTTACGGGTATAGATAAGTACCGAATCATTGGCATTGCCGCCATCTATCCACTCAAAACCACCGCCCTCAAAGCTTTTTTCATATAGCGCAGGTTCGGTTCGATATAGATGATTTAACGCTTTTACCGTTTCCTGTATGCCGAGGTGGTTCGGATATTCAAGGACATACCATTCCAGCGACTGGCTAAAGTTCCATTCCGATCCCTGACCAAATTCGGCGCCCATAAACAGCAATTTACTGCCTGGATGGGTAAACATATAGCTGTACATCAAACGCAGGTTGGCAAATTGCTGCCACTCGTCACCAGGCATTTTGCGCAGCATAGAGCCTTTGCCATATACTACCTCATCATGCGAGAACGGCAGCATAAAGTTTTCGGTGAACGCATAGATCAAACTAAAAGTGATCTGGTTATGGTGATACCTGCGATAAAGCGGATCGGTTTGAAAATATTTGATAGTATCGTGCATCCAGCCCATCATCCATTTCATGCCGAAGCCTAATCCGCCTGCAAATACCGGCCGACTTACCCCTGTAAACGAAGTCGACTCCTCAGCAATGGTTTGTGTATCTGGAAAATGGCTATAGCAGGCCTCATTAAATTCTTTCAGGAATGATATGGCTTCCAGGTTCTCGTTACCTCCGTATTGGTTAGGCTCCCACTCACCGTGGTTACGTGAATAATCGAGATAAAGCATAGAGGCTACAGCATCTACACGTAATCCATCGGCATGGTAACGATCAAGCCAAAACAACGCATTGCTAATCAGGAATGCACGAACTTCATTGCGTCCGTAGTTGAAAATAAACGATTTCCAATCCGGGTGGAAACCCTTGCGCGGGTCAGCGTGCTCATACAGGTGTGTCCCGTCAAAACGGTACAAAGCATGGATATCTCCCGGGAAATGCGATGGCACCCAGTCCAGTATTACGCCAATACCTTCCATGTGGAAAGCTTCTATTAGTTTCATCAACTGCTTTGGTGTGCCATAACGACTCGAGGCCGCATAGTAACCGCTCACCTGGTAACCCCAACTCGGATAATAAGGGTGCTCCATTAGCGGCATAAACTCTACATGCGTAAAGCCCATATCCTTCACATAAGGCACCAGCTTATCTATCAGTTGCTCATAACTATAAAACGCATCCGGGCTTTCGTAGCTGCGCGCCCACGAGCCCAAATGCACTTCATAAACCGAATAAGGCTGATCTAACGCATTATAGACGTGACGGTCTTTCATCCATTTTTTATCTTTCCATTCATAATACGTATCTGCTACGATGGATGCTGTGCGCGGCGGTTCTTCCCAACGCAGTGCAAATGGATCTGATTTTTCCAGCTCTTCGCCGGATGAAGCTTTTATGAAATATTTGTAAGTCTCACCATCGCCTACATTTGGGATAAAGCCCTCCCATATACCCGATGAATCCCAACGCACAAATAATTGGTGCGAACCTTTATCCCAATAGTTGAAGTTGCCGATAACCGATACGTACTGCGCGTTCGGTGCCCACACAGAAAAATAGGTACCGATTACTCCGTTTACTTCCATTACATGGGAACCAAATTTCTCATATAACTTATAATGTTTGCCCGATCTGAACAGGCTGATATCAAATTCAGTAAAACGGCTGTACGACTGTACAGGATTAGGCAGTGTGTGTACAGGCATAGATTGCTTAGTTGTAGGTTTCTTGGTTGCGGTTTTAGCGGCCGGGGTAGCTTTTGCTTTTGCAGCAGGCTTTTCAACCGCTTTCTTTACGGTTTTTGTTTCAGCGGCAACCGTTTTCTTAACAGCGGTTGTGGCTTTTTTGGGAGCTTCCTTTTTAGCTGGAGCTTCTTTGCCGGTATCATTTGTTTTTTTAGCCATATGTATGTGCCTGCAGGCGTTAACTTTTTAGAGTTTCCATTCCCAAACAAATGTTTTCCTGATTCCTCAACCTGCTTTAACCACACAGCCGATATCTATTCGGACACCATATATTCAGCAACAACACGTACCGGCTTGCTCATTCATTCAGGAAAAATTGATTTGGTAAAAAACGGTCGTTGATATAAATGTATCATATAATTACCCGAAGTGCAAATAAGTGGGCACTAAATCGGCACTCCGGGCAATACTTTAGGCTTTTTAGCTGATAACCAACTGCATAAAGTTTTTCCTCAACTTCAATTGAAGGGATTTATCGGCTGAGATCACAAAATCCTTCACTTCACTATTATCGGCAATCACGCGTGTTGGCTTAAATGGCAGACCGATAATGTTAAGATGATAATTTTCATAGCGCGGCGTATATAAGCCTTCCATACTTTGTTGAATGGTCATCTTATTTTCCTTGCCTTTCACCACAAATTTCTTTTCGAGGTAGATATCCTGCTCGTAAGCAAAAGTTTCACCGTAGTCTTCAAAAATGAATGAGTTCACTTCAGTATCAGTGAAATAAACATTCATTTTCACTTCGTCTATTTCCTTTTCGCCTACATATTGCATTACCGGATATTCGGGAATGATCGAACCTGCTTTTACGAAGACCGGAATCGTATCCAACGGCGTAGGTACTATAATTTCTCTTCCCCCTTCAATTACTTCATGGGCCCAGAAATCATACCATGTTCCTTTTGGCAAATATACTGTACGTGTCTTTTGCCCTGGCTCTAATACCGGGCAGATCAATATTTTGTCGCCATAAGTAAATTCATCCTGGCGGTATTGGTTACCGTCCTCATGCTGCTCCTGCAATACCACCGGCCTGATAATCGGGAAGCCATAACGGTGATGTTCCCAAAATGCCGAATAAAAGTATGGCAGTAAGCGATAACGCAGCTCGATAAATTTACGGTTAATCGAAGTAAATGGCTCGCCAAAGCTCCATGGCTCACGCTCCTTAGTATCACCGGCAGAGTGCGCGCGCATAAACGGCGCGAAGGTTCCCGCCTGTATCCAACGGGTAAACAACTCTCCGTCAGGCTCACCGCTAAAACCACCTATATCAGTACCGCAAAATGAAACGCCGGATACTGAAAGACGCTGAATCTGGATATTCCCTAGTTTTAAGTGCTCCCAGGAAGCTACGTTATCCCCTGTCCATACAGATGAGAAACGCTGTACGCCTGAATAGCCCGCACGGGTTATGGTGAACGGACGTTTATTTTTCATCAGCTTGCGCAGA
>Ga0207695_10010775_pt1 | contig 11149 bp, 7 predicted proteins | sample KBSC54metaG_FD_184354 | JGI IMG/M metagenome (GOLD analysis project Ga0207695, IMG submission 184354) | Corn rhizosphere microbial communities from Kellogg Biological Station, Michigan, USA - KBS C5-4 metaG (SPAdes) (version 2) | ecosystem: Host-associated > Plants > Roots > Rhizosphere > Soil... | reverse complement strand
TCCTGCCGGTTACAAACAGGCATTCGCAAAATTATATGCAGCTTATGGGCTTACAGGAAATATAGGACCCGCAGCTCCGTGTTTTCAGTGCGGCGATATAAACGGAATTGATGAAGGCTTTTCTGATTTTCTCCGAATGTATTTCCAGGCGGAAGAATTGTCTACAGATGAAGCCGTTATCGCATGGGGCGATATTGGAATCCAGGATTTTCACAACATGAATTGGTCATCCAGTAATCCTTTTATAACGGGATTGTATTACCGATGCTATTTTCAAATTACTCTTTGCAATGAATTTCTTCGTCAATCGACGGATGCTGTCGTAAGCAGCCGTGGGATTACAGGAACTGATGCAGACGAAATAAAAAAATATAGAACCGAAGCCCGCTTTTTACGGGCATACCAGTATAGTATCATCATGGATTTGTATGGTACCGGTCCGTTTGTAACAGAAAATGATGCGCCACTTGGTACGTTTTTACCTAAGCAGGCATCAAGGGCACAACTTTTTAATTATGTAACAACTGAATTAATGGCTATTGATCCTGATTTGGCCGCTCCAAAAACAAATGAATATGGCAGAGCTGATAAAGCCGCTGCGTGGGCATTGCTGGCTCGTACTTATTTGAATGCCGAGGTTTATACGGGCACTCCGAAATATGACTCAGCCATTATTTATGCTCAAAAAGTGATTAACGCAGGATATTCACTAATACCCGATTACCGGCAATTAATGCTGGCTGATAATAATTTAAACGCCAACGAATTTATCCTAACGATCAATTATGACGGGATAAAAACGCAGGGTTATGGTGGAACAACCTATTTGACTCACGCAGAAAACGGTGGCTCAATGCCCGGCTCAATAACCGGAGTTGGAGGCGGATGGGGTGGACTTAGAACTACAAAGGCACTCCCGGATCTTTTTACTAACGCAAATGATCAGCGTGCAGAATTTTATACATCAGGGCAAAGTTTGGAAATTGCTGATCAGACTCAATTTCCTAATGGGTACGCTGTAATAAAATACAGGAACCTAAACCGCGACGGATCTCACGGAAGCAGCCTTGATTTTGCAGACGTGGATTTCCCCATTTTCAGGTTGGCAGAAATGTACCTTATTTATGATGAAGCCTTTTTACGGGGCGGGGCCGGGGGCGATAATGCGACTGCCTTATCTTACTTCAACAAATTGCGCACCAGAGCATACGGCGGAAGCACGGAGGGCAATGTTTCTTCAATTGATCTTAATTTAATTCTCGATGAAAGATCAAGGGAATTATATTGGGAAGGTTTTCGAAGAACAGACTTGATTCGTTATGGCAGGTTTACTACCGGAACATACTTGTGGCCGTGGAAAGGGGGCGTTGCCGGTGGACGTGCTGTCGAAGATTTCAGAAATATTTATCCTATTCCATCAAGTGATGTATCGGCTAATACTAACTTAAAGCAAAATCCAGGTTACTAATTAAAATACTATAATGTCATGAAAAGAATATCTAAAGTATTTATTTTTTCTACCTTAATTCTTTCCGGAATGTGGGCGTGCAAAAAAGACGAACACCGTGTAATATTCCAGGGTGGTACTGCCCCGGTTCTAACTGCCTCAGTTGCAGATAGCATTCCGCTGGCCTATGCTGACTCAAACCAACAAGCTCTAAAACTATCGTGGACTAACCCTAATTACCAGTTTAATACCGGCATCAGTTCTCTGGATGTTGATTATAATATTGAAATCGATACTACAGGATCCGATTTTACGAATCCCAAGAAAGCCATTATTTCTACTGGTACTAATTTATCTCAAACTTTTCTGGAAAGTGATATTAATACTTATTTGTTTAGTCAGCTTAAGCTGCAAACCGGCGTAAGCCATAATATAGAAATGCGTGTCACTGCCGCTTTAGTCGGCGGCCAGGAACCATTAATTTCCAACGTTCTTAAGTTTACAGCAACCCCCTATGCTATACCGCCAAAAGTTACACCACCAGCCTCCGGCAATCTTTATATAGTAGGCAGCGCAGTTGCGGGTGGGTGGAATAATCCTCTGACCAACCCCGTAACGCAACAATTTACCCAGGTAAGTACAACTGATTATCAGTTGACAACGCCGATGATTGGTGATGGTGAATATAAATTTATATCAGTAAATGGCTCTTGGGATTCGGATAAACAATGGAGTATAAAAACAGAACAGGCTTCTGGTGATCCCTCTACATTTAACTATGACCTCAAAGTAAATGGCGGAAATTGCAGGGCTCCAAAGGCAAACGGTACCTATAAAATTGAGGTTGACTTTCAAAGCGGGAAAGTCACATTAACTAAACAATAAATTATTCCATAAAATACGTTTATGAAAAATATATTTAAACTACTTTTTGCAGCTATTTTATTAACTGCATTTGGTTCCTGTAATAAGGTTGCTGATTTGCCGCATTATGCAAATGGAAGCGCAGTTACATTGAGCAGTAATGTAACAACTTTGACACCCACACCAGCAGACTCACTGAATAAAGTACTTATTTTAAGCTGGACAGATCCTAAATATGCGACGGCATCGTCAAACCAGAAATTTATAATTGAAATAGATTCATCCGGAAGAAATTTTAGCCATGAAGCTACTTTTGAAGTGCAAGGAAGCTTAACTGATTCATTAACTGCCAAGCAAATTAATGATGTACTTCTTGGTTGGGGTTTTGCATTTGGAACGTCCTATCCCGTGGATATACGGGTCACTTCTTCTTATGCCAATAATAACGAACAGTATAAATCAAATGTTCTCACTTTGCAAATTACTCCTTATGTTGTTCCTCCTAAAATAGCACCTCCGTCTTCCGGCACTTTATTTATTGTTGGCAGCGCAACTGCTGGTGGATGGGGCAATCCGGTTCCGGTTCCTGCACAACAGTTTGTACAAATTGATTCGCTTACTTACGAAGGAACATTCTTTTTAAATGGAGGAGGCGCTTACGATATTTTACCTGTAAATGGAAGTTGGAATGTAAAATATAACGTTGCCGATGCGTCGGTTGCTAATATAAGGTCCGGCGGAGATTTTCAATATTCGACAGGTCCGGGAAATGACATTCCCGCTCCTCCAGTAACAGGTATGTACAAAATACATTTGGATTTTCAGCATGGACTATTTTCAGTAACGAAAGTGAGTCAATACGGCTTGATGTATGTACCTGGTGATTACCAGGGCTGGGCTCCGGCAACAGCGCCAACACTTGGTTCTCCTGCCAACGATGGAAATTATGATGGCTATATTAATATACCAGCAGGAGGCACTTATCAATTTAAATTAAATACTACGCCTGATTGGAGCAATTCATTTGGTGATGGGGGAGGTGGAACATTGAGCTCAAGCGGAGGTAACATGACAGTCCCCGGTGCAGGGTATTACCATATAGTAGCAAATACGACTGCACTTACATGGTCTGCAACTAAGACAACCTGGAGTTTAATTGGAAGCTTTGCAGCAAGTAACTGGGGAAATGACATTGATATGGTATATAATGTCGGTAATAATAACTGGACGGCTACGATTACCACCGTTGCAGGTGATCAATTTAAATTCAGAGCTAACCATGATTGGGGATTAAATTATGGAGAAAACGGTACAACAGGAAGCTTGATTGTTAATGGCGATAATATTGGGGATGCTTCTAAGAATTTCGCAGTACCTGCGGGAACGCATACTATTACGCTCTTTCTTAATAATTCAGGATACTATACTTGTTTGATTCAATAATGGTTTTTTTAAACATACATTGCAATTACTAAACGGTAATTTTGAAACTAACGAATTTATAAAGCCAGTTCAATGTAAGAGCTGGCTTTTTCTTTGTAATATTGAATGGGTATCTCAAATTTTATTTATGAAAATATTTTTCATCTTTGTTTTCTTTGCAGGGATAACCAGTGGCTTTAATTGTAAGAAAAGTTCATCGAATTCCTCCCCCATCCACATCGATACATTGCCAGTTGACACAACACATCATGTAGATACATTACCCGTTGTGAATACCTTTTTTGCGAAAGGAGCAGACGTTAGCTGGGTTACCCAAATGGAATCGCAGGGTTTACAATTTTATAACAAGAGTAGTGTTCAACAGGATATTTTCCAGGTTTTAAAATCTGAAGGAATAAATTCTATCAGGCTTCGTGCATGGGTAAATCCTGCAGACGGATATAACAACACGGCTGATGTTGTTGCAAAAGCTATCCGTGCAAAAACTGCAGGGATGAAAATTATGATTGACTTTCATTACAGCGATACCTGGGCAGATCCCGGCCATCAAACAATACCCGCTGCATGGACCAATGAAAATATCAACGACTTACAAATTTCAGTTCATGATTACACCGTTAGTGTAATGGATTCATTAAAAACAAATGGAATATTTCCTGAGTGGGTGCAGGTTGGTAACGAAACCAACGATGGTATGCTGTGGCCTTTAGGTAGGGCAGACTCGTCGATGGCCAATTTTGCATTGCTTGTAAACGCGGGATATAATGGCGTAAAATCAGTAAGCGACAGTTCAAAAGTCATTGTTCATATTTCCAATGGATATGATAACAGCTTATTCCGCTGGGTGTTTGATGGTTTGAAGAATAATGGTGCTAAATGGGATATTATCGGCATGTCACTGTACCCGCCAGGCAATTCGTGGAGTACTTATAATATTCAATGCCAGAGTAACATGAGCGACATGATTGCCAGGTACAATAAACCGGTAATGATATGTGAAGTGGGCATGAGCTGGACAGATTCAAGCGCATGCAATTCATTCATAAGTGACCTTATCACAAAAACAAAATCGGTTAGTGGAAACAAAGGGTTGGGGGTTTTTTACTGGGAGCCCGAAGCCTATCATAACTGGCAGGGCTACTCGCTGGGAGCTTTTGATAATTCAGGTAAACCCACTATTGCATTGGATGCGTTTAAATAAGATGAGCGATATTTTTTTTGAACAATGTTTTACAATAAAATTAGCTTGTATGAAAAGAATCTTCCGCCAATTATTCGTTATTTCGACGCTGTTGTTATGTTCAAATAAATTTTGTTCTGCACAAAATGTCCTGTCCGACAGGCGTATTAATTTTGATGAAGATTGGAAATTTCATTTGGGAAACGCTTCCGATGCGTCAAAAGATTTCAACTATTCCATCGCCAATATATTCTCTAAAACAGGTAAAGCTGAAGGCACCGCAATTGATAATAAGTTTAATGATGCCTCATGGCGAACTTTAAACGTGCCACACGATTGGGTAGTGGAACTTCCTTTTGTAAATTCACCCAATTTTGATGTAATGGCTCACGGCTATAAGCCAGTTGGCGGCCTTTTTCCGGAAACAAGTATCGCCTGGTATCGAAAACATTTTTTGATTGATAGAAAAGATTCGGGCCAGCGTTTTCAAATTCAGTTTGATGGAATTTTCCGAGATGCAAATGTTTGGATTAACGGAATCTATCTTGGGGATAATAAAAGCGGCTACATAGGTTTTGCATACGACATCACTGATTTTATTAATTACGACAAAGAAAATGTTATCGCGGTAAGAGTAGATGCCACGCAATACGAAGGATGGTTTTATGAGGGTGCAGGTATTTATCGCCATGTATGGCTTAACGAGTATAATAACGTGCACATTGGAAATGACGGAACTTTTGTTTACACAGCCGTCCTCAACAACAACGCATCAATAAATCTCGAAACGCCGGTAACAAATGAAAATTTCAATTCTTCAAAATGTACGGTCAGTTATATAATCAGTGATCGGATGGGAAAGGTAGTGGGGCAAACGAAGGAGCAATCTGTCTCATTAAATGTAAATGAATCTAAAATCATCGGGCAAAAAATTTCATTAATAAATCCAAAACTATGGTCAGTCGATCAACCTTATTTATACCACGTGATCACGATAATAAAATCGAATGGAAAGATTATTGATACCAATAAAAAAAGATTTGGAATAAGAACAATTAATGTAACTAAAAACGGCCTGTTTCTAAATGGAAAATATATCAAGGTTAAAGGCGTATGCGATCACCAGGACCATGCAGGCGTCGGCAGCGCTTTACCTGACTATCTGCAATATTACCGGATAGGTTTATTAAAACAAATGGGAGCGAATGCCTATCGTACAACGCATAATCCGCCAACACCTGAATTGCTGGATGCATGTGATAGCCTGGGAATGTTGGTGCTTGACGAAACGAGGTTATTAAATAGCAGCCATGAATATATCGATCAATTTGAAAGAATGATATTACGAGACCGCAGCCACCCTTCTGTCTTTATGTGGTCTATTGGCAATGAAGAAGGATATATTCAGGCTAACAGTATCGGTAAACGAATTGCACAAACCTTGCTCGCAAAACAAAAAGAACTGGATCCCTCACGTACAAGCACATACGCTGCGGATGTGGCCAATATTTACGATGGCGTTAATGAAGTTATTCCGGTGAGAGGGTTTAATTACCGCATCCTTGGTGTGGATCCTTATCATAAAGATCATCCGGAACAACCTATTATCGGAACAGAGATGGGAAGCACGGTAACCACAAGAGGTATTTATAAAAAAGATACCGTTAACGCATACCTGCCCGATGAAGATATTACTGCTCCGTGGTGGGCAAATACCGCGGAACAATGGTGGTCGCTGGCTGCGGTAAGGCCGTGGTGGATGGGAGGTTTTGTGTGGACGGGTTTTGACTATCGCGGCGAACCGACGCCTTTTGAGTGGCCGAATATTAATTCACATTTTGGGATTATGGATATGTGTGGCTTCCCTAAAAATATTTATTACTATTATCAATCGTGGTGGACAGATAAAGATGTGCTGCACATTGCTCCCCACTGGAATTGGAAAGGCAAGGAAGGGCAACCCATTGATGTTTGGGTATACAGCAACGCAGATAATGTTGAACTGTTTTTAAACGGAAAAAGTTTGGGTAAAAAAGATATGCGGCGCAACAGCCATCTTCAATGGCAAGTAAATTATGAGCCCGGAACTTTATCTGCGATTGCTTTTAAAAATGGGAAAAAAATTACGGCGAGTGTTGAAACAACCGGCCCTCCCGCAGAAGTTGTAATAACGCCCTACAAAACAACGATGCTTGCTGATGGAAAAGATGCGACGGTAATAAACGTGACTGCAGTAGATAAACTAGGAAGAGCCGTACCGGACGCGGATAATCTTATTCAATTTTCAATAACAGGAGATGCAAAAATAATTGGTGTCGGTAATGGCGATCCCAGCAGCCATGAACCTGATAAATGTATGGATGGAAAATGGCAAAGGAAACTGTTTAATGGAAAATGCCAGGTAATTGTGCAGGCGGGTAATCTTCCAGGCACCATAAAATTTGAGGCAACCTCGCAGGGTTTATGGAACGGATCTACCGACATAGTAACGGTAGAGCCCGCAGGTACAAGTGTAACTGGTAAAAATAATATTGAGAATAAATTTTTAAGAACTAATACATTAAATCCAAAAGGAAAAATATTGGGTGCCGATATTTCCTTTTTACCTCAACTTGAAGCGAGAGGTATAAAATTTTCTGATAACGGTGTAAATAAAGACGCCATTGAAATTTTGAAAGATCACAGGTTCAATTATATCAGGTTACGGCTATTTGTTGATCCTGCTAACGATAGCGGATACTCGCCGAAAAAAGGCTTTTGCGATTTACAACATACATTGGAAATGGCGAAAAGAATAAAGAAGGCGGGAATGAAATTTCTGCTTGATTTTCACTATAGCGATACATGGGCGGATCCTGGCAAACAATATAAACCGACTGCATGGAAAGGTTTAAATTTTACAGAGCTAACTAACAAGTTGTATGATTATACAAAAGACGTTTTGATCAAATTAAAAAAACAAGAAACACTGCCCGATATGGTTCAAACGGGTAATGAGATCAACCACGGAATATTATGGCCGGATGGTAATATTCAACATCCTGATAGTCTTGCCACGCTGTTAAAAGCTGCGATAGCTGCTGTGAGGGATGTAGATCCAAAAATTATTATGATGCTGCACATTGCGTTGGGTGGCCAAAATGCGGAGTCAGAATTTTTTCTGGATAATATGATTAACCGGGCGGTAACGTTCGATGTCATCGGAGAATCCTATTACCCAAAATGGCACGGTACATTACAGGATCTTCAGAGTAATTTAACGGCGCTTAAAAATAAATATGGCAAACCGACTATCGTAGCGGAATATTCTCAGCTTAAAAATGAAGTGAATAAAATTGCGTTTACGCTTCCGGGTGATAAACTGAAAGGTACCTTTATATGGGAACCTTTGAACACGGGGGAATCTATTTTTGATAAGAGTGGCAATTCTAATGATCTTATAAAAGTGTATGATGCTATAAGCAGGGAGTATAAAATTCCAAAATAATATTTAATTTTCTTTTCTGTAAAAGGAATACATGATAGTGTATACTACCGCTAAAACTGATAATGACGTCCGGCAAATAATCGAACTCCAAAAATCAAATTTGCCTCAAAACCTTACGAAAGAACAGAAAAACTCACAGGGATTTGTCACCGTGGTTCATAGTTATGAAACATTAAAGAAAATGAATGATGCCGAAGCAAGCATCATTGCAAAAGATGACGAAAAAGTTATAGGTTATCTTTTGGCTATGACCAATGAAGCAAAAAGTGATTTCCCTGTTTTGATACCGATGTTTAAAGCGTTTGATGAAGTTGTTTACAACGGTAAAAAAATATCTTCATTTAATTATATAGTAGTCGGGCAGGTCTGTATTGCCGATGGTTACCGGGGAAAAGGGATCTTAGACGATTGCTACAACGCCTTTAAAAATCATTTCAGGAATAAATATGATTTTGCCATAACTGAAATTCATAAAACGAATCTGCGCTCTATAAAGGCCCATGCAAGAATCGGTTTTGAATTGGCTCATCGTTATAAAGATCCCAATGGCGATGAATGGGAAATTGTAATTTTGGATTGGAGGAAGAACCAATAGATTTTACAGACATCTTTTACTATTTAAAATTTTATGACTACTTTATTTCAACAAGAATTCATTAATCAATCCGTTTACCGGATTAATGAAAATACTAAGCGCATCTTAAAATGTTTAAACGAAATTGACGAAACAGAAATCTGGTTACGTTCAAATGAAAACTCAAATAGCATTGGGAACATTATTTTGCATTTGTGCGGAAACATCACGCAGTACGTTATTTCAGCTCTCGGTGGAATTGAAGATATAAGAATGAGAGATAAAGAATTTTCAGCCAAAGATGGTTCCACTAAAAATGAATTGTCTGAAAAACTCGAAAGTACAGTTGATGAAGCAGTTTGTATAATTGATAGCTTAAATGAAGAAAGGCTTTTGAAAACATATTCTGTACAGGGATTTGATTTGTCGGGTATCGGCATCATAATTCATGTTACCGAACACTACTCTTACCACACCGGTCAAATTGCTTTTTGGATAAAGCAATTAAAAAATAAAGATCTTGTATTTTATGCCGGAGTTAATTTGAATGTGAAAAATAAAAACTAAAAAAGAATATAAATTTTGCAAGTCCCGTTGGTCCGGTAAAATTGAATTCATTTTTCTTCGACAGTCGCCTTGTAATTTTTAGTAAATGCTTCCTGTTCCTTTACATGATTAGACAGCGTATTTAATGCGTACTCTATATCGCCTGTATCTAAAGTTAAGGTAGCTTTTGATTGATTTACTTCTTTCAGCTTTCTCCTGGCGGAAGCAATTTTTTTTTCTATATCATCGAATGTTGATTGCACTTCAGCATCTGTTTTTTCAGGTTTGAACTGGTTGTTGCGATAGGCGATAAAATTATTGAACTCATTCGTTGCCCGATTGTAGTCTGCAATAGCATCGTTATATAATACCGAATCTCTTACCTGGTAAATTACTTCTATCTCAAACCGCAACTGGGTTAGTTTGGTTTTGACCATACTGTTAGGTACGCCGTTGTCTTGAATCCTTTCGTAAGCCGAAGTGTACCTTTGGAGAGGTTCTGCGTTTTCAAATTTGCTCAACGTATCTGCATAATTAAAATAAGCCACCCCGTTTTTTGATTTTATATTATCATTACTAAATTCCCTATAGGTTACAGGATAATTTAACAATTGAAACATAGGATCGAAGGGCATATGACTTTGTATGAAAACGGAAGGCGGTGCCTGGTAATATTTAATGTTTACCGGTTCGTATCCCGCTGGTCCTGCATCCCATGTTGGATCGTAAAGCGACCATTTGTTATCAGTAAAAACAATATTCCAGGCGTGAGATATTTTATCAAGGGAGTTATTTTGTCTTGTATAACCTTCAACAGCAAAGGACCTGAGTCCTGCCTTTCTACAGATATCATCAAAAATGGCGGCAAAATTTTGGCAAACACCTTTTCTTCTTCTAAGTGCAAAAGTTACCAACTGATCACGGTCTTCGTCCAGGATTATCCGGTGTATACTGTCTGTACTATATTTTATGTGAGATATTACCCAAATATAAGCGGCACGTACTTTCTTACTGTCAGTATCAAAATGAGAATTTATGAACGCAGCTATATCGGCCGTTGAATTGGTTTGTGAAGCAGGGATATTAAGAGCCACCCTGTCTGTTTCTCTATAGTCGTTCTCATCCTGGGCATATGTGTTATATGATAAGGAAAGAAAGGCTAAAAAAGCAACCAGGCATTTCATATTCTAAAGTTAAAATATGCTTCTGAAAGGATATTGCTAAATTTTAAAACAAAAAAGGTGATAACCTTATCGGCCATCACCTTTGCAAAAACATTTAATACCGCTTAGCTGATTTTTATTTCATGCTTTACGACTTCTTTGCCGGGTATAACGGGCAGGGTTACCTGCAATACGCCATCCTCATATTTTGCGGAGATATTTCCTGCATCAATGGTTTCATCCAGCGTAAAAGTTCTTTCAAAACCTCCGCGGCTGTATTCCCGCCTGATCCATTCCTGCTTTGGAAATCCTTCCGGTGGCGTATAAGAAATGATCAAATCATTTCCCTGCACATCTAATTTAAAATGTTCGCGAATGCGTCCCGGTGCAAACACCAACATTTCATAGCTGGTTTCCGTTTTAAAAATGTTTACTGCGGCTCTTT
>Ga0207695_10010774_pt1 | contig 11149 bp, 11 predicted proteins | sample KBSC54metaG_FD_184354 | JGI IMG/M metagenome (GOLD analysis project Ga0207695, IMG submission 184354) | Corn rhizosphere microbial communities from Kellogg Biological Station, Michigan, USA - KBS C5-4 metaG (SPAdes) (version 2) | ecosystem: Host-associated > Plants > Roots > Rhizosphere > Soil... | reverse complement strand
GACGGTTGGCACCTGGAACCGATTCGCGAGCGCGAGCCGATGGTGCCCGTTCACGATGTAGGTTCCACCGTTCTCCGGATCGCGCCACACAGAGAGGGTGCCGGCAAAGTCGGGATTGAAGGTCGAGACGTTGGCGAGCTCTGGACCGGCGCCCGTGGCCGGGTTCAGCCCTTGCTTGAATTGGAAGCGGGCGGGATCAACGCGGATACTCGACGTGGGGACCGTCACCACATGGCTTGATTCCACCGCGTCCTCTGGCATTGGCGGCGCCAGGTTCGGCGCGAGCTGTGGTGTGAGTGGTTCGGGCACTATGGGTGCCGATGCAGCCGGTGCGACACGCGGTGCGACACGCGACGGTATGGGCGATGTCACTGCGGTCACGGGTGGCGTGGCTGGAACCACCGGTGCCACGTCCGGCGTGATAGGTGGCACCGCACGACCGAGCATCGTAGCACCCGGCGGCGCACCGCGAGGCGGCACGGGCGCGGAGATGGATTGCCCACCACCAGCACCACCGCCGACGATGTCGCTCGGCGAGATGGTGTTGCCCGGCGCCAGCGGTGCGCCTGGCGTTGTCGGGGATCGGAAGGCATTGACCCCGGCCCTGACGATGGGGCTTACCACACGCGCCGCGCCCGTCACCACTTCGGGAAGCACGGCCCCCGTGACGGCACCGAGGCCCGCGCCCTCGAGCCGCTGGCCTTGCGGCGCGTTCACCGCGCCCAATGCGCTACCCGCTGCGGCGTTCCCCATGATGCGCGCAATCACGGCGTTCGCTCCGTAGCGTTCAGCCAGTCCGCCAACCCCGGCGGAAAGCGGTCCTGCAGCCGCGAGCATGCCCGTGCGAAGTCCCGCACCCAGGACCGCACTCGGGGATGGGGCCTGTGCACGTCGAGCCGCCAAGACTGATGGACTCTCGACGATACCCGGTGCACCGACGCCCGCACTCGGCGCACTGGCTTGCGCCAGCGTATTCACGTCTTGCCATGCACTGCGCGCCGCCTGTGCGACCGCGTGCGGGATGCCTTCTACCGCGTGGAGCGCCACGCCCGGCGCTTCACGCAAGTACCGGCCAAGCACAGACGGTGCCGTTGTCGTCACGCCGCCCGTGACATCGGAGACGTTGGGTGACGGCAAGACACGCCGGAGCGCCCGTTGCGCGCGAGTGATGGAGTCGGCTTGCGCGGCGAGTCGGTCGAGGGCCGACGATGGGTCGAAGTTGGGTTGCACTTCGCCCGTGGTGGTCGTGTCGCCCGCCGCTTCGGCCGCGAGCCGATCGAGTGCGCTACCCATTGGACGAACCCTCGCACGCGCATACGTCGTGCACGGAAAGATGTGAGAGCATTAGGCGATCGCCGCGCTGTGAAAGGTCGTCGCCCACGTCTTCAAGGTGTCGCGCTGCGCGGCGGTGTACCCGCCCGGCCAGACGAGCAGCCCGTAGTAGTCGCACTGCGCCCACGCGCCGGGTGCGTTCGACGCCCCGAAGATGACGCCCTGAGTGCCCGTGAGCGCCACGCCAGTCGAAGAGGCCGCGAGCGCCGTGCCCGGCACCTCAACCGTCACGTTCCCCGTACTCACCACGTTGAGGGTGCTCAGGATCAGCCGGACGGTGTGCGTCGCAGGCGCGACAGCCGACACGGCACCCGTCGCATTGGCAGTGGCGCCGATAAAGCCGCCGTCGTTGCTCTGGCACGCCATGAACTGATTCGCGCTGAATCCCGACCCGACGCACATCACCACACCCACGCTGACACGCGTAGTACCCGGTGCGGCCACGAGCGCCACCGTCCACGGTTGCGTGAGGTCCAGACCGCCCGTGCTCATACGCATCTGCGACGACGCGCCATCGGTCGAGATGTACGTGCCGTTGTAAGCGGGCGCGCCGACGCTCGGCGTGATGGCCGCGCCGTACGTCCCCGCGCCCGTGACATCGCCCCATGCCGTCAATGCGCCCGCGCTCGACGTGACGTTCTTCCGCCGATCGTAGAAGAAGCGCGGCGTGACGCCCAAGTCGGCCAAGAGCTTCGTATTGCCCGCGCCCAACGGGTCGGTCGTCGTGTCGTACCACCAGCGGCGCCGCCGCTGGATGATGGCGTAGTTAGAGGGTGCTGACATGATCGTGCCTCCCGCACGGACGGCCGTCCGTGTTGCCAGGTTGAGTTAAACGATGTGATGCAACGGACATTGGATTTCCTCTCACAGCTCGTGACATACGAAAAGGCGCGATGCCGCACGCCGTGGTTGGAACCGGCGGGGCCTCGCGCGATCAACGCGCACTACTCAGAATTGGCCTGCGGACGTGACTGCTACTGCGACCGATAACTCGTGGGTACCGCCAAAGCCCCCGCCGTCCTACTCGCTGGTTCTCGCGCCATGATGTGCGCACAACTCGGCATTGGCGGACAACTTCGACTGCTATGAACAGCTACGGCAGGGATGATTCACGCGTATCACCAAACATCCCCGCCGCCCTACTCGCTGGTTCTCGCGCTGTTGGCGCACTCCTCAGAATTGGCCTACGACTACGACGTACCGATTACTTCGCCTACGCTATCAATCCGCTGCCACGGGTTCATCGGGCCGACGTGGCGGCAGGAGCGCGTTCCGCAGTTCATCGACGGCATCGGCCGCGAACAGTTCGGCGCGCAGGTTGATGCCTTTCGGGGAAGGCAGCCACTTTCCGTTTCCGTTCCTGAAATAGACGCGAATTGCGACATATTCGCGCCCCCGGTAATGACTCCGCGCGAATTGTCACCCGCTCCGCGTTCGCCTGTTGCTTCATGCATCCCCCGTGAAGGCTTACCCGAGCCCGACGCCAACGCGCGACAGGCTCACCTTCTGTAAGATCGCCACTAATAGCATGAAGCGCAAGGGGTAGCGAACAAAGCCCGATGCTTGCGTAACAATGTGAACTGGTCTGGGGCAGACTGCGGCGAGGCTCACAGGCGCAGCTCATACTCACGGATGACGGATGAACAAACCGCCGTCGGGAAAACCATCACCGCGCACCCCGCCGCTTCGCGCGCCCCTTCTTGCCGCGTCCGAGGCGCTCCGGCGTGTATGGCGCAGGGAAGTTCAGTCTCTCGCGTTCGCGCTTCACGGCCTCCATTGCCTGCTTGACCGCATCATTTGGAGGGATCGTCGCCGTGAAGGAACGGACGGGATGGCGCGACTGCGCCGCAGTGCTCCCGGAGGGTTGGCCAACAACCTTCTTGTTCGATCTGTCCGGCGCGGCCTCGGCGAGGGGCCGCTCATCTTTGCCTAGCCGCTGATGGGATCGTCCGCGCGTTCCTGCCGTGTCGGATGGGGGCATCAGCGCGTTAGTCCCGCGCTGCGCCTCCACCGGATTGATGTCCTCATCCCCCACGCCAGGCTGGGACACGGAATCATCACCACTGGATGGATCCAAGTAAAAAGCAGGCATCCGCCGAGAGGCATCGAGGGCTTCGAAGGCAAGCGTCACGAGCCGGTCACGCTCCGCTTGGGCAGCGAGAGAGCTCCGCGCGTGGCGCACGAGATCATCTAACGCGTCAAGCGCCTGCGCGCCGGACGCGGTATGCGGAAGCGCCTCCCGTACAGCGAACGCGGCATCCTGAACCGTCTCGAGTTTCGCGCGTTGCTGCTTGGCGTGTTTGCGCTCGACGAGCGTACGCACCCGGTGTTGCGCGACCACATCTCCGACCATGTCCTCGAAGAGGCCCCGGGCTTGCGCCGCCGACACTTCGATGTGCCTACGAGCGCGGCGCGAAGCTGCCTTCGAGAGGGCCGCGGCAAGTGCTTCCGTAACGGTCGCTCCCGCCGGTAGCTCCCACCGATCTTCGGGGGCTTCCCCGTCGAGCACATACCCAGCCCGCACGCCCAGCGCGCGACAAAACGCCAGGAGCGAGCCCACGTTGGGAAGCCGGATCTTCTCCCAATCCTGCTGTCGCATCTCCTTTCGCTCCTTCTGTCGGAATGGCGGCAGCCAGTTGTGGACGGTGGATGCGAGCGCCGCATCTGTCGCTCGCAGCTGCTTTTCGAACTGGTAGAACGAGCCATGTCGCCCTTCGATGAGCGTCAACATCCGGCTCGCAATGTCGCGCCGCACCCGCCAATCCTGCGCCAACCGTGCCATGATCGTCTCCCGAAGAGGAATGGGTCCTGTTTTAGACCCATACGGGTCCATTACGGGTTAATTCTTAACTTACGTGCGCGTCCGCGCGCGCGCAACCTTCGATGGAGGAAACGGGAGATACCCGTTCCGGCGGTCACTCAATCGGGGGGTATTCGGATGAACAACGTAGAAACGTGCTGGCTCGCGGAAGCCGCAGCGCGACTTCGAGTGTCGTATCGAACGGCGCACGACTGGCTTCTTGCCGGCCGACTGGAAGGAAAGCGAGTGGGCGGACGCTGGGCCGTAAGTGCCGAATCGGTCGAACGGCTCGTGAAGGAACGCGAAGAGGTCGCATGAACGCCGCGCTCGAGCGTGCCGACGCGACGAACAAAACCATCGCCCGTGACTGGCACACGACCTTCAACGCGCTCGGCGTGGCGTGGCAACCCGTCGTGCCGCACGTCGCGGCCGGCCTGGGCGTGCGCCCGCCCGTCATCTACCTGCCGCAGAGCCAGCAGCTCGTCGTCGTTCGCGAAGTGGTCAGCCCAACCGACACACTGGCGCTAGCGCAGGTCGAAAAAACGCTTCCGCCCCGGCTCGCACTCACGGGAGAGAATCCAGACATCAAGCTGGTGCTCGCACTCCCGGGCGGCTTCTTCACGGCCCACGTCGATGGCACCTTCGCATTCCAAATGGCCAACACCCGATACCCCGACACGTGGACCGAGCCGAGCCTGCACGAGTGCGCCGCATGTCGCGGCTGGTGGTTCTTGGACGGGTCGCAGGGATGGCGATGCCAATGTGCCGGCTGCGGCCACTACGACGGCGACAACACAGCCGCGCGCCAGTTCACGAGGCAGGTGACGCCTTGGCCATTGACGCCGGCACCGACCACGACGGCCGCCACGAGATGCCCGCCGCGCGCGTGGCTGGGGGTGCGCCGTGCCTGATGGACGAATGCTCAGTCGCTCGATCAGCGTGTGCGGCCAGCTCGGCGCTGTCTCGCTCGAAGCCGACTTTCTGTTCATGCGCATGATTCCGCACGCGGACCGCGAGGGCCGCATCGCTGGCGATCCGCGCACAATCAAAGCCACGTGCTGCCCGATGCGCGATGAATTCAGTGTCCCGATCATCGAGCGGTGCGTGCAAGAATTGAGCGCCCAGGGATTGATCGTCACCTATGAAGCCCAGGGCACCCGTGTTATCGCGCTTCCGGGCTTTTTTCGGCACCAACGCGGGGCACGGTTCGACCGCGAAGCCTCATCACGCTTCCCCGACAATCCGGATGAGGTCCGGAGTAGGTCCGGACTAACTCCGGATGAGGTCCGGACTAACTCCGGAGTAGGTCCGGATGAAGTCCGCCTAAGTGAAGTAAAGAGAAGTGAAGTTAAGATGCGCGGTAAACAGCAACCGCGCACCGAAACCTCGACCACACGACCACGCAAGCAGTCTTCCGCCCGATTGGTGAAGGCCAATGCGGCGCCGGCCGCCGATGCCGCGGCTGACGATACCGATCGACCCAGCCCGCGCGAAAGCTGGCTCGCTCCATTTCTCGCGACGTGGCAACAGTATGTCGGCGCACCGGCCAATCAGCGCACGGTCGGCCACCTGGCCAAGCGATTCCGTCCGCTCGTGGACACCTACGGCTACAATCGGCTCGTCGCGGGATTCGACGGTTTCTGCCGGGAGGCCAAGAATCCCTCCAAGATCGTGCTGGAATGGTTCGTCACGCAGGTGGACCATTGGGTCACGACCTGGGCAGTTGCGCAGCGTCCCGACTACGTGCCGAGCGGGCCAGACGACCCGAACCAGTGGGCGCCAATGGCGCCGGACTGGCCCGAGGGCTGGCACCGCGCTGAGGATCCGAACGCCGCCGCGGTGGTTGGGGGAATGGCATGACGTCCGAACTCTCGACGAATGGTCGCGCGGCGCTGAGCTACGCTGCGTCACTCGGCTGGGCTGTGTTCCCGCTTCACACCGTCGCCGCCGGCGGCGGCTGTACCTGCGGACGCGCGGACTGCGATAGTCCGGCGAAGCATCCCCGCACCGCACACGGCCTCAAGGACGCGAGCCGCGATCCTGAGACAATCGAACGGTGGTGGACGACGTGGCCGGACGCCAACATCGGCGTTGCCACCGGCGGCGCATCAGGAATCGTGGTGATTGATGTGGACGGGCCGGCGGGTGCCGCGGACTTCGCAGCGCGCTGGGGCACGCCAGACACGCCGCACGCCGCCACGGGCAAGGGGATGCATTGGGTGTTCGCCGCGCCGGATGTCCCACTCCGGAACCGGGCGAAAGTCGTACAAGAAGTCGATGTCCGCGCCGATGGCGGCTACATCGTCGTCGCGCCATCCCGGCATATCAGCGGCCGCACGTATGCCTGGGACCGTGATCACCACCCACTCCGGCAATCGCCCGCCCCGCTTCCGGCATCGCTCCGGACGCTGTTGGACGCACCGGCGACCCTGCCGTCCGCGACTGCGCTTCCCGCGCGAGACATCGCGGGCCTCACCGCCATTCCGAACGGCAGCCGCAATGATCTGCTGACCCGTCAGGCTGGGCGACTGTTTGCACGTGGGCTCACGATGGATGAGGTCCGGCGCACGCTCCACGCCATGAACACGGCGCAGTGTACACCGCCGTTGGCGAGCAATGAGGTGGATACGATCGTGGACAGCATCGCACGCCGCGAGGCCCAGCGTGGCGACCGTCGCGGCGGCGCGCCGTCAGCGGTGATCCCCGATGCGCTGGCACTAGCCCGCGAGCAGGTGGACGACGCACTCGCGGAAGGTGTCCGCGATCATTCCCACGCGCCCCGCTGGTCGTGGCCCTCGCTGGATGCACTCGCCGGTCCGGTCCTGCCCGGCGAATTGTGGGTGATCGGTGCGCGGCCGGGTGGAGGAAAGACCACACTACTCCTGAACTGGATTGACGCGTTGGCAGAGCAGCGCATTGGGTGGGTGTACGCGGGGATGGAGATGTCCGCCGCGCAGCTCCGGCGCCTGTGGGCTGGTTGGAAGTGCGGGCTCGATCCAAGCGCCGTATTCGAGAATGCCTGGCATCGGCTCCCCAGCGGCGCCAAGGACGCCATTGACCGGCACTTGCGTTGGCAGGCCAGTTCCGAGGTCGCCCCTTTGGCGCAGTTCGCACCGGCACGGCGGATCGGCGTGGCGGAACTCGCCGCATGGGCCACGCGCGCGGTCGATGACGGATGCCGCGTCGTGATCGTGGACCATTTCCACCGAATGGCGTTCGGGGATGGGAATGGTGATCTCCTGCACGCGAAGGGCGAAGCGGTCCGCACCGCGAAGGAACTCGCCGTCAAGCATGACATCAGCGTCGTGTTGGCCGCGCAACTGAACCGTGGGGGCCGCGATGTGTTGGAGCCCTATTATCCCCCGCCGCTGACGGCGCTGAAAGAGTGCGGCACGCTCGAGGAGGAAAGCGACCGGGTGCTGATGCTCCATCGCGCGCTGCGACGGGACTTGCCCCGTACTGCACTCGCTGATGTGCGCGATGGTCGGCGCACCATCCAGAGCGTTGCCGAACCCAACACGTTAGCCATTTGCTGCCGGAAGCACCGGCGCAATGGCAACCAGGTTGACCGCGATGTGCGGCTCGCCATTCACGACAACGTGATCACGGATGGCCGCTTTACGGTCAACCCGAGTCCGCGCGCACCGTACAGCGCTGGGGCGAACGAAGCCGACGACGAGCCCGAGACGGTGCGCGTATGACGGCCACTGCCCTGCTCACCCACCTCCGGACGCGCGGTGTCGCGGTATGCGCTGTGGGATCACAACTCGAGCTCACCGTACCCCGTGGGGACCGGCTCACTGCCGATCTGCTCGCCCAGGTGCGCGCGCTCAAGCCCGAGCTTCTCGGCCTGCTCGGTGCCGAGACAGAGCTGTACGAGGAGCGCGCGGCAGTTCGCGAGTACGATGGCGGACTCTCCCGGCCAGTCGCCGAACGGCTCGCAAGGCGCGATGTAGAGCGGATGCGCGGGACACCGAGCCCCGATCCTGTCGCGCTCGACCATCTCACGGAACTCCTCGACCCCGAACCGTCCACGGCGCGTATGACGCCAATTCCACCGGCCGAGGAGCGGGCTGTGATTGCCTACATAGCTGAAATCGACGTAAAGGCCCCTGCACGCCACGTAGAGGCACCGAACCCCATTGAAGCCACTCCGGCACCTTTCGGCATCCATTCGGGCCGTGGCGCGGCAGGCAGGCGGCAGCGATGAGCCCCGTATGCGAGACGGCCCAACCAGAACGCGAGGAACCGATGTTCTGCCAGACACAGGCGTTTATCGAAGTAGCGGACGGGATACGGTGCTGGCCCGGCGGGAACTGCCGGTGGTACGGGAGGCGATAGCGATGGGTGGGCCTGGAAGCACCCGCTGGGGTCAACATGTGCGCCGCCGCACCGTGAACGAAGTCACGGCGTTTGTGGCGCGGACGCTGGCGCGTGAACTCCGGTTGCCGGCGGTGGTCGGGGCGCGGACGGTCGAGGTCGAGCGCGGGTCGTTGCGGGGCAAGCTCGTGCGTTACGTGATCGACCTTGAGGCGGTGGCGCAGCCAAAGGGACGGGGCGCGGTTCGGTGGTGGTGCCGGTGCGGAGAGTGTGGCGTGTTGCGGCGGGCGCTCTACGCCAGGCCGGACGAGTCGAGGGTATCGTGCCGCGAGTGCCGGAATCTGGCGTACCAGTCGCAACGACTGGCGCGCTACCAGCGGCTCACGTACCGCGCGCAGTGCATTGCCCGGACGCTCGGGGCACTGGACCGGTGGCCGGCGGCGGTGCTGCGGGCGGCGGCGGAGGCCACGGGCGCCGCGGAGCCGGACATCGTGGACGTGGAGATGGTGGCCGATGGCGTGATTCCGAAGCGACCGCGCGGAATGCACCGGCGCACGTACCGCCAGCGCCGCGCGGCCCTGCAACGCGTGCTGGATGCGCGGGACGAGATCATGGCGGAGGACTTCGCGGACTTGCTTGCCGGGATCGGCTCGACACGGAGCGCGAGACAATGACCCCCGGGCATGAAGGACCGGCACCCACCACACCGGCCGCACTCGTGACGCACTGGAAAAACGAAGCCGTCAGTCTCAGAGGCTGGGGTGCACACGACCTGGCCGACGCCGTGGACCGCTGCGCCGCGCAGCTCGACGCCCTGCTCACGGACCGCGAGACGAAGGGAGGCGCGCATGGGTGAGCCGATGCCCATCAGCGCGGTCATCGCCACGCTCACGGCGAACTGGCGCGAACGGGCCGCGCTGTTCCGCGCGCACGACGCCACGGAATCCGCCGCAACGTACGAGTACGCCGCCACGGAGCTCGAAGCGGCCATGCGTGAGTTGAGCGACCGGCTCGTGACACTGACCGAGGCATCGCGCGAAGGCGGATACTCGACGCGCCAGCTCGCGCGCCTGATCGCGCAACGCAAGCTCGTGAATCGCGGGCAGGCACACCGGCCGCTGCTCCGGCTGGGTGAGGTGCCGCGCCGTGCTGGCCACTTGCCGCCACGCGAGCCCGAGCCACACATTGGCCTCGCTCCGGGACAGGTCGCGCGGTCCGTCGTCGCTCAACTGAGTGAGGCGAACCGATGACCCGAATGAAGAACGTGGAGCGTTGGAGTTACGTGACGGGCGAGCGGGGCCGGAACCGCGTGCGCGCATTCGCGCATCCCGAGACTGGCCGCATATTCTTGGAGGTTCGCGAACCCGTGGCACCCGGCGTCCGCGCGCGCACCAAGCGCGTCGCACTCAAGCACGCGGACCGGGAGCAGGCGAAGATCGCGGCGGACACCCTGGCCGCGGAGCTGCGACGGGGGCGGCCGGCGACCCGACCGGCCCTCACGCTGCACACGCTGTTTGACATCTACCTGCGGGAAGTGACCCCGATGAAGGCCGAGGGGACGCAGTACCACGACCGGGCCACGGCCAAGCTCTTTCTCCGCGCCTTTGGCAAGGACCGGGAGCCGTCCACGCTCGGACTGCGGGACTGGCATCGCTTCATCAGCGAGCGCCGATCCGGGCGCCTGCGGCCGAAGGGGCCAGCACACCGGAAGCGGAACGCTGGTGTCGGTGATCGGCAAGTGTCGTACGATCTCCGCTGGTTGCTCGCCGTGTTTCGGTGGGCGACACTGGCCGGTGACGGCAAGGGTGGCGCCTTGCTCGAAAAGAATCCGTGCGCCGGGTTCCCCGTGCCGAGTGAAGGCACGCCGCGGCGTCCGCGCTTGGCGCATGAGCGCTACGAGCAGATGCTGGCCGTGGCGGACGCCGTCCATCCCGATTTCCGCCTGGCGCTTGTGCTGGCGCGCGAGACCGGGCATCGGCTATCGAGTATTCGACAACTCCGGTGGTCCGATGTCCGCTGGCCCACCGAGACGGAGCCGAGAGGCTGGATGCGATGGCGTGGGTCGGATGGGGCGCGGCGCGTGGACAAGCAGAAGCACGAACACACCACGCCACTCACACGCGCGGCGGTGGAAGCGCTGGCGGTAGCACGCGCACGAACCGCCGCGATTGGTGATGCGTGGATCTTCCCCGAGGGGCGGCCAGATGGCACGGTGGTTGGCCCGCGTCCTCGCGGTAGCTTCGCCAAGTGGTGGGAGGAAGCCGAGCGTGCGGCGAAGCTCGAGCACGAGCCGGGGATGGCGTGGCACGCACTCCGGCGCGCGTTCGCCACGGACTTGAAGGCGATGCCGCTCAAGGATCTGTGTGCGCTGGGCGGCTGGTCGGCGCCGGAGACGATCCTGCGCTGTTACCAGCAGGCCGATACGGAGACGATGACGCGGGCGCTGGATGAGCGGGTCGCGGTGGCGAAGTGAGCATCGGCGCGTGCTGAAATCGCCACGAGTACACACCGTGAATACACACCGCGTTCGATGCAGCACGAATGACGGTGTGGCGTAACCTGAATGGTGATTTACGGATGGGGCGGGATTCGAACCCGCGAGGGCTGTGACACCCCACACGCTTTCCAGGCGTGCGCCTTAAACCGCTCGGCCACCCATCCTGACGACACTTCCTGCATGCGAGTCGTCCCGATACA
>Ga0207695_10010768_pt1 | contig 11153 bp, 6 predicted proteins | sample KBSC54metaG_FD_184354 | JGI IMG/M metagenome (GOLD analysis project Ga0207695, IMG submission 184354) | Corn rhizosphere microbial communities from Kellogg Biological Station, Michigan, USA - KBS C5-4 metaG (SPAdes) (version 2) | ecosystem: Host-associated > Plants > Roots > Rhizosphere > Soil... | reverse complement strand
TGTTTTCTTGGTCACGCCGGTCCACAAGTCCTGTAAGGAATAGCCGCTTTTGTTTTCAGCCAAGGATACGGCGGAGGCTGGAACGGAGACCTTCTCTGCCTTATCGCCCGTGTTGAACAAACCGACGATCACGTCCCCGTTCGGCTCCTTCTTGGCAAAGACTTGCTGGTTGCCGGAATTGAGCACTCGTTTTGCCGCGATTGAATCCTGATCAACAGCAAGGACGTCGGTGTTCTTCAGGTACTTCTGCACATCCGTTTCGTCGAGGTGAGTAAGATCGACACCCAGGAGGAGGGGTGAGGCTCCAAGCGCCCAAAGGCTGATCTGAGTTTGTCGTTCCGCCGCAGTCAGCCCGTCGTTGCTGCCATTTCCTATCTCGATGGAATCATAGTCGTTGAAGCCGCCTGGACCAGCGTAAGGCTGCCACTCCGCCACGTAGTTGAACCGGTTGGAAACGTCGGCCCAACTGGTCAGCGGATAGCTGCTGCCGCCCTTTTCGCAGCGATAGCATTCAACATCGGGCGCGAATTCCCATTGATTGGCATACTTCATCAACGTAGGAGCGAGAGCGGTTGTATAGTCTCCCTGCGTGACGTCGAGAACCATGGGCCGCCCGCTTTGCCGTATCGCATCCGACCACGCCTTTACGTCGGCGGCGTTGCTGTCTTGCATGCCGTCGATCTTGATGTAATCGACACCCCAGGACGCAAGCATTTCGACCCATGAATTCGTATACTCCTGCGCTCCCGGTTTGTTGTAATCAATGCGGACCATGCCCTTGCAGTTGTAGTTGTTCTCCTTTACAGACGCTTCCGCAATCTGGGCAGCCGTGTACGATGTGCCCTTAATGGGCGTGTTCTGATTGACAGCCTGCTTCGAGAGGCCCGGCGTCACGTAAATTCCGAATTTCATCCCGAGACTGTGGATGTAGTCGGCGACCACCTTCATGCCGTCGGAATCTCCTTGAGGCGGAAATATCGACGGATCTGTTATCCAGCGGCCATAACGGTCGACGTTGGGACCTTGCTGTCCCGGACATTGATACCAAAAGTCGTCGAGGTTTATATATTCGTACCCGAGCTTCTGCAATCCGGAATTATGCAGCGCGAGCGCCTGGGCTTTCATTTTGTCGGCCGTAGGCTGTTTGCGAAGAAAGCTCCAGCTACTCCAGCCGAGAACGGGTGTGCGCTCGACACCATTGTCTTCTGCGCTGGCGTTCTGCAAGGCTCCGCCCGCAAAGAACGCGATTAACAGTGCTGCCCATAAACCGTGGGTCCATTCTCTCAAGGAAATCATTCCCTTCATCTACCACAAGCGGGCGACAAGAACAATCGGTGTGTTCTGACGCATGCCTGTATTGAATTGCACCACTGAAGAAATCGTTGGGACTCATGATCGTTTTTTGATCCCCGCGGCGAGGGAAGGGCGGAATGCCCAAATCTGTAAGCTGGGCACTTGAAAGGAGTTATTATGGAGCCGACGAGCGGACTTGAACCGATGACCTGCCGATTACGAATCGCATAGAACATCCCAGCGAGTTTTATGAAAATAAAGTACTTGTATTGATCCCGGCGAATTTATTTCCTGCGCCAATGACTAAAGAAAATCAATGAGTTACAAAGGCTGCCAAAATCGTTGGACTCCCATTTGGGCACACTTTCCTAGCCTTGTTTGATTTCCTTACGCTACTTCGGCAACTTGTTCTTTGGCCTTCGCTTACACGCAATCGCATTGCGGTTTGCTACGAAAAGCTGGTTGGCGAACGCTGAGAGCAGATGATTCAAAGGTAATCCATTGAGAAATAACGGCGCGGATCGCCCGATTTAGCGCTTAAAGTAAGCTTCAGGAAGTCTTATTGCAGCCTAATTGCACCCAGATTGGAACGCTGCATTCTCGGGGCAGAGGCCTAGAATTTCGACTGACGGCCCGTTTAGCCAACTTCTCCGCAATCAAGGGCCGATGAAGCTTTCGCATTCAGCGTACCTATGAAAGTTCTACCTGGCCTGCTCGCGACGCTTCTGGTGGCAAGAGAAAGGATAGTCTTTTACAGCTCTTATTCGTCATCCGAGTATCCTTTTGTCGGTCTCAACACGCCGTCGCGCTGCCTGGTCGTTACGATACTTCAATTCGTCTTTCAAGCCCTGTCCCCCGTCCATTAGCCGCAGTCCTGCGAAAACCAGGTTGATTCTCACCAATGGGCCACCATACAACCTCAGCACCCGCCCGCCACGCATAAACGAAGAATGGCAAGGCGGCAATAACGAAACGGCTCCCCAGTGAATGATTCGTCATGCACGTGCTTCCGTATCGATGTTGTGCTCATGGGCTGCTCGTTCACAAAGATCGCTACGGGAGCATTGACGCGTCCGGCGCTATCGAAGACTTCGCATTTCAAACTTGGTACTTTGCTCACCGCCTCACGACAGTAAAACTCAGCGTTGGCAAGTGAGTCGAAAACCAAGCAATAATGGCTGGCGGCTGACTTGATTGATGTTCCATCCGCGTGAATGGGCGCCGATGTTTCTACGTCTGTGAGAAAGACGGAGTACTGCCGAGGACGTACCAGTGCAGTCCAATACGCGGGATTCCTTCCTGGATGGTAAAGCAGAATTTCCCGCATATTCTGAAGGAGAGTATCTCAACAAACCTGCTAGCGCAGAGTGTCGGTTGACGGTGCAATCTATTGCCGAGGTTGGCCTGACAGTGGGAATGACCGGTCCCGCGACGTCCGGCTCGCTCTAATCCATTCCCACTATTGCCCCTGTCAAATCTGAATACGTATTCTTTCTGGCACGTATTCGTCGGGTTCTCAACTTATTAAACCGAGGGACAATTATGGATCGGCGGTATTTCCTGCAATCAAGCGGCGCATTATGCGCTGGTTTGGCATTGACAAAACCGGCCTCACTACTGGGGGAAGCGTTAAGCACCCCGTGGCGCACTTTTGAGGTTACGACGCGGGTAGAAGTTTTGAAGACCGCCGGTGGGACCCACATCTGGTTACCCGCTGCGCTGATCCGAGATACGACGTATCAGCGAACGCTTTCGAACCGGTTTGCCGCCGAAGGAGGAAGCGCCAAACTGACTACGAACAAGCCCAGTGCGCTCGGGATCGTCTCAGCCAGCTATCCGGCAAACGCGAAGGCCGTTCTCACTCTCACGACCCGCGTCTCGTTGAGGAACTATGCCGTTGATCTCTCCTCGCCTTCGCAACCACATGTGTCACATGCCGAACTCGATTATTTCCTTCAACCGAGCAAGTACGTGCCAACCGATGGCATCGTGAGGGAAACCGCGCTTAAGGCCACCGCCGGCGCGAACACAGACGTCGAGAAAGCCCGCGCGATCTACGAGTGGGTAGTTGAGAACACATTCCGCGACCCGAAGGTGCGCGGGTGTGGACGCGGCGACATCCGCGCCATGCTCGAAACTGGCGACTTAGGCGGTAAATGCGCTGATCTCAACGCGCTCTACGTTGGCCTTGCGCGCTCAGTCGGTGTGCCCGCTCGACACATTTACGGCTTGCGAATTGCGAAATCGGAACAGGGCTACAAGAGCCTCGGCGTGAACAGCAATAACGCGACCCATGGCCAACATTGCCGAGTCGAGGTTTATCTTCGCCAGTACGGCTGGGTTCCAGTCGATCCCGCCGACGTTCGCAAAGTCGTTCTCGAAGAGCCGCCTGGGAATCTGGCACTCAGCAATGAGATGGTTGCCCGGGCCCGTCAGCGCCTCTTCGGATCATGGGAAATGAACTGGATGGCATTCAACTATGCCCATGATGTCGAGTTGCCCGCTTCCGTAAAGCAGCCGCTTGTGTATTTCATGTATCCGCAAGCCGAAACCGCAGACGGGCGGGTGGATCCCTTCGACGCCGACAACTTCAGGTACGAAATTCTTGTGAAGGAAGTCAGCTAGTCGTTCTCAGGCCGTCGAAAATCGTGGCTTCACCGCCAGAGAAATTCCCACCCAGAAGATCGGCGTGTGCAATCGTAACAATCCTTAGAAATCTTGTTTCACGCAGTCCATTCTCTTGTTCAGGAGACAATCGAATGAAGCTAATACTAGTGTTGGTGGCCCTGTTTACGTTCACTGTTGGGATTCAGTCACAGGAGAATGGTACGACAGGTAAGACGCGCGGTAGCCGCGTCCCAAGAGCAAACGAGCAGGCTATCGCGGCTCAATTCAATGAGCTAAAGCAGGCTCTGGATTTACAGGGACAGCAAATTCACGAGTTGAGCGAACAGGTGCACAGTCGGGATCAGAAGATTGAGCAACTGCAGCAGAGATTAGAGGAGAGTCAGGCGATTCTCAAGACCCTTGAAACCAAAGCCGACGCGGATTCCCAAGCCGTCTCGCAAACACAAGTGGTTAGCACCTTGAAGAATGATGTTTCGGACTTGAAGACCACAGTTACAAATTCTTTACAAGAAACCAAGAAAGCGGTGAACGAAGCAAGCAGCCCTTTGGCGCTCCATTTCAAAGGCATCACCTTGACACCAGGCGGTTTCATGGAAGCAGCCACAGTATGGCGCCAGCATGCGCTTGCTGCAGACATAAACACGCCGTTCAACTCAGTTCCAATGCCTGGAGCAGCCCAGGACCGAATGAGCGAATTCTATGGTTCTGGCCGACAGTCGCGTATTTCCATGTTGGCTGAAGGAAAACTAAGTCTTACCAAGTTAAGCGGCTACTTCGAAAGTGACTTCAACTCGGCCGGGATAACTTCGAATAACAACCAGAGCAACAGCTATTCGCTACGTGTCCGGCAAATCTGGGGACAGGCGGCCCTAAACGATGGTTTCACCTTCACCGGCGGACAGATGTGGAGCCTCGTTACCGAAACGAGAAAGGGCCTCGATAACCGATCTGAGGCATTGCCCATGGTTATCGATGCGCAATACCATGTTGGCTTCAGCTGGGAGCGTCAGTATGGATTCCGCGTAGCCAAAGTTTTTGCGAATAAGCTTTGGCTTGGAGCGGCGGTTGAGAACCCGCAAACCTTATTTGCGGCGAGTGGCCAAGCACAGAATTTCGTTCTCGGTTCGGCAGGCACGAGCGGCGGCTTATACAACCCGTCGGCCACTTATTCCTTCAATTCGTCTCCGGACTTCGTCTTTAAAGCAGCGGCAGAGCCCGGTTTCGGACACTACGAGGTCTTTGGGATTGTGCGTCGTTTCCGAGACCGCATTTACCCGAATGCAATTTCCGCATCTCCCTCGGCGGCCGGAGCTTACAACTTTGGAACTACCACTGGCGGCGTTGGCGCAAACGCGCGGATATCGCTTTTCAACAAACATTTCGATATCGCCGGGCACTTTTTGGGCGGCGATGGAATGGAACGGTACGGCAGTTCCCTACTGCCTGACGTAACAGTGAACCCCGATGGGACAGTAGTTCCGCTCAAGAGCGCTCAGGGATTGGCAACACTTGAGTACCATTCCGCCAAACTCGACATTTACGGAAATGCTGGCGTTGAGTTTGTGGGGCGCCACTTTGGATTCAACGGCGCTGGCAAGACGGTCGGCTACGGATCTCCAACCGCGAATAATTCAGGGTGCTATGCGGAAACTGTGCCTGGAAATCCGACCGGCGGGCAATTCCCAACCTCGTCAAGCGGGTTCCTGCCGGGTTCTCTTGCAAATTGCGCTGCGAATACTCGCAACCTGACCGAGGGCACGGTTGGCTTCTGGTACCGCTTCTACAAAGGACCCAAAGGGACCCTGCAATGGGGGCCCCAATACTCCTATCTTGTGCGGAACACTTGGTCGGGAGCAGCGGGCACGGGCCTTCTTGGACAGCCGAGCGGCATCGAGAACATGTTCTTGACGTCCTTCCGATACTACTTGCCGTAAATCAGATTACGTTGCGGCGAGGCGGCGGTGCATTCAGGATCCGTCGCCCCGTCGCGACATGTTGTGTCTGTTCTGCACGGCAATCATGGCAAAGCTTCATTCACATTACTTAGCGGTCGGAGCACGATTACGAAACGCCGACTCCTCTGCTCTTACCGCGGCCATCACTTTTGGTGAAATTCAATGGGATGTTCGGACAAGATCCCCTTCCCTTCTTGAATGATTAGCGTTCGATTACATTTCACACCCGAAAACGCTTCCTTGCGGCCGCTCGGCCACACGATGCTGATCGCGAGCCTCTTTTCTTGTCCGAGAGGTTTACCTAAACCGAACGTCAACGGAAACTCGCTCTGGGAAAGATAGCTTGACCCAGTTTTCACCATCAAGAACAGATGTTCACCGCCACTCGACGTGACCGAGACCTTCGCGCCAATCGCATTTCGGTTGGATTTCGTGCCAATTAGCTTCAGCCGCAGCACGTCGTTTTGATTGCCATTTTCATTTTTTAGCAAGCGCGCTTTCCCGCGATTGTCCATGACCAACAAGTCCAAGTCGCCGTCATTGTCATAATCGAGATAGGCCGCGCCACGGCCGACGATTGGCTGCTGCAAAGCATGGCTGACACGGGCAGTCACGTCTTCGAATTTGTTGCTTCCTACATTGCGGAAGAGTTGAGCCGGTTCGGCGTACTTAATCGCGGGTTGCAATTGGCCAATGTCGTCGGCAACGTGGCCGTTCACAGCGAGCACGTCCAGACGGCCGTCGAGGTCGTAGTCAAAGAACAGAGTTCCGAAAGTGAGCGACTGCATCGTCATTCGCGACAGGCCTGTCGCCGGAGCCTGATCGGTGTAGAGCCCTGACCCGTCGCTGCGATAGAGTGCCATGCCTTCATTCGCAAAATCTCCAATCAAGATCGCCTGTCGCCCCGAATTGTCATAGTCCCCAGCGTCTGTTCCCATGCCTGCGCGAGCTGTACCCGCGTCGCTGAACGCCACGCCGGACGGCACGGCGACATCAGTGAACGTTCCGTCGTGATTATTGCGATACAGCTTGTTGGGTTGCGTGTCGTTGCTAACGAACAAATCGACCCACCCGTCGTTGTCGTAATCCAGTAGCGCGATGCCTAGAGATTTCGAACTCGGATCGAGCAGCCCGGCGCGCTTCGTGACGTTCTCGAACGTTCCGTCACCCCGATTGTGAAACAGCTCGCTGCTCTCGCCTTTGTAGGCTTCGGGAGTGCAATAGGACTTCTGTTTTCCCGTCAGAGAACAATATTGATCGGTATCGATCGACCATTTCACATAGTGAGCGACGAAGAGATCGAGCTTGCCGTCGTTGTCATAGTCAACCCATGCCGCGCCGGTTGCGAATCCCGGGCTGGCGACGCCCGTTTTGGCAGTTACGTCGGCAAACTTGCCGTTGTGAAGATTCCGGAACAAATGACTGTTACCGACAGCGGTGATGTAGAGATCATCGTAGCTATCATTGTCGTAGTCACCCACGGTGCAGCCTAACCCGTACATTTCGACCGCGAGACCGGCCTGGTGGGTTACGTCTGTAAATGTGCCGTCGTGATTGTTGTGGTACAGCGCCGGAAACGATTTGCCGCTCTTGTGCCCAGGCCAATCCATCGAATTAACAAACAAAATGTCCGGCCAGCCGTCGTTGTCATAATCAATGACACAAACGCCTGGCCCCATCGTTTCCGGAAGAAGCTTTTTCCCAAACGCTCCGCTGTTGTACTTGAAGTGAATGCCAGATTGGGCCGTGACATCGGTAAATTGAATCGGGCCGGAGGGTCGGGTGGGCGCTGATTCCGTGCCGGTTTCAACACTGCTGCCGGAATCACGTGCTGACATGGTAGGCTCAGCCGCTGCAGTTTGGGAGGCCATGGCCGGGGCGGTAGCGGGCTGATTCTTCGCTGTCTGTGATGGTGAAGGTGCAGGTTGCGAGCTCGTTTTGCGATTGCAACCGACACTAGTGCAAAGAAGACCAATCAGAAACAAAAGAATGGGAATTCTTGCTGAATTGAACATGAGTTTCTGAGGGACGCTGGAGTTCACGCGGTCTTCGCCACCACCGCGGTTGTCGTCTGCTTGCGTCGCGAATCAAACCAAATCTCGATGGCATTAGCGATCGGTCCCACAATAAACAACGCATAGAACGGTGCATACACGCTCTGAAAAAACCGGAGGACCGTCTCAACGACCGCAATCAAGAAGGCGACGAGGCACTGACCGCGCTTCGAACGAACTGTCGTCTTTGGATCGGTGATCATGAAGAAGATGAACAGCTGATACATCGGGCCTGTGATGGGCGCGACCTCTGCCTGCCACGGCTCATGCAATATCCAACTCCGCAGGAATGCAAACGCAAAGAACGAAAGTACGTATGTTGCAGTGATGTGCAGGCGGCGTACCCGCCACACGATGACGAACCCTAGAACCCAGATAACGACCATGGGCAAAAGGTAATTCCCCCACTGAATGCTCAAGCTGGCTACGGTTGCAGGCGCCAGGAACAGCATTGCGGAGACGCCGAAGTTAGAGGGGTTCCAGATGTGACGATCTTTTATTCGCAACACGTACTTCGAGGTGATCGAAATGAGGCTGCATAGTGCGTACGGCCAATAAGCAGGCGAACGCAGCAGAATGCCTACGCTGATTCCGGAAATATATGCGCTGGCCGGGTGTGGCCACTTGTTGAGAAATACTCGTCCCAGTATGAGCTCGGCGAGAATGCTGGTGCCAATTGCCAGCACAGTCCGTGGATAGCTCTCCAGAATGCCGAACGTCAGTTGCCCGACGAGCAGAATGCAGGTGATGAAAATCGGCGCGACGTAACGGCTATCGATTAGCGCCCTCTTCGATGGCGCGTGCGGCGGAGCCGGTACTGCGGGCATGGTCACTTGGCTCATAACGGCTCCTGCACCTTGTACAACTGATCTGTGGAAACGTTGTCGAGTGTCTGTGTCTTGCCCGAGGGCCAGCGAATCACAGCCTTATCAACCTTTGGGTCTCTCCCCAGACCAAAATGGATTCGGCGGTCGTTCTGCGCACAGAAGCCGCTGCCCCCGGACACCTCTTGAACCTGCTTCTGACCGTTCCAGAAGAGCGTCACCTCAGCTCCGATTGCGCTTCGATTACTAGAGCTGCCTTGCAAATCAAAGGCAATCCACTTGTTTTCCGGCTCGACGGTGTTCTTGTAGATCAGCAGCGGTCCGCGCTGATGCGCAACCACTGCATCGAGAACGCCGCGATTCCAGAGATCCACTAAAGCGACCGACCGACCGTCGTGGGTGTCAGTCACGCCGACGGACTGGGCAACATTGTCGAAGTGCCCGGCACCGTCGTTAATCCAGACATCTTTGTGCTGGTACCCCGAGAGGCTACGCCCCTCCATAGCAGGCCAATTCCGGGCATCGGAGATGATGGATGTATGCCCGCCTGCAATCTTCGAAAAGTCGTACCAGTAATCACGGTTCCGATCGAGCGACACGTATCCGTTAGTCAAGAACAGATCGAGGTTGCCGTCATTGTTCAGATCCCCGAACTGAGCGCCAAAACTCCATCCGCCAAGCTCGACCCCCAGATCACGCGCCAGGTTCTCGTATTTCAATCCATTGCCGGAAGTGCCCTCTTTTGGAACCCACAAGTTATTTCCCTGAATCAGCACTCCGTTCTCCGAGATGTTGCTAACGTAAACCGCATATTGCCCATGATTGAAGATGTCACCGAAAGCAGCGTTCATGCCGCTCTTTGGTGCAAAACCCACTCCGGTCTGTTCCCCGACTTCATGAAAACGCGTGCCGTCATTGAAATAGAGCTCTGAGACCCCGTAGTCATTCGCTATGAACAGGTCAGGACGTCCCGTCCCACGCAGATCGGCGGCGGCCGCTGCGAGTGCCCATCGATGGCTGTTGATTCCAACCTGGTCCGTGACATCCTCAAACTTGCCATTGCCCAGGTTGCGAAGCAGATACTTGCGACCACCGTTCTTGGCGTACTCGAAGCTTTCCGGCATGATCTCGGTGTTTTGCAGGTGCCAAAGATCGATCTTCTCTGAGTAATACCCTCCAATGAATAAGTCCAGCTTCCCGTCCCCGTCGTAATCGAACCAGACGGCCGTGTTGGCATTTATCCATGGCGGCAGACCGGCTGTGTCCGAGGCGCGCGTAAAACCGTGGCCGTGATCATTGTGAAAGAGTTCCGGCTTGCCCCACTTGTATAGGAAGAGGTCCTCGTAACCGTCATTGTCGTAGTCGCCCCACACCGCGCCCATGGAGACGCCGGTACCGGGCCGGTTCATATCGGCTACGCCCATCTGCTCGGCTACATCGGTGAAGGTGCCATCATGATTATTGTGGAACAGCGCGTTCTTGCTGCCCTCGCCGCTATTCGTGACATAGATATCAGGCCAGCCGTCACGGTCGAAATCCACGATGGAAACCGCTGCCCCCATCGATGCGACTTCCGGCATGATTGGATCAAGCTTGTGATCAAGTGTCGGTCCCTGGTGCACGAAGTTCACGCCCGACGCATGCGATACTTCCTGGAAATAGAAACCGTGCCGGGCGAGCGCAGTCTTCGGGTCGAGGGCGGCGTTCTGGTTGTGCCGCGCTGTCCACCAGCGGATCGCGGCGGGCGTAGCTAGCAGGCCAATAAAAAACAGGATCAAAACGAACTTCTTCAAACCGAACTTCATTTCGCGTTTCTCAATGCATTCTCAAAGACCTCGTCAGACACATAGCGCGTCTGGTAGGTCTGCCAGTCTGCCGGATGATGCTTATATACCCACTCATCTTCCAAACGCTCTGGCGGCGTGACGTACAGGTTTTTCGCGTGGTATGGCAACGGCAGCACGGTTTTTGAAAATGTCGAGTTGTAATCGCCGTCCTTAATCCACCCATCGCCTGCGATTACGTAGTCGCGCACCCATCCTGACGGGGGCGGCGGTTGTTCGACAAATCGCAACGTCATCTCGTCGCCGGAATTCATGATTACGTACCGGTCATCCACCTTATCGAGCAACTCACGAACATCGCCATAACGTGTGTAATAGCCGGTCAGGTCGCGGTAACGCTGCGTAGTTCCTTCCAGGTGGTTATAGTCGGGCAACTCTGGCGAGGATGGATTGGCCTGCTTGATTACAGAATACCCGCGGTAGTGCAAATCCGCCAACCCGGGCGAGAGATGCGCGATCTTCAACGGTACGTTGGAGAGGCCTCTTGCCCACTGCATCTGGTCCCAATAGATTTCGAGATTCGTTCGCAGACGAACTTTGCGCGGGGTGCCAGGG
>Ga0207695_10010767_pt1 | contig 11153 bp, 7 predicted proteins | sample KBSC54metaG_FD_184354 | JGI IMG/M metagenome (GOLD analysis project Ga0207695, IMG submission 184354) | Corn rhizosphere microbial communities from Kellogg Biological Station, Michigan, USA - KBS C5-4 metaG (SPAdes) (version 2) | ecosystem: Host-associated > Plants > Roots > Rhizosphere > Soil... | reverse complement strand
CGCGCCGCCGAAGCCCGCGACGACCGCGCAAGCCGACGCCTATGTCGCCGATGCCGAGGGGCAGCTGCAGCGCATGTCGCCGATCTGGCAGCAGGCCGAGTGGGTCAGCGAGACCTTCATCACCGACGATACCGAAGCGATCGCGGCGCGGGCCGATGCCGAGCATACCGCACTGCAGGTGCGGCTGGCCAAGGGCGCCGCGCGCTTCGACACCGTGAAAGGGCTGTCGCCCGACACGCGCCGCAAGCTCGACCTGCTCAAGCTGACGATCACCCTGCCGGCGCCCGATACGCCCGGCGCGGGCGACGAGCTCAGCAGAATCGCGACCCGGCTCCAGTCGCTCTACGGCAAGGGCAAGGGGACGCTGCGCGGTCAGCCGATCAATGGCAGCGACATCGAAAAGGAAATGGGCAGCAACCGCAGCCCAGCCGAGCTCAAGGAAATGTGGACCAGCTGGCACGACAAGGTCGGCGGTCCGATGCGCGGCGATTATGCAAAGATGGCGGCGATCGCCAACCGCGGCGCGGTTCAGCTCGGCTATAAGGACGTCGGCGAGATGTGGCGCTCGGGCTACGATATGAGCCCGGCCGAATTCGCCGCGATGATGGATCGGCTCTGGGCACAGGTGAAGCCGCTCTACGAGCAGCTTCATTGCTACACGCGTGCCAAGCTCAACCAGCGCTACGGCGATGCGGTCCAGCCCGCGTCAGGTCCGATCCGCGCCGATCTGCTCGGCAATATGTGGGCGCAGGAATGGGGCGATATCTACGACATCGTCGCGCCCAAGGGGATCGGCGACATTGGCTATGAGATCGGGCCGCTGCTCAACGCCAAGGGCTTTGATCCGATCAGGATGTTCAAGACGGGCGAGGGCTTTTACACCTCGCTCGGCTTCGCGCCGCTGCCGGCGACATTCTGGGAGCGGTCCCAGATCACAAAGCCGCGCGACCGCGAGGTCGTCTGCCATGCCTCGGCCTGGGACGTCGACGATGTCGAGGATCTGCGCATCAAGATGTGCACCAAGGTCGCCTCGGACGACTTCGGCACGATCCATCATGAGATGGGCCATAACTTCTACCAGCGCGCCTACAACAAGCAGCCGTTCCTCTATCGCGACGGCGCCAACGATGGCTTCCACGAGGCGATCGGCGATTTCATCGCGCTGTCGATCACGCCCGATTATCTGGTGAAACTCGGCCTGCTCGATCGGGCGAAGGTCCCGGGCGCGGACAAGGACATCGGCCTGCTGCTGCGCCGGGCGCTGGACAAGATCGCCTTCCTGCCCTTCGGCCTGGCGGTCGACGAATGGCGGTGGGATGTGTTCAGCGGCGCGATCACGCCGGCCAATTACAACAGGGGCTGGAACGATCTCAGGTTGCGCTATCAGGGGATCGCGCCTCCGGTTCCGCGCGACGAGACCGGCTTCGATCCAGGCGCGAAGATGCACATTGCATTCTCGACGCCTTATGCGCGCTATTTCCTCGCGCGCATCCTCCAGTTCCAGTTCTACAAGGCGGCCTGCGACCAGGCGGGGTGGAAGGGTCCGCTCCACCGCTGCTCATTCTATGGCGACAGGGCGGTCGGCCAGCGATTGAATGCGATGCTGGCGATGGGCCATTCGAAGCCCGGGCCGGATGCGCTGCAGGCGTTTACCGGCAGCCGCGAAATCGACGCCGGTCCGATGCTCGCCTATTTCGCGCCGCTGGCGGCCTGGCTGCAGGAACAGAACAAGGGCCGGCGGTGCGGCTGGTCAGGCGCGACTGCCGCCATCGACGGGCAGCCGCGCCTGTAAGCGAAACTAGAGCTGGCCGAGCATATGCTCGGCCGTGCTGACCTTGAATTCGCCGGGGGCCTCGACGTTGAGCTCCTTCACGACGCCGTCGTCGACGACCATCGAGAAGCGCTGACCGCGCATGCCGAGGCCGAATTTGGTGCCGTCCATCTCGAGCCCGAGCGCCTTGGCGAAGTCGCCGCTGCCGTCGCCAAGCATGGTCACCTTGCCATCGGCATTGGCCGACTTGCTCCAGGCGCCCATGACGAAGGCGTCATTGACCGCGGTGCAGGCGATCTCGTCGACGCCCTTGGCCTTGAGCTGGGCGGCATTGTCGACGAAGCCCGGCAGGTGCTTGGCCGAGCAGGTCGGGGTGAAGGCGCCGGGGACCGAGAACAGCGCCACCTTGCGGCCCTTGAAGAAATCGGCCGATTCGACCGGCTCGGGGCCATTGGCGGTGGCCTTCATGAAGGTCGTATCCGGGATCCTGTCGCCTACCTTGATCGTCATCGTTCTTTCCTCTCGCATGGGGGCTAACTCGCGGCGTGATCTAGGGTGCGGTTCGGCGCGCGGCAATAACCGGTATTTCACATCGTGGTGCGACGAGCCGGGCTGTCCTATATTTGGACCATGACCGCGCCGCCTTTCCTGACCGGACAATTTCTCCTCGCCATGCCGGGCATGGGCGACCCGCGCTTTGCCCGCGCTGTCATCGCGATGTGCGCCCATGACGAGAATGGGGCGCTCGGCATCGGCGTCGGCCAGCATGTCGCGGGACTGACGCTGCACGGCCTGCTCGAGCAGCTCGAAATTCCGGCGCAGGCCGCACCCGACGTGCCGATCCATTTCGGCGGGCCGGTCGAGCCGCAACGCGGCTTTGTCCTCCATGGGCTCGACTGGGGCGGGGAGGACAGCATCCAGGTCGCCGACCGCTGGGCGCTCACCAGCACATTGGACGTGCTCCGCGCGATCACCGAGGGGCGGGGGCCGTCGCGCTGGCTGGTCGCGCTGGGTTATGCTGGCTGGTCGCCCGGCCAGCTCGATGGCGAGATGACCCGCCACGGCTGGTTTGCCACCCCGGCCGACGACGCCCTGCTGTTCGAGACCGAGGTCAACGAGCGCTGGCCGCGCGGCTTTGCCATATCCGGCATCGATGTCCGCCTGCTCACCGCGGAGTCGGGCAATGCCTGATCTGGGAATCATATAAAGATATCGTTATATGAGTTGCCCAGGGCGCTCCCTGAGGCTATGGCAACCTCTGCTCGCCGCCCGATGCGGCCCCATTCTTCGTTCCAGGAGTCGATCATGGCGACGCTCGCCCCAGCCCCGTCCGGTGACTATCTCGTCCGCGACCTCTCGCTGGCCGATTACGGCCGCAAGGAGATCACCATCGCCGAGACCGAGATGCCCGGCCTCATGGCGCTGCGCGAGGAGTTCGCCGAGTCCCAGCCGCTGAAAGGTGCGAGGATCACCGGCTCGCTCCACATGACGATCCAGACCGCGGTGCTGATCGAGACGCTGGTCGCGCTCGGTGCCGAGGTGCGCTGGGCCTCGTGCAACATCTTCTCGACCCAGGATCACGCCGCCGCCGCGATCGCCGCCAGCGGCGTCCCGGTCTTCGCGACCAAGGGCGAGACGCTTGCCGAATATTGGGATTACGTCTGCCGCATCTTCGACTGGGGTGACGAGACCGCGAACATGATCCTCGACGACGGCGGCGATGCGACGATGTTCGCGCTGCTCGGCGCCAAGCTCGAAGCCGGCGGCACGCTCGGCGAGCCGGAGAATGACGAGGAGGTCGAGTTCCACCGCGCGCTGAAGGGCTTCGTCGCGGCACGTCCCGGCTATCTGACCAAGACGGTCAAAACGCTGCGCGGCGTCTCCGAGGAGACCACCACCGGCGTCCACCGGCTCTACGAGATCGCCAAGCGCGGTGAGCTGCCGTTCCCGGCGATCAACGTCAACGACAGCGTGACCAAGTCGAAGTTCGACAATCTCTATGGCTGCAAGGAATCGCTGGTCGACGCGATCCGCCGCGCGACCGACGTCATGCTCGCCGGCAAGATCGCCTGCGTCGCCGGCTTCGGCGATGTCGGCAAGGGCTCGGCCGCCTCGCTGCGCAACGGCGGCGCGCGCGTGCTGGTCACCGAGGTCGATCCGATCTGCGCGCTGCAGGCGGCGATGGAAGGCTATGAGGTCGTGACGATGGACGAGGCGGCGACCCGCGCCGACATCTTCGTCACCGCCACCGGCAATGTCGACGTCATCACCGTCGATCACATGCACAAGATGAAGCCGATGGCGATCGTCTGCAACATCGGCCATTTCGACAGCGAGATTCAGATCTCCGGCCTGTCCAACTATAAATGGACCGAGATCAAGCCGCAGGTCGACCTCGTCGAGTTCCCCAACGGCAACCAGATCATCGTCCTCGCCAAGGGCCGGCTGGTCAACCTCGGCTGCGCCACCGGCCATCCCAGCTTCGTCATGTCGTCGAGCTTCACCAACCAGGTGCTGGCGCAGATCGAGCTGTGGGTGCGCGGCGAGAACTACAAGAACGAGGTCTACGTCCTGCCCAAGCATCTCGACGAGAAGGTCGCCATGCTTCACCTCGCCAAGCTCGGGGTAAAGCTGACCACTCTGACGCCCAAGCAGGCGAGCTATATCGGCGTCACCGTCGAGGGCCCGTTCAAGCCCGACGCCTATCGCTACTGATCGTTCCGGTCACAGCCGGCATTTGCGGGGCGCCGTTGATGCGCTAACCGCAGTGTCGGCATGATCACTCTGTCTCCGATGGCGCTGGGCCTGATCGCGGTAATCGCCGCGCTGTGGCTCGCCGCCGCGGTGGCGGCGACGGTCCGCGCGACCCGCCGATCGGCGGTTGCCGAGGAGCTATCCGGGCGTGCCGCCTGGCTGGAGGGGCTGATCGAGGCGGCACCGGCGGTGCCGCTGTCGGTCGCGCCGGACGGGACGATCGATCCGCCGGCACGCCTGCGTGACTGGCTGGCGCTACCTGATCGCCGCATCAAGCTGTCTGATCTGACCGGCGAACGCTCCGGCCTGGTCGCCGACGACCATGCCCTGCTGCTCGCCGATGTCGCCGCCGCATCGCTTTCCGGCGCGACGGTCTCGCGCGTCGTCCGCGTTGCCGGATCGAGCCGCGCGCTCAAGGTCGAGGGCCGCCGGACCGCTGCCGGTCATGCGCCGGCCGGCACCGTCACCCTATGGTTCACCGATGCCACCGCCAATGAGGCGGCGGTCCACGAGCTTCGCGCGCAGGTCGATCGGCTCGACGATGCGCTCGATGCGGTCTCGGCGATCATCGAGGCAGCACCATTCCCGATGTGGCACCGCAGCCCGGATTTACGGCTGACGCTGGTCAATTCGGCCTATGTCGCCGCGGTCGAGGCGAAGGACGCCTCCGATGCGGTCGCGCGTGGGCTGGAGCTGGTCGAGCCGGTCGGCGGCGTGAGCGCGATCGCCGCGGCCGCCGCCGCGCGTGAGAAGGGTGAGGCGGCGACCCGGGTGGTGCCGGCGATCATCGGCGGCGAGCGCCGCCGGCTGCGGATCGTCGACGTCCCGCTCGGCGATGCCGGCGTTGCCGGCTTTGCCGTCGATGTCGAGGAGATCGAGCAGGCGCACAGCGCGCTCGACCGTTTCGCCCAGGCGCAGCGCGACCTGCTCGACCGGCTGTCCGCCGGCGTCGCCCAATTCGCCGCCGACCAGGGTCTGGTCTTTTCCAACCAGGCCTTCGCTCGCATGTTCGCGCTGAAGCCCGAATGGCTCGCCGACCGGCCCGAATTCGATCGCCTGCTCGAGCGGATGCGCGAGAGCGACCGGCTGCCCGAGAGCCGCGACTTCCCCGGCTGGAAGGCGGAGCGGCGCGGCTGGTTCACCGAGGCCAGCCGCGAGATCGAGGAAAACTGGCTGCTGCCCGAGGGCACTCATTTGCGCGTCGTCGCCCAGCCGCTGCCTGACGGCGGGCTGCTGCTGATCTTCGAGGATCGCACCGAGCAGGTTGCCCTGGCGCGGGCGCGCGACACGCTGCTGCGCGTCCGCACCGCGACCTTCGACAATCTCTTCGAGGCGGTCGCGGTGTTTGCCGCCGACGGTCGGCTGCAGCTGTGGAACAGCCGCTTCGGCGAGATGTGGGGGTTGGAGGATGCGCTGCTCGACGAGCATCCGCGGATCGACGCGCTGGTCGCCGCGGTCAGCGGCAAGCTCGCCTCGCCGACGCGGGCCGACCGCATCCGCGACCTCGTTCGCTCGGCGACGGTCGAGCGGCGTTCGCATAGCGGCCGCATGGCCTTTGCCGACGGGCGCCATCTCGAATTCGCCGCGGTACCGCTGCCCGACGGCAATGCGCTGTTCACCCTGCTCGACATCACCGACAGCCGGCGCATCGAATCGGCGCTGCGCGAACGCGCCGAGGCGCTGGAAGCGGCCGACAAGATCAAGACCGCCTTTGTCGCGAACATGAGCTACGAGCTGCGCACGCCGCTGACCTCGATCGGTGGCTTCGCCGAGATGATGGCCGCGGGGTACGCCGGCAAGCTGCCGCGCCAGGCCAAGGATTATGTCTCCTCCATCCTCGAGGCGGTCGCGCGGCTGGCGACGCTGGTCGACGACGTGCTCGCATTGACCAGCGGCGAGGCGCCGCCGAGCGACAGCGAGCTGGAAGAGATCACGGTCACCAGGCTGGCGCGCGATGCCGCCGCGGGCATGACCGCGGCGGCGGAGGCGCGCGGGCTCGATCTCGAAACCCGGCTCGATGATTCCGCCGGCCAGCTGCGCGGCGATCCGCGCCGGCTGCGCCAGGCGGTCGACAATCTGCTGCGCAACGCGATTGCCTATACCGCATCCGGTGGGCGCGTGTTGCTCGATGTCTCCGGCGACGAAAAGGCAGCGGTGATCACCGTCTCGGACAATGGCGTCGGCATCCCGCCCGAGGAACGCGTGCGGGTGTTCGACCGCTTTCACCGTGTCGCGCTCGGGCAGCGCGACGGCGACGGCGCGCTCGGCCTCGGCCTGCCGCTCACCCGGCAATTCGTCGAGCAGCATGGCGGCACGGTCACGCTCGACTCCGAGCCAGGGCAGGGCACGACCGTGACGATCCGGCTGCCGCGCCATCGCTGACATGTTTCTCGGCGATGCGGCGGCGACGGAGGCGGTCGGCCGGGCGCTGGCCGGGCTGGTCGCCCCGGGCGACGCGATTGCCCTGTCGGGGCCGCTCGGCAGCGGCAAGACGACGCTGGCACGCGGGTTGCTGGCGGGCCTCGGCCTCGCCGGCGAGGCGCCCAGCCCGAGCTTTGCCATCGTCCAGCCCTATGGTCCGCCCGAGCTGCGCCTGCCGCTCTGGCACGTCGATCTCTATCGGATCGAGCAGCGCGCCGAGGCGGAGGAGCTGGGCCTCGACGATGCGCGTGACGAGGTCGTCCTGATTGTCGAATGGCCGGAACGACTCGGCCGCGAGCGCTGGCCGGATGCGCTATGGCTGGAGCTGGCGCCGGAGGGAACCGGGCGGCGCTTGACAGCGCAGGTGCCGGCCGCTTGGGAAGGGCGATGGCCGCCGCGATGAGCCCGCCGGAACAGGCGCCCGATTTCCTGGCTGAGCATGGCTGGGGCGGTGCGACCATCCTGCCGCTGGCCGGGGACGCCTCGTTCCGCCGTTACTTCCGGGTGGTTGATGGCAGCCGCCAGGCGGTGCTGATGGATGCGCCGCCGGCGCATGAGGATTGCCGGCCGTTTCTCGCGGTCGCCGCGCATCTCCATGCGATCGGATTTGCCGCGCCGCAAATCTACGCGGCCGATCTCGGCCGCGGGCTGGTGCTGATCGAGGATTTCGGCGATGCGCGCATGGCCGAGGTGCTCGCCGCCAATCCTGCGCTCGAACGGCCGGTCTACCGCGACACCGTCGATCTGCTCGCAATGTTGCACCGTCATCCGGCGGGAACCTTGGCGCCCTATGACATGGCGGTGTTGCGACGCGAGGCGGATTTGCTGGTCGATTGGTACGTCCCTGCGCTGGGCCTGACGGTCGATCGGGCGGGTTGGGACACTGCCTGGGAGGCGGTGCTGACGCCCGTGCTCGATCAATCTCCGGTCACCGTGCTGCGCGACTATCACGCGGAAAATGTCATGCTGCTCGACGGCCGCCAGGGAACCGACGCGCTCGGCCTGATCGACTTCCAGGACGCGCTTGCCGGCCATCCCGCCTATGACCTCGTCTCGATGCTGCAGGACGCGCGCCGCGACGTGTCGGAGGCGATCGAGAGCGAAATGATTGAGCTCTATGCCGCGGCGGCCGAGCTCGCCGACCGGCCTGGTTTCGAGGCCGCCTATGCGGTGCTCGGCGCACAGCGCAACAGCAAGATCCTCGGCATCTTCACCCGGCTGTGGAAGCGCGACGGCAAGCCGCGCTATCTCGCCTTTCAGCCGCGCGTCTGGGGCTATCTCGAGCGCGATCTCGCCCATCCCGCGCTGGCGCCGGTGGCGCGCTGGTTCGACGCCAATTTGCCCGAGCAGGCGCGCGCGGCGGCCTGGGCCGAGTACGTGCAATGAGCCGCTTCACCGCACCCCTGGCGCTGCGCCCGAGCCCGCAAGCCGCGCTGCCGGACGCGGCGATGGTGCTGTCCGCCGGGCTCGGCAAGCGGATGCGGCCGTTGACCGCGACGCGGCCGAAGCCGTTGGTCGAGGTCGCTGGCCGGACGCTGCTCGATCGCGTGCTCGATCACATCCGCGCCGCCGGCATCGGCCGGGTGGTGGTCAACGTCCATTATCTCGCCAATGCGGTCGAGGCGCATCTCGCCGCGCGCGACCAGGGGCTGGACCTGCGTATCTCTGATGAGCGCGCGCAGCTGATGGAGACCGGCGGCGGCGTGCTCCAGGCGCTGCCGCTGATCGACGCCGATCCGTTTCTCGTCGTCAACAGCGACAATCTCTGGGTCGACGGGCCGGTCGACGCGATCCAGCTGCTCGCCGACCGCTGGGATGCGGCGGTGATGGATGCGCTGCTGCTGGTAATCCCGCTCGCCCGCGCCGCCTGCCATGACGGGCCGGGCGATTTCCACATGGACCCGGTCGGCCGGCTCAGCCGACGGCGGCCCGGGCGGATCGCGCCCTTCGTCTTCACCGGCATCCAGATCGTCGCCGAGCAGCTGTTCGACGGTGCGCCGGCGGGGCCGTTCTCGTTCAACGTCCTGTGGAACAGGGCGATCGCCGCTGGCCGCTGCTATGGCCTCGTCCACCAGGGCCTATGGTTCGACGTCGGTACGCCGCCCGCGGTGCGCGCGACGGAGGACATGCTCGCCGATGGCTGATCCGGCGGATCGGCGCGTCGATCGGCCAGCGGTCTACACCATCCCGCCGCACCGCGCCTTTGCCGACGCGCTGGCGGCAGGCATCATCGCCCGGCACCGTGACCCGCTGGCACTGGCACGCGGCGTCGTGCTCCTGCCGACCAATCGCTCGGTCCAGGCGGTCACCGAAGCCTTCGTCCGTCGCGCCGAAGGCGGGCTGCTGCTGCCGCGGCTGGTTGCGATCGGCGACGATGCGCTCGACGAGCGGATCGGCGCGGCGCTCGACAGCGATCTCGACGAGCCGCTGCCGCCGGCGGTCGACCCGATGCTCAGGCGGATGATCTTGGCGCGACGGATTGCTGCGCGCCGCCGCGATGCGGGCGATCCGATCGACGGCGGCGAAGCCTTCCGCCTGGCCGGCGATCTCGGCCGCACGCTCGACCAGCTGCTCGTCGAGGAGGTGACGCCATCGCGGCTTGCCACCGCGGTCGGCGACGATCTCTCGGAGCATTGGGCAACGACGCTCGCGCTGCTGCGCATCGTGCTCGAGCAATGGCCGGAGGATCTGGCGCGGCTCGGCCGGATCGATCTCGCCGAACGGCGCCGCCGGCTGCTCGATCGCACGGCGCGGCATTGGCGCGAGCAGGGGCCCGGCAGCTTCGTCATCGCCGCCGGCATCACCACCCCGGCGCCGGCGGTGGCGCGGTTGCTCCACACGGTCGCGCGGCTCGACCGAGGGATGGTCGTGCTGCCCGCGCTCGATCTCGACATGCCTGTGGATGAATGGGACGCGCTCGGTCCGCATGACCCCGATCCGGTCACCGGGCGGCCGCGGCGCGCCGAGGAGACCCATCCGCAATATCAATTGAAGCGCCTGCTCGGCCACATGTCGGTCGCGCGCGGCGAGGTCGAGGTCTGGCGCTTTGGCGGCGGCCATGATGCGCCGGCGGCGCGGACGCGGGTGATCGGCCGGGCGATGGCGCCGGCGCGGTTCACCGCCGGCTGGGTCGATCTCGCCAATGAAGCGCGCCGGCTGACCGGCGTGCGCGCGATCGAGCTGGCGACACCCGCCGAAGAGGCACAGGTGATCGCCCTGGCGCTGCGCGAAGTGCTGGAGGAGCCCGGGCGCACCGCCGCATTGGTGACGCCGGATCGCACGCTGGCGCGGCGGGTGGCGGCGCACCTCCGCCGCTGGGACGTCGCGATCGACGACAGCGCCGGCCGGCCGCTCTCCACCACCGCCGCCGGCACATTGATCGCCGGTATTGCCGAGGCGGCCATCGAGGGCTTTGCGCCGGTGCCGCTGCTCGCGCTGCTCAAGCATCCCCTGGTTCGCCGCGGTGAGGCGCGGATCGCCTGGCTCGAAGGCGTGCGCAAGCTCGACCAGGCGTTGCGCGGCCCTCGGCCGGTCCCCGGGCTCGGCGGAATCGCGCAGCATCTTGCGGGGGGCGACAGCTATACCGAGAAGATCCGCCGGGAAGCGGCCCAATGGTGGCCCGAGGCGGCGGCGCTGCTCGCGCCAATGGAGACTGTGTTCGCCGATCCACGGGTAAGCCTGGCCAGCCTGCTCGCGGCGATCCGCGAAGGCGCGACCATGCTCGCCGGTGACGCCGCCTGGGCCGGACCCGATGGTCGTGAAGCGGCGCATCTGCTCGAGGCGCTGGAGGCGGCGGCGGGCGAGGGGCCGCGCGAAATCGCCCCGCGCGACATCGCCGCCATGCTCGGCCAGGCGATGGCGGAGGTCGCCGTGCGGCCGCCGCAGGGTGGGCATCCGCGTCTGGCGATCTACGGCCTGCTCGAGGCGCGGCTGCAGCAGGCCGATCTCGTCGTGCTCGGCGGATTGAACGAGGGCGTCTGGCCGGGCCTGCCGTCGCCCGATCCCTGGCTTGCACCGGCGATCCGCCGCACATTGGGGCTGCCGGGGCTCGAAACGCGGATCGGCTATGCCGCGCATGATGTCGCTTCCGCGCTCGGCGCGCCGAATGTCCTCGTCACGCGCGCGCGGCGCGACGCCCGCGCGCCGACCATCGCCTCGCGCTTCTGGCTGCGGCTGGAGGCGCTGACCGGCGGCATGCGGCGCGATG
>Ga0207695_10010765_pt1 | contig 11154 bp, 10 predicted proteins | sample KBSC54metaG_FD_184354 | JGI IMG/M metagenome (GOLD analysis project Ga0207695, IMG submission 184354) | Corn rhizosphere microbial communities from Kellogg Biological Station, Michigan, USA - KBS C5-4 metaG (SPAdes) (version 2) | ecosystem: Host-associated > Plants > Roots > Rhizosphere > Soil... | reverse complement strand
CCTTCGATGCATAAGATTTGGAACTCAGGCGCCACCCCCTGCCGCCTTCACTTTCTCGGGAGACCCATTGCCATGACGAAATTTTCCAGCACGTTGAAATTTGCCGCTTTGTCGGCCGCGTTGCTGCTCGGCGCTTGCACCCACAAGCAGGAAGCGGTGAACACCGCCCCGCCGCCGGCCGCGCCGCCGCCGGCCGCTGCACCCTCTCAGGTCCAGTCCGGCATCCTCCCGGGCAGCGCCCAGGACTTTAAGGTCAATGTCGGTGACACCGTCCATTTCGCCCTCAACCAGTACAATATCGAAGAGAACGACAAGGGCACCTTGTCCAAGCAGGCTGCTTGGCTGACCCGCTATCCGTCCGTCCGCCTGACCGTCGAAGGTCATGCCGACGAACGCGGCACCCGCGAATACAACCTCGCTTTGGGCGCGCGCCGCGCCAATGCGGTCAAGGAATTCCTGGTCGCACAGGGCGTGGCCGCCGGTCGCCTGGAAACCGTGTCTTACGGCAAGGAACGTCCGATCTGCACGGAATCGGGCGAAGATTGCTGGTCGCAGAACCGCCGCGGCGTGAGCGTCATCACCGGTGGCGCGAGCTCGTGATCGCCTTTTAGAGTAATAAAAGGGCGCGGGTGGTCGCACTCGCGCCCTTTTTCTTTGCAGAATCGTTCTGCCAACTAACCGTTCTGTCAGTCTTGAGGACAGGCCATGAATACGCGCGCTGCCATTTTTACACTCGGCCTTATGCTGTCGGGCGCGGCGATCACCGCTCCTGCCGCTCACGCCCAGCTTTTCGGCGAAAGCGACGAAGAGAAAGCGGCGCGCCAGGCGCATGAAGACGGCCAAGACAATCAGATCGGCCAGCTTTCCGGCCGGGTGCAGCAATTGGAAGACCGGGTGCGGGGCCTGACCCAGAGCCTCTCTACCGCCACCGGCACGAATGAAGAGCTGGCGCACCAGATTCAGGAACTGCGCCAGAAGATCGATGCGCAGCAGAAGGATTTCGCCTACCGGCTTTGCATGGTGTCGGCGCAGCAGCTGGGCGCGGACGGCAACGAGCAGGGTCTGAATTGCAACGCGGTGGGTGCCGGCCCGGCCGCAAGCGCGCCGCCCTCCGGCGGCGGTTATACGCCCGGCGCGCCTTTGCCGCCGCTTGGCGGCAGCGATCAGGGGTTCAACAATCCGCCCCCCGGCGGATCGCAACAGTTTGGCCGCCCGCCGGGAAATCTGGGAACGCTTCCCATGAACAGCGGCCCCACGAACAATGGACCAGGCAACGGCGCGATGAATGCGCCCCCGCCACGCGTCGGCGTGCCGGTGGGCGGCACGGCGCAATATGATCGCGCCATGAATCTGCTGGCCAAGGCCCAGTATATCGAAGCCAGTGCGGCGTTCCGGGCCTATGCCGACGCCAACCCCAATGACACCGATCTGTCGGCGCAATCGATCTACTGGATCGGCAACATCGCCTATGTGCAGAAAAATTATCCTGACGCGACGCGCGCTTTCGCCGAACAGCTGAAGAAATATCCGGACAGCATCCGCAGCCCGGACAGTATGCTGAAGTTGGGCCAGGCGCTGATCGCGCAGGGCCAGACCAGTTCAGGATGCACCACCCTTGCTGCGCTCAAGACCAAATACCCCAAAGCGGCCCCCGCCACGCTCGCGGCCGCAGCCGGCGCGCGCAAAGCGGCCTGCCGCTAAGCGTTCCGAGGCCGGGCAGAAGAAGCAGGCCGCGCTCGGCTTGGCTTTTGCCCGGGCCATGGACGATCTCGGCGCGGCCTGGCCCGGCGCGGTGGCCTTTTCCGGCGGCGGCGATTCTCTGGCTTTGATGCATCTTCTGGCGGATTGGGCGCGGGCGCGGAACCTGAAGCCTCCCGTGGCGCTGATCGTTGATCACGCACTGCGCGCCGAATCCGCCGCCGAAGCGCGCAAGGCCGCAGGCTTCGCCCGCAAGGCAGGCCTCGCCGCGCATATTCTCACACGCAAAGGCCCGGCGCCCCAATCGGGGATCGAAGCCGTGGCCCGCGATGCCCGTTACAGCCTGATGGGAAACTGGATGCGCCGGCATGGGCTCGCCACGCTGTATGTAGGACATACGCTGGACGACCAGGCCGAAACATTCCTCCTCAGGCTGGGACGGGGCAGCGGATTGGATGGGCTGGCGGCGATGCGCGCCCTGGCGCCGTTTCCGCTGCCGGAATTTGCGGATCTCACACTCGCACGGCCGCTGCTGCGCACTCCGCGCGCCGGCCTGCGCGATTTTCTGAAACAGCGGGACCATGTCTGGCTGGAAGATCCCATGAACAGCGAGGCCCGCTTCGCACGAAGCCGCATCCGCGGGCTGATGCCCGCACTGGAAGCGGCAGGGTTGTCGCCCGTGCGCATTGCCGACGCGGCCGCCCATCTGGCCCGGGCGCGGGCGGCTCTGGAATTAGTGACGGAAGCGGTGATCGCCCGCGCGGCACGAGCCGATGACAGCCGCGTGCTGCTGGATGCCGAGGCCCTGATGGCGGCGCCGCGCGAAGTGGGGCTCAGGGGCCTGGCAGGGCTCCTGATGGCAGTGTCGGGCGAGCCCTACCGTCCCCGCTTCGATGCGCTGGAGCGGCTATTTGACAGCATCACTAACGGGAAACTGGGACAGGGTGCCACGTTGCATGGCTGCCGCCTGTTTCCCGCACCCCGCGCAAGTCAGGTTTTCGGGGAAAAAACACTAATTCTAGTGCGGGAAGGTTCCCGGAGCGGACAAAAGTGCCGTTAACCGGCCGCAGGCCCGCGCATTGCGGAAGCGGGCCGAAACTCTTAACGTTTTGCTGGCTGGCAATACGCTAAAAACCTCCTATCTGATAGGATGGAGAGGCGTAGATCCGGGCTCCGGCCCGTCGCCATCGCCCGTAGGGCCGATATGAGTAGCCCCAGCCCAAAAAGCTGGTTTTGAGTTGAAAGGACTGAGGTCTTGAACAATTTGCGCAATCTCGGTTTGTGGATTCTGATCGCGGTCCTTTTGGTGTTCCTGTTCAACCTCTTCCAGGGTACGGGCACGCACGCCACGGCGAGCACGCTGAGCTATTCCAAATTCAACGAACAGGTCGTGCAGAACCAGGTTCGCAAAGTCACTTTCCAGGGCGAGCAGGTCAAAGGCGAACTCATTTCTGGCCAGACCTTCACCACCACCGTGCCGGCCAACGATACCACGCTATGGCCGATGCTGAAGGCCCATAATGTCGATACCGCCGTGACGGCGGCCGACGAAGGCATGCCCTCGCTGGTCGGCATTTTCGTCAACTGGTTCCCCATGCTGCTGTTGATCGGCGTCTGGGTGTTCTTCCTGCGCCAGATGCAATCGGGCGGTGGCAAGGCGATGGGCTTCGGCAAATCGCGCGCCAAGCTTTTGACCGAGCGCCAGGGCCGCGTCACGTTTGAAGATGTCGCCGGCGTGGACGAGGCTAAGGACGACCTGAAGGAAATCGTGGACTTCCTGCGCGACCCGCAGAAATTCCAGCGCCTGGGCGGCCGCATTCCCAAGGGCGTGCTCTTGGTCGGCCCGCCGGGCACCGGCAAGACCTTGTTGGCGCGCGCCATCGCGGGCGAAGCCAATGTGCCGTTCTTCACCATCTCGGGCTCCGACTTTGTGGAAATGTTCGTGGGCGTCGGCGCCAGCCGCGTGCGCGACATGTTCGAGCAGGCCAAGAAGAATTCGCCTTGCATCGTCTTCATCGACGAAATCGATGCGGTCGGCCGCCATCGCGGCGCCGGCCTGGGCGGCGGCAATGACGAGCGCGAGCAGACCCTCAACCAGTTGCTGGTCGAGATGGACGGCTTCGAAGCCAATGAAAGTGTCATCCTGATCGCCGCCACCAACCGTCCCGACGTGCTGGACCCGGCGCTGCTGCGTCCGGGCCGTTTCGATCGTCATGTCGTGGTGCCCAACCCCGATCTGGCCGGCCGCGAGAAGATCCTGCGCGTGCATCTGCGCAAGGTGCCGCTGGCGCCCGATGTCGATCCGCGCGTTCTGGCCCGCGGCACGCCCGGCTTCTCTGGCGCCGATCTAGCCAATCTGGTCAATGAAGGCGCGTTGCTGGCGGCCCGCCGCGGCAAGCGCGTGGTGATGATGACCGAGCTGGAAGACGCCAAGGACAAGGTCATGATGGGTGCGGAACGCCGCTCCATGGCGATGAGCGACGAAGAAAAGAAGCTCACTGCTTTCCATGAAGCCGGCCATGCGCTGGTCGCCATCACGGTCGAAGGCTCCGATCCGATCCACAAGGCCACCATCATTCCGCGCGGCCGCGCGCTGGGCATGGTGATGCGCCTGCCGGAACGCGATGCCTTGTCCTTGACCCGCCAGAAGATGCTGGCCGATCTGGCCGTCGCCTTTGGCGGCCGCCTGGCCGAGGAATTGGTGTTCGGTCATGAGAAAGTGACCACCGGCGCGCAGAGCGATATCGAGCAGGCCACGCGCATGGCCCGCGCGATGGTGACGCGCTTCGGCATGTCCGACTCGCTGGGCCCAATCGCCTATGCCGAAAATCAGGAAGAAGTCTTCCTGGGCCATTCGGTGTCGCGCACCCAGAATATCTCGGAAGCCACGGCGCAGAAGATCGACGCGGAAATCCATCGCATCATCGACGAATGCTATGCCCGGGCGAAGGACATCCTCACCACGCGCCAGGCCGATCTCAATGTGCTGGCACGCGGGCTCCTGGAATATGAAACCCTGACCGGCGACGAAATCATCGCGCTGCTCAAGGGCATTCCGCCGGTCCGCACGCCGTATGAAGATCCGGTGCTGCCGTCGCGGGGCGAAGGCACCTCCGTTCCTGCCGCCGGCAAGCCGCGCGGTCAGCAGGGGCCGGGGCCGATCATCTCCCCTGAGCCGCAGCCTGGGCACTGACATCGGGCAAATATGTTAGATAGGGCGGCCTCGGCCGCCCTATTTGTTTGTGCCTCAAGTTTGTTTGGCCTACCGCTTCGCTGTATGAGGTCCTTATTGATGCCCTATCGCTCCGCTATATGAGGGCGAATGAAAATCCTCGGCATTCTCAACATTACAGAAGATAGCTTTTCCGACGGCGGGAAATTTCTCGCAGCCGATGCGGCGCTGGCGCATGGCCAAGCGCTATTGAAGGGCGGCGCCGATGTTCTCGATATCGGGGCGGCGTCTTCCAATCCAGACTCCAAGCCGGTATCGCCTGACGTCGAAATAGCGCGGCTTCAGTCCGTTGTTCCGGCGCTGAAAAAGCAAGGCACGGTTCTTTCCATTGATAGTTTCCAGCCGCCAGTGCAGCGCTGGGCTTTGGCCCAGGGTGCCGATTATCTCAACGACATTCATGGCTTTGCCGAGCCTGCGCTTTACTCCGAGCTGGCGCGCGCCGATGCCAAGCTGATCGTCATGCATGCGGTTCTGGCCCGCGGCATCGCCACGCGGGACGATATTCCCGCTGCTGAAATCTTCGATCGCGCGGCACGCTTCTTCGAGGACCGGATCGTGGCGTTGACGAAAGCCGGCATCGCGCGCGAAAGGTTGATCCTGGATCCCGGCATGGGATTCTTTGTCGGCAGCGATCCGGAAAATTCGCTCACCCTGCTGCGCCGCCTGCCTGAACTGAAGGCGCGGTTCGATTTGCCCTTGCTGGTATCGGTGTCCCGAAAATCTTTTCTGCGCAAGCTGACGGGGCGCCCGCCCGGGGAGGCGGGCGCGGCCAGCCTGGCGGCGGAGCTGTTCGCCGAGGCTAATGGTGCCGCCTATATCCGCACCCACGCCCCCGGGCCTCTTCGGGATGGACTTAAGATATTGAAAGCACTGGGCAAGGACCGTTAACTTCCCGCAACGGCTTTGTGATAAATTCAGGCCGCACCAAGTCCTACCGATCATCAGGGTTTTTCCATGACGCGCAAATATTTCGGCACCGATGGCATTCGCGGCCGCACCAACGCCTCCGTGCTGACGCCGGAGATCGCCATGAAGGCGGGCATGGCTGCGGGCCGCATCTTCACCCGCGGCGCGCATCGTCATCGGGTGGTGATCGGCAAGGATACCCGCCTGTCGGGCTATATGATCGAAAGCGCGCTGGTCTCGGGCTTCACCGCCGTGGGCATGGATGTGTTCCAGTTCGGTCCCTTGCCCACGCCCGCCGTTGCCATGCTGACCCGCTCGCTGCGCGCCGATATCGGAGTGATGATCACCGCCTCGCACAATCCCTATCAGGACAATGGCATCAAGTTTTTCGGTCCCGACGGGCAGAAGCTTTCGGATGCGGTGGAAGAAGAGATCGAGCATCTGATGGATGGCGGCCTGGAATCGGGCCTGATCACCGGCAAGGGCATCGGCCGTGCCAAGCGCGTCGACGACAGCCAGTCGCGCTATATCGAATTCGCCAAATACACTTTTCCGCGCAATCTGCGCCTGGATGGTCTGCGCATCGTGATCGATTGCGCCAATGGCGCGGCCTATAAGGTGGCGCCGGAAGTGCTTTGGGAACTGGGCGCGGACATCGTCACGCTTGGCGTGACGCCGGACGGTCTCAACATCAATCTGGATTGCGGCTCGACCATGCCCCAGGCGATGTGCGCCAAGGTGCGCGAAGTGCGCGCCGATTTCGGTATCGCGCTCGACGGCGATGCCGACCGGGTGGTGATGGCCGACGAACAAGGCCAGATCATCGACGGCGACCAGATCCTGGCCTTGATCGCAAAAAGCTGGTCGAAAAGCGGGACCCTGAAAGGCGGCGGCGTGGTCGGCACCGTGATGTCGAATGCCGGTTTGGACCGCTATCTGGGCGGGCTGGGACTGAAGCTGGCGCGCGCCTCGGTGGGCGACCGCTATGTGCTGGAGGAAATGCACAAAGGCAATTTCAATGTCGGCGGCGAACAGTCCGGCCACATCATTCTTTCGGATTTCTCCACCACCGGCGATGGCCTGGTCGCGGCGCTGCAGGTTCTGGCGGTGCTCGCGCAGGAAGGAAAGTCCGCCTCCGCGGCCGCGCATCTCTACGAACCCCTGCCGCAGGTGATGGAAAATGTGCGCTTCAAGAAAGGCGCGCCGCTGGACGACGCGCGGGTGAAATCCTCGATCGATGCCGCCCGGGCCAAACTGGGCGAGAACGGCCGCGTGCTGGTGCGCAAATCCGGCACCGAACCCCTGATCCGGGTGATGGCGGAAGGTGAAGACGAAAAGACCGTCCGCGCCGTGGTGCGTGCCATTGCCGGCGCCATCGAAGAGGTCGCCGCCTGACCGCGTCAGCCGTGCCGCGTCTGCTGGTGATTGCCGGTTCGGATTCCTCGGCGGGGGCCGGGCTGCAGGCCGATCTGAAGACGGCGCAGCGTTTCGGGGTCTATGCCCAGACGGCGGTCACGGCCGTCACCGTGCAAAACACGCTAGGCGTGACCGCGATCCAGGTCATGTCGCCTGAGATCGTGTTGGGCCAGATCCGTGCCGCTCTGGACGATATCGGTGCCGACGCCGTCAAGATCGGGATGCTGGCCAATGCCGCTATCGCCGCCGTGGTCGCCGACGCGTTAAGCGAAACCGACATTCCGGTGGTGCTCGATCCGGTGCTGGTTTCAACCAGCGGGTCGCTGCTGCTGGAACCGGACGCCTTGGAGATTCTCAAGCACCGGCTGTTGCCGCGCGCCACCTTGGTCACGCCAAATCTGCCCGAAAGCCAGGCGCTGGTGGGCATCCTGCCCACCGACGACCATACCGTGCACCAGGCCGCGCAGGCTTTCGCCTTGCTGGGTGCAAAGCGCGTGTTGTTCAAGGATGGGCATGGCAAGCATGCCGTGGTGCGTGACATTCTCACCGATGTCGATGCGCCGTCCCTGATATTGGAAGCGCCGCGCCAAGACACCCGCCACACGCACGGCACCGGGTGCACTCTGTCGACTGCGATCGCCTGCGGCTTGGCGAAGGGCCAGCGGCTGAACGAGGCGGTGGAGCGGGCGCATGTTTTTGTTCAGTACGCAATCCGCACCGCGCCCGGTCTGGGACGCGGTCACGGACCGCTCAATTTCAACGCCTGATCGTCAGCGGTCGTCAGGTTCGACGACATGGGCGTTGCCATTCTGGTCGACCACGGTGGTGCTGCCGGCCGGGGGCGCAACCACGACCGTCTTATGCGACGTGCCGCAAGCGGTGAGCAGCAGAGAAGCGATTACAACAACAATCGGGGCGCGCATCATGGGTTCTCCGAAATCCGTTCGGAGATAAAACGCGCGCGGGGCGGCGGTGTTCCGCCGCCTTATTTATGCCCCATCTGTGCGCCGCGCGGGCAAGCTCGCTAGCGCCGTTCGATACGCTACCGAACCTCCCCCGCCAATGGCTTCGCCATGCGGTGAAGAAAGCTGGAGCCAAGACGATCTAGCGCTTGTCGAAGCTTGCTGAGGTCCGTTCTCCCCCTCTGCGCGAAGCGCATGGTGGGGGAGATACCCGTAGCACGCTCTCGAGCGTGCGAAGGGAGAGGGGTTATCTTCCTACGAAAGGATCCTGCACCATGATCGTATCGTCACGATCGGGGCTGGTGGACAGGAGCGCCACCGGCGCGCCGATCAGCTCTTCCACCCGGCGCACATATTTGATCGCATTGGCGGGAAGCTGGGCCCAACTGCGCGCGCCTTGGGTGGATTCGCTCCAGCCTTTCAGGGTTTCGTAGACCGGCGTCAGCCGGGCCTGGGCGTTGGCGGATGCAGGCAGGTGATCAAGAGTTTTGCCGTCCAGCGCATAGCCGGTGCAGACTTTGATCTCGTCGAAGCCGTCAAGCACATCGAGCTTGGTCAGCGCGATGCCATCGACACCGCCGGTGATCACGGTCTGGCGCACCAGCACGGCATCGAACCAGCCGCAGCGGCGTTTGCGGCCCGTGACGGTGCCGAATTCATGGCCGCGCTCGCCCAGCTTGTCGCCGATGGCGTCCTTCAATTCGGTGGGGAAGGGACCTTCGCCCACGCGGGTGGTGTAGCTCTTGACGATACCCAGCACCGTGCCGATTTCGCGCGGACCCACGCCCGTGCCCGCCGCTGCCTGCCCCGCCACCGTGTTGGACGAGGTAACGAAGGGATAGGTGCCGTGATCGATGTCGAGGAGAACCGCTTGCGCGCCTTCGAACAGAACCCGCTTTCCCGCCAGCCGCGCCGCATGCAGCTCACGCCAGGACGAACCCAGATAAGGTACGATCTTGGTCGCGATCTCCGCCAGCGATTGCAACAGGGTTTTGGCATCCGCTTCGGCATGGCCGAAACCGCGGCGCAGCACATTGTGATGCGCCAGAAGCCGCTCGATCTTGGCGGGCAGGGCGGAGAGATCGGCGAGGTCGATGGCTCGCAAAGCGCGCCGTCCCACTTTGTCTTCGTAAGCCGGGCCGATGCCGCGCTTGGTGGTGCCGATCTTCTGGCTCGCCGCTTCCTCGCGCATGGCGTCCAGTTCGCGATGCAGCGGCAGCACCAAAACCGCGTTCTCCGCCAGGACCAGAATATCGGGCGTGATCGTCAGGCCGGCGGCGCCGACGCGGGCGATTTCATCCAAGAGTGACCAGGGATCCACCACCACGCCATTGCCGATGATGGAGCGCTTGCCCTGCACCACGCCCGACGGCAGCAGCGACAGCTTGTAGGTCTTGTCGCCCACCACAATGGTGTGACCGGCATTGTTGCCGCCCTGGAACCGCGCCACCATATCGGCGCGGTTGGACAGCCAGTCGATGATCTTGCCTTTGCCCTCGTCGCCCCACTGGGCGCCGATCACGGTCACATTTGTCATGAATTATACCGTACCCGGATGAATTTCTGCGCCAGCCAGGACGGCTGCGGCACGGTGACCATTTATAGCATGGATGGCGGCAGCGGTAGGGGCGAGATGCCGCGTTTTTTGACGATGCCTGTAACGCTCACAGGCTTTCTTCCCCCGCATGGCGAAGCCATTGGCGGGGGAAGATGTCTTCCGAAGGCTTGCCCTGAGGAAGACAGATGGGGAATTCAATAAAACACCCCGTAGTCGACCTCGATGATTTCGCCGCTGTATTGGTCGATCAGGAGTGCGTCATCGCCCACGCGCACCCAGATCGCACCATAGGGCGGCGGCGGAAGATCGTAGGCATAAAAATCGGTCAACCAGTAATCGCGCGTCCAGAAGAAGCTCGGTAGGGTCTGGCCCCAGCTCCAGCGGCGCGCGAAATAGCCCGGCGGCCGGCGATACGGCGCCGCCCGGAAGCGCTGGGAAGCGCGGAAATTCTGATGGTAGTTGCGATAATTGCTGAAATCCCGGCGCCCGCGGTCGCCGCGCCGGTCGCCGAAATCGCGCCGATCATCGGGCCGTCGCACATCGCGGCGGTCGGGTCCCGGCCGATTGAAATCAGGCCGGTCATTGTCTCTGCGATTGGCGCGCGGGCCGATGCCGTTGTTGCGAGATTCGGATTCCGGACGACCGGCGCTGGACGCTCTGTTGCCGTCGCGCACACCGGATGGCGCGTCATGATGCTCGCGGAATTGGGATTGCCCGATCGAATTGCGGCCATTTTCTGAGCCATTATTCCGGTCGGGTCCGCGATGATCGCGGTCCTGCGCCATCGCCAGCGAAGCGCTGCCGATCAGGCTGACGATCGCCGCCGAGATCAGGAATTTGCGCATGGAATCCACTCCAAAATCGCCCGATTATAACACAGGCGCGCGACAAAAGTTCCATGTTGGAAACGGATCGCCCTGCTATGGTGATCCGCGCGAGGAAAGAGGCCGTGAATGATCACGCTGGTACTGGCAATGGCCGAGAATGGCGTGATCGGCAACAAGGGCGCGATTCCCTGGCGTATCGCCGACGACATGAAGCGCTTCAAGGCACTGACGGTGGGCAAGCCGGTGGTGATGGGGCGCAAGACCTGGGATTCGCTGCCGCGGAAGCCGCTGCCGGATCGCACCAATATCGTGGTGACGCGCCAGAGGGATTGGTCGGCGGATGGCGCAGTAACGGCCGCGACCCTCGACGATGCGTTGAGCAAGACGCGCGGCGCTGCCGAGGTGATGGTGATCGGCGGCGGTGAGATTTATCGTGCCGCCCTGGCGCGCGCCGACCGCATCGAGCTAACCGAAGTTCAGGGCGCGTTCGACGGCGACGCGCATTTCGCCTTCGATCGGGGGGCATGGCGCGAGACCGCGCGCGAGAGTCACAAG
>Ga0207695_10010764_pt1 | contig 11154 bp, 10 predicted proteins | sample KBSC54metaG_FD_184354 | JGI IMG/M metagenome (GOLD analysis project Ga0207695, IMG submission 184354) | Corn rhizosphere microbial communities from Kellogg Biological Station, Michigan, USA - KBS C5-4 metaG (SPAdes) (version 2) | ecosystem: Host-associated > Plants > Roots > Rhizosphere > Soil... | reverse complement strand
GCCGCGCGACCGGCCCGAACAAGCGCTCCGGTACGGCCTCGTCGATTCGGGCAGCGGCGAACAGCGCCCGCGCGAGCGTCGGGCTTTCGACCACCGGCACGCCGTGCCGCCGTGCCACTGCGCGCATGTGGGCGGCCATCTCGCCGCTGCCCTTGGCGATGACCTGCGGCGCGGCCATCTTCTCGCGCTGATAGAGCAGGGCCACCGCGAGGTGGGTCGGGTTGGTGATCAGCACGTCGGCCTCGGGCAACCGCCGCACTGCGGCTGCGCGCTTCATCATCTCGCGGCGCAACTCGCGCATGCGGCTGCGCACACGCGGGTCGCCTTCGCGGTTCTTCGTCTCGTCGCGCACTTCGCGGCGGCTCATCTTCAGCTTGTCGTGCCAGCTCCAGCGGGTGTGGATGAGGTCTGCGAGGGCGACCAGCGCGGCGATCAGCACCAGCTTGAAGACGATGTCGACGGACTGCGCGAGCGCGACGTCGAGCAGGCGCAGCGGCGGCATCTGCAGCAGCGCGAGCATCGGCCTGAGCAGGCTCAGCGCGAGCAGCCAGATCGCCAGGCCGAAGAGCAGCAGCTTGACGATGTTCTTGCCGGTCTCGAACAGCAGCCGCATCGAGAACAGCCGCTTGAAGCCGGCGACCGGGTTGATGCGGTCGATGTCGGGCTTCAACGGATGGAAGCTGAAGATCGGCCCGTTCTGCAGCAGGCCGCCGAGGATCGCGACGCCCACCAGCGGCAACATCAGCGGCAGCAGCAGCGAGACCATGTCCTGCATGACGTGCCGCCCCCAGGCGAGCAGCGTCGCGCTGTCGAAACTCAGCTGGTGCGCCTGCACCAGCAGCGCTGCATCGAAGCGGAACTGCCGCTCCAGCAGCCCGCGCGCCCACAGCAGCATGACGACGAGCATCGTCAGCAGCGCCAGCAGCGAGCTCAGCTCCAGGCTCTTCGCGACCTGCCCGCGGCGGCGCGCCTCCTGCAGCTTGAACGGCGTCGCCTCCTCGGTACGGCTTTGTTCCTGTTCGGCCATGGAGGGGGACTCAGAAGACGGCGGCGCGCCAGTAGGCCGGCAGGGCGCCGAAGACGCGCTGCATCAGCGGCGCGAGTTCGCGCATCGCGAGCGCCATCACGAACAAGCCGACGGCGACCTTCAGAGGCATCGCGACGATGAAGATGTTCATCTGCGGCATCGTGCGGGCGACCACCGCGAGGGCCACGTCGAGCAGCAGCAGGGCGATCATCGCCGGTGCGACCAGCGCCAGCGCGTAGCCGAACATCGCGCCGAACTGCGCGATCACCGCATCCACGCCGATGTGCGACAGGCCCGCGCCGGGCGGCACCCGCTGCATCGAATCGGCGACCGCGCGGACGATCGCGTGATGGCCGTCGACGGCGAAGAACAGCACGGTGGCCAGCAGGTTGAACGCGGTGCCGAGCAACGGTGACTGGTTGCGCGTCGTCGGGTCGAACAGCGTCGCGACGCCGAAGCCGATCTGGATATCGAGCAAGCGCCCGCCGAGCTGGAATGCACCGAATGCGGCGAGCAGCCCGAAGCCCAGTGCGCTGCCGATCAGCAGTTCTGCGGCCGCGGCGCTCAACAGCGCCCCGGCATCGAGCGGCAGCGGCGAACCTGCGCTGCCGGCCGCGCTCACCATCAGCAGCGCGAAGGCGAAGACCAGCATCACCCGCAGCCGCACCGGAAAATCCACCGTGCCGAACACCGGCGCCAGCACGAAGAGCGGCCCGAGCCGCAGCGACAACAGGAACACGGCGCTCAGCCAGCGCGGGTCGAGACCCAGGCTCAGCGATGCCGGCTCAGACATACGCCGGGATGCTGGCGATCAGGTGGGTGGCAAAGCCGAGCAGCCTCTTCAGCATCCACGGCCCGAAGGCGATCATCGTGACCGCGACTGCGATCAGCTTCGGCACGAAGGTCAGCGACATTTCCTGGATCTGCGTCACGACCTGCAGGATGCTGACGACCAGTCCGACCAGCATGCTGAAACCCAGAATCGGCGCCCCGATGACGAGTGCTGCGAGCAAGGTGTCGCCCATCAGTTGCAATGCCAGGTCGCCTGTCATTCCCCGCCCCCTCGTGTCAGCCCCAACCGGCGCGTCTCGCCGTGCTGCATCGAAGGTGGCGCGCTGACTACGGTGTGCGGACTGCCATTCGCACAACTCGATTTGTCGGCAATTCAATACCTGGTTACCCGAGCTTCATCGTACTTTTTTGCGCGCTCCCATCCCCGGTTTTCGATGCGGGGGCAATGCTATCGGAGGCGACTTTGAGCGTCAACGACTCTGGCTCGACGAGCCGAGCCTGGATCCGGATCGCGGGGAGCGATCGCAACGCGGGATCCGCGACGGCAACCGGGGCCCGAGCCGTCGGCCGACCGTCTCGCGAGGGGGTCGGTCGCTTCCAGGTCATGCGGGTTCGCATGGGCGAATAGCGAATGGACGGACATACCCCGTGGCCTCGAATCGCAGGCGGCCGAAGCGGGGCTGCGCCGATCAATGCGCACCACCGGTATCCACCGGCCCGGACACGCGTGCCGGCCGGGTCAGCCAGACCACCGCGATCAGCGCCGCGAACAGCAGCGCCGAGCCGAGGAAGATGTCGTCGGCCGCGCGCGTGAACGCCTGCTGGTCGATGATGCGGTTCAGCTGCGCCGCCACCTGCTGCGGGTCGAGCCCGAGCGTGCCGAGCGTGGCATAGCCTTGCGCGGCTTCCGGGCTGGCCTGGGTGATCGACTCGGCCAGGTGCGCGTGGTGCAAGGTCGCGCGGTTGTCCCACAAGGTGGTGGTGATCGAGGTGCCGAACGCGCCGGCGGTGATGCGCACGAAGTTGCTCAGGCCGGTCGCCGACGGGATCTTCGACGGGTCGAGCCCCGAGATGATGACCGACACCAGCGGCGTGAACAGGCAGGCCACCGCCGCGCCCTGGATGAAGGTCGGCACCATGATCGACCACTGGTCGACCTGCGGCGTGTATTGCGCGCGCAGCAGCAGCACGGCGGCGAAGATGGCGAAGGAGGTCGTCGAGATCCAGCGCGGGTCGACGTTCGGCAGGATGCGTCCGACGTAGGGCGACAGCAGCACCGCGAGCACGCCCACCGGTGCCAGAGCAAAGCCCGCGGCGGTGGCGGTATAGCCGAGGTACTGCTGCAGCCACAACGGCAGCAGCACGACGTTGCCGAAGTAGACAAGCCAGGCCAGCGACAGCGTCGCCACGCCGAAGGAGAAGTTGCGCCCCTTGAACAGCCGCAGGTCGACGATCGGATGCTCCTCGGTCAGCTCCCAGATGACGAAGACCACGAAGCCGATGGCCGCGACCAGCGCCGACGCGACGATCGCCGGCGAGTGGAACCAGTCCAGCTCCTTGCCCTTGTCGAGCATCACCTGCAGCGCGCCGACCCAGAGCACGAGCAGGCCGAGGCCGACGCCGTCGATCGGCAGCTTGCGCGTCGGCGTTTCGCGATGGCGATAGATGGCCCAGGCGACGGCGGCGGCCAGCAGCCCGACGGGGATGTTGATGTAGAAGATCCACGGCCAGGAGACGTTGTCGGTGATCCAGCCGCCGAGCAGCGGGCCGGCCACGGGCGCCACCAGCGTCGTCATCGACCACATCGACAGCGCCAGCGCCGAGCGCTCCTTCGGATAGGTCGACAGCAGCAGCGCCTGCGACAGCGGGATCATCGGGCCGGCAACCAGGCCCTGCAGGATGCGAAAGACGATCAGCAGCTCCAGGCTCGGCGCGAAGCCGCACATCCACGATGTCAGCACGAACAGCAGCACGCTGGCGGTGAACAGGCGCACCGCGCCGACGCGCTGCGCCAGCCAGCCGGTGAGCGGCACCGAGATGGCATTGGCGACGCCGAAACTGGTGATGATCCAGGTGCCCTGGTTCGGGCTGGCCCCCAGGTTGCCGGCGATGGCCGGCAGCGAGACGTTGGCGATCGAAGTGTCCAGCACGTTCATGAACGTGGCCAGGGACAGGGCGATCGTGCCCAGGACGAGCGGGATCCCCGACAGGGGGCGCGCAGCGGTAGCTTCAGACATGGCACGGTTCCCTTCGCGTCAGAGCGCGCTTGCGGTACGCGAAGCCTTCGACATCGCGATCACGCCACCGGGGTTGCCGGCGCTGCGGGCCGGGTCGGCGCTCCTGGCCGAGTCATGTGCCGCGCCATTGCCGGCGATGATGCGGCGCACCTCGTCGTCGGCCGTGCGCTGCAGGTCGTCGAAGACATCGGTGCTGGCGACCGGCTTGGCGCGCGGCGCATCGGCCAACGTCCGGCCGCCGAGCTCGTGCACGTCGACGCTGACGTCCATCGACAGGCCGACGCGCAGCGGGTGCGCGGCCAATTCATCGGGCTGCAGCGCGATGCGCACCGCCACGCGCTGCACGATCTTGATCCAGTTGCCGGTGGCGTTCTGCGCCGGCAGCAGCGAGAAGGCCGAGCCGGTGCCCGCGCCCAGGCCTTCCACCGTGCCGTGGTAGGCGACCTTGCGGCCGTAGACATCCGCTTCCAGCACGACCGGCTGCCCGATGCGCAGCTTGCGCAACTGGCCTTCCTTGAAGTTGGCATCGACCCAGACGCCGTCGAGCGGCACCACCGCCATCAGCGGCGCGCCGGCATTGATCTTCTGGCCGACCTGCACGCCGCGCTTGGCGACGTAGCCATCGACCGGCGCCGGCAGTATCGTGCGATGCAGCGCGATGTAGGCCTCGCGCACGCGCGCCGCGGCGCGCTGCACGCTGGGATGTGTCTCTGCCGTCGTGTTGTCGGTCAACGCCTGGTTGGTGGCCAACTGCTCGCGCGCGGCCGCGAGCGCCGCCTGCGCTCCTGCAACGGCGCTGCGCGCCGCGGTCAGCTGAGCGCTCGCATGATTGAACTCCTCCTGGCCGACGGCACCGCTGCTGGTCAGCGCCGCGCGCCGCTGCAGGTCGTCCTCGGCCTTGGCGGCATCGCTCTGCGCCTTGGCGACGTCCGCCTGGCGCAGGTTGATCTGCGCGGCCAGCGTGCCGTTGCTGGCGTAGAGGGAGCCACCTCGCGCACGGTCTGCGCCAGCTGGGCTTCGGCCTGGTCGAGCGCGACCTGGGCATCGATCGGGTCCAGCCGCACCAGCGGCTGGCCGGCCTTCACGAAGTCCGTATCGTCGGCACCGATCGCCACCACCGTGCCGCCGACCTGCGGCGTGATCTGCACCAGGTTGCCCTGGACATACGCGTTGTCGGTGGACTCGTAGTGGCTGCTCACCGCGGCGTAGTAAGCGCCATAGGCGCCGGCTGCGACGGCGACCGCGGCAGCGACTGCACCGAGCCACAGCCGGCGCCGGCGCTTTGCGGCAGGGACGGGGGAGGCCGCGGCAACGGCGTTGGGAACGACTGCGGGGGCGGCGGCGTTGCCGGTGGGCGAGCTCATGAGGGGTCTCCTGGATGTTGACGAGGGGGTGTCGGCTTGATCAAGGCTTCAGACTCTCAGGCCGGCCCGTAGCCGCCGCCGAGCGCATGCGCCAGCAGCGCCTGCGAGTCCAGCGCCTTGGCCTTCAGGTCGCTGTCGGCGCTGCGCTGCGCCAGCACGTTGGTCTCGGCGGTGAGCACGCTCAGGTACGAGCCGAGGCCGGCGCGGTAGCGCTGCAGGGCCAGCGCATAGGCATCGTTCGCGCTGGCCAGCGCCAGCGCCTGTTCGCGCTGCTGGTGTTCCACCGATTGCAACGAGCTCAGCGCATCGGCGGTCTCGTGCAGCGCATCGAGGATCGCGTCGTTGTAGGTCTCCACCGCGGCGTCCACGTCCGCTGCCTTGCCGCGGTAGTTGGCGCGCAGACGGCCGGCGTCGAAGATCGGCAGGCGCAGCGCCGGCCCGATGCCGTACTGGCGGCTGCCGGCCTCGACGAGCTGACCGAGACCGATGCTGGTGAAGCCGGCGAAGGCCACGAGGTTGATGCTGGGGTAGAACTCCGCACGCGCCGCCTGCAGATCCTTCGCCGCGGCCTCGATGCGCCAGCGTGCGGCGGTGATGTCGGCACGGCGTCCGAGCAGATCAGCGGGAACGGCAGCCGGCAGCGGCAGCAGACGGACCCGTGAAAGCCGCGGCGCCCAGTCGGCCAGCGCATCGGGTCCCTGGCCGCTCAGCGCCGCGAGCGCATGGCGGGAGAGGGCACGCTGGCCATCGACAGCCACGATCTGTGCGCGGATTTCCGGCACCGCACCTTCGCCGAGGCGCAGCTCGACCGTGCTGTCGAGCCCGCCGGCGACGCGCTGGCGCGTCAGGCCGAGGATCTCCTCACGCTGGGCGAGCGAGCGCTCGAGCACTTCGCGCTGATCGTCGAGCCGCGCGAGCTGCACGTACTGGCGCACGATGTTGCTGGCGAGCAGCACGCGTGCCGCCTGGTAGTCCGCCTCCGTCGCGCGCTGCTGCCCGACAGCCGTGTCGAGCGCCGCGCGCTGGCGGCCGAACGCATCGATCTCCCAGCTTCCGGTGACGAGCAGCGAGCCGCTGTTGGCGGTCGATCCGGCCAGCACCGGCGGCAGCGCGGCCTGCGCCGAATAGCGCTCGCGCTTCAGCTCCGCGCTGCCGTCGACGCGCGGGCGCCGCGCCGCATCGGCCGCGTCGGTGCCGGCCGCGGCGCGTTAGATGCGCGTGCGCGCGACCGCCAGCGTCGGGCTCGCGGCCAGCGCGCGATCCATCAGCGCGTTCAGCCGCTCGTCGTCGAGCGCTTTCCACCAGTTGTCGCTGACGTCGACGGGCGCGCCGGCATCCGGCAGTAGCGCAGCGACGTCGAGCTTCTGCGCGTGCGGCGCGATGCCGCCGCTGCTGGCGCAACCGGCCAGCATCATCAGGGCGGCGCAGGCCGTCGCCGCGATCAGTGTGATCGCGGTGACGAATCGGTGGATCGGTTTCATGGTGCTGCTCCTCGTGGCATGCACGGCACTCTAGAAACCAAGGGCGCAGCGATAAAGAGCGGCGCCGGCAAAGCGTTGTTGGCAAAGCCTCAACAATCGCGGCGCGCTCTCTTTCAAAGTCGAGACTATTGCAGATCGCGCAAAAGACTTTTGTCTCTCTCCGTCCAACTCAATAGTCCATTGGCCAATTCGAGAGAGTCTCGGTGGTCCGTTGATGTTGGCGCAAAACGAGGGAAATACGTCATTCCGATCAGAGTGAGGATTCCTATCTTCGACGGGTCAACAACTGGACTCAAAGGATTCCGAATGAACTCGATCGATACAACCAAGGGCATTGCGGTGGTGACCGGCGCCTCCAGCGGCATCGGGGCGGTCTATGCAGACAGGCTGGCGCGACGCGGCCACGACTTGATCCTCGTGGCACGCGACGTCGCCAAGCTCACCGCTGTCGCGGAGCGCCTGCGTGCCGCGACCGGCCGCCGGATCGAGCTGCTGCCCGCAGATCTGACGGTCAAGGAAGACGTGCGGCGGGTCGAGCAGCGTCTGCAGTCCGATGAGCGCATCGAGCTGCTCGTGAACAACGCCGGCACCGGCGCCACCAGCACGCTGATCGAGTCCGACGCCGATCGGCTCGACGACATGATCCAGCTCAACGTGACGGCGCTGACCCGGCTCACCCGCGCGGTCGCGCCGGGCATGGTCCGCCGCGGCACGGGCGCGCTGATCAACATCGCGTCGATCGTCGCGGTGGCGCCGGAACGGCTGAACGGCACCTACGGCGCCAGCAAGGCCTTCGTGCTGGCATTCACGCAATCGCTGCATCACGAACTGGGCGCCAAGGGCATCCGGGTGCAGGCCGTGCTGCCGGGCGCGACCAGCACCGACTTCTGGAGCCTCGCCGGCCGCCCGGTGAGTCAACTGCCGAGCGAGATCGTGATGACCGCCGACGACATGGTCGACGCATCGCTGGTCGGCTTCGATCGCAAGGAGCTGGTGACGATTCCGTCGTTGCCGGATGCCGGCGACTGGGAGCGCTTCGAGGCAGCGCGCAACGCGCTCGGCCCCCATCTGTCGCGCTCGACCCCCGCGCGCCGCTATCAAGCCTGATCGAAAGGAGACTGTCATGAAATCATTCCTCGCCCGCGTACTTTTCGCCGCCAGCGTGACCGGGACGGCACTGGTCGGCGTGCCCGCACATGCCGCTCCCACCGACGCCCCGAAGACGACCGTCGTGCTCGTCCACGGGGCGTTCGCCGACGGTTCGTCGTGGGACAAGGTCGTGCCGCTGCTGCAAGCCAGGGGCCTCGACGTCGTCTCGGTGCAGAACCCGCTGACCTCGCTGGCCGATGACGTGGCGGCCACCCGCCGCGTACTGGATGCGCAGACCGGGCCGGTGGTGCTCGTCGGGCATTCCTGGGGCGGTGTGGTCATCTCGCAGATCGGCACGCACGAGCGGGTCAGGTCGCTCGTCTACGTGGCCGCGTTCGCCCCGTCGACGGGACAATCCGCCGGCGAACTCGGCAAGGGCTATCCGACGCCGCCCGGCAGCGGCTTCATCATGGCCGACAAGGAGGGCTTTCTGAGCCTGAGCGCGGAAGGCATGGCGAAGCACTTCGCGCAGGACTTGCCCGCCGCCAAGACGCGGTTGATGACCGTGACGCAAGGGCCGATCAGCGCCAAGAGCTTCGACGAGAAGGCGACCGCGGCCGCGTGGATGACGAAGCCCTCCTGGTACGTGCTGACGCAGCGCGACCACATGATCGATCCCACCCTGCAGGAAGCGATGGCCGAGAAGATATCGGCGCACATCGTGCGCGTGCCGAGTTCGCACGTGCCGCAACTGTCGAATCCGGCGCAAGTCGCGAACGCCATCCTCGCCGCGGCCGGCGAGTCCCCGGCGCCGGGCAAGTCGCTCGGCCACTGAGTCCTACACATTGCCAAGACAAAAGGTACTCATCATGTCCTCATCAATTGACAATGACTTCGAAGCGCTTCCGACAGACGGTGTCGCGAATCTGCTCGAGAACGCCTCGCTGACGCGGCGCAGTCTGCTCGGCGTCTCCGCCGCGGCGGGCGCCTTCGGCCTGGGCCTGCTGGCCGTGCCCGGCCACGCGCCGGCCGCCCCTGGGCCCTCCGCGGCCGGTGATGCCATACGCCCGTTCAAGGTCTCCTTTCCCGAGGAGGCGCTCGTCGATCTGCGCCGCCGGATTGCCGCGACGCGCTGGCCCACGCGAGAAACGGTGGCCGACGACTCGCAAGGCGTGCGACTCGTGACGATGCAGCAGCTCGGCCACTACTGGACGACCCGGTACGACTGGCGCAAAGTCGAGTCGAGACTGAACGCGTTGCCGCAGTTCGTCACCACCATCGACGGCGTCGACATTCACTTCATCCACGTGCGTTCGAAGCACGCGCAGGCGCTGCCGCTGATCGTCACGCACGGCTGGCCGGGCTCGATCATCGAGCAACTGAAGATCATCGGCCCGCTGACCGATCCGACGGCCCACGGCGGCGAGGCACATGATGCCTTCGATGTCGTGATTCCGTCGATTCCCGGCCATGGCTTCTCCGGCAAGCCGACGACGACCGGCTGGGATCCGGTGCGTATCGCGCGCGCCTGGATCGTGTTGATGCAACGCCTCGGCTACACGAAGTATGTCGCGCAAGGCGGCGACTGGGGCGACGCCGTGACCGAACAGATGGCCGTGATCGCGCCGCCGGAACTGCTCGGCGTGCACGTCAACATGCCGGCGACCGTGCCTGCCGATGTGGCCAAGGCGCTGGCCTACCAGCAGCCGGCACCCGCGGGACTCTCGCCCGAGGAACTGCATGCCTACGAGCAACTCGATACTTTCTACAAGCATGGCCTGGGCTATGCGATCGAGATGGCGAATCGGCCGCAGACGCTCTATGCGATCGAAGACTCCCCGATCGGCCTCGCCGCCTGGATGCTCGATCACGATGCGAAAAGCCAGCAACTGATCGCGCGTGTCTTCGATGGCCAGACCGAAGGCCTGACGCGCGACGACATCCTCGACAACATCACGCTCTACTGGCTGACGAAGACGGCAGTCTCCTCGGCGCGCCTCTATTGGGAGAACAAGCTCGCGTTCTTCGAGATCAAGAACCTCCGGATACCGGTGGCGGTGAGCGTCTTCCCCGACGAGATCTATGCGGCGCCGCGCAGCTGGACGCAGCGCGCCTATCCCCAGCTGATCCACTACAACAAGCTCGACAAGGGCGGCCATTTCGCGGCCTGGGAGCAGCCGAAGGCGTTTGCCGAAGAGCTGCGCGCCGGCTTCAGGCCGCTGCGCACGGGAGTCTCGGCATGAACGCCGAGGAACCGGCCGACTCAGGACTCGAGTCGACCTCTATCTTGAAGATATCAATCAACCTCACATGAAAGGACCTCAAGTCATGATCACCTCTATCGAACGCGTTCTCTACACCGCCAAGACTCACACCACCGGCGGGCGCGACGGCGCAGGCCAATCCAGCGATGGCGCCGTCGACGTCAAGCTCAGCAGCCCCGGCAGCGGCCGGCCCGGCACCAACCCGGAGCAACTGTTCGCCATCGGCTGGTCGGCCTGCTTCATGGGGGCGATGGGCCTGGCGGCTGGCAAGCGCAAGATTCGCCTGCCGGCCGACGTGGCCGTCGACGCCGAGGTCGACCTGGGCACGACCGACGGTGCCTACCTGCTGCGCGCGCGTCTGAACGTCCTTGTGCCGGGACTGGAGCGCGACGTGGCGCAGGCCCTGGTGGACGAAGCCCACCAGACCTGCCCCTACTCGAAAGCCACGCGCGGCAATCTCGACGTGGTCATCAACCTGGTTTGAGCGACCGCGGCACTGTCCGCTCAGAACGCGGCCAGTCCGTGATCGCGCAACACACGGCGGAGGGACCAGACGGCGCTGCCCACGCCCGGCAACGACCGTCTGACCCCCGCCATTACCTCTGCGAACTCTCATGATGAAGATCAAACTGTCTCCACGCCTTTCCACCTTGACGGCCGCTGCCGTTCTCGCCGTCCGGCTCGCGACTGCCGCGACGCCGGCCCTGGCGGCGCCCGACGACGACGGCGCGCGATCCTGGTCGGCGGACAAGCCGACCATCGTGCTCGTGCACGGTGCGTTCGCGGAATCATCGAGCTGGGAAGGCGTCGTGAACCGCCTGCTGAGCCAAGGCTATCCGGTGGTCGCCGCCGCGAATCCGCTGCGCGGCGTGCACAGCGATGCCGTGTACCTCGCCAGCC
>Ga0207695_10010761_pt1 | contig 11156 bp, 12 predicted proteins | sample KBSC54metaG_FD_184354 | JGI IMG/M metagenome (GOLD analysis project Ga0207695, IMG submission 184354) | Corn rhizosphere microbial communities from Kellogg Biological Station, Michigan, USA - KBS C5-4 metaG (SPAdes) (version 2) | ecosystem: Host-associated > Plants > Roots > Rhizosphere > Soil... | reverse complement strand
GGGGCACTGATCGCAGTCTTCGGTGTCGCGAGCCTTGCCGGCGCGCTCGCCGCACCGCGGGTAGCGAAGCTTCTTTCGATGCGGGCGATCATGCTCGGGAACCAGTGGCTGAGCGCGGCGATCATCGTGTGCGCGTTCGCGCCGGGGCCGTACCTGTTGCTTGCCTGCGTGCTCCCAATCGCGTTCGTCTCGCCGTCGTTGAACTCCGTCGTGGTGGGCTATCGGACGGCGATCACGCCCGACCACCTGGTGGGTCGCGTGTCGAGCGTCGCGCGGAACCTCGCGCAGATTGCGGCGCCACTCGGACCGCTTGCCGCCGGGGTCCTGCTCGGTGCCTATTCCTCCGAGGTGACGCTGCTCGTCCTCGGCGGCATCTCGCTCGCACTCGCCGTCTGGACGTCGGTGAGCCCGTCGATCCGGAATGCACCGAGCCTCTCCGAGCTCGATGAGCCGGGCCGTCCTGCGACGATGGAGGCGTGACCGAGCTAACGCCGCTCAGGGGGAACCGGGACTTCCTCCTCTTGCAGGCGGGGCAGCTGCTCTCGGCCTTCGGGTCGAACATGTCGACGATCGCGTATCCGCTGCTTGCGCTCGCGGTCACCGGTTCGGCAGCGAAGACCGGCTACGTCGGAGCAGCTGAGTTCGCTCCACTCGTGCTGCTCAGCCCGCTCGCGGGCGTCGCGGCCGACCGGTACGACCGGCGGCGTCTGATGATCGTCTCCGACGCCGTGGCGGCCGTGTCCGTCGGCACGCTCGCAGCGGCGGCGCTCGCGCATCACGTGACGTACTGGCTGATCGTGGTCGTCGCGTTCGTCGACACCTCCGCCGCGGTGGTGTTTCGCTCCGGCATGAGCGGCGCGTTCAGAGCCGTCGTCCCGCAGCCGCAGCTCGCCGACGCCTCGAGCGTCTCGCTGGCAAGGGTGTCGGCCGTCCGGCTGACTGCGCCACCGGTCGGCGGTGCACTGTTCGGGCTCGCGCGCGGGTTGCCGTTTCTCGCGGACGCGATCTCGTACGCCTTCTCCACCGCCTCGCTGCTCCTGATGCGCACCCGCTTCCAGGAGGAGCGCGAGCCCGGTGCTCGCACGCACTTCCGAGAAGGTCTCGCCTACTTCTGGCAGATCCCGTTCCTGCGGACGACCGTCGGGATGATCGCCGCGAGCAACCTGGTCGCCTCGGGCGCACCGATCGCGGTCATCATCCTCGCCCACCGTCACGGGCTCTCGAGCGCCGCGATCGGCGGCTTCGTCGCGCTCCAGGGATTGATGCTGCTCGCCGGCGCAACGGCCTCCCCGCTGCTGAGAAGAACCTTTCCGATGCGCGCGATCCTGCTCTCGGAGTTCTGGATGGCGCTCGTCTACATCAGCTTTCTCGCGTACCCGAGCGTCTACGTGCTCGCCGTCGCGGTCTCACTCCACATGTTCTGGTTCCCCAATACCGATTCGGCGATGACCGCCTACTCGTACACCCTGATCCCGGACCGCCTACTCGGGCGTGCGATGGCGGCCTCGGGGACGCTTCGAGCCATCTCCGCGCCGCTGGGCCCGCTCCTGGCCGGCCTGCTCCTCAGCCACACTTCGCCGCGGCTGACGATCCTTGCCCTCGCCGTTCCGGTCGTCGTGGCCGCGATTCTCGGGACGCTCAGTCCCGCGATTCGCGATCTCCCTAGCCTCGAAGCTTCTCCCGCAACAGCCGGTTGACGACCTTCGGGTCGGCCTTACCCTGCGTCTCGCGCATCACCTGGCCGACGAGGAAGCCGAGCACGCCCTCCTTGCCGCCGCGGAAGGTCTCGACCTGCTCGGGATGAGCCGCGATCACCGCGTCGATCACGGGCGTCAGCGCGTCCTCGTCGCCGAGCGTCCTCTGTGAGAGGTACTGCTCCGCGTCGATCGGACCCTCGGCGGCGGCCGCGAACGCCTCGTCGAGCGCCTCCCGCGTGACGTTCGCCTGCACGATCCGGGCGAGCGCCTCGGCGTTCTCGGGCAGGAAGTCGCCGCGGTTCATGGCGATCGCCGCCGCGTCTTTCAGGTCGACACCCACGCTCGCGAGCGCCTCGGCTTTCCGCTCGTTGCCTGTCAGAACGAGCTCTTCCGCCGACGCGAAGCCGAGCTCGCCTGCGAGCCGCCTGATTCGCTCAGCCGGCCGCTCGGGCACCTCGCCTCGGAGCCGCTCGACGAGCTCCGCCGCCGGCTCGACCGGGACGAGGTCGGGCTCCGGGAAGTAGCGGTAGTCGTCCGCCTCCTCCTTCGAGCGGTGGACGGTCAGCCGGTCGGTGTCGGCGTCGTAGTCGTACGTCGACTGCACGACCTCCTCCCCCGCCTCGTGAGCCTGGACCTGCTGCCGGAACGCCGCCTCGATCGCCCGGCCGATGAACCGGAACGAGTTCATGTTCTTGATCTCCCAGCGCGGCCGGAATCCCTCCTCGCCGGCGCGCCGAACCGACACGTTGACGTCGGCGCGCAGCGTTCCTTTCTCCATATCGGCGTCCGAGACTCCAAGCTCGCGGATCGTCTGGCGTAAGAGGCGCAGATACGCCATCGCCTCGTCCGCAGAGCGCAGGTCGGGCGCGCTCACGATCTCGAGCAGCGGCGTGCCGCCGCGGTTGAAGTCGACGAGGCTGTAGTCGGCGCCGACCGAGCGGCCGGTCGCGCCGCCGGCGTGCACCGTCTTCGCGGCGTCCTCCTCGAGATGTGCGCGGACGATGCCGATCTCGCGCTCGCCGTCGACCGTCGGAAGGACGAACTTGCCGGCGCCGCAGAGTGGAGCCTCGTACTGGCTGATCTGGTAGCCCTTCGGAAGGTCGGGATAGAAGTAGTTCTTGCGGGCGAAGACTGCGTGACCGGCGATCTCGCAGTCGAGCGCGAGGCCGAGCAGGATCGTCATCTCGATCGCGCGGCCGTTCGGAACGGGGAGCGCGCCCGGGTGGGCGAGACAGACGGGACAGGTGTGCGTATTCTCGGCGGCGCCGTAGGAGAGCTCGCAGCGGCAGAACATCTTGGTGCGCGTCTTGAGGTGGGCGTGCACCTCCAACCCGCAGACGAGCTCCCACTCAACCGAGCTCACGTAGCTTCTCCTTCGCCTCGCGCAGCGCGTCCTCGACGTCGTCGTACACCTCGACCATCGCGACTCGATGCTCGAGCGGGCCGTGCGTCTCGATCAGCCACAGCTCGCGCTCCCCGGCTTCGAGCTGGAGTTTGACCTCACCGACAAGGACGGCGCGAGAGCCGTCGAGCACGCGCGGGTGCTCGCCGAAGACGCGCTCGACTGCGAGGACGAACTCCGCCGCCGGGTCTTCGAAGTGGTACGTCACCGGAGCCTCTCCGGCACCGGGTCGAAGCCGATCGCCTGCTCGAGCGCGTGACCGATCCGGAACAGGGTGTTCTCCGCGAACTGCGGCCCGATCAGTTGCAGGCCGACCGGCAGTCCCTCCGAGAGTCCGCACGGGACGTTGAGGCCAGGCAGGCCGGCCATGCAGGACGGGATCGTGAGCAGGTCGCAGAGGTACATCGCGAGCGGATCGGCGGTGCGGGCGCCGAGCGGGAAGGCGACCGTCGGAGAGGTCGGCGAGACGAGCGCGTCGAACGTCTCGAACAGCGCGTCGTGCTCGCGCTTGATCACCGTGCGCACCTTCTGTGCCTGGCCGTAGTACGCGTCGTAGTAGCCGGCGGACAGTGCGTACGTCCCCACCATGATCCGCCGTTTCGGCTCGTCGCCGAAGCCCTCGTTGCGGGTGCGCTCGTACATCTCGAGCCTCTCGGCAGCGTCGGCGCGGTAGCCGTAGCGGACGCCGTCGTAGCGCGCGAGATTGGACGACGCCTCGGCCGGCGCGATGAGGTAATAGCACGGCATTCCATACTCGACCGAGAGGGACAGCGAGCACTCCCCTACCTCTGCCCCGAGTTCCTCGAGCTTCGCGATCGCGGCCTGCACGGCAGCGGCGACGCCGGGCTCGATCCCCTCGGCCTCGTTGAGCTCCTTCGGCACGCCGACCCTCAGACCCTTGAGGTCGGCACCTTCCGGCAGCTCGACGGGCTGCGGCAGCTCGACAGTCGTCGTGTCGCACTCGTCGCGCCCGGCGATGATCGAGTAGAGGTACGCGCAGTCGCGCACGGTCTTCGCGACCGGGCCGACCTGGTCGAGGCTCGAGGCGAAGGCGACGATCCCATAGCGCGAAACGGTGCCGTACGTGGGCCGGAGGCCGACGTTGCCGCAGAGCGCCGACGGCTGCTTGATCGAGCCGCCCGTGTCGGAGCCGAGCGCCCATGGCGCGAGGCCGCCGCTGACTGCCGCTGCCGATCCGCCGCCTGAACCGCCTGGAACGCGCGAGGGATCCCAGGGGTTGTGCGACGGCCCGAAGGCGGAGTTCTCGGTCGACGAGCCCATCGCGAACTCGTCGGTGTTGGTCTTGCCGAGGATCCGAAGGCCGTGCGCCTTCAACCGCTCGACGACCGTCGAGTCGTAGACCGGGACGTAGCCCTCGAGGATCTTCGAGCCGGCCGTGGTCGGAATCCCCTTCGTCCCGATCACGTCCTTGACCGCGATCGGGATGCCCTCTCCGCCCCCTTCATCCTCGGTGCTGCCGTCGCAGACGTGGAGGAAGCAGTGCAGCTCGGGATCCCGTTCGCCGATCGCGGCGAGGTAGGCGGCGAAGAGCTCGGCTCCCGAGATCTCGCGCGCCTCGAGGAGCCGCTTCGCCTCCTCGGCGGTCAGCCGTAGGGTGTCGATCACGCCGCGCCCCCGGGCGGCACCTTGAAGAAATCGCCTTCTCGCTCGGGCGCGTTCGCGAGTGCGTCCTCTGCCGATAGGCACGGCCGCGGTTCGTCCTGATCCCACACATTGACGACGTCGTGCGGATGCGAGGTCGGCGGCACGTCGGCAAGGTCGAGCTCGGAGACCTTCGAGACGGCCTCGAGGATGTCGTTGAGCTGCGCTTCGAGCCGCTCGATCTCGTCCTCGCGCAGCTCGAGCCGCGCGAGGTGCGCGACGTGCAGAAGCTGTTCGCGATCTATGGCCATAACCCCGATCCTCGCAAAACGCGTTTCGCGGCCGCGCCGCGAAACAGAAAGGGCCCCGTACGGGGCCCTTTCAAGCAAATGAGTCCGCAGGTTCTCTAAGCAGCCTGGACGTTCGCGGCCTGCGCGCCCTTGTCGCCCTGAACGACGTCGAACGACACGCGCTGACCTTCGGTCAGCGACTTGTAGCCATCCATGGTGATTGCCGAGAAGTGGACGAAGACGTCATCGCCGCCTTCGCGCTCGATGAAGCCATAGCCCTTCTCGTTCGAGAACCACTTGACGGTGCCCTCAGCCAACCCTTCCTCCTTGCAGAAAACGACGGCTCGCGAACGCCGCCTACCGACGTTGGAACAGGCCGGAGTTTAGCCTAGTTTTTCGGGGTTGCAATGGGGGCGGCTCTTCGCAAACGCGCTGCCGTAACGGCGTTCTGGAGCACCATCGCGATCGTCATCGGCCCCACGCCGCCTGGCACCGGGGTCATGTAGGCCGCCTCGTCCAGCGCGCTCGGGTCGACGTCACCGAGCACCTTGCGACTCCCCGCGTCCCGGTTCATCCCGACGTCGATCACCGTCGCGCCCGCCTTGACCATGTCCGCGGAGATGAGATGCGCGCGGCCCACAGCGGCAACGAGGACATCGGCGTCGAGCGTGTGCCGCTGCAGATCCTGCGTGCGCGAGTGGCAGAGCGTCACGGTCGCGTTGCGCTGGAGCAGGAGGTGCGCCATCGGCTTGCCGACGATCGCGGAGCGGCCCACGACGACGGCGCGCGCACCTTCGAGCGGGATCTCGTACTCGTCGAGCATCCGCATGATCCCGAGCGGCGTGCCGGGGACGAGCGTCGGCCGGCCGAGATAGAGGCGGCCCGCGTTGATCGGGTGGATGCCGTCGACATCCTTGCCGGGAGCGATCGCCTCGATGGCGCGGTTCTCGTCGATGTGGTCCGGCAGGGGTAGCTGCACGAGCAGCCCGTCGATGCCGTCGTCGGCGTTGAGCGCGGCGATCGTCGCGAGCAGCTCTTCCTCTGACGTGTCGGCCGGAAGCTTGAGGTCCCGCGCCTCCATTCCCGCCTGCACGGCGGCCTTCTGCTTGAGGTCGATATAGATGTGCGAGGCGGGGTCATCGCCGACGAGGACCGTGGCGAGGCCCACCTGACCGAGCTCGGCGACCGCGGCAGCGACCTCCTCGCGCACCCTGGCGCCGAGCGCCTTGCCGTCGATGATCGTTGCGGGCACGAGGCGAGGTTATAGCCTCCGCTCGATGCGCCTTTCACGCAAGAACGATCCCGATTCGGTCCGCGCGCGTCAGGACGCACTCGGCCTCCCGGAGGTCGACCTCGAGCCGTACGCGAAGGCGGCCGAGTCGGTCACCGGGTTCGTCTCGATTCCCGTCTCCGTCGCGCAGCTCGCGGTTTCGCTCGGCGAGTACGAGCTCTCGGAGGACGGCGACGTGGTCGAGACCGGTCGCTCCGACGAGGAGGTCGTCGTCCCGCTCGCGCACACGGAAGGCGGCTTGACCGCGTCCGTGCAGCGTGGAGCGAAGGCGATTGCGGAGTCCGGCGGCTGCCGATCATACGTGATCGCTGACCGAATCACCCGAGCATCCTGTTTCATCTGCAAGCACTCCGGCGACGCCCTCACGCTGGCGCGCTGGGTCGAGGATCAGGTGCCGGCGATGCGCGAGTTCCTCCGGGAGTCCGACTCGCCGGAGCTGTCTCGGTATGCCGTGCTGCGCGAGGCGAAGACGCATGTCGTCGGCCCGATGTGCCACGTCCTCTGGCGCTTCACGACCGGCGACGCATTCGGGGCCAACATGATGACCCGCAATGCGTACGCGTTGAACATGGCGTATGTGCTGCCGCAGGCGCCGGTTTCGATCGAGCGGTCGATCCTCGAAGCGAACATGGGCGGCGACAAGAAGCCGTCCTTCGAGTTCTTCCAGCAAGGACACGGGAAGACGGTGATCGCCGAGACGACCTTGACCGAGGCCGCGATCGAGCGCGTCCTGCGGACGAAGCTGACCGACCTCGAGGAGCTCGCCTGGGCGGGAACGCACGGTGCGGTCGCCTCCGGGATGCAGTCGGTCGCGTTCACGCCGGCCTCGGCGATCGCCGCGGTCTTCGCCGCGACCGGCCAGGATCTCGGGCTCGTCGGGACGAGCTCCATGGCGCACGGGACGGAGCAGAGGGTCGACGGAGGCCTGCACGTCTCGATCCGCTTCCCCGGCGTCGAGGTCGGGACGGTCGGCGGCGGGACGACGCTGCCGGATCCCAAGCGCTGGCTCGAGTTGATGGGCTGCGCCGGGCCCGGCAAGGTCTACCGGCTGGCGCAGCTCGTGGCCGCGACGGCACTCGCCCTCGAGATCAGCGCCTCGGCGGCGATGGCGACCGCGGGCAGCGAGAACTTCTTCCGCGCCCATTTCGAGCGCGGCGGGATGCGCTAGGCGACGGATGGACGACCTCGACCCGTATCGCACCGAGTCACAGAAGCAATGGAAGGCCTGGGCCGACCACGGTTACACCTAGGGCCTGGCACCCTCGCGGAGCTGGCGCTCGTACTCGGCCTGGTCGTAGTTGCCGCGTGACGAGGCAATCCTGCCGCCGGCGCCGATCGTCCACTCCTCGAAGCCCGGGATCCGCACCCACTTGCCGGTCTCGGCGCTCGTGCCGGTGAATGTCCAGCGGTATTCGACGACGTCGCCCGCGACATCGAGGTCGTTCATGAAGACCTCGATGTCGGGAAAGGCGGCGATGAACGACGCCGCGACCTCGGCTATCCCGGCCGGTTCGCCGCCGTTGATGGCGATCGTTCCGCCGGGGACGTAGTGGGACGCGACGCGCGCCGGGTCGCGACTGCACCAGGCCTCGGTGTAGCTGCGGGCGAGATCCCCGATCTGCTGCGGATCCTGCGGCATCGCGGCGACCCTACACCTCGGGTCGCCTTACAGGTCTTTTACGCGCAGCCAACACTCCCCGGGTCCGGCTGGGGGACGCTGAGCCAAGCAGCGATGGAGGGATTTCGAATGCGCAAGCTTTTCTTGGTTCTCATCGCCGTCGCCTCGCTCGCCGCGGCAGGCGCCGCGGTCGACCGGGCGACGCCCGCGGCGGCGGCTACACAAACCGTGACGATCTCGAAGACCGGCTACAAACCGACGGCCGTCTCGATCTTCGTCGGGGACAGCGTCGTCTTCGCCAACAGCGACACCGTCGCCCACACCGTCGTCTTCCGGCAGGCGACGGGATTCCACTGCGACACGGTCCTGCCGGTCGCGATTCAGCCCAGCAAGAGCGCGAGCTGCACCTTCACGACCGCAGGCAAGTTCACCTTCTCCGATCTGACGAACAAGGGGAAGAGCTTCCGCGGCTCGGTCGACGTCGCCCAGAGTCCGACGTCCAGCCTCGCCGTTCGCCCAGGGGTTGTCGTCTTCGGTGGCAAGGCGACGGTCGCGGGCACGCTCGCCGACAAGCAGTCAGGGGAGTCGCTGCAGGTCTTCGGACTGCAGTGTGGGGCGACGAACGCCACCGCGCTCGCGACGATCACGTCGACGACCGGGGGCGCGTTCACCTACCAGGCACAGCCGCTGCGCCAGACCGCGTACTCCGTGCGGGTCAAGAACGCATCGAGCAGCGCCGCGACCGTCAAGGTCACGCCGCGCCTGCGACTCGGCAAGGTCGGGCGGCACCGTTTCGCGCTGCACGTCTCAGCGGCCGAGAGCTTCGCCGGAAAGGTCGCCACCTTCCAGCGCTACAGCACGGCAAAGAAGCGTTGGGTGAAGGTGAAGCGGGTGCTTCTCCAGGCCAACACGACAGGAGTCGCTCCCACCGTCATCACGTCCGCGACCTTCCGCTCGGGAATCAAAGCGAAGCAACGCGTGCGCGTCACACTCGGAGCCAAGCAGGTCGGCTCCTGTTACCTCGCGGGTCGCAGCAACACGATCCGCAGCTAGAGGGGGCCAATGGAGCCGGGGCGTCCGCGCCCCGGCTCTGTCGCTTCAGCCGGCCGGCAGACGGACGTCGGAGACGTCCAGGCCGAGCGAGTTGGCGAGCCGGACGCCGTGGTTCAGTTCCTCGCGGAGCCGTTCTCGGTCGCGCGTCTCCATCAGCGTCCCGATCATCTCCCGCGCCTTCGGCCGCCAGAGGACGTGCTTGGCGAAGATCGGGAGCATCGTGTTCGCCGCGTCCACGAGCCGGGTGCGCACCTTCTCTCCGGCCGAGGCGAGCAGCACGCGCTCGTACGCCATGCCGGCACCGTGGTGGATTCCGTCGTCGATTGCGAGGCGGTTGCAGAGGTCCTCGAGCACCGTTCCGCGCGACGAGCGCGCGATCAAGCGGAAGCGCGGGATGATCAGCCGCTCGAAGAAGACTTGCATCAGGAAGACCTTCTCCTCGAGCAGGTCGGCCTCGAGGAACATGTGCGCGACCTCGTCGAGGTACGGGTCGCGCTCCCCCTCCCCACCGACCTGGCCGATCAGCCGCAGCCATGCCTCGGTGTGGCGCGACTCGTCCTGCACCATCGTCGCGTAGTAGAGCCGCGCCTCCGGATCGGGCGCCGCGGCGAGAAGCTGCGACGCCATCTCGCATGCGAACACGTCGGCCTGGAGCTGCTGCATGATCACCGAGCGCCAGATGTCCCGGCGCCGCGCTTGGCGTTCGGGCGTCCCCTTCCCCTCCGGCACGAACGGGATCTCGCCCCACGGTACGTCGTCCACTTGCCACTCCTGGTGCTTGGCGAGGTGGTAGAAGCGGAGCACGCCGGCGTACTCGGCGCGGCCGTCGGGCTCCGCGCGTACAGGCTCGGCGCTCATGTCGCGGACCTTATCCTCAGGCGCGTGATCGCACTCCTGTTCAGCTACGAGGTGCGCGACGCAGCCGAGTTCGAACGCGTCTACGGGCCGGATGGGGAGTGGGCGGAGTTCTTCCGGCAAGGACGCGGCTACATCGGCACCGAGCTGCTGCGAGACATCGAGGCTCCCGGTCGCTACCTCGTGGTCGACCGCTGGGAGTCGGCCGACGCGTACAACGCCTTCGTCGCGGAGCGGCGAGAGGAGTACATGGAGCGCGTCGACGCCACACGCTTCCGCTACGACAGCGAGCTCCGCTTCGGAACGTTCGAGAATGTCTGGTCATAACGCCGCGCATTTCGCAAGCGGGTTCGGCCGATGCCTCGCATTGCGAGGCGGCTGCCGCTTGAACAAGCCGCATCGCGCAGGAGATAATCCGGGGCGCCAATGTCCGTCGAGGAACGCGCAAGCGCCGCCGAGCGGGTACTAGCAGCACGCGAGCGCTACGTCGCACGCGGCGTCTCGACGCCCGCCCTCGTCGTCGCGCGCGCGGAGGGAGCGCGCGTGTGGGACGTCGACGGCCGCGAGTTCCTCGACTTCGCCGGCGGGATCGCCTGCCAGAACCTCGGCCACGGCCCGTCGGCAGTGGTCGCCGCGATCCACGAGCAGGTCGATCGCTACCTCCACCAGTGCTTCATGGTCGGGACGTACGAGCCCTATATAGAGGTATGCCGCCGGCTCGACGAGCTCTGGCCCGGCGCGAACGAGACGAAGTCGATCCTCGTCAACTCCGGCGCCGAGGCGATCGAGAACGCGGTCAAGATCGCCCGCGCCGCGACCGGCCGGGCCGGGGTCATCGTCTTCGACCGCGCCTTCCACGGGCGCACGAGCCTGACGATGGCGATGACGGCGAAGCTCGTCTACAAGCAGGGCTTCGGCCCGCTCGCTACCGACGTACACCGCGCCGCGGCCCCGTACCCGTTTCGCGGCGTCTCGACGGAGGACGCGCTCGACAGCGTCGAGCTCCTCTTCCAGCAGGACGTCGACCCGACGGACGTGGCGTGCATCGTGCTCGAGCCGGTGCAGGGCGAGGGCGGCTTCATCCCGATGCCGCCCGAGTTCGTCCAGGCGCTGCGCCACATCTGCGACGAGCACGGGATCCTCTATGTCGACGACGAGGTGCAGTCGGGCTGCGGCCGCACCGGGACGATGTGGGCGATCGAGCACCTTGGCGTCGAGCCCGACCTGCTCGTCGGCGGGAAGACGATCGGAGGCGGGCTGCCGCTCGCCACGGTCACCAACCGGGCAGAACTGATGGATTCCATCCACGTAAAAGGGCTCGATAGAACATTCAACGGCAACCCCATCA
>Ga0207695_10010759_pt1 | contig 11158 bp, 8 predicted proteins | sample KBSC54metaG_FD_184354 | JGI IMG/M metagenome (GOLD analysis project Ga0207695, IMG submission 184354) | Corn rhizosphere microbial communities from Kellogg Biological Station, Michigan, USA - KBS C5-4 metaG (SPAdes) (version 2) | ecosystem: Host-associated > Plants > Roots > Rhizosphere > Soil... | reverse complement strand
TCCAACAGGCGCTCCACAACAAATTGCTCGTTGAAAATCGGAAGCTGCACCGTTACCCGGGGCAGCTCCGCAAAGTGACCCGCCGGATCAACCGTGCGGTTGTCTCGGTGCTTGTAATAAAGATAGACCAGAACGTAGCGGTGCAGACCGTACGACGCCAGCAGGATAAGAACCACAAAATAGGGCACCAGCAATGCCATATCAAAAGCATTGGCGTGATAAAGACCCTTGAAAGTGGTGTCGAGGAAGTGCTGGCGGATGTACTGGCCGATGCCGCGCGAGGCCACGAAAGCGGCGAGAGTCTGAATCGAGATCGACGTGATGCCCAGGATCGTCTCCAGTCGGTCCCGACGGACCAGCCCAAGGCCACTTATTGTACCTGAACCCAGGCGTGGGTCGGACACTCTTGTCCGACGCCTTTGCAGTTGACTCTTGCCTGGTCAATCGCTGCCTTGGAGTCACGATTCAGTTTCTGAGAGTCAAAAGCAAAAATCAAAGTCAAAAATCAAGACCAAAATAAGAGTCGGACAGGAATGCCCGATCCACAAGGCCTAGCGGGGATTTCGCCAACCGCCGGTCTCCGAAGTGAGCTTTTCGGCCTCCGCGGGACCCCATGTGCCGGGGTCGTACATGTGCACCGGAGTGGCATTGTCGAGAATGGGCTGTACGATCCTCCAGGCCTCCTCGACATAGTCTTCACGGGCAAAGCGTGTGGGATCCCCATGGATGGCGTCATCCAGCAGTTCCTGGTAAGCGGATAGCTCGGCGGGATCGGATTCCTGGCTGGCAAGAAGTTCAACCGGCGCGCCAGCCATCTCGTCCCCGGACTCTTTCACTTGACCGCCAATCGCAATGACAAGATCGGGAGTGACCCGAAAGCGCACATAGTTGTGCGCCGGTGTATTGCCTGAAAAGATCGCGGGAGGATGCCGCAGAGCCACGTGCACTTCGGTGGCCGTCACCGGCAACGATTTTCCCGCCCGAATGTAGAACGGCACTCCCTTCCACCGCCACGAATCAAAGCGCAGGCGCAAAGCCACGTAAGTTTCCACGGTTGATTTGGACTTGACGCCTGTCTCATCGCGATAGCCGTTGAACTGGCCGCGTACAACGTCGCCGGATGCAAGAGTCCTTATCCCTCGAAGCACTTTGACTTTTTCGTCCTGCAGACCGGGATTTGCCATGGCCACTGGGGGTTCCATGGCAACGTTGGTGAGCAACTGGAACAGATGGTTCTGCACCACGTCCCGGATCGCGCCGGCCTGCTCGTAGAACGCTCCCCGGCCCGCGACTCCGAAGTTCTCCGCCATCGTAATCTGGACGCTCTCCACATATTGCCGGTTCCAGATCGGCTCCATGAAAGTGTTGGCAAAACGAAAAAACAAAATGTTCTGGACCGCGTTCTTCCCCAGGTAGTGGTCGATGCGAAAAATATTCTGCTCAGGGAAGGCCGTATGCAGCGTTTTGTTCAACGCTCGTGCGGAATTCAGGTCGTGTCCGAAGGGCTTTTCCACCACCACCCGGGCGCCCTCCGCGCATCCGGAGGACTTGAGTTGCTTCACCACCTCGCCGAAAAGGTTCGGCGGGATAGCGAGGTAATGCAGCGGATGCCGTGCGTCCCCCAGTTTCTGCCGCAACTCACGGAAGGTTGCGCCGTCAGTGTAGTCGCCATCGATGTACTGCAGCACGCCACTGAGCCTGGCAAACGCCGCCTGATCGAGACCGCCGTAGTGCTCCACGCTGTCCTGGGCCCGCTTTTTGAGTTGATCGAGGGTCCAGCCTGACTTGGCCACTCCGATGACCGGCATGTTGAGTTCATCGCGCTTGGCCAACTGCTGCAGGGCGGGAAAAATCTTCTTGTGGGCAAGGTCCCCAGTAGCGCCAAGAAATACCAGCGCATCGGAGATGACTTCGCTCATGGTTGACCTCATTCCAAATCAAGCCTGCTGCTGCGTAAGACTGATCATTCAGTGCTGGGGTTGCCCGGAGGAGCCATCCGGCTTCGAACGCTGGCCTGCGGGTCCGCTCTGCCGGCCGATGTTCAAAGCCGTGTTGACTAGCGCCACGTGCGAAAATGCCTGCGGGAAATTGCCCAACTGGCGCCCGCTTTCAGGGTCGTATTCCTCCGCCAAAAGACCCACGTCGTTGCGTAGCGTGAGAAGTCTTTCGAAGAGCTTCTCGGCCTCGATTCTCCGGCCCTGCAAGACGTAATTGTCCGCCAGCCAGAAACTGCACGCCAGGAATGCGCCCTCTCCCGGCGGAAGTCCATCGTCTGCGGTGCCGGTGTTGTAACGCTGTACCAAACCATCGCAACGGAGATCGCGCTCTATCTTTTCAATGGTGCCACGCACGCGTGGATCCGATGGCGGAAGGAATCCGACGAGCGGGACCAGCAACAGACTCGCATCCAGATTCTTTGCTCCGTACGATTGCACGAAACTGCCGAGATCGCGGTCGAAGCCATGGCGGCAGACGTCGTCGTGGATTTGCCTGCGAACGGCTCGCCAATGCTCCAACGGGGCCTTCAGGCCGAACTTTTCAGCGCTCTTGATGGTGCGATCAAACGCCACCCACGCCATCACTCTGGAATGCGTGAAGTGTCGCCTCGGGCCCCGCACTTCCCACATACCTTGGTCGGGCTCCTGCCAGACCTGCTCCAGGTGCTCTAACAGGGTTCGCTGCAGGTCGATGGCCGGCTCGTTCTTCGGCAACTTGCCTTCCCGCGCCTGATGCAGAGCATCGGCAAGTTCTCCATAAATATCCAATTGCTGCTGACCGAAGGCAGCATTGCCCACGCGCACCGGCGATGCTCCCTGGTATCCGGCCAGCCAGGGCACCTCCCATTCGGCCAGGTGCCGCTCTCCGGCGACTCCGTACATGATTTGCACCTGTGCGGCGCTGCCCGCGATGGCCCGCAATAACCAGTTCTGCCACTCTTGCGCTTCGTGGTAGTAGCCGGCATGCATCAGGGCCAGCAAGGTGAAGGTTGCGTCCCGCAGCCAGCAGAAACGATAGTCCCAATTGCGCGCGCCACGAGGCCTTTCCGGAAGAGAGGTTGTGGGAGCCGCCACGATCCCACCCGTAGGGAGATAAGTGAGGGCTTTCAGTGTTATGAGAGACCGGCAAACTGCCTCGTCCCAAGGCCCACGATAGCTACAGCGCCCGGCCCACTTGCGCCAGTACTTTTCGGTCTGTTCGAGCGCCCGTTCCGCATCGATCGCCGGCGGAACCGGGCCGTGAGAGGCTCCGTAAGACAAAACGAACGGGACCGTTTTCCCTTCGCCCACGGTAAATTCGCTGATGGTCGTGAGATTTTCGCCTCGCAGCGGCGCCGGTGTGCGAAGCGCGATCATGTCGGGCCCGGCAATGGCGCGCGTGGTCCCATCTTCGAGGCGAGTGACCCAGGGCACCGATCGACCGTAGTCGAACCGTATCGTGAGTTCCATCTTCACCCGGACTCTGCCGCGTTTCCCTCGCACCAACCGGATGAGGTGAGAATGCCTATCGCGGAGCGGCATGAAATCGACCAGGGTCATGGCGCCGTCCTGGGTTTCAAATTCGGTTTCAAGGATGAGAGTTGTATCGCGATAACGCCGGACTACCCGCGTGATGCCATCCGCCGGCGCCAGCTTCCAGCATCCGTTATCAGGCGTTCCCAGTAGCGAAGCGAAGCACGCTCCGGAATCAAACCGCGGCCAGCAAAGCCAGTCAATGGACCCGTCGTTGCCACACAGCGCCGCAGTCTCGCAATCACCGATCAGCGCGTAGTCTTCGATTCGGCCAGGCATTTGACTTTGAGGTTGCATATCGGCCGCGGAGTTGCCCGGAGTGAGCGCGGCTTCTAATTAAGGAAATAGGTACGATAGAGCGTGTCGCGCTGGGCGGGCTTGAATCCGGCGTCGCGAATAATGCGGCGCAACTCTTCTTCCGTGGTGCAATTGGTCACGCCGGCTGCGCGCACGACATTCTCTTCGAGCATGACCGATCCCACGTCGTTACCGCCAAAGCGCAGTCCCATCTGGCAGACTTTCAATCCCTGGGTGACCCAGCTCGACTGAACATTGAGGAAGTTCGAGAGGTACAACCGGGAAATAGCAAGGACTTTCAGGTATTCGACCGCCGTGGCCTCGTCCCAGTGCCGGCCGCCGAGCGCGGTGTTGTGCGGCTGAAAACTCCACGGGATGAATGCGGTGAAGCCGCCGGTCTCTTCCTGCAACTCGTAGAGACGCTGGAAGTGGTTGACGCGATTTTCGATGTTCTCACCCACGCCGAACATCATGGTGGCGGTGGTGCGCATGCCCAACTGGTGCGCCGTCCGATGAACATTGAGCCAGTCTTCAGTCAGGCACTTGAGCCGGGCGATTTTGTAGCGGACCTCATCGTCGAGAATTTCGGCGCCGCCTCCGGGAATAGAATCGAGCCCGGCATCGCGCAGACGAATGATAGTGTCGCGAATGCTCAATGCGCTGTATTCGGCGATGGCGATGACTTCGGAAGCCGAATAGCAGTGCAAATGGACCTTGGGAAAGCGCTGCTTGATGCCACTCAACATCTTCTCGTGCCAGTCGATCTTGAGATCGGGATGCAGTCCGCCCTGCATCAGCACGCCGGTGCCCCCCAGTTCCACGGTTTCCCGAATCTTGTCGTAGATAGTGTCAAACTCGAGGATGTATCCCTCTTTGGCCGCGGGCCCCTTCAGCGGCCGGTAGAAAGCGCAGAAGGTGCAATATTCGGTGCAGAAATTCGTGTAATTAATGTTGCGGTCGATGACGTAAGTGGCAACGCCTTCGGGATGAAGCCGGCGGCGCACCGCGTCCGCTTCCATGCCGATGCCGATCAAATCGTCGGAGCGGAACAGGTCGAGGGCTTGCTGTTTGGTCAGGGACATGGCGTTCGAACCGCTGTTGAGATTCTAGCGGACTCAGCGGCCAGTGCCAAATGCATGACCTCCCAAAGAAGATCTGTCATCCCGAGCGCAGCTCGAGCCGCGCTGGCGCGGCGAGAGCAAGTCGAGGGACCCCTACCACGCCGCAGACTCGTCAGCTCAGGATGGCACCTAAGCCGTGGCGGCCCGGTTCTTGTAGCGGTAGTACTGCACGAGCGAAAATATCCCGCCGATCACTGCCAGTCCGATGAGGGTAAACAGCGCCGGCTTGTAGTATTGCGAGAAGAACCTGACGATGTGGCGGCCATAGATCGCTCCCAGGCCGGCAACGATTGTGAAACGAAGTCCGCGGCCCAGGGCCAGCGCGGCCACAAACTTCTTGCGGGAATATTGCATCGCGCCCGCCGCCAGCAGAAAAGGCACAATCGGAAAAGGCGGCGGCAACAGGGCCGGCACCGCCACCGCGAAAAATCCCCAGTGTTCAAAACGCTTGAAAACCTTGCTGGCTTTGCGCTTCGAAAGCCTGCGCTCAAATGCCTCTTTGCCGCCCTTCCGGGCCAGGCCGTAGGTGATGTACCCGCCGATCACCGCGCCCACCGTAGCCATGAAAGCGTAGTACCACCACAAGTGACGTTGGTGGGCGGCCAGAAAAATGGTGAGAACATCCATGCTTCCCGGCAAGGGCACGACCGAATTGTCGGCCAGCCCCAGCAGGACCAGGCCTATGCCGCCCAGGTGGCGGAGCCGGTTCCACAGCGTAACCGCGATCAGGAATTGAATCTGGGTAGGCATCTTGGCCTTGGAGATAATTCTTCAGACGGGTAGCACAGCAAAACCAGGTGAGGTCTAGGTGGCGGCAATTTTGGCCACATCGAGAAAGCGCAATGCCGGCGCCGCCGGCAACGCGCCGCATTCGCCGGCATAGCGATAGAAGAGCTGCAGCCCTCCCAGGCACGCGGGATCGAGATCATAGTGGATATTTTCCGTCAGATAAGTCCTGATTTCACTTTTGTTCAAACCCAGGCGGGGCGCCCACTCGCGGGCAATCTGATCAAGATTCTCCGGCTGCAGGCCGTGGTCGCGCGACTCCTGAAACACTGCCGCCAGATCGAGGGCTGCGGGCGCGTCCTTCAACGCTGATTGCCGCACCGCCCAAAAGGCGAACACAAAAGGCTTGCCAGTCAAGCGAATCCATTCTTCGGCCAGGTCGTAGGTGAGGTATCGCGAGCGATCAACCTTCAATGCCGGATCGCCAATCACCAGGCCGGCGTCGTGCCTCTCCATCATCCTTTCTATGTTCGGTTCCATGGGTGTAAATGTCCTGCCCGGTCCCCACCACTTCGCGAACAAAACCCTGGTCAGGGCTACCGACGTCAGGGAGGAAGTGTCGAGGGCTACCGAGCGAATCTTGTCCAGCGGGACTTTGCTGACCAGAAGGATGGACCGAACCGGCTGCTTCGAAGCGATGGCGACTCCGGGCAGGATGGCAAGCCCTGGAATACTGGCATAGGCGGCGGCCGGGATAATGCCGATATCTGCCGATCCCGCAGCCAGATCAGCGGCGCATTGCGATGGCACGGTATAGGAGATATCGAAGCCTGAACCCGCGTCACCATGCTCGAAATCCCACATCAGGGGCGCAGTATTAAGGTAGGAAATCGCGGAAATACGGAGACGTTTCATGCGGCCGATGTTCAATCTTAACAGAGGAGTGTGTCATGTGACCTTGACATCGATTTTCGCGGATGTATAGAGTCCGCGAGTCAGCCGATGTGGAGGTGATGCAGTGCCGGAAGCTCTGGCTGTAACTCCGAAATCCAGCGAAAGCTGCGCTATGCAGTGGCTGGCGCTTGCCCTGACCCCGCGCCTCGGTCCCACCAGAGCGCGGCGGCTGGTCGAGCATTTCGGAGGTGTGCACAACGTTTTCAAGGCCTCGTTGACCGAGCTCGAAGCCACCGGCATTCAAACCGTTTCGGCGCAGTCGATCGGTACCGGCCAATCGATGGAGCTGGCGCATGACGAAATGGGACGCGTCGCCGCAGCGGGAGTTGCTGTCGTCTGCCTGGACGATGCCTCCTATCCGGACCAACTCAAACAGATCTACGATCCGCCGCTGGTCCTTTATGTACGGGGAAATGTGGACGCGATCACACAGCCCGGAATCGCAGTGGTGGGCACTCGCCATCCCACTCCCTACGGGCTCGGGATGGCGGAACGCCTGGCATGCGATCTGGCCGCCCGAGGTCTGGTCATATTCAGCGGCCTGGCTCGCGGCGTGGACGCGGCTGCGCACCGCGGCGCCATCAACGCCAAAGGAAAGACGGTGGCCGTCTTCGGTACCGGGGTGGACATTATTTATCCCAAGGAAAACACCCGCATCACGGAGCAGATGCTGGCGACGGGAGGCGCGCTGATATCCGAATTCCCGATGAACACCTTCGCTGCGCCGCAAAACTTTCCCATTCGCAATCGCATCATCAGCGGAATTTCAATCGGCGTACTGGTGGTGGAAGCCGCGGAATACAGCGGCACTCGGATCACTTCACGCTGCGCCCTGGAGCAGAATCGCGAAGTCTTTGCCGTCCCCGGCAACGTCACCAACAAGAACTCCTGGGGACCCAATACCCTGATCAAACAAGGCGCCAAGCTGACTGCCACCTGGGAAGACGTGTGGGAGGAACTCCCTGCGCCAGTACGACTTGCGCTGACTCCCGCCACCGGCGATGAATCGCAGGCGGGTCAGACTGCATCTCTATTCGGGGATAGCGAACTGCCTCCACACGAGAGAAAGATATTGAAACTCCTGAAAGCCGACGAGGCCACTCACATCGACGAAATTGTGGAGTCGCTGGAACTGCAGGTGTCGTCGTCCGAAATCTTCGCCGCATTGTTCGAACTGGAACTGGCCGGAAAGGTGAAGCAGATGCCGGGGAAGAATTTTGTGAAGAGCTTTTAGAGCAGCTGTCAGCTATCAGCTTTCAGCTCTCAGCCAAAGCCTGGATCAGGATGAATATGCAGAGTTTTAGAAACTTGAAGGTTTGGGAAAAAGCGCACGTCCTGACACTTGATGTGTACAAATCCAGCAGGGGATTTCCGCGGGACGAGCTTTATGGGTTGACGAGTCAGATGCGGAGATCGTCAGCTTCGATCGGTGCAAACATCGCCGAGGGATGTTGCCGAAAAGGTGACATCGAATTGGGACGCTTTTTGCAAATTGCGATGGGGTCAGCCAGTGAACTGGAATACCAATTGCTCCTGGCACGCGACTTGGAAATAATGAAGTCTCTTGATTTTCAGCGGCTTTCGGGCGAAGTGATCGAGGTGAAGAAGATGCTGGCAGCCCTTATCCACAAGCTGAGAGCTGATAGCTGACAGCTGAGAGCCAATAGCTTTTTCCACCGCATTCATGCTAGCTTCAAAACCAGTAACCACCATCAGAGGACACATTGTCTAAAGGTTTAGTCATCGTCGAGTCGCCGGCCAAGGCCAAGACCATCCAGAAATATCTGGGGAAGGGCTTCACCGTCGAAGCTTCGCTCGGGCACGTCAAAGACCTGCCCAAGAGCACGCTGGGCGTCGATATCGACAACGAATTCGAGACGGAATACATCGTCATCCCCGGCAAGGAGAAGGTTCTCGCCAAGCTGAAGAAGCTGGCCTTGTCCGCGGACAACATCTATCTGGCGCCCGACCCGGACCGCGAAGGCGAAGCCATCGCCTGGCACCTGGCCGAAGAACTGGGCGACGGAAAGAAGAAGAAAAAGAAGAAGAAGGATGGCGACGAGCCCGACCGCATCCGTCGCGTGACCTTCAACGAGATCACCAAGCGCGCCGTACAGGAGGCTTTCGAGCATCCTCGCGACATCGACCAGAACCTGGTGGACGCGCAACAGGCCCGGCGCGTGCTCGACCGCCTGGTGGGCTACCAGGTTTCCCCGCTGCTTTGGGACAAGGTACGGCGCGGCTTGTCGGCCGGCCGCGTCCAGACTGTGGCGCTGCGGCTCATCGTCGAACGTGAGCGCGAAATCAAGGCGTTCCAGAAGGTTGAATACTGGACCATTGACGCCCATCTCGCCGGGCCCAAACCACCGGCATTCGATGCCCGTTTCATTGGCAAAGGTGAAGAGAAGGTCGAAGTAAACAACGGCGAGGATGCGGAGAAAATTCGCGCCGCGCTGGAGAAGGCCGACTGGCTGGTCCGCACCGTCGATCGCAAGGAACGGCGCCGCAATGCCACTCCGCCCTTTACCACCAGCAAACTGCAGCAGGACTCCTCGCGCAAGCTGCGCTTCAGCGTCAAGCGCACCATGATGATCGCGCAACGCCTCTACGAAGGCGTGGAACTGGGCGAGGAAGGCTCGGTCGGTCTCATTACTTATATGCGTACCGATTCCACCCGCGTTTCCAACGAAGCGCTGGCCGAGGTCCGCGAATACATTACGGCGCAATACGGCAAGGACTACCTGCCGGAGTCGGCGAACGTCTATAAAGAGAAGAAAGCGGCGCAGGCAGCGCACGAAGCCATCCGTCCCACTTCGGCGATGCGCCATCCCGACCAGATCAAACAATATCTGAAAGAAGACGAGTTCAAGGTTTACAAGCTGATCTGGCAGCGTTTCGTGGCTTCTCAGATCACGCCGGCGGTCTTCGATCAGACCACGGTGGACATCGACGCCAAATCCGGCGCCGAGACTTTCTGGTTCCGCGTGACCGGCTCAGTGCTCAAGTTCGACGGCTTCCTCAAAGTCTATGAAGAAGCGAAGGACGCCAAAGACGAGGAAGAAGAAGAGCTCAAGCACAAGCTGCCGCCGCTCGAACCCGGACAGAAGCTCACGCTGCGTGAACTGAAGCCGGAACAGCATTTCACCGAACCTCCACCGCGCTACAACGAAGCTTCGCTGGTCAAGGAACTCGAAGAACGCGGCATCGGCCGGCCTTCCACGTACTCGGCGATTCTCAGCACCATCCAGGAACGTCAGTATGTGCAGAAGCTGGGTGGAAAGTTCTCGCCCACTGAGATCGGCCTGGTTGTTACTGACCTGCTGGTGGAAAACTTCCGCGACATCTTCGATGTCCAGTACACCGCCCGCCTGGAAGAAGAACTGGACGAGATCGAAGAGGGCAAGGAAACCTGGATCAGTGCTCTCACCGAATTCTACAAGCGCTTCGCCAAAGATCTCAAATATGCCGAAAAGCATATGGAGAACATCAAGCGGATGGAGAAGCCCACCGACGAGAAGTGCGAGCGCTGCGGCTCTCCTCTGGTGATCAAGTGGGGCAAGCACGGGTCGTTCTACGCCTGCAGTTCCTACGACAAAGAGAATCCTGACAGCTGCACCTTCACCAAGGAAAATCCCATCAACCTGCCCGATCTGGATTCGGCCGACATTCAGGAGACCACGCAGGAAGAATATTGCGAGAACTGCGGCCGGGTGATGGTGCTGAAGCGCGGACGCTTCGGCCAGTTCATGGCATGCACCGGTTATCCCGATTGCAAGACCACGCGCCGCCTCGATCAGGGCAAGAAAGTTCCCGACATCCCGATCGACGAACTCTGCCCCAAGTGCGGGCGGAACATGATGATCCGCCATGGCCGCTTTGGCGAGTTCACCGCCTGCAGCGGCTATCCCGAGTGCAAATACGTGAAGCAGAATTACATCGGGGTGAAATGCCCGCTCTGCAAGGACGGCGACCTGGTTGAGAAGAAGGCGCGCAAGGGCAACACATTCTACGGTTGCGGAAATTACCCCAAGTGCAAGTTCACTTCCGCCGGTAAGCCGCTGGCGGAAAAATGCCCGAGCTGCGGCAGCGAGTACCTGGTAGAGAAAATGCTGAAGGCGGGCCCCGTAATCGCGTGCCCAAATAAAGAATGCGACTTTGAGCGCGAGATACCCGCAGAAGCCGCTTCAGCATCATCGACAACTTAGGTTAAATGTAGGCGCGAGCGTCCACGCTCGTGCCGCAGCGTTACAAACGATAACCAGGCTGAAACACGCGAGGAATGGAATGGCAAGGCCCACAGCTGCTGACGCGCAACTGATTTTGAAACTCTACGATCTTCGACGCGAGCCCGAGATGCGCAAGGCCCGCAGCTGGTGGCTCGTGACGTTCTGGCCAATGACGGCCGACGATATCATCAAAGTCGCCTCTGCCCTGGGAACCGACGAGAATGCCTGGTTCCGTCAAGTGGCCGGCTATTGGGATATGGCAGCGTCGTTCGTGAATCGCGGCATCCTCAACGCCGATTTGTTCCTCGAGGGTGGTTCCAGCGGT
>Ga0207695_10010758_pt1 | contig 11158 bp, 8 predicted proteins | sample KBSC54metaG_FD_184354 | JGI IMG/M metagenome (GOLD analysis project Ga0207695, IMG submission 184354) | Corn rhizosphere microbial communities from Kellogg Biological Station, Michigan, USA - KBS C5-4 metaG (SPAdes) (version 2) | ecosystem: Host-associated > Plants > Roots > Rhizosphere > Soil... | reverse complement strand
AAAGCGTCAGCCCGCCGCTATTCACCCGTCTTGGGGAATTGCATCCTCGAAGCTGATCCACCTGTCGCGCAGCCCGTAGGCGACCAGCTGCGCGCGGCTGACAGTGTCATAGGCGGCCCGGGCCCGCTTCACATATTGGCGGGCGGTGTGCGGGCTGAGGGAAAGTATCGTCGCAATCTCCCAGTCGGTCTTGCCGAGGGCGACCAGCTTCAGACACTGACGCTCGCGGCGGCTGAGGCGCGGCCGCTCCCGCACCGCCGCCGGACGGAGACGCCGCGCGGCGCACAGCGCATGGGCGCCGATCAGCTCGGCGCAACGGTCACGGCCGGCCGGCAAGTCGCGGCCGGCGCGAACCGCGAACGAACAGGACGCCCCCGGCTCCCCTGGGACATTGGCGGGAATCGTGAGGCCCGCCCCGATTCCATGCCGCCCGCTGCGGGCGAGGATTCGCGTGTGGCGACGCTCGAGCCTGATCAGCCTGCCGAGTTCAGACCAGCCGAAGGCGGCATTGGTCCGGCGGCTGGCGAGATGAACGGGATCGTCCGCTGCATAGCCGCGGGCGACGAGTTCCTCGACCCATGGTTCGGGATAATTGTCGATCCGGATCAGTCCGGGACGGGTTCCCGCGAGGCTATCATGATCGAGCAAAGCGAAATGCTCAAAGCCCAACTCCCGGGCGGCATCGGCCAGAAGCGTGGCGAGCTGCGGCAGATCCGTGCACGACCGGGCGGCTTCAACGAAATGGTCGCTGAGCCGCCGCACCGCGCCTGTCCCCCACGCATCGATTCACAAGCAGGCGCACAGCACCACCTCCTGTTCACCGAGCACGGCCGTCTTTTTTGGAAAGAGATTACCAACCAATGAATATGCTTGGACTTGCGCCGCCGCCTTTAGCCGCGAGCGGCCTGGACATGCGCGGCGGCCACCCGGCCCGAAGCATGAGATGCATTAGGCAGGTTCACCAAGTCGAGGTTCTCACGCCCCGGCGCCGTCGTTCCGGCGCGCCACGAACTTACCGGCATCGGCCATAACCGCAAGCGGGCGCAGCCAAGGAAGCAGTCAAATCCGGCTGAGAGCGTCCAACCCTGTTTTCCGTACTTTTTCGGTACGGAAGGTTCAACCATTAAGCTAAGTCATTGAAAAGGCTGGTGGAGCTGAGGGGAATCGAACCCCTGACCTCTGCAGTGCGATTGCAGCGCTCTCCCATCTGAGCTACAGCCCCGCGCCAGCCGTGAGGTAGGCCCGCCGTATGCAGCGGACCTCTGGGAGCGGCTCCCTTAGCGAGGCTTTCCACCCCTTGCAATCGCTCGCCGCGTTCACGGCGCGGCCCATCGAAAACACCCCTTTTCGAGACCTCCCCCGCCGGAACGGCGCTGATTTTCCATTCGTTCTTGTCACGTAACGCGGGGCAACGGTGCCCTGCGTCCCCATTTCCAACGGAGGAAGGCGAATGGCTTACGACCGTTACGACACGCCGCGCGGGCGCTACCCCGATTCACGAGAACGCGGAGGGCGCGAAGATCGCGGCTTTTTCGAGCGCGCAGGCGATGAAATCGCCTCCTGGTTCGGTGATGACGATGCCGAGCGGCGACGCCGCGAAGACGAGCGCATGAACCGCGGCCGTGGTTGGGATCAGGATCGCAATGCTTCCGCACGCAATCGCGATTACGATCGCGGATACGGCCGCGACTATGACCGAGACCGCAGCCGCGGCTCCTTTCCCGAGCACGGCTATCTCAGCAGCGACTATGATCCCGGTTATGAAGATCGCAGCAGCGACCGTCCGATGAAATGGACGTCGAGCGACCGGAGTTATCGCGAGGGCTCACGCGGCAGCTACGACCGCGGCTCCAGCGGTGGCGACAATTGGGGCACCGGCTGGGGCTATGCGGCCAATGGCGGACCGACCTACCGCTTTGCCGACAGAAACCGGGACCGGGATCGGCAACGCGACTTCGATCGCGGCAGCGACCGGCAGGACGATTTCCGGCAGACCAGCTATGCCGGATCCGGCCGCGACTATGACCGGCACTACCAGGCGTGGCGGCAGCGACACCTCGACGAGCTCGATCGCGACTACGACGACTATCATCGCGAGAACCAGGCGCGCTTCGAAAACGATTTCGGAAGCTGGCGCGAACGGCGGCAGCAGAAGCGCGGCCTGTTGAGCCAGGTTCGCGAGCATTCAGAGGTCGTCGGCTCGGACGGTGAGCAGGTCGGAACCGTCGACCGGGTCGCCGGCGACCGAATCATCCTTACCAAGTCGGACTCCGCCGACAATCGCCATCACTCCATTCCCTGCACGATCGTGGACCGGATCGAAGGCGACAAGGTGGTGCTCGACGCCAAGGCTGAAGAGGCGAAGAGCCACTGGCGCGACGAAAGCAGCGACCGAGCCCTATTCGAGCGCGAAGACCAGGGTGAGGCCGGCCCTAAAAATCTCGAGCGAAGCTTCTCGGGAACCTACGAAAATCGTTGATCTGGATTGAATCGATGCAGGAAGCCCGGCGGTCACCCGGCCGTCGGGCTTTCCAGTTTCTGGATATCGCAAGCGGCTGGATCGCCGCTCTGGAATCCGGTGCGAAGGGCGTTCATGCGCTGGGCCGACGTTCCGTGGGTGAAGCTGTCCGGGACGACCGTGCCTTGGGTCTCCCGCTGCAGCGTATCGTCACCGATTGCCTGGGCGGCGCGTATTCCTTCTTCGAAATCCCCCGGCTGCATCACCGGCTGCCCCTCCGGGTTGCGTGCATTGGCTGCCCACACTCCCGCATAGCAGTCCGCCTGCAGTTCGACGCCGACCTGAATGTGATTGCCCGCCGTGCTGCTTGCCCGCGCCTGCGCGGAATGCGCCTGATCGAGCGTGCCCATCAGATCCTGCACGTGATGACCGACCTCGTGGGCGATGACATAGGCTTCGGCGAAATCGCCGGGCGCCTGGAACTTCTGTGCGAGTTCGTTGAAGAATTCCGTGTCGAGATAGATGTTGCCGTCGGTCGGGCAGTAGAACGGCCCCATTGCCGATTGGGCAACGCCGCAGCCGGAATTGTCGTTTTCGGAATAGAAATGGAGGGTGGTGGGCGTGTAGCGGATCCCACGCCGTGCGAGCAGCTGAGTCCAGGTATCCTCAGTCGACGCGAGCACCTGCAACGTGAAATGCTTGATGTTGGGATCGAGATTGCTTTGGCCCGAGGCAGCGACCTGCTGCGAGGCGGGCTGCTGGACTCCGCCGCCGAGGCCGCCGAGCGAACTCAGCAGGAAGTAGCCGATCACGAGGATCACCACGCCGCCGATCCCGAAGCGGCTCGCGATCATGGGGAGCAGGCATCCCAGCATGTTGCCGCCGCCACCGAAGCCGCCAAAGCTGCGCCCCGTATCATCGCGGAAATTCCCGCTTTCGGGTTCGTCGCCGAACTGCATCGAATCCTCCCAATCTCCCGCACCCAATGCGCGAACGGCTGTGGCGGTTGCAAAGGCCGGCTCGCGAGGCGAAGGAACGGCGATGATTCTCCAAGGCAAAGTCGCGCTCGTTACAGGCTCCACGTCAGGAATTGGACTGGCAGTTGCCCGCGCGCTGGCGGCCGAGGGCGCGAGGCTGATGATCAACGGCTTTGGCGATCCCGCGGAAATCGCCAAGCTGATCGATGAACTGGGCGCTGTGCATGATGGCGCAGACATGTCCGACCCGGCTGCCATCGAACGGATGATGAAGCGCTGTGCGGATGAACTCGGGCCGCCCGACGTTCTCGTCAATAACGCAGGGATTCAGCATGTCTCGCCCGTGGAGAGCTTTCCGCCGGAAAAGTGGGATGCGATCATCGCTATCAATCTTTCGGCCGCCTTCCACACCATCCGGCTGGCGCTGCCGGGGATGAAGCAGAAAGGTTGGGGGCGGATCATCAATACAGCCAGCGCCCACAGCCTCGTCGCAAGCCCGAACAAGGCCGCCTACGTGGCCGCCAAGCACGGAATCGCCGGTCTCACCAAGACGGTTGCTCTGGAAGCTGCGCGCGAAGGGGTGACCGTCAATTGCATCTCCCCGGGATATGTCTGGACGCCACTGGTCGAGAACCAGATCCCCGACACGATGAAAGCCCGCAACATGACTCGCGAGCAGGTGATGAATGATGTCCTTCTCGCGGCCCAGCCGACCAAGCAATTCGTTACTCCCGAACAGGTCGGCGCCCTCGCCGTCTTTCTGTGCCGCGACGAAGCGTCGGCTATCACGGGAGCGAATATCAGCATGGACGGCGGCTGGACGGCGCAATAGCTAGGCATATGCGCCGCGCCTCGCTCGCCCTCCTCGTCACCCTCGCCGCCTGCTCGGCAATCGAACCGTCGCCGCAGGTCGTGTCGTCGGATTCGACCAATTGGCATTCGGTGGTGACCAGTGAGGATCGCATTCGCTTGCGCAACTGGCGTTCATCCTTCCTCGACGCACTCGCCGATGCCCGCAAGTCGGGCCATGCCGCCGACATTGCTCGCGAAGGCGTGCTGCTTGAACCGGATGCAGCGCTCGCGGATGGAGCCATCCCGAACGGCCTCTATCGCTGCCGGACAATCAAGCTCGGAGAGAAGCCGCCGGGGGTGCTGTCATATGTAATGTCTCCACCCTCCCGCTGCGAGATCCGGCAGGAGGGCAAGCGGCAGGTGTTTGCCAAACTCGGAGGCTCGCAGCGCCAGATCGGGACCATTTTTCCGACCGACGGCTTGCGGCAAGTGTTCCTCGGCACGCTAGTAGTGGGCGATGAAACCCGCGCCCAACATTATGGGACGGACGATCAGCGCAATGTCGCCGGCTACATCGAGCGGATTGGCCCAAACCGCTGGCGGATGGTGATACCCTCCCCCTCCTTCGAATCGAAACTCGAAGTGATGGAACTGGTGCCAGCCGTGTAAGGAGTGCGTTTGATGAGAATCGTAATCGCGGCGGCGCTCATGGCGCTGACGTTCCCGGGAGCAGCTGACGCAATGACCCTGTCGGAATCCATCAACAGCGACATGCCCCAGCTGCTGGAGCTTTACCGCGACCTTCATTCGCATCCGGAACTTTCGATGCAGGAGGTGCGGACTCCGGCGTTGCTCGCTGCGGACATCCGCAAGCTTGGCTTCGAGGTGACCGAGCACGTTGGCAAAACCGGCGTGGTCGCGGTGTTGAAGAACGGCCCCGGACCGGTGCTCCTCATCCGCACTGACATGGACGCGCTCCCCGTGAAGGAGCAAACCGGCCTCTCCTTTGCATCGACCGTGATGGGAAAACTGCGCGACGGGACGGAGACTCCGGTCGCACACGCCTGTGGTCACGATACGCACATGGCGACATGGATCGGCACCGCCCGGCGGCTGTCCTCAATGAAGGATCAATGGTCGGGCACGCTGGTCATGATCGCCCAGCCGGGCGAGGAACTCGTGATGGGCGCCAAAGCGATGCTCGATGACGGACTGTTCACGCGCTTTCCCAAGCCTGATTACCTGCTTGCCTTTCATGACTCCGCAACACTTCCGGCGGGCGTGATCGGCGTCACTCCTGGCTACGCGTTCGCCAACGTCGATACGGTGAATATCGACGTGAAGGGTGTCGGCGGCCACGGCGCCTATCCTCAGAACACGAAAGACCCGATCGTCCTGGCATCGCAGATCGTGATGGCATTGCAGACTCTTGTCAGCCGGGAGAATGATCCACAGCAGCCGGCGGTGGTGACGGTCGGCAGCTTCCACGCGGGGACCAAGAGCAACATCATCCCCGATGATGCAAAGCTTGCGCTCACGGTCAGGAGCTATACTCCAGAGACACGTAAATTGCTGCTGGACGGGATCCGCAGGATCGCTCGCGGTGAGGCGATTGCGGCAGGGCTGTCCGAGGACCGCATGCCCGTGGTGGAGATTGAGGAGCCGTCGGCACCCTCCACTTTCAACACGCAGCATCTGTCGGATCACCTGCTGCAGCTGTTTGGCTCGCACTTCGGATCGGATCGGGTGGTTCAGAGCAAGCCGATCATGGCGAGCGAAGATTTCAGCCGCTTCTGGCTTGCCGACCAGTCGAAGCAGAGCGTTCTGTTCTGGGTCGGAGGCGTTCCGAAGGACAAATGGGCAGCGGCGGGAGGGGACTCCACCAAGCTGCCTTCGCTCCACAGCCCGCTGTGGGCTCCAGATGCCCAGGCTGTCATTTCCACCGCGACGGAAGCGATGACGGTCGCCGCTTTGGACCTTCTCAAAAAAGGCTAATCGCCTCTCGTTCACTACTTCTTTGTAAAGTTTAGCGACACCGGCACAATGTCGGTGAATTTGACAGCAGAGCGTCGGAGACCGCGATGATCATCGCGGTTTGGTCGCACGCGCTTGCCGCCGTTGTCTTTGCCGGCTTGCTGGCGTGGCGGTTGATCGCAGGAGTCCGCCAGCCGGGCCACCGTCTGCTCCTGGCGGCTTTCGCACTGACAGCCTGCTGGGCCTGGCTAGAGGCGATCGCGCCCGACGCTTCGGTCGCCCGATACGCCGAAACCGCACGAAATCTGGTTTGGGTGGCCCTCTTGTACAGTGTCTACGCTTCAAGCGGCGGCGAAGGGCGTGACCATGGTATTCGCCCGGTCTACGCTGCCGTTTCCGCAGTCTTAGGGCTTCAGTTCGTGCTGACGACGGTGCGGCTGACGACGAGCAGCACCGCAGTAGAGGAAACGGCCATCATCCTGCGGATCACTGCCGCCGCTGGGTCGCTCGTGCTCGTTCACAACCTCTATGGACAGGCATCGCCCGCAAGCCGCTCAGCCATCCGTTATGCGATGCTGGCCCTGGTGCTGAGCTGGATTTATGACCTCAATCTCTACACGATCACTTATCTCGACCCACCGATGGCGACTGGCTTTGCCGAGTGGCGAGGGGCAGCAGTTGCGATAACCGGCCCGCTATTCGCCATGGCCGCCAGGCGAGAGGACGATTGGAAGATTCGGCTCTCCCGGGCAGCGACCTTCCAGTCGCTCTCCCTGCTGGCGATCTGTGCTTACTTCGCTGTGATGGCGATCCTGGCGACAGCGCTCCGCGGCACGGGGTTTGACTGGCCGCAAGCGCTCGCGGTGGCCGTGCTTGCAGCCATGACGGTTGCGGCCATGGTCCTACTTCCGAGCCGTCGCGCTCGCGCCTGGGCCAAGGTCAAGGTGGCCAAACATTTGTTTGAACACCGCTACGATTACCGGACGGAGTGGCTTCGCTTCACCGCGACTCTGGGGACGACCGGTCCGGAGGCTCGACCGCTTGAGGAGCGGGTGATCAAGGCATTTGCCGACATCCTCGATGCCCCCGCTGGCCTGCTACTGGAATGCGACGGAGCCGAAGTGCTCACAACGAGCGCGACCTGGCAGTGGTCAGGCGCCACGCCGCCCGCAGCGGATAGCGACGGCGCGCTTCGATTTTGCAAGGCTCTGGCGGCTACCGCTCGAATCGTCGAGTTCGATTCGATTCGGAGCGGTGTTGCTCAGCCGGAGGAGCGAGCGCTACCCCTTCCGGAATGGATGACAAGCGACCGCTCCATCTGGATCGGCATTCCTCTCATCCACGAGAATGCGCTCGTCGGCTTCCTGCTGCTCTCCGCTCCTGAGTACCGGCGTCCTCTGGACTGGGAAGACTTCGACCTGCTGCGCACGGCAGCACGGCAGGCGGCGAGCTCACTGGCTGAAGCACAAGGCCAGCGCGCGCTGTCGAACGCGCAGCGGTTCGAAGAATTCAACCGGCGCTTCGCCTTCATTCTGCACGACATCAAGAATTTGGTGAGCCAATTGTCGCTGCTCGCGCGAAACGCTGAGCGGCATGCACACAATGCCGAATTTCGCTCGGACATGATCGCGACACTCAAAGGCTCGATCGCCAAGATGAACGACCTGCTTGCGCGCCTGACTCCGCAGGCGCTGGCGAAGCAGAAACGCATCGAACCTCTGTTCCTGCTCGACGTGCTGTCGACCGCGATCGCGAACCGCAGAAGGTCGCATGAAATCCTCCTCCTCGGCGACGCCTCCCAATGGGTTATGGCCGACGCCGCCGGTTTGGAGCAGGCGATCGGCCACCTTGTGCAGAATGCGGTGGACGCGAGCGAGGAGGATCAGCCGGTCACGGTTCGCGTCGATAAATCGGGCGAAGAGATCGCGATTGCCGTCAGCGACAAAGGCTGCGGTATGGATCCTGACTTCATTCGCGACCAGCTCTTCCAGCCATTCGCTTCGACGAAGCCAAGCGGCTTCGGCATTGGGGTGTTCGAAGCGCGGCTGCTGATCACATCGATGGGTGGGCGGCTGAACGTCGAGAGCGCCCGTGGGCGCGGAACGCAATTCACGATCCATCTTCCGGCGGCTGAGGTGCCGGAAACAAAGCAACGGAAAGTGGCATGACCAAGGAATCCGATCTCCCCGTCCTTCTTGTTGTGGAGGACGACGAAGGACTGCAGCGGCAGCTCAAATGGGCCTACGACGGCTATCAGGTCGTCGCGGCCGAAGACCGCCAGTCAGCCATCGAGGCACTGCGTGCGTACGAGCCCGCGGTTGTGACGCTGGACCTCGGGTTGCCTCCTGATCCGGACGGAACAGCCGAAGGGTTTGCAACCCTCAGGGATATTCTTTCTCTGAAGCCGGATACCAAGGTGATCGTCGCCTCCGGGCATGGCGAACACGAAAGCGCGCTTCGAGCCATCGCACTCGGGGCATACGATTTCTATCGCAAGCCGATCGACATCGACGAGTTGGGGCTAATCGTCTCGCGCGCTTTCCGGCTCCATTCACTCGAAAGCGAGAATCGCCGGCTGGAATCGGTCTCTGCTCAAACGGTGTTGGGGTCGATCATCACCGCTGCGCCTGAAATGCTGAAAGTGGCGAGGACTATTGAGCGGGTCGCCTCGACAAGCGTCTCTGTGATGCTGCTCGGCGCCAGCGGAACTGGAAAGGAGCTTCTGGCTCGGGCGGTTCATGAGCAGAGCGGCCGCGGTTCAGGACCGTTCATCGCCATCAACTGCGGCGCCATCCCTGAGACTCTCCTCGAAGCCGAGCTCTTTGGGTACGAGCGCGGGGCCTTCACCGGCGCCGTAAAGAGCAACGTCGGCAAGATCGAGCTTGCGCAGGGCGGCACCCTCTTCCTCGACGAAGTCGGCGACATCCCACTGCCGTTGCAGGTGAAGCTGCTGCGCTTCCTTCAGGAGCGGATGATCGAGCGTATCGGCGGGCGTCAGCCGATTCAGGTCGATACCAGGATTGTCTGCGCGACGCATCGCGATCTCGAGGCGATGATCGCAACCGGCAGCTTCCGCGACGATCTTTACTACCGGCTGGCCGAGATCGTCGTGAAGATTCCATCCGTGTCGGAGCGCCCGGGAGATGCGATGTTGCTCGCGCGGCACTTTGTGACCCGCTTTGCCCGCGAGTTGAATCCAGCGATCCAAGGCCTCTCGCCGGACGCGACGGCGGCCATCGACGCTTACACGTGGCCCGGAAACGTCCGAGAGCTGGAGAACCGGATCAAGCGGGCGGTCATCATGGCTGACGGCAAATTTGTGACCGCGGCCGATCTGGATTTCCAGATGTCATCGGCAGCTGAGAGCGAGATGTCGATCAATCTGCGCGCTGCTCGTGAGGTCGCTGACAGGCGGGCCATCCGGCAGGCGATGAGCCGGGCCGAAAACAATATTTCCGGCGCGGCCAAGCTGCTGGGGATCAGCCGGCCGACACTCTACGATTTGCTGAAGCAATATCAGCTGTCGAATTGAGGCGATTAGCCGGCCTGTCGTTCCAGTTCATCGGCCATCGCCGCGACCTCCAGCCATCGTTCCTCGGCGATGTCCTTCTCGTTTCGCAGAGTCGAGAGGCGATCGGTGAGCTCGGCGAATCGCTTCGGATCCCGCGTATAGAGCGCGGGATCATGCAGCATGTCTTCTGTCGCGGCGATTTCGACCTCCAAACGCTCGACCTCTCCCGGAAGCCGATCAAGGTCGCGCTGGTCCTTATAGCTTAGTTTACCGGGCGAAGGCCGAGGCGCAGCGGACGCGCTTTTCGGTCGGACTTGTGTCCTAGTGGGAGAAGTTGCGGGCCTGCGTTCGCCCCTCTTCCTGACCCAATCCTCGTATCCGCCGGCGACGATGTCGACCTTTCCGGAACCGTCGAGCCCGAGCGTGATTGTTACCGTTCGGTCGAGGAAGTCGCGGTCGTGACTGACCAGAAGGACGGTGCCTTCGTAATCGGCGATGACTTCCTGGAGCAGGTCCAGCGTCTCAAGATCGAGATCGTTGGTCGGCTCATCGAGCACCAGCAGATTGGCTTCACGCGCGAATTCGCGGGCTAGGAGCAGCCGCGAGCGCTCGCCGCCTGAAAGCGATCCGATTGGCGCGTCGGCAATGGCAGGATCGAAGAGGAATTCTTTCAGGTAGCCCTTGATGTGCTTTTTGTGCCCGCGGACCTCAATCCAGTCGCCGCCGTTGGCGAGCACGTCCTTCACCCTTTTGTCCCGCTCCATCAGCTTGCGCTGCTGATCGATGATGATTCCGGACAAGGTCTTCGCGAGAGTGACGGTGCCGCTGTCGGGAGCCAGCTCGCCCGTTAGCAACTTGAGGAGTGTCGTCTTCCCTGCCCCGTTCGGACCCACCAAACCGATCCGGTCACCACGCTGAATGCGAAGCGAAAAATCGCGGATGATCGGCCGCTCGCCAAAGCTTTTCGTGGCCTGATCGGCTTCGATCACGGCCTTGGAGCGCGCCTCATCCTTAGCGAGCGCGAGCTTCGCAGCACCGGGGCTTCCGAGCATCGCCGCCCGCTGCGCGCGCATTTCGTGCAGCTTGGCGAGACGTCCCTGGTTACGTCGGCGCCGGGCGGTCACGCCGCGTTCGAGCCACCGCAGCTCGATCGCCAGCTTGGCGTCCAGCTTCTCCGCCGCCCTCGCCTCTTCCTCCAGGACTCGTTCGGTCCACGCCTCGAAACCACCGAAGCCAATTTCTGCCCGGCGAAGCTGCCCGCGATCGAGCCAGAGGCAGCTCTTTGTCAGCCGTTTGAGGAAGGTGCGGTCATGGCTGATGACCACGAAGGCGCCGGTAAAGCGGCCCAGCCATTGCTCGAGCCATTCGATGGCCCCGAGATCGAGATGATTGGTCGGTTCGTCCAGCAGCAAGACGTCCGGTTGCTGCGCCAGTGCGCGGACAATG
>Ga0207695_10010752_pt1 | contig 11164 bp, 10 predicted proteins | sample KBSC54metaG_FD_184354 | JGI IMG/M metagenome (GOLD analysis project Ga0207695, IMG submission 184354) | Corn rhizosphere microbial communities from Kellogg Biological Station, Michigan, USA - KBS C5-4 metaG (SPAdes) (version 2) | ecosystem: Host-associated > Plants > Roots > Rhizosphere > Soil... | reverse complement strand
AGACTCGCTCGAAACCGTAGGAATCGCGCAGGGTCAGTTCGACATGGACAGCATCATGGCCAATTTCCGCAAGCAGAAGATTGTGCCCAAGATGGTCCGCACCAATAAGACTTATCCTTTGTCGCGCACCGGAATGGTGCTGTGCTTTGTTGACCCATCGACCATGGTGTTCGGCAGCCCTGAAGCCGTAAAAGCCGCCCTGAATGTTCGCGACGGTTTGGCGCCGGGCCTCTTGACCAACGGCTCAGTTATGGACGCAATGCGTTCCGTCGATTCCCAGTCACTCTGGAGCGTGCTCGACAAGAAGGGTACGCAGATCATGATGAAGCAGGTGCTAGGGGAAGCCGGATCGGTTGCAGATTACGAATCTGTGCGCAAGCGCCTTGAGTCTTCCTGGTACGGCATGGACTTTCAGCATGGAGTCAAATTCGATCTGACAATCGCGACCGGAGACACCTTTGCGGCAGCGACTGTTTCGTCCCTGCTTTCAGCGGCCGTGATTTACAAAAAAATGAGCGGAGACCAGGTAGAAAAAGCTGCGCTCGCAGCCACCGACATCAGCTCCAACTCCGGACTGCTGAATATTCACTTCGCTACATCTGACGGCGATTTCAATAGTCTCCTGAATTCGTCGCTCTTTCAGAGCATGGTGCACTGAGGCGAGCAGTCAAATCAGACGATCAGAGAATGGGAGCTTCGGCTCCCATTTCTATTTGCTGGGTGGCCCTACGTTAAGTAGGTTCTTACCCGAAGGCGCAAGCTGCGCTCTCCTCAATTCGAATGGATTCGTTCTTCGACATCAGTGGACGCTCAATTCACTCTGCGCCGGAGTAGGGATTACAGCGGCGACACACCACAATGTGCTGCGAATCACATAAGGAACCGTAGCTTCTGCCCGACCGTATATCTACGGAATCTATAACCAATTCTTCATAGTCGTGGAGGGCAATGCGATGGCCACCTATGTCGCCGTTCCGCAACCGCAAGCAACAGGCAAATCCGTAACATGGTTTGCCGGTGGGATGGCAATTGTTTCGGCCATCGCTCTCATCAAGCTCGCCATTCACCTCTATGCCGATCGGTTCTATGGATACTTTGTTGACGAGCTTTACTTCATCGCATGCAGTAAACATCTCGCCGCCGGTTATGTCGATCAGCCTCCGCTGATTGCCTTTATTGTTCGCTTTGAGCGCATGTTCTTTGGTGACTCTCTGCAGTCGATTCGTTTTCTGCCCGCCCTTGCCGGAGCCGGGAAGGTTTTAGTCGCCGGATGGATGGCGCGCGAGTTCGGAGGCAATCGCTTTGCACAAGGCATAACGGCGCTAGCCACCCTCATGTGCACCGGGTATTTCGCCTTCGATCATTACGTCTCGATGAATGCTTTTGAGCCACTGTTCTGGATGGGAGCAGCCGCAGTGGTCATCCGGATCGTGAAGACCGGAAATCAGAAGCTGTGGTTGTGGTTCGGAATCATCGCCGGATTTGGTTTGGAGAATAAGCACTCCATGCTGTTCTTCGGGTTCGGCATTCTCATCGGCTTACTCTTCAGTGAACACCGTGCGATGCTGCTGAAGCCCTGGATCTGGGCGGGAGCGCTCCTGGCTCTGCTGATCTTTCTGCCTAATCTCGTCTGGAATATCCAGCATCACTGGCCCTTTCTGGAACTGCTGAGCAACATCAGAAAGAGCGGGCGCAATGTTCAACTTACTTATCTGCAGTTCCTTCGGCAGCAGATCGAACTCGTTATGCCTGCGAACGCAGTGCTCTGGATTGGCGGCCTGTTGTGGCTTCTCTTTAGTCGTGCCGGGAAGCCGTACCGCCTGTTGGCGACGACCTATCTGGTAATTCTCGCCTGCATGCTGAAAATGGATGGTCGCACGTATTACATGCTTCCCGCATATCCCATGCTCTTTGCAGCGGGAGGTGTCGCTCTAGAGAAGTGGTTGGCAGGCCGATGGCTGCATTGGCTCAAGCCCATCTATGCAGCCGCTGTAATCGCAATCGGAGCTATCGGAGCGCCGATTGCGGTACCCGTGCTTCCTGCTCCTGTGTTCATCCGGTACATGGAAGCGATGCACATGGCGCCGCCCCGCATCGAGAACCACAGAATGGGTCCGCTCCCACAGTTCTACGCAGACATGTTTGGATGGGAGGAGATGACGGAAGTGGTGGCAAAGGCGTATCTCGCCGTTCCTGCTCAGGAGCGTCAGCAAACCGCGATCTTCGGAGGCAATTTCGGTCAGGCGGGCGCTATCGATTTGTTCGGCAAAAAGTACGGGCTGCCAGACGCGATCGGCAATCACCAGAACTACTGGTACTGGGGTCCGCGCCAATATTCTGGAGAAAGCATAATCGTGATGGGTGCAAGCCGCGGCGAACTCGAGCCGTTTTGGAAGGAAGTCACAGCCGTCGGCCACGTCTACCATCCTTATGCCATGCCCTATGAGGAGTTCGAGATATACCAATGCAGGGGCATAAAGATGCCGATTTCGGAGCTGTGGCCGAAGATTAAGAACTGGCGCTAGGGCAATCGGCTAAGCGCTTTCGCGTCAGCAATGTTGCCCGCGAGAGGATAGCGCTCTTACTAGCTCGTCATATCAGACCGTGAATTGTGATGCGTTGAAGAATTCGCCGCTCACTGCTCAGTGTGTACCCGCAACCAAGCGGTTGCCTTTCCTTCAGTGTTGCGGATTCAGTGACGGGTGGAATTCGACTTTACCATCGGGCAGGAGGACGATCTCGATGCTGCCTTCCTGCTTCTCATACAGCTTGGGTCCGGTGACCTGGATCTGTTTTCCGTTCGCGCCCGTGTACTGGACTTTCACCGGTCCGCTGTCGCGCGTCTGCAGGCGGTAATGATATGTGCCGTCGGCAGGGATCGTGTCAACGCCGAAACTCGCGCTCGGGTAATCCACTTCCAGCAGGGAAATAGTGCCTCCGGTGTGATTCAGAATTGTTGCTTCAATGTGGTAGGAGTTGCACGCAGTGAGGCCGCCAAGGCACAGCGCAAGAATCACTGCGGCAAACAATACCGTAGCAACACGAGTCAATCTCATCGTGCCTCTTCCTTGTTTGGGGTCCGCGCGGTTTCCGCAGTGCTCTCATCCGGGGCCATTGCGGAGACTCGCTTCTCGAGCCGATCGAGTCGCTTGAGCAACTCAGGCAGCCGCTGAAAGATGGTGACGGCGCGCAACCATATCCGGTTGTCAAATCCGGGCGAACCCGAGATCATTTTTCCGGGCGGGATATCGTGGCTCACGGCGGACTGGGCGGTAAGAATCACCCCATCGCCGACGGTGCAGTGCCCAGCAATGCCTGCCTGTCCGGCGAGAATCACGTTGTTGCCAATCACGGATGATCCGGCCAGACCAGTTTGCGCGCAGATCAGGGTATCGGTCCCGACGCGCGAGCCATGACCGATCTGCACGAGATTGTCGATTTTGCTGCCACTCCCAATCTCGGTCGCACCAACTGTTGCCCGATCCACACATGCATTCGCCTGGACATCAACACGATCGCCCAGTCGAACCGGGCCGGACTGCGGAATCTTCTGCCATTGTCCATGCTCGTTCTTCGAAAACCCGAAGCCGTCTGCCCCGACGATTGCACCATTCTCGAGAGTCACATCGTCTCCGAGTTCACAGTGCTCGCGGATGACGGCGTGAGCGTGGGCAAATAGCCGTGCTCCGGTCTTTACTCCCGGATAGAGAACGACGTGCGGCAACAACGTTGCGTGCGGGCCGAGTTTCACGCCGGGCCCGATCACCACGTAAGCCCCGATGTGAGCTCCTTCCCCTATTTGAGCTGTAGGGTCAATGACTGCGGTGTCGTGAATGCCGGCAGGGTAAGCCGGGGGCTGGTAGAACAGGCCCAGAGCCCGGGAAAAGGCGTGGTACGGATTTTTCAGCCGAAGCGTTGCCGTCTCTATGTCGGGGAACTCGGGCTCGACCAGAACCGCGGCAGCCTTCGTCGTCCTGGCCAGTCCGCCGTACTTGGGATTGGCGACAAAGGTGATCTCGGAGGGGCCTGCATCTTCAATCCCTTTGGCACCTGTCACTTCCACATCCGGATTGCCCCGCAACTCCGCACCCAGCCGACTTGCCAGTTCGCCAAGTTTCATTGAGGAAATTGTAACGGACCCGCCTGGATGCGTTTGCAACCTGCTAACGCGCCTGTACAGATCCTCTTACACGTCAGGGTCAGCAGGGAAGAGCTCCGGCTGAGGTTCGGTGCGCCTCCTGTGCCCACCCGCTCCAATCAGGCTTATCACTTCAAGTCGTTGAATTGCCTGCCGTGGGACATAGATCCGCTGCGTATTCGATCGGGTGTCGGGAGGGGTGACAAGCAGGCCCGCACCGGTAATCAAGGAACGGTCGTTTGCGGCGATGCCCTCAAGCTCGTCCCCGTCGTTCAGCACCATTCTGAGCCACAGGCCGGACGTTCTGGGTCGAACCGCAAAGCGTTTCTGGAGAAGGCGTTCCGGATTCCCGACGTCACCACTGGAGGAAAAGTCACGCACGTAACAGACCCACTTCACCGTCTCCCAGCCAAGCGTCAGCACCTTCCCGCCCTGGTCCAGAACCTCGAGGGTGCCCGAATCCTGGCCAAAGACAGCGCCAGCGTAGCCGGCGTACCACTCGCGAGAGAACTTGCGCACAATCACTGGCTTACGAGCGGAACCCATGGCTTGGATTTTCGCACGATGAAGCTCCTTTCTGCGCCGAAAAGTCGCAGAAGTGGTGCTAAACGTATTGGCCAACAGGGTCAGACTGTGATAAGGTACTGCTTTGTGTGCTCTGGTGTACCGAGACGTAACCACCGCCAGATCAGACACTTGCCTTAGGTTTCGGAAGCGGAAGCAGGAACGGAATGCCCGATTACATTTACCTTCTTGAGAACCGGCTCTCAGCCGATCAGCAGAATGCCCTGCGGCAGCTGCGCGAAGTGGCCCGGGAGGCGGGGACGCTCCTTTTTCTCACCGGAGATGCCGTCCGGGATCTGACCAGCGGCCACGCCGTCCGCGACATCGAAGTTGCCGTCCAGGCCAACGCCCTGAAGCTGAAAAAAGCTATCGAGAAGCTTGGCGCCAAAACGTGGGGCGAAGACGAAGCATCGCGCAGCCTTTACCTCTGTTTCCCGGGTACTGTTCGCGTCGACCTGGTCAGCACGCATCGTCGCGAGTACTCAAAGCCTGGCAAACCTGCGTTTCACGCAGCCTCTATCCAGGAAGATCTTCGCCGCCGCGATTTTACAGTCAACGCCATGGCCATCTCCCTCAATGAAGGTTCCTACGGGCTCCTGATGGACCCGCTCAATGGCGCTGCCGATATCGAAGCGCGCAGCTTGCGACTGGTTTCGAACTACGGGTTCCTCGACGACCCGTCCCTGATGATTCGCGCAACACGTTACAAGGCTCGCCTCAGTTGGGAACTCGACCCGCGTACGCAGCAGCGGTACGAGAATGCCAAAGCTGAAAATCTAATCGAGGCCATGTCGCCTCACGACCGCAGCTACGAACTGGAGCAGATCGGTCACGAAGATGACGGCCTGAAGATTCTGCGTGCTCTGGAAACGGAAGGGTGGATGGCGGTGCTCTGTCCTGCATGGACCGCCAACAGGGCAGACGAAGAGAAGCTCAACGCATTGCATGAGCTTCGCGTTCAACTGCAGATGCAGGGTGTCCATCCGGATATGTCGGCCGCACAGCTGCAGTTGCTCACAGCCAAACTGCCGCCGAAAGATCTGTCGTCGCTGAAGAAGCAGCTTTTGCGCCCTGGCTTTGTCGAAGAATGGAACAGTCTCGATTCGCTCGCCAGTGGATTTGCAAAGGTTCTCCTCAACAAGGCCAATGCCACGCCTTCCGTCACCTACAAGCTGTTTACCACCCATGACCCAGAGGCTGTATTGTGGCTCGGCTTTACCAGCAAAGACAGCGCGGTAAAAGCGAAATACGAGCTCTTTCTGAAGACATGGCCGGAAGTGCGCCAGCGAATTCCGTACGCGCAGATGCAGGAGATGCGCATCACGCCCGAACTCGCGACGTACAACGAGATCATTCATCAGATCTTTTTGCAATTGATCGATGGGAACCTCAATACTCCCGAAGAGATCAAGGCATTCCTCGAACCGCATTCACCGCCGGCTCCTCCGCCGCAAATCACGATCAAGCGCTCCCGTGCCAAGCGTGCCGAAAAGATCAAGGAGAAGTCCTTCGACGAAGAGGAAGAGGCGGAAGAGTCCGGAGACGATGAAGAGGACCTGGACGATATCGGCGGAGATGACGAAGAAATAGATCTCGGTCTCAAACTGCCTAAGGGCGACGATCTCGAAGAAGGCGACGAGGAAGAAGACGAAGAGGAAGGACCAGAAGAAGAGTCAGACGACGAAGAAGATGAAGAAAAGCCCGTGCGCAAGGGACGCGGCAAACAAGCTCCGGCGCCTAAGGCCGTCAAGGCGGAGGCGAAGCCGGTGAAGGAAACTGCTGCAAAGCAAACCCCTGAGAAACACGCTGCGCCCAAAGCGACGCCCGCGGCAAAGTCAAAGCCCGAAGCGCCCAAAGCGGAAAAGAAAGCTGCACCTCCGGCTCCGGCGAAGAAACCGGCGGCGCCTCCCGCGAAGCATGCACCTGCCGCGAAGCATGCGGCCAAGCCGGCACCGAAAACGCCGGTAAAAGCCGCGCAGGTGAAGGCTCATGCCAAGCCGGCCCACAAATCCGTCCCATCGAAGAAGCCTGCTGCTCCAGCGAAAAGCAAACCGCATGCTTCAGCGAAATCCGCCGCTAAGAAGCCGGCCGCCAAAGCCGGCAAGAAGCGCTAGGTTCAGATACGCGAGCCAGAAACTCTTCTGGCTCGCACTCCTCAGGTGCTATCCTCGCTTCAATTCAAGCGCCGGAGAACCTGGAATGTCCCGTAAGCTTCCCCGTGTCTTTTCTGCATGCCTCGTTCTTGCATGCATTGTCATCCTGCTCCTGGTTGCCGCAACTGCCCAAGCCAAGCGGGTGAGTCCGGCCGTTCAAACCGCCGACACCAGTGGATCCGGCTATCGATTCGATCGGGGTGGCTGGAAGTTCGTGCACCTTGAAGGCACGCCTGCCGAAATCGGCTTTCAGCACGGGCAACTCCTCGCCGCTGAAATCGGCGATCTGCTCAACGTGATCAAGGTCGAGACGCGTCACGATACAAAACGCGATTGGAACTTCTATCGTGAAGCTGGACGCAAGATGTTCTGGCCTCATATTGACGCGGAGTATCAGCAGGAGCTTGAGGGCATCGCGAAAGGAGCGCAATCGAAGGGCGCAAGGTTGGACGTCTGGGACGTCGTCGCCCTCAATGGCGCTATCGAGTTGCCGTCGTACTACGTGCCATGGCTCAACAAGCAGGAACACGCTGCCAACGCTCCGCACATTCGCCCTGATGGCCACTGCTCGGCGTTCATTGCGACCGGGAGTTACACCAAGGGCGGCAAGATCGTCGTTGCACACAATAACTGGTCATCGTACGCAGAGGGCGAGCGCTGGACCGTTGTGTTCGACATCAAGCCGGAGCACGGTCATCACATGGTGATGGATGGAGCGCCTGGCGTCATTACAAGTCAGGACGACTTCGGCGTCACCGATGCAGGTCTCATCATTACCGAGACAACCATCACTCAGTTCATTGGCTGGAATGTGAACGGCAAGCCGGAGTTTGTACGTTCGCGCAAAGCCATGCAGTACGCCGGCTCCATCGACGAGTACATTTCGATCATCAAGGAAGGGAACAACGGCGGTTATGCGAACGACTGGCTGGTCGGTGATCGCAACACAGGTGAGATCGCATACCTCGAGCTTGGCTTGAAGAACACGCCCGTATGGCGCACGAAGGACGGCTACTTCATCAGCTCGAACTTCGCGCGCGATCCGGCCCTCATCAAGGATGAAACCGACGGCTTCAATCCCGCCGACATGTCCTCTTCCATGAATGCCCGACGCGTCAGCGCGGAGCGAAAGATCGCCTCATCCAAAGGTCAGATCGACGTAAACATGGCCGAAGCATTCCTCGCCAATCACGACGACAGTTTCACCGGGAAATCCGGAGCCGATGCGCGCACGCTCTGCGGCCACATCGATGGCGACCCGCACGGAGTTCCCGAATGGAGCGATGCGCCGTACTATCCCGATGGAGCCGTTACGGGCAAAGTCACGGATTCTGATCTCGCTGCGAATCTTTCGCTCATCGCCCGAGCCGGTCATCCCTGTGGAGAAGATTTTATTGCGGCGCCGTTCCTTGCGAAGCACCCTGAGTTCGCCTACCTCAAGCCGATCCTGAAGGACATGAAAGCCGGCCCGTGGACGCAATTCAGCGCCGGTGAAAAGCGGTAGAGTTGCTCGCTCTTCCTACTTGTAGATGAGATGAATGTTGATGTCTGTCACTGGACAGGCGACGTGTGCGATCGCAGCCCCAAACGGAGGCGCGCTTAATCCGACGTGCGGATTATTCGCGAAACCGAAGCCCTCTTTCGGAATCCCGATGAAGTTCCGGTCGAGCTTGTGATTCTTATTCTCATCGTGGATCGCAACGACACCGTAATCACCGGGCGGCAGATTCTGCATCACCGCTGTCGCTTCGCGCACTCCAGGGGTGATCGGAGTTGGCCAGTGATTCACGGTCTTGCTCATGTCTTCAGGCCAGCCGTCGCGCGTTTTGAAGATGGCAACCCCAACCACCCCAGTCGAATTGCGTAAGCCATCGACGCGGATGCGCAGCGTGCACCCGCAAGCAGCGTTTGCGCCTTGTGGGCCCGCCTGCGCGCAGGCAAGGGAGCCAACAAGGAAAAATCCAAGGATGAGGGTTGATTTCATTCAGGGGAGAGCGCGGCAAACCACATCGCGATGAATTTGAACATACCAAAAGCATCTCCGGGCAGCAAAACCGGCCGTAGCCAATTCCGCCGCCTGAAGTTGTTTTAGCTTCGCTTGTCGTGTCAGGAGAAACTAAAGCTCGATGAGCCCAGGAGTCTCTCTAATACCGACCGCCGCCACGTGCGCCTGCGCCGCTGCCTTTACGTGCCTGGTAGCAGTCCCTGCAAAAAACAGGACGGTCGCCGCGTGGTTCAAATGGAACAGTTGTGGGTTGGCCGCAGCCGGAGCAGATCACAGGTGTGCCATGGGATGGTGCCGGGCGATAACCGGAGCCTCCCCCACCTTGTTCGCTCTTCTTTGCCTGACGGCAAGGCTTGCAGCGCTTGGGGGTCGAATAACCGCGTTCTGAAAAAAACGACTGATCCGCAGCGGTGAACGTAAATTCCTGTCCACAGTCGCTGCACGTAAGTTGCATATCTCCGGCCATGATCTCCTCGTTCTGGCGATTGTACATAGAGGACGGTAAATTTTATATAAGAATCTTCTGAATACGGGCCAACTTAGCCGGAAATCAAGTGATTTCAGCGAACTCACGAGCCGCCGGCCCGACACGATATCCTGAGTCAATCAGGTCCACAGAACAGACTTTGCAGGCGCGTTTTCCCGCGGATGACCCAGCCTAATCCGGAATTCGAAGCAGAGTGCATTCGTCGCATCCTTGCGGGCGAAAAGCACCTCTTTCACGACCTCATCCGGCCCTGCGAGCGCTCCATCTATTTCCTCCTCTACTCCCTGCTGAAAAACGAAACTGAGGCAGAAGATGTGGCCCAGGAAACGGTTATCAAGGTGTATCAGAATCTCGGAAAATTCCGCGGCGATTCGCAATTCCGTACCTGGGTCCTCTCCATCGCACGCAATGAGGGGCTGGGCCGTCTCCGCAAAATCAGCAGCCGGCGCGAAGACTCTCTGGACGCTGAAACCGACGAGCAGACAGGTGATTACACGCCTGCAATCCTCACCAGCTGGCGTGAAATCCCGGCCGAAGTCCTGGAACAGAAGGAGTTGGGGAAGCTTCTCCGCCAAGCCATTGAGGGCCTTCCGGAGATTTACCGTAACATCGTACTGCTCAGAGACATCGAAGAATTGGATATCCGGGAAACGGCGGCTGCCCTGGGTATCAGTGAAGCCTCGGTCAAGGTCCGGCTGCACAGAGCACGAGCCCTGCTGCAACGCAACCTAGCTCCGCAACTGAAGGGATTTGCCCCCGCAAAACGACGCTGGTTTGGGGGCCGTAAATGAGAATCGACTGCAAACACGTCTGGGAGCACATCTCGGCCTACATCGAGAATGATGTGGACCCGCAGCTCCGTGCCGAAATCGACCGGCACCTTGAGACGTGCGAGATCTGCTCGGCCGTGCTCGATTCAACCCGGAACGTCGTTATTCTCGTTGCGGATGACCGTGTGTTCGAACTCCCCACGGGCTTCAGCGAACGACTTCATGCGAGGATCGACAAGGAATTGGAAGAGCCAACGGACCCAAATCCCTGACATCAGATGCAGTTTTTCGTGATTCTGCAAGGTGGCGGCGGTCCTGTTCGGTGCACCATTGGATGGGTCCACATCTCCAGCCCAACCAGAATCATCGTGACAACCGCCAGAATAATCTGCAGCTTCTCAGATCGCTTCTCCCTGGCAGTCCGTTCACGTCTGCGCCATTGCGCCGCGGGACGATTCCGAAGATGGTGCATCCATGCAATTACGGCCAGGTTTACAACCGCGCCAATCGTGGCAAGGATCAGCATCGGTATGCGAATGGCATCCTGATGCCAGCCCTTCGCAGGCGCGTAGATGCCGCTGGCAGCGGCGAGCGCGGACAGCCCAATTGCTACTCGAATGCCGCTGATCGTCAGCACGGCGGTGCAAAGACTTTGCAGTAAAGCTGCGATCACGCCGACCCACACAACCGTCCGGACCGGTTTCGGACTGATGAAGACACTAGCCTCCGAATCCGCTCTTTTATCCTTCAGTTGCAATCTGCTCGACCTTCCTCCGGAATTGACCGCACAAATCAGACGCGGGCCAGCCCAAGAGTAAAGCACCCGCTCAAATTAACCAATCCGAACTTGCGTCTAGCCCGTTCATCACATAGGAAAGCCGGTCAAAAGAAATTCATTTTCAGCTTGCCCCCTTTCCTTGTAACCTTTCGCGCATGCATGCACTCACATGTGCGTGCTAATGTTTGTGCGTGTGACCGGCATCGGGCCGGCTACGCATCGTGACAACCGGCGGCTTCCCCGCCTCAACCCCCAGCGAGGTCAATCAC
>Ga0207695_10010750_pt1 | contig 11165 bp, 6 predicted proteins | sample KBSC54metaG_FD_184354 | JGI IMG/M metagenome (GOLD analysis project Ga0207695, IMG submission 184354) | Corn rhizosphere microbial communities from Kellogg Biological Station, Michigan, USA - KBS C5-4 metaG (SPAdes) (version 2) | ecosystem: Host-associated > Plants > Roots > Rhizosphere > Soil... | reverse complement strand
TCCTGGCCGAAGGACTCTCGCGGATTCCCGGCATTCAGATCGACCCCGCCCGCGTCCAGACCAACATCGTGATCTTCGATGTTACCGGCACCGGAGTCGCCCCGGCCGCCATCAGCGCCGCCCTCAAACAACGCGGCGTCCTCATGAACGCCATCAACGACCGCCAGGTCCGCGCCGTCACCCACTACGACATTGATCGCGCCGCCTGCACCCGCGCGCTCGACCTGGTCGCGGAATGCGTGAGCTGACTTCCTTCATCACGGAGTCACGGAGAATACCGGGCAGTTGGCGCCAGGCCGTCGTACTGCAACGTTGAGGGTACGTTGGCGAACTGCAGCGTGAGTGGCCGCGCCAACTGGTTCTGGGCACTGACAATCTGCCCTGCGAGAATTGACGGCGTCACATTTCCAAACCCGATTCCGTACATCAGAATGGTCTCGCCGGGTTGTGCGTGCCGCGTTGTCAGGCCGGGTATGGATCCGGGAGGCAGAACGTACGTGCCGTCGATATGCAGCGCGACGGCGTACTGTTTCCCGCCGATCTGGAAATTCGCCGAGGGCGCCAGCAGCCCAGGTTGAACCGCATTCACCGTCAGGGTGTCCTTCGTCGGCGCCGACCTTGCAGGGCTTAATCGAGGCCACCTCGAATTTCGGCCGCGCCGCAGTCCTGGCCTGCGCGAACATCCCGGCCAACACAGCGCCGGCTAACGACCGAAATTCTGACGTGGACGCGAGCGAAGCCCATCGGTATGGCCCGAGCTGTCCCGGTTAGCGCTTTACCGCCGTATACAACGTTTGCGACCCCTGCACCCCGCCCAGGTTGAATGTGAGGGGTACGGCGTCGCTGTCCGAGACATTTGGGACCACCACGTTGAACTGGTAGAGTCCCACGTAGTTGGGCGCCAGGCCGTCGTACTGCAACGTTGAGGGCACGTTGGCGAACTGCAGAGTGAGTGGCTGCGCCAACTGGTTCTGGGCACTGACAATCTGCCCTGCGAGAATTGACGGCGTCACATTTCCAAACCCGATTCCGTACATCAGAATGGTCTCGCCGGGTTGTGCCTGCCGCGTTGTCAGGCCGGGTATGGATCCGGGAGGCAGAACGTACGAGCCGTCAATATGCAGTGCGACAGCGTACTGCTTCCCGCCGATCTGGAAATTCGCCGAGGGCGCCAGCAGCCCAGGTTGAACCGCATTCACCGTCACGGTGTAAGGTGCGCTGGCGCCGTTGGGTGTGGTGACGGTGAGTTGTTGCGGGCCGGAGTTCACTCCAGAGGGAATCTGCGCGTTCACCTGCGAACTGGAGATGTATCGAATGAATGCCTTTTGCCCACCGACCGTAACGACGGTTCCATCCAGCGTAGTGGGCGCGGTGAAATTGGTGAAATCGCCGCCCGCCCACTCGCGTGAATCCACCGCCAGGTTGTTGCCGTAGATTTCGACCCAGGTCCCCGGAGCAATGGCGGAAAAGCCTCCGAAAGCGGTTGCGGTCACGACTCCGCCGCTCTGAATTGTGGGCGTCGCGCCGCTGCTGCTGGGGACGGTCACGACCAGTACCAGACTGTCCGCCAGTCCGTCATTATCGCTGCCATCCGTGCGCACGGAGTGCAGGGTGACGCGCGCCAGGCGCGTTCCCGCCGGAACGCTGCCGGACTGCGATTTTTGCATCAGCTTGCTAACACCGCCGCGATCGGCATCCGACACCGCACCGAGGGTCGAAGTGCTCAGAGCGTTTCCGGCCCAGTTCATGAATTGCGTAGTGACGGTCATGTTGTCACCCTGTCCGCTGATTCCGCCGACCCACCCGGAAAATGCGAAGGTGACGCGCCCGGCATCGATCTGCTGGGCTGCGCCGGCGAGATCGATGTCCTGATAGGCGCTCGAATCGGGATTGCCTGGGCCGCCGTAGAAGAACCATGACCCACGGTCCGACGGACCCGGAGAAGTGGGAGAGAGGTCTTCGTTATTCGGGTATCCGTCCAGAGAAAAGTTTCCGGAGCGCACAAAGCCGGGAATGTCCAAAGCGGGTTGTGGATACTGATCCGGCCCAAGCGCGGCGCTGCCGTTCGCTACCTCGGCATTACCGTTGAAGATCAGATTGGACCCGGAGAAGCCCGCCGGCAACGATGCATCGTTGTTCAGGACGAAGGAGATGTTGTCGGACGCGGCAGCGTTGTTGGACCCGCTCGTACGGGCAAGATCCACTTCGATTGTCACCGAGCGCGTTCCGCTGGGAAGTTGCCCGATCTTGCGCTGGAGATAGATGCCGTTCTGATAGATGTTTGGGTCCAGCGGACCGAAGGTGAAGGAGGCGATAGCGCCGCCGGACGCGTTTTGCAGGGTGACGATCATCGACGAGGTGTCGCCGCCCGTGATCCCGATGTATCCGGAGGCGTCATAGGATACAGTGCCCGCATCGATGCCGGATGCCGCCGGCGAGAGGTCGATCTTTTGGGTCAGGGTCGCTTTTGCAGTGGTTGAGCCGCCGAAGTAATTCAGCCCGCGATTGGCCGGGCCAATGGTGCCGATATCCATTCTCCCGCTATCGCTGTACCGCAGCACCTGGGGGCCGCCGCTGATCGTCCAACCGGCGATGGAACCGGGCGGTGTGCCGCTAGGAGCGCCCGGGGTTGCCTCGGCATCTCCGTTCACCACCAGGTTTTTCCCGAAAGTCGCTTGCGCGCGCGCGGGAGAGACGAAAGTCCACGTTGCTGTCAAAATGAAAGCCGATGTATAAACGTATTTCCGCAAACTGATCCTCCAGGGAAACAGTCTATACGAAACACCACGAGCGTGAATAGTAATCTTGCGCTATTGTCCGCGCTTGCGGATGGCGGGGGCTGGAATCTCCGCAGTTGGCTTGGCGGGATTCGTAGAGGGCCGCACCGTAATGGTCACCGGATCGCTATCCTGGGCCATCGCAAGAGAGCGCACCTCGACCACTTGAGTGCCGGGAAGCAGCGTGTCCGGGACCTGCGCCTGAATCTTTCCGGTGGAGGTCTGCAGCAGCGGAACGGCGATATCGCCGAAGGTGACGCAGGACCCGCCCAATACGGTCGGAGGCGGGGTGGTGGACGCCGTCCCGGCCGATGCCAGATTCTGTCCGCTGATAGTGATGAACGACCCCGGTTGAATGTTCGGCGTGCCGTCGCTGGCATTCACGATGGCGCTGGTCCCGGAGTTGATCGCCGGACGGGTAGCCGCCGTAGCGGGCGCCAGCGGAATGACGCTGAGGCCGGAGAACGTAATCGCGTACGCCGTCGTGCCGGCCGCATCCACCACCATCATCCTCGGATTGGCATTAAAGCGCGTCGTGCCGAATACGCTCAATACGGGATTCTCGGGTACGACGCCGACCAGGCTGTCCGTTCCGTTCGCGACATTGACCCGCTCGAGCGTGGTGCGCGAATCGTCGGAGGTCGCGGCCGTGATGCTGGATCTGATGGACGTGGTGAGCCGCAGGTAGCTGTTCGCGTCGATGGGCGCCACCGCCACCACGTTCCGCGATGGCGTGATCGGTCCCGCCGCGCTGGGTGTCGCCGCGCCGCCGACCGTGCCCAGTGACTGGTTCAGAATCAGCGTATCGGCCAGCAAGTAGTTCGCGCCGGGAAGAGCGCCGAGCACTCCGTAATAACCCTGGATGGTCGGAAAGAGCAGCCGGGACGCAACGTACTGATCGCTGATCGAGTCGTACACGTACGCGTTTCCGTTGCCTGACATGGTCAGGATGTGGTCGTACCCGGGAGTTGAAATCATCCCGTACGACGGACCGTTGGACGTCACCAGCGTCGTCGGAATCACCGTGCTAGCGGGACGGGGCAGGGCAGTGTTGCCGATCACCTGCCACTGCGTGCCGTTGCTCATCAGGAACTGCAGGCCGAACAGCCCCATCGCCAGGGAGCGAGGATAGATGATGGCCGTGGTGCCGTTGCGCGGAAAGGGCGGGAAGACCACATTGCCGACCACCTGCTGCAGGTTCAAATCGACGATGCTGATGGACTCGCCGCCGGTGTTGCCCACGTATAGCGTGACGCCGTCGGTTCCCATCGCCATCTGGTGCGGTAACTGCCCCACCGAAATGGGATTGAGGAACTTGAGCTGCTTGGTGTCGAAGACCTCGATGCGGTTGTATCCCGAATTGGTGATGTAAACCCGGCCGCGCTGCTCGTCCAGCACGATATCCTGCAGCCCCTCGTTCCCATTGGCGTTCGTCGTGCCCGTCGTACTGCTGTTCGGGATCGTGGGCACGGGGAAGATCAGGCCGCGCTGATCGGGATTGCGGTAGTTCATGTAAACGCGGACCGTGTTCGGCTGGTTGATGGCCTCGGCGGACGCGAGCGTCAGATTGTACGGAGTGCCCTGGAAGGTGCCCGCGCCGGTCCAGATGTTTGTGCCGGCCTGGCGCGTGACTCCCGAGCGTCCCGGTTCCATGGTGAAGGTGACGTTCGACGGAGCCAGCCCGCTGTTCTGCTGATACACCAAAGCCGCGCTGTTCGTTGCGGGCGCGATGCTGTACGAGAGTTTGCCTTTGCCCAGATTATTCACCGCCAGCGTGCCCGAGGCGATGCCGTGGTTGCAATCGTCCATGGCCAGGAAAACGTCCGTGGTTTGCGGCGCGATGATCGGGTAGTTGTACAGGTTGCCGACGGGCAGATGCAGGATGCCGGAATCGGAGAGTCCCCAGGCGTCCGACCCGTTGGACTTCATCACCATCTTGGCGACGATGCTTTCGGGCAGCTTAATACCCAGGCGAATGCCCAGGTTCGTGGGATCGTTGACCAGAAGCGTGGAGGCTGTTGCGGGCGGCGCGGGCACCGTTGCGGGCGAGGTGTTGAACGCCGCATAGAGAGTGGTGCCATCCGGCGCAAAGGCGCTGCCGCCGACGTTCTGCACGGTGTTGAACGCGCTGGCGAACGGGAACGGCGCATTGGCATTATTCTCCTGCGCGATCACCGAAAGAGTCGCCATATCGAACAGGCTGAAGCCGGCCATGAATTTCGAGCCGTCGGGCGCCATCGAGAGCACGGTCGACTGGCCCGAAATCGTCCGATTGCGCAGCACGATGCCCGACGCGACTTCATACACGAACACATATGTGGCGGCGTTGCTGGGCGCGATCACGCCGACGATGAACTGGCCATCGGGCGTGCGCATCAACTTGCTGAGGAACGTAGTCTGCGGCCGTCCGTTGGTGTTGGGCGCGGGCAAAGGCGACGGGGTGGTGGGCAGCGCCGGAACCGTAACGGGCAGGACCTGCTGGCCGGAGGTGAGGGTGTTGTCGTAAAGGGCGAGCGTGCCCTGGGGCACTCCGTTCACCACGCCCGTGCCGTTCATAGCGATCAGGACGCGGCCGTCGTTGCCGACCTCCACTCCCTGTGGCGCGGACGGGAGCAGGATGGAATTGACGACGCGGTTCGAACTCAGGTCGATGACATTGAGCGAGGTGTTTCCGGAACAGGTGACGTACAGCCAACTGTTGTCCATGGAAATGGCGGCCGCCAGGGGAGTCTTGCCGACCGCGATGGTGGCGGTCACGGTGCTGGTGTTGTAGTCGAAGACCAGCACCTGGCTGGTCGTATTATTGACCAGGTACAGCTGGTGGCGCAGCTCGTCCAGGACGATGTCGGAAGGGGTGCCGCCCGGCAGACGAACAATGTCCCCGAACGTGGCGCCGACTGTCTGCTGGCCCATAGCCGTCGGCGCGGCTTTCTGCCATAGCGCCAGTGCAACGACGGCGAACTGGAGCTTTCTCACACACCTGGAGTTCACGCTGGTTTCCTAACGCACGCAGTAACAGTCTATGGTACATCCTTGAACCCATTCTGCGCAGAGAAGTTGTAGGTGCAAAAAGCAGGGACGGCGACCACACAGCGGCGCGCGCCTACGAACGTGACGGCACGCGATCCATTATCAAACGGTGTGAATGTGTTCCGATCGGGGACTAATTCAGCGGAATCTCGAAATACAGCAGTTCCTTGCCGCTATCCGCTTCCGTGAGCCCGCTTAAGTAAATGGTCGCGCCGGTCTCGAGCTCCGTTTGGAAATAGAAGAATCCGCTGGCCGTCTGGCCGGGCGGGAGCATCTTCGCGGCGAAGGCGCGGCCGTCGATCTCCCACGCGTCGAGCGGATTCTTTTTCGACCTGCCGGCCACCGGTCCGCGGGGTCCGACCAGGATCGGCGGGCGGTCCGGACCCTTGGCGTATCGGACGTCCCGCGGGGCGGTGGCGTCCACTCGCGCGTGTCCCGGACCGACATACTCGACCTTGAGATGTTCCAACCGGATGGTCTTATCGCCGGCGTTCTGGATCACGACCAGGACGGGCAGCACGCCATATTGGGCCGGCACCAGTTTTCCAAAAGCCACCTTCACTTTGTCGCCGAAGACGTAGGGATCCACGCCCACGGTCAGGGGCGCCGTGGTCTGTCGGTGCGGCATGTCGGCCGCCGCGGGCGCGTGGAATGCGGCCTCCTTGTCCGCCGCGAACGCCGCAGCTATACTCATGAAAAGAGCCAAACGTTTGAAAACAAAAGGCATCTATTTCCTCTTCCGGGTCCTCCAGGCGTTTGGACTGCCTGTGCTGCTATTGTATTTCGTGTTCCGCGCCGTACGGAACCGCGCATACTGGCAAACTCTACCGCAGCGCTTCGGCTTTCTGCCTCGCTCTTTTAAACAGACCGGTCCGGGAGCTATCTGGTTGCATGCAGTTTCCGTGGGGGAAGTGGTGGCCTGCGTCGAACTGCTGCGGCGCCTACGGGTTGCGTTGCCGCACACCCGCCTGTTTGTCTCGACTTCGACGCTGGCAGGGAGGGCTACGGCCGACCAGAAAGTCGCCGGACTCGCGGACGGCATCTTCTTCGCTCCGGTCGATTACGTGTTCGCGGTGCGGCGGGTTTTGCGCCTGCTGAAGCCTTCGGTCGTGGTGGTCGCGGAGACCGAAATCTGGCCCAACCAGTTTCGCGAGGTGAAGCGAACGGGCGCCGGACTCACACTTGTTAACGGCCGGATCTCCGACCGGGCATTCCCCAAGTATCAGCCTTTCCGCTGGTTCTTCCAGGCGGTGCTGCCCCACGCCGATTCGATTCTGGCGCAGACCGACGAACTGCGTGCCCGGTTCGTGGCGCTGGGGGGGCCGCCCGAACGTGTCCGGGCCGCGGGTAACTTCAAATATGATTTCGAGGCGCGACCGGCCGCCGCGGGGTCGCCGGTTGTCGCGCTGGTGGAGCGACTGAAGCCCAGCGCTGTCTGGGTCGCCGCCAGCACCATGCCGCCCGCCGAAGCCGGCGATCCGGACGAGGACGATGTCGTGATCGCCGCGTTCCGGGAACTGCTGTCGCGCCATCCCGAGCTGCTGCTCATTCTGGTGCCGCGCAAGCCCGAGCGTTTCGATACCGCCGCCCAGAAACTCGCCGCGGCGGGTCTACGGTACGCGCGGCGATCGAGCCTGAATAGCGCCGAAGACCGGCCGCAGGTCCTGCTGCTCGACACCATCGGCGAGCTGAGCGGCCTCTTCTTCCTGGCCGATGTTGTTTTCATGGGCGGCACGCTCCCGCATCGCGGCGGACACAACATACTCGAACCGGCGTTCTTCGCAAAGCCCGTGATCACCGGTCCGCACATGGAAAATTTTCAGGCGATCGCGGATGAGTTCCGGGCTGCGGGCGCGGTCGTGGAGATTCAGTCGGAGACGCAACTGGCCCCCGCCGTCGAGCGCCTCCTCGCCACGCCCGAGGAGGCCCGCGCGATCGGCCGGCGGGCGACGGACTGCGCTGCAGCGCGCAGCGGCGCGACGGCGCGGGCGATGCAGGAGATCGTCGCGCTGCACGGTTGCTTCCTGCCGCAGTACCGGCCGGCGATGCCGTGGTATCCGGTGGCCCTCGCACTTTCGCGCGTTTGGGAATTCGGCGGAAATCGAAAATTCGCCGCGGGACTGCGGAAACAGAAGAAGATTGACGCTCCGGTGATCAGCGTCGGCAACGTGACGATGGGCGGCACCGGCAAGACCCCCTGCGTGCTGCGTCTTGCCGAGCTCTTGAAGTCGCGCGGACGCCGTCCGGCGATTCTGACTCGCGGGTACAAGCGGGCCTCTCCCGAGAAGTATCTGACGCTGGCCCCCGGCGCGCGGGCGAGTTCTGTGCAAACCGGAGACGAGCCGCAGATCTTCATTCGATCTGGTTTGGCGCCCGTGGGCATCGGTGCCGACCGGTATCGTACCGCCATGCTACTGCGACGCGAATTCGATGTCAACGTGATGCTGCTGGACGATGCCTTTCAACACGTGCGCGTCGCGCGCGATCTGGACATTGTGCTGGTGGATGCGTTGAACCCTTTCGGCGGCTGCCGAACTTTTCCGTTGGGGCGGTTGCGCGAGCCGCTTACCGCACTCACGCGCGCGGATCTGTTTGTGATCACTCGCGCCGAGGTGCCGGACCTGATCCCGGCGATCGAAACGACATTGCGCCGGTGGAATCCGGCTGCGCCGATCTTTCGTGCCCGCGTCGAGCCGCAGTGTTGGGTGGAGAACAGTACCGGCCGGACTCACGATATCGCTCAGCCGCCCTTTCAGCGCGCCGCTGCATTCTGCGCGTTGGGCAATCCGCAGTCGTTCCGAAGAACGCTGCTGAGGCTTGGCCTTGATCCGCTAAGTTGGACCGAGTTCGAAGACCATCATCGCTACCGCCCGGCGGAACTGCGGCGGATTGCGGCGCAGGCCATCACGTGCGGCGCGCAGAGTCTTCTGACCACGGAAAAGGACGCGATTAACCTCTGCGACGATAGCGAGCACTTACTCGGCAAGCTGCCGCTGTATTGGTTAAAGGTGAGAATGCTCATAGAACGCGAAGAGGAATTTATGTACGAACTCGTCCATCGGATGAAGTAAAGGGTTCCGCCGCACACCGCGCGCCGCAAGGCCGTCTACGGGTTCACAATGGCCGTGAGTGCTTAGATTGTGCCATTCGCAAAGGCCCCGCTATGGTTAGACCATGACGGGACGAAACCTCGCCGTACTTGCAGCCGCGGCAAACCTGATGATGTGGGCTGCACCTCTCCACGCCGACCAGATTTTGATACTACCCGTGAACGATAATGGCGGGCTGCATTCGGCGGTTATCTTTCAGCTCTCGAGCGGAGACTGGGCATTGCAGTTGCCGAGTCACGCCCACGGACCAAGTGTTTCCCCCGGAGACAGCCACGATAACGCATCCCGCGGACCTATGGGTGTTGAGTCGGATGACCTCGAGGACAGTGTGGGAGGACCTTCGATTCAGCCGTTCTCCGATCTGCCGGCGCTTGCGGCTGCGACTCCAGCCGAACCCTCGCGATTCTCGGGTGGGGGCTTCACTCCGCCGCCATTTGCCGATGGCGGATTTACACCGCCACCGTTCTCAACTGCCGGATTCACGCCGCCATTCGCCGATGGCGGATTTACGCCGCCTCCGTTCGTGAGTGGCGGATTCACCCCGCTACCGTTTTCCAATGAACCGCCTCCGGTATCGAATCCTCCGGTAATCGATCGGTTTGGTCCGCCAATCGAGGGGCCGGCAGGGCTGCAATTGGTGCCCGTAAACACAGCTCTGGCGCCGACCCTTGTCCCGGAACCAGGCTCGATCACTCTGCTGGTTGCCGGTGCGATGTTCCTGCTATTTAGAAGTTCACGATCGAGGCGAAGCTCGTCGCTTCGAGGCTAGCGCCGCCAACCAGAGATCCATCGATCTCCGGCTGCGCCATGAGCGTTTTCACGTTATCGCCCTTGACGCTGCCGCCGTACAGAATGCGAACGGCATCGCCTGCGTCCTTACCGAACTTGTCGCGCACTTGCGCGCGGATCGCACGATGCGCGTCGGCGGCAATTTCCGGTGTGGCCGTCTTGCCGGTGCCGATCGCCCATACGGGTTCGTAAGCGATTACGATCTTTGCGAACTGCTGCTCGGTGAGTCCGGAGATTCCTTTTTGAAATTGGCTCACCAGAACCGCCTCAGTGTTGCCGGATTCGCGTTCTTCCAGGCGCTCGCCCACGCAGACGATCGGGGTGAGTCCGAATTCCAGCGCGGCCTGCGTGCGCTTCAGTACGGTCTCGTCGGTCTCGCCGAAATACTGACGGCGTTCGCTGTGACCGATGATCGCGTGGCTGACGCCCACGGCGTTGAGCATTGGTCCGGAAATCTCTCCCGTGAAGGCGCCTTCTTTGGCCCACGCGATGTTCTGCGATCCGATCTGAATGTTCGATCCTTTTACGGCAGCCACGGCCGCGGCGAGGTTCGTGAAAGGAGGACAGATCACAATCTCGCAATGTCCGGAATTCTCGACCAGCGGCCGGAACTTCTCGAAGAATGCCTGGGTTTCCGCGGGCGTCTTGAACATCTTCCAATTGCCCGCCATTACTGGTTTTCTCATAAAATTTGGTCTAAAAAACTGGAGCCTTTTTCAATTCTCGTGGCGAAGTTCTCCGCCACGGTCTGCCCGATATCGGCCAGCGATGCCCTCAGCCCGAGATTCACTCCGGCGCGTAGTTTCGCTCCGCTCGCCAGCAGCGGCACATACTCGCGCGTGTGATCGGTGCCGGGGACGGTGGGGTCGCAGCCGTGATCGGCGGTGAAGATCGCCAGGTCTCCGGGCTGCATCGCGGCTTGAAACTGCGGCAGCCACGCATCGAACTGTTCCAGCGCCGTGGCGTATCCGTCGACATCGTTGCGGTGGCCGTACTGCTGGTCGAAATCCACGAGGTTCACGAAGATCAATCCGCGATCCATCGACTGCATGGCTTCGAGCGTCTGCGCCATTCCGTCTGCATTATTTTTGGTTTTGGATGATTCGCCGATGCCGCGTCCCAGGAACACGTCGAAGATCTTGCCCACGCTGTGGATGGCGACGTTCTGTTCCTGCAGGCGATCCAGCAGCATGCCCTTGGGCGGCGGTACGGCGTAATCGTGGCGGTTGGCGGTCCGAGCAAAATGGTCCGGAGTTCCGTTGAACGGGCGGGCGATCACTCGGCCGACCTCGTGCGGTCCGGTGAGAATCTCGCGCGCCGTTTCGCAAATCTTATAGAGTTCCCAAAGCGGAATCACTTCCTCGTGCGCGGCCACCTGAAAGACGCTGTCGGCCGAGGTGTACACGATCGGCGAACCGGTGCGCATGTGTTCCGCGCCGAGTTCTTTGATGATCTCCGT
>Ga0207695_10010747_pt1 | contig 11168 bp, 7 predicted proteins | sample KBSC54metaG_FD_184354 | JGI IMG/M metagenome (GOLD analysis project Ga0207695, IMG submission 184354) | Corn rhizosphere microbial communities from Kellogg Biological Station, Michigan, USA - KBS C5-4 metaG (SPAdes) (version 2) | ecosystem: Host-associated > Plants > Roots > Rhizosphere > Soil... | reverse complement strand
CTCGCGAGCGCTGCCTCCGCCAAGGACCTGATTGGCGTGTACGAGGACGCGACCCGCAACGACCCCCAGATCCGGGCGGCCGATGCCAACCGGCTGGCCCAGCGGGAAGCTCGCCCGCAGGCCTGGGCCGCCCTGCTGCCGCAGATCAACGGCACGGCGGGATGGATCAAGGACCACACCAACCAGACCGAGTCGAGCCTGCTCTTCGACCCGGCCCTGCAACCGCCCCAGCCGATCGAAATCGACAGCCGCTCGACGACCAAGCGCTACGGGCTGAACCTGCAGCAGACGATCTTCTCCTGGGCGAGCCTGTCGAACCTCAAGGCGGCCTCCAGCACGGTCGCGGAGGCCGAGGCGACCTACCACGCGGCCGAGCAGAACCTGATGATCCGCGTGGCGCAGGCCTACTTCACCGTGCTCACCGATGAGGACAACCTGGACGCGAACGAGGCTTCGCTGGAAGCGATCTCGCGCCAGCTCGACCAGGCCAACAAGCGCTTCGAGGTCGGCCTGATCGCCGTCACCGACGTCGAGGAGGCGAAAGCGGCCCACGACCGGGCCGCGGCCAACGTGATCGCCGCCAAACGCGCCCTGGCGACCGCCAACGACCAGCTCGCCGAGATCACCGGGCAGAAGTACGACTCCCTGGAGAAGCCCGGGGACAACATGCCGCTCAACAACCCCTCCCCGGCCAGCGAGGACGCGTGGGTCACGGTGTCCATGGACCAGAACCTCACGCTGGTGGCCAGTCGCCTGGCCGCTGACGTGGCGCGGGAGAACGTGCGTGCAGCCTTTGGAGGCCACCTGCCCGAGATCGACTTCGTCGCGAGCCGCCAGCATTCCGACGCCAACACGAACGAATATTTCCTCGGCAACTTCTTCCCGGTGCCCGGCACCAACACGGACACCCAGTTCGGGTTTCAGATCAGCATCCCGATCTTCGCCGGTGGCGCCACCCAATCGAAGGTACGCCAGGCTCAGTACAGCTGGATCGCGGCGAAGGAAACCGTCGTCCAGAATTCTCGCGCCACCGAGCGGGCGGCACGCGACGCCTACCTCGGAGTGATCAGCGGCATCGCACAGGTACAGGCGTTGCGGCAGGCGCTCGAGTCGGACCAGACGGCACTGAAAGCCACGGAAGCCGGGTATGAGGTCGGCACGCGTACTTCCGTCGACGTGCTCAACGCGCGGCAGACGCTCGTCCAGGGGCAGACCGACTATGCGAGCAGCCGCTACAGCTATCTGCTGAGCATACTGCAGTTGCGCCAGGCGGCCGGCACGCTCAACCCGAAGGATCTGCAGGAGATCAACGGTTCGCTCAATGTGCCGGGCAAGACCACGCCCGCGCAGCCGCTCGGGCCGGCGTCGAATTCCGGAATTACCGCGCCTGCGCCACAGGACGTGCCGCCGGCGCCCCCGGCGAATCCAACACCTGCGCAGCCACCTGCCGCCACGCCGCCGACACAGCAGCAGCGCTGAGTCGGCGCGCGGGGGTGCAATACTGGCCCGGTTACGCGTGCCGGCTAACCGGCGCCGCGCAGCTCCTCGCGTAACACCCGCCGCAACGTTGCTTCGAGCGACTTCAGGCGCCTTCCGCCACCTACTGCTGCAACAACGGATTGATCAACCCCAGCAACTTCGCGAGTGCGCCGCGATTGCTGTCGACAGAAGCCTGTCCCGCCGCACCGATGCGACTGCGCTCATCCGGGTCCGACAGCAACGCCGCGACGCGACGCCCGAGCGCGCGCGAGTCCGAGACAACCTCGGCCGCCCCGCGCGAGATCAACAGCTTCGCGATATCCTCGCTGTTGAAATTGTGGGGGCCGGTCAGGATCGGCACTCCCAGGGCTGCCGGCTCCAGCAGATTGTGCCCACCGATCGGCAGGAGGCTCCCCCCAACGAAAGCGACGTCCGCCGCAGCGTAGAAATCCAGCAGCTCCCCGAGCGTGTCGACCAGCAGCACGTCCGCCGTTCCCATACCCCGGATGATCCCATCGGCGTCGGGAATCGCGCGGGATCGCCGCATGAAACGCACGCCTGCGCTCTCGATGACCTTGGCCACATCGTCGAACCTATTCGGGTGACGCGGCACGATCACGAGCAGGGCCCGCGGATGGGGGCCATGGATCAGCTTGTGAGCCTCGAGCACGGCCTCCTCTTCACCGCGATGCGTACTCCCGGCAACCCACACGGGCCTTCCTTGTGCGTACAGCTCCCGCAGCCGCTGGCCATGAGCGACGGTGTTGGGAGGCACGGCAAAGTCGAACTTGATGTTGCCCGTCACGTGGGCCTTGTCGGGATCTGCGCCAATCTCGCGGAAGCGTTCCGCGTCACCGGGCGTCTGCGCAGCCACGACGACTCCCTGTGACAACGCATCGCGGAACAGGCCACCGAGCTTGCGGTATCGCCCCACTGACTTGGCGGAGATACGGGCACTCGCCAGTACCAGAGGCACGCGCCGCCGGCCGCATTCATGGTACATGTTGGGCCAGAGCTCAGTCTCGAAGATGACGGCCAGCCGCGGGCGCACCCGATCGAAGAAGCGCCGGACGGCGCCCGGCAGGTCGAAAGGAACGTACCGTACCCGTACGCCATCCTTGAAGAGCGCGCGGGCACGCGCAGCGCCAGTCGGAGTGAACGTGGTGACGATCAACGGCACATCGGGAAAGTGCTGCCGCAGCGAGCTCACCAGCGGCGCGGCCGCCTGTACCTCCCCCACCGATACCGCGTGGATCCACACACCCGGATTGTCCAGTCGCGGCCCGAAACCGAAGCGCTCGCCGAAATTGCGCCAGTAGCTGCGATCCTTCAGCCCGCGGATCAGCATCAACAGCGACACGATCGGCGCCGCGACGTAGACGGCAAGGACGTACAGGAATCTCACTGCGGCGCTCGCCTCCCGAACACGCGGAACGCCTCAACTCTCCGGTTGCAGCGGCCGATCGCCCGAGCTCTGCCGGTATCCGTCCAGCAGTCCGTGCCAGTCGGACTCGCCGAAGCGATCCGCGGGCATGCCATAGGTCACCTTCTCGATCGAGCGTCGCAGCCGCACCAGATTGCTGTCGCGCCACAACCCCGACCGGCGCAGCTGGCAGCGATCGAAGTCGATGAGATACACCTTCGCTTCCTCGGTCAGCAGAATATTGTGAGCATTCAGATCGGCGTGGCAGACGCCCAGGTCGTGAAAGCGGCGTATGCAGCGGCCGACGGCGATCCACGTCAGGATCGAGAGCGCCCCCTTGGACAGGCACTCGGTGAGCGAGCCCACCGTGGGCAGCCGCTCGGTGATGATGTCGCCCTTGTAGGTGCGCCCGCTATGCTCGTAGCGCGCCGCTATCGGCGCCGGTACCGGCAGGCCGGCGCGATGCAGCCGATAGGTGAGCTGCCACTCGGCGAACGGGCGCGTGCTCTCCTCATCGCGCCACAGATACCGGTCCCCGGAGAAGCGGGCAATCAGGCCCCCGCGGCGATAGTGTCGCAGGACCAGCCGCTTGCCGCTGGCGTTGATGTACAGCGCCGCGCCCCGACCCCGCGGGCGCCCCTCGACGGCCCCCTTGGCGTCCCAGTGATTCGGATCGAACCACGCCGGGCTGAAATTGCTCGCGCGGGACCCGTCATATAGCATGGCGCCGCCGCTGAGGGCGCTGTGCTTGACTTCGGAACCGAGCGACCACCGTCGGGCCATCTTTGACCTCTCCCCCTCTATTGCCGTTTGTCGAGCCGCCGCGCAGTGTCTGCCTGCTGAGGCTGTCGGCCATCGGCGATACCTGCCACGTCGTGCCGGTGGTGCGAACGTTACAGCATGCATGGCCGGACACGCAGCTCACGTGGATCATCGGCAAGACCGAGGCCCGTTTGATGACGCTCCTCGACGGGGTCGAGTTTATCACCGTCGACAAACGCGCCGGACTGCGCGCGCGTCACGCTCTGCGTTCGCAGCTCGAGGGACGCCGATTCGACGCGCTGCTGCACATGCAGGTCTCCTTCCGATCCAGTCTGGTCGCGCGTCAGATTCCCGCCGACGTCAAGTTGGGGTTTGACTGGGCGCGCGCGCGTGAGCTGCAGTGGCTGTTCACCAATGCGCGCATTGCTGCCCGGTCACGCGAGCACGTGCTCGACAGCTTTTTCGGATTCCTGCTCGCCCTCGGCATCAAGGAGCGCTCCTTGGTCTGGGACCTGCCTCTTCCGGAGGCCGCGCTCGCCTATGCCCAGCGGCTCATCCCCGATGAGCGTCCCACTCTGGTGATCAGCCCCTGCTCCAGCCATGCGTTGCGAAACTGGCGTCCGAAACGCTACGCCGCGGTCGCCGACTACGCGGCACGCCGGCACGGCATGCGCGTCATCCTTGCAGGGGGACCCACCAAGCTCGAACGCAAGACCGGGATGGCCATCGAGCGTGCCGCCAAGTCATCCCTCATCAATCAAATCGGGCAAGACACCTTGCCGCAGATGCTCGGCCTGCTCAGCCGGGCGACCGTACTGCTGTCACCGGACTCCGGCCCCGCACACATGGCGACCATGGTCAACACCCCGGTCATCGGACTCTACGCGGCCACCAATCCGGCGCGCACCGGGCCCTACCTGTCGCGGCTGTGGACGATCGACGCCTACCCGCAGGCCGCCCGGCGCTTCCGTCATCGTGCGCCCGAGAAGCTTCCCTGGACCGAGAAGATCGAGCAGCGAGGGGTCATGGACCTCATCAGCATCGAGCAGGTCACCGCCAAGCTCGATGAGTTGTTACGATGGCGCGCATGAACGACATCCTGGTCCCCATTTCCCCGGGCGAGCTGCTGGACAAGATCACGATCCTGCGGATCAAGGCCGAGCGGATCGGCGATGCCGGCAAGCGCGCGAACGTGCAGCTCGAGCTGGGCCTGCTGGAAGGAACGTGGCGCGCGAGCGGCTGCGCCGCGGTCGATCTGTCGACCGACGAGCAGGCGCTTCAGGACGTGAACGAGCGTCTGTGGGTGGTCGAGGATCGTATTCGCGAGAAGGAAGCGGCGCAGAGCTTCGATAAGGAGTTCATCGAGCTGGCGCGCTCGGTCTATGTCTCGAACGATGAGCGCGCGGCGATCAAGAAGCGCGTCAACCTTCGCCTGGGGTCACGGATCGTCGAAGAGAAGTCGTACCAGCCCTATGGCGCCACCGGCAAGGGCTAAAGCCCCGTATCGTCATCGGCTTGCGTGACCGCAGGCCCCTTCAGCGTGTACTCCGCGCCGCAGTACGGGCACTTCGCCCAGCGGACGTCCCGGATCGGCAGGTACACGCGCGGATGGGAGTTCCACAGGTACATCTCCGGCATGGGGCACGACAGGGGCAGGTCCTCGTGCGTCACGTCGTACTGGTTCTGGGCGTTGGGCTGAATGAGGGGTTTTGTCGCGACCATGGGGCAATTATAGCGTAAGGCCTCCTCTACCCGCCCATCGCGTCGGCCCAGATCTGCCTCACCGACGCGCGCTCCGCGGCGAACTCCGCCACCGGCACGATGGCCGGCGTGCCGGCGAGCGCCAGATGGTGAGTGCGGGTGCGGTAGGCGCGATAGGCACCGGTGAGCGTGTCCACCGTCTCCTGGGAAACCAGGTTCGCTGAAGCGACCGACTCCAGCTGCCGTATGGTGTCGGAGAACATCGCGACCGGCGGATGCGTCCGCGCCCACTCGAGTGCCCAGTACTGCGCCAGGAACTCGATATCGGCGACCCCGCCGGCGTCCTGCTTGATATCGAACTGGTCGCGCGCCGATTTCGAGAGCTCCTTGCGCATGCGTTCGCGCATGTTGCGGACCTCATCCCGCAGCGTGTCGTGCCGCACGTGCCGGCACAGGATGTCCAGGCGTACGGCTTCGAATTCGGCACGCAGCTGCGGCGCGCCGGCCACGGCCCGCGCGTGCAGCAGCGCCTGGTGCTCCCACGTCCACGCCTCTTTCTGCTGGTATTCCGCGAAAGCCAGGATGTTGGTCACCAGCATGCCCCCCTTGCCGCTGGGGCGCAGGCGGACATCGACCTCGTACAACCGGCCGGCCGCCGAGTGCATGGTCAGCAGATGCACGATCCGCTGTGCCAGGCGCACGAAGAACAACTGGTTGTCGATGGGCCGCGCGCCGGAGGTTTCCTGGCGCTCGCCGCGGGAATCGTGCAGGAACACCAGGTCGAGGTCCGAGGAATAGCTGAGCTCGATGCCACCCAGCTTCCCGTACCCGACGGCGCAGATGGACACCGGCCGCCGCGCGGGCCCTTCACCGCACTCCGGCGTGCCGAACTGTTGGGTGATCTGCTGCCAGCCGAGCTGCATCGCCCGCTCGAGGATCAGCTCCGCGATCTCCGTCAGGCGATCGCTGACCCGCATGACCGGCAGGCGGCCCGTCAGGTCGGCGACTGCGACCCTGAAGAGCGCGGCGCTCTGGAAGTGGCGCAGCGCCTCGACCTGATGCTCCGGCTCATCTTCCTGCACGTGCGCCATCCGCAGGTCCAGCTCCTGCGCAAGATCCCTGCGCTCCGGGAGCTGTGCCAGGTCCCCGAGAAGCTCATCCAACAGGATCGGCTGCGCGGCGATCTGATTGGCGAGAAACTCACCGTGTCCGCATAGCTCGACCAGCCTTGCGCGCGCCGCACGGTTCTCGTGCAGCAGCGCAAAATAAGCCGAGCGCTGCCCGATCGCCTCGAGGATGCGCAGAATGCGCCGCAGAACCGCCAGCTGCGAAGCGCCGGCGCCGCTGGCAATGTCCGTCAGCAGCACCGGCATCAGCGCCTGCAGGCGCTTGCGTCCCGCCTCATCGAGGCGGCGGACCGGAGCGGACTCGCGCAGCTCCAACAGCAAGCGTGCCGTTTCCTGCGCAGCGACCAAACCCGCACGGGCCAGCATTTCCTGCAACGCCGGCAGCTCCTGCGCATTCGGCGACTCCCAGAAGCGTCCCAGATCGATCTTCAGCGCCGCCGCCTGCTCCCCATCATGGCCACCGAACACGACCAGCCGGAAATGGCGGCTCACGTTCGACCGATGGCGGTTCAACTCGCCCAGCAGGTGAGGCCAGTCGGGCAACCGCATGGCACGGGCGACCCGCTCCCGCGCCAGTGCATCGGTCGGCAGACGATGCTCCTGAGTGTCGGAGAGCATCTGCAGGCGGTTCTCCAGATCGCGCAAGAACACATAGGCGGCGCGCAGCTCCCCGGCGACACCTTGAGGGAGCGAGCGGGCGCTCTCCAGAATCGCCAGCGCCTTGAGCAACGATTGGGTCTGCAGCCGCCTGTCGCGGCCGCCGCGGATCAGCTGGAACGCCTGGACAATGAATTCGATCTCGCGGATTCCCCCCGGGCCCAGCTTCACGTTGTCCGCGAGCTCGCGACGCTCGACCTCGCGCTCGATGAGCCTCTTCATCTCCCGCAGACTTTCGAACACACCGAAGTCGAGGTAGCGGCGGTACACGAACGGGCGGATGGCTGAGTTGTACAGCTCGGCAAAGCGCTCTCGTGCTGTCACGGCGCGTGCCTTCACGTAGGCGTAGCGCTCCCAGTCGCGCCCGTGGCGCGGGAGGTAGTCCTCGAAGGAAGCGAAGCTCGATACCAGCGGCCCGCTATCTCCGAACGGCCGCAGGCGCATATCGACCCGCAGTACGAAACCGTCGTGGGTCGGGGTCTCCAGGAGCCTGATGATCCCCTGGCCGAGCCGCGTGAAGAACTCCTCGTTGGCGATCGAGCGGGTCCCGCCGGAGCTCGCCCCGTCGGTCTCGCCGGCTTCGGGGAAGAGCATGACGAGATCGACATCCGAGGAGAAATTCAGCTCGCCGCCACCGAGCTTGCCCATCGCAATGATGACCAGCGGCTGGCTCTGACCGCTTTCCGACCGTGGCTCACCGTAGCGTGCAACGAGCACGCCCCACGCATAACGGCACGCGAGGTCGATCGCCGCATCAGCGAACGCTGAGAGCTCCGCAAGGGTTTCCTCGAGGGTTGCCCAACGCATGAGATCCCGCCACGCGATGCGCACGAGCGCGCGATGACGCCAGCGGCGCAGCTCCGCCAGCATCTGCGACTCATCCGGCAGTGCCTGCGCGCCGGCAACCGGAGCCCGGGCAACGAGGTCGGCGGCCGAGAACGAGGCTTGCAGATCGTAGCGGGAGAAGAGGTCCTCCAGCAGCGCAGGGTCGCGAATGCAGGCCTGCGCGACGAACTCGCTGCAGGAGAAGACGAACGGAACGCAATCCCGCAGCACGGCAGGGGCTGCGCGCAGCGCCGCGGCGGCCGCTGGATTCGCCTCCAGCGACTCGATGGCCCTGCTCAGGGTGTCCTGCAGCTCTGCGCTCGCCGCCGTGGGCGGGTCAGTTCCAGGCATTTCCGCCGAGATCGTGGAACGCGGCGTTGTCCGCTCGCCGGCGCAGTCCCTTGAACGTGGAGGAGGCCGAATACACCTGGGCGCCCTGCGAGGCGTCCACCGATCCGCCGTCCCCCTCGATGTCGCTGTTCTCGATGTGCACGTTGGCATTGCGTGCCACGACACCCACGCCCTTCGCAGCGATACGACTGTTGGTGATGTGGATCTCGCACCCGTCCTCGGCGCTCACCGCATCACCGTCGAACTGGAGGTTGCGATTGTCGATCTGCAAAAAGCGATTGCCCTGACAGATGATCGGCTCATGCATGCGCTCGAGGCTCGCGCCCGCGACCGGCCCCGAGTTGGCGACGCGCCGCATCGCGGCGCCCTTGGCCTCAGCAGCCTTGATGGTGTAACCGGGCCCCGAGGCCAGCACATGGCCGGGCGGAGCCCCCGAAGCGGACTCGCTGCGAGGCGGCTTGTCGGCTTGCCCGGCCTCCGCCGCAACGACCTTGGGCTCCTGCGGCGTCGGCGTACTGGCCGGCTCCCCCGGCGCGGCGGTGGACGCTTCGTTCGAGGGGGGCGCAGCGGCGTCATTGGGCGGTGGCGGAGCGTTCTCAGCCGGCGAGCCGGCGGGTGCGCCCGCAGTAGCAGGAGGGGCCGCGGTGTTTGCCTCTGCGCTCGGCGAGGTCGCGGGCGCGGTGGAGGGCGGTCCGGCAACGACCTGGTTCAGCGGAACGACGCGCAGCTCACCGGTGTCCTTCATACGAAGCGTGAACGTCGAGGCCTGAGCGTCCGAGGCCACGACCTCGATGCGCCCATTGCGCTCGAGGGCCGCACGCGCCCAACTCATCTGATCTTGTCCCGAGTTGAGCTTGGAGCAGGCCGCCAGCCCCAGCAGCGTCACCGCGCCGAGGCAGGCAAGAGTTCTGGCCTTCATGATGGGGATCTCCGTTTACGCGGGCACTCGCCCGCTCATCGTCGAGCCGGGGTTCGCCGCGGCAAAACCCGTGCGCCGCATGCAGCGCACCCTTCAGGCAGCGCGCGCACGGACGCGTCACCGCCTCACCATAATCCCCAACCGCCGGGCCTGCGGCAAGTTTTTACTTAATGCGCCGCGAGGCCGTCGAACGCGTCGATCGTGTTGGCCGACGCATGTCTTGCGACCTGAACCGTTACCGTGCCGGCAGTCGCGCTCGTGTCAAGGGAGAGCGTGATTCGCGACGTGGCAGCCGCCGTCGCGCTTGCACGGGTGTGCTGAGCCTGGCTCCAAGGCGGGCCGGGGATGCCGCTGAATGCGTCCGTTTCCAACGACAAATGGTAATCAACAGTAAGCGGGCAGCGGCGTGCCGCGTCGTCACAGCGCAACGTGCGCGCGTGCCGATGGCTTACGCGAACCTGACATGTACCGCCCCTGACACACAGGTTGCCTCTTCCTTGTTGGTCCGGAGGCGCCGGCGTCGAAATGAACGCCGCCTGAACGGCGGCACGCGGAAAACCGCTAAAAAAAACCCCGCTTTCGCGGGGTTTTCAAGATTGCGCGGAAAGAGGGGGGTCTTGTTCCGCGTCTTTGGGGGTCGGCGCTCGCTTGGCAGCGCTCGCCAGCCCTTAACCGTCGAATAGAAGGTTATCGAGATCGTGTTACAAAATCGATACCTCTTTCGAGGGGCACGAGAGTCATCCGGGAGTCCCGACCTCATGTCGGGAATTTCTCCCGGACAATCGTTCTTACATGTCCATTCCGCCCATGCCGCCCGGCGGCATTCCACCGTGCGAGTGCTCCTCGTCCTTCGGAGCCTCGGCGATCATGACCTCGGTCGTCAGCAACAGGCCCGCCACCGAAGCGGCGTTCTGCAGCGCCAGACGCGTCACCTTCGTCGGGTCCAGGATGCCCGCCTCCAGCATGTCGCCGAATTCGCCGTTGGCCGCGTTGTATCCAAAGGAACCTTTGCCTTCCTTCACACGATTCAACACGACGGCGGCGTCCTCACCCGCGTTGTCGACGATCTGACGCAGCGGCTCCTCGATGGAGCGCGACAGAATGCGGATGCCGACCTGCTGGTCCTCGTTCGAGCCTTCCAGCTTGTCGAGGGACTTCTGGGCACGGATCAGCGCAACACCACCGCCGGGAACGACACCTTCCTCGACCGCCGCGCGCGTGGCGTGCAGCGCGTCCTCGACGCGCGCCTTCTTCTCCTTCATCTCCACTTCGGTGGCCGCACCGACCTTGATGACGGCGACGCCGCCGGAGAGCTTCGCGACGCGCTCCTGCAGCTTCTCCTTGTCGTAGTCGGAAGTGGCTTCTTCGACCTGCTGACGGATCGACTCGATGCGCGCCTTGATGTCGCTCGCCTTGCCGTTGCCGTCGATGATGGTCGAGTTCTCCTTCTCGACGACGATCTTCTTCGCCTGGCCGAGATCGTTCAGCGTCGCCTTCTCCAGCGACAGGCCGACCTCATCGGAAATCACCGTGCCGCCGGTCAGCACCGCGATGTCCTGCAGCATCGCCTTGCGGCGATCGCCGAAGCCCGGCGCCTTGACGGCGGCGACCTTGAGGATGCCGCGGATGTTGTTGACGACCAGGGTCGCCAGGGCCTCGCCCTCGACGTCCTCGGCGATGACCAGCAGCGGCCGGCCCGACTTCGCCACGCCCTCGAGCAGCGGGAGCAGCTCGCGGATGTTGGAAATCTTCTTGTCGGCCAGCAGGATCAGCGGCTTCTCCAGCTCCGCGGTCTGCGTCTGCTGGTTGTTGATGAAATACGGGGAGAGATAGCCGCGGTCGAACTGCATGCCCTCGACCACTTCCAGCTCGTTGTCCAGTCCCGAGCCTTCCTCCACGGTGATCACGCCTTCCTTGCCGACCT
>Ga0207695_10010745_pt1 | contig 11170 bp, 12 predicted proteins | sample KBSC54metaG_FD_184354 | JGI IMG/M metagenome (GOLD analysis project Ga0207695, IMG submission 184354) | Corn rhizosphere microbial communities from Kellogg Biological Station, Michigan, USA - KBS C5-4 metaG (SPAdes) (version 2) | ecosystem: Host-associated > Plants > Roots > Rhizosphere > Soil... | reverse complement strand
ACGGCTGCGATTCCCCCGAGGCGCGGCAGTTCGATTTCTGGGTGGGCGAGTGGGAGCTCTCGTACGTCGAGAACGGGAAGGCCGGGACGAGCCACAACCGCGTCACGAAGATCCTGGACGGCTGCGCGCTCCTCGAGGAATTCTCCGGCGGTCCCGGAACGCGCCTCGACGGACGCAGCCTCTCCACCTTCGACCGCGCGACGCGGCAGTGGAAGCAGACGTGGGTCGACAACACCGCGTCGTACCTCGACTTCACGGGCGGCTGGTCCGAGGGCCGCATGATCCTCACGCGCGAGGCCCAGATCACCGGCGGCCGGTTCCTGCAGCGCATGGTCTACGAGGACATCCGCGCGGAAAGCCTCAAGTGGCTCTGGCAGCGCTCGGACGACGGCGGCAAGTCCTGGACCACGGGCTGGGAGATCGCGTACCGGCGCCTGAAATGACCCGGGCCCGGCAGGTGTAAGCTTCCCGCTTCCGTTGCGCGTTGTATCCCCATGAAATCGTCGCGCCGCATCCTCTTCGCGCTCGCCCTCGCCTTGGCCCTCCTCTTCGGCGAGCAGGCGGCCGCGCTGCACGACCTGGGCCATGCGCTGGACCAGATCGCGCACAAGGGCACGGCCCCGGGCGCGCCCTGCGACCAGTGCTTCGCATGCGCCCAGCTCTCCGGCGCGGTGGGGACGAGCCTTCCGGTCGTTCCGGCCGTTCCGCTCGAAGGGTGCGCACCCGTCGAGCGCCCGCGGCCGGGCTTCCTCGCCACGCCGCGCCTGGCATTCTTCTCCCGGGGACCCCCCGCGCTCCTCTGAGTCGACCTGGCGCCGCACTTCGCGGCGCCGCAATCCTTTCGACCGGAGGTTTGACGTGCACAAACGCATGTGGGTCGCGGGCGCGTGGGCGCTCGCGTTGCTGTGGGTTCCGCAGGCGCGCGCCGCGAGCGACGCGGAACTGGACGAGATCCGCGCGCAGATCCGCGATCTCAGGCAATCGTACGAGGCGCGCATCCAGGCGCTCGAGGCGCGGCTGAAGGCCGCGGAGGCGAAGGAAGCGCAGGCGGTAGTGCCCGCGCCGGCTCCGCCATCGCCGCTCCCGGCGGCCGCCTCCGGAGGGGGCGCTTCGGGCCTCGCCGCGTTCAATCCCGCCATCTCGGCGATCATCAACGGCCAGTACGCGAACCTTTCGCGCGACCCGGCGCAATGGCGGATGGCCGGCTTCCTGCAGGGCGGGGATGTCGGTCCCGGCCGCCGCGGCTTCTCGCTCGGGGAATCGGAGCTGGCGCTCTCGGCCAACGTCGACCCGCAGTTCAGCGGCAACCTCATCTTCTCGATCACGCCGGACGACAAGGTCTCGGTCGAGGAGGCGTACGGCATCTTCAAGGGCGCACCGGGCGGCGTGGTCCCGAAGTTCGGGCGCTTCTTCTCCGCGCTGGGCTACCTGAACGAGCAGCATGCGCACGTCTGGGACTTCACGGACGCGCCGCTCGCCTACCAGGCCTTCCTCGGCGGGCAGTACCAGACGGACGGCGTGCAGCTCTCGTGGGTGGCGCCCACGGAGCATTTCGTCCAGCTGGGGGCCGAGGTCGGCAACGGCGACGGTTTTCCCGGGACGGCGCGCAGCAAGAACGGCGCCGGGTCCGGCGTGCTCTTCGCGCGCGTGGGCGGCGACGTGGGCGACAGCCACAGCTGGCAGGCGGGCGTGGGGTATCTGCGCACCGGCTCGCGAGCGCGCACGGACGTGGCGCCGGACGCTCTGGGAGAGGATGCGGCGCTCGCGTTCACGGGGACAAGCCGCCTCTGGAACGCGAGCTTCGTCTGGAAATGGGCGCCGCACGGCGACCCGCACTACCGCAACTTCAAGCTGCAGGCGGAGTACCTGTGGCGCCGCGAGGAAGGCGACCTCGCCTTCGCACCCGTGGCCGATCCCGCGGCCGCGAACGTCTCGCGCTACGCGTCGCGGCAAGGGGGCGGATACGTGCAGGCGATCTACCAGTTCATGCCGCTCTGGCGCGCGGGCCTGCGCTACGACCGGCTCGCCCCGGGAAGCGTGGACTTCGGCACCAACGCCGCGTTCCTCGCGACGCCGGACTTCCATCCGGAGCGATCCACCGCGATGGTCGACTGGAGCCCGTCCGAGTTCAGCCGCGTGCGCCTGCAGTTCGGGCAGGCGAAGCTGGCACCCGGCTTCACCGACAACGAGTGGTTCCTCCAGTACATCTTGAGCATCGGCGCGCACGGCGCGCACATCTTCTAGGAGCTGTCATGCGATTCTTTTTCCGATTCGTGGCCTGCGCCTGGCTCGCGGTGGCGGGTGGCGCGGCGCACGCCGCGTTCAACGTCTTCGCGACCGTCCCCGAGTGGGCCGCGCTCTGCCAGGAGCTGGGGGGCGACAAGGTTCGGATCTACTCGGCGACGAGCCCGCTCCAGGATCCGCACCACGTGCAGGCGAAGCCCAGCCTCATCGCGCGGGCGCGAACCGCGGACCTGGTGGTCGCCACGGGCGCCGAGCTGGAGGTGGGGTGGCTCCCGCTGGTGCTCCAGCAGGCGGGCAACGACAAGGTGCAGCCGGGGAGCGCCGGGTACTTCGAGGCGACGAGCGTCGTGCCGATGCTGGGCAAGCCCACGCGGCTCGACCGCGCCGAGGGCGACGTGCACCCGCAGGGCGATCCGCACATCCAGGGCGACCCGCGCAACATCGCGCGCGTGGCGGCGGCGCTCGCGCAGCGCCTCGCCCAGCTGGACGCGGGGAACGCGGCCTATTACCAGCAGCGCTACCAGGACTTCTCGACCCGCTGGAACGCGGCGATCGCGAAGTGGACGCAGGAGGCGGCGCCGTTGAAGGGCGTGCGCGTGGTCGTGCAGCACAAGGGCTTCACCTACCTCGAAGCCTGGCTGGGGCTGCAGGAAGTGGCGGCGCTCGAGCCCAAGCCCGGCATGGAGCCCACGACCTCGCACCTGGCGGAAGTCCTCGCGATCCTGCAGCGCGAGCCGGCTAAGATGGTGCTCCGCGCGGCCTACCAGAGCGACCAGGCCTCGCAATGGCTCGCCCAGCGCTCGCAGATCCACGTGGTGGAGCTTCCCTTCACGGTGGGCGGGACGGACGGCGCGAAGGACCTCTTCGCGTTCTACGAGGACACCCTCCAGCGGCTGCTGAAGGGCGCGGCATGAGCCTCACCGCGCTCGATCTCTCGATCCTGCTCCCCGCCTTCGTGGCGGGGCTCCTCGTGACGGCCACGCACGTCCCGCTGGGAGCCCAGGTGCTCGCGCGCGGGATCGTCTTCATCGACTTGGCGATCGCGCAGATCGCCGGCTGCGGCGTGATCCTCGCCGATCGCGTGGGCTTCGAGGCGCAGGGCATCGCGGTGCAGGTCGCGGCCTTCGCCGCGGCGCTGGGCGGGGCGCTCCTCCTCACGTGGACGGAGCGCGTGTGGCCGGACGTGCAGGAGGCGGTGATCGGCGTGGTCTTCGTGCTGGGGGCCACGGCGAGCATCCTCCTCCTCGCGAGCAACCCCCACGGGAGCGAGCACCTGCGCGACCTTCTCGTGGGCCAGATCCTCTGGGCGGACCTCCACCGCCTCGCGTGGTCGGCGCTCGTGTACGCGTTGGTCCTCGCGGCGTGGTTCGGGTTCCGCGAGCGCGTCGGGCGCGTGGGGTTCTACGTGCTCTTCGCGCTCACGGTGACGATCTCCGTGCAGCTCGTGGGGCTCTACCTCGTCTTCGCGACCCTCATCGTCCCGCCGCTCGCCACGCGCCGCATGGCGCGGCTGCGCCTCGCCACCGCGTGGGCGATCGGCATCGTGGGCTACGCCGCGGGGCTCGTGCTCTCCACCGCGTACGACCTGCCGAGCGGGGCGGTGATCGTCTGGTCCCTCGCCATCGTCGGGCTCGCGTGGTATCCGTTCACACACCGGGGCGATGGTGGGTCAAAGGCTTTGAACGCAGATGAACGCGGATGAAACGCAGATGAACGCAGGAGGGCAAGAGACGAATTGATCGTGATGGGCGAAATTCGGGTTTCGTGCGCAATTGCCGGGTACATCGCCATTCGCCTTTATCTGCGTTCATCTGCGTTTCATCTGCGTTCATCTGCGTTCCCCGCATTAGTGGGACCGAAGGGCCAGGCGAAGCGATAAAATCAGCTTTTATAAGGCGGGAAGCGGAATGACGGTCATCACCGACAGGAAGGCGTTCGGCAAGGCGATCCCCATCGTCGCGACGGACGCGAAGCGGGCGCCCAAGCTCCTCGATTCGCTCTCGCCGGCGGAGAAGCGTTGGGCCGAGGCCGCGGGCTTCGACGGCGCGCCGGACACGTTCGTGGCCCTCCCGGACGCGAAGGGCGCGGTCGGGCGCGTGCTCGCGGGCGTGCGCGAGGCCGCGGACCCGTGGGCGCTCGCCTTCCTGCCGATGAGGCTTCCGCGCGGCCGCTATGCGCTCGCCAAGGGCTCGCTCACGATCGCCCCGGAGAACGCCGCCTTCGCGTGGGACCTGGGCGGCTACGAGTTCGCGCGCTATCGCAAGGCGCGCCGCAAGGCCGCGGACCTGCAGGTGGAGGATTCGCGGCGCGTGGCCGACGCGCTCGGCATGGCGCAGGCGGTGCGCCTCGTGCGCGACCTCGTGAACACGCCCTCCGAGGACATGGGCCCGCAGGAGCTCTCGGACGTCGCGCGCGAGCAGGCGGAGCTTTTCGGCGGCGAGTTCGACGAATGGATCGGCGAGGAGCTCCTCGCGCAGAACTTCCCCGCGATCCACGCGGTCGGGCGGGCGGCCGCGCGCGAGCCCCGGCTCCTCGAGATCCGCTGGGGAAGCTCCCGGCACCCGCGCATCGCCATCGTGGGCAAGGGCGTCTGCTTCGACAGCGGCGGCCTCGACATCAAGGGCGCGGACGGCATGCGCCTCATGAAGAAGGACATGGGTGGGGCCGCGCACGCGTTGGCCCTCGCGCGCCTCGTCATGCAGCGGAAGCTCCCCGTGAGCCTCCACGTCCTCGTGCCGGCGGTGGAGAATGCGATCGCCGGCAACGCGTACCGCCCCGGCGACGTCGTGCGCACGCGCAAGGGCCTGAATGTCGAGATCGGGAACACGGACGCGGAAGGCCGCGTGATCCTCGCGGACGCGCTCGCCTACGCCGCGGAGTCGAAGCCGGAGACCATCGTCGACTTCGCGACGCTCACGGGCGCCGCGCGCGTGGCGCTGGGTCCGGAGCTCCCGGCGCTCTTCTGCAACGACGAGTCGCTCGCGACCCGCATCTCGGCGTCCGCCCAGGCGCTGGACGATCCGATCTGGCGCCTGCCGCTCTGGCGCAACTACCGCCGCCTCTTCTCGAGCGACGTGGCGGACTTCAGCAATTCGGGCAAGGGCGGCTTCGCCGGCGCCATCGTGGCCGCGCTCTTCCTCGACTATTTCGTGCCGGACGAGATCGCGTGGGCGCACTTCGACGTCTACGCGTGGAACGACGCGAGCCGCCCCGGCCGGCCGGTGGGCGGGGAGGCCCAGGCGCTTCGCGCGGTGCTGGCGGCGATCGGGGGCTGAAGACGAAGAAGCTCGCCGTGATCCTCGTGGTCGTCCTCGCGGTCCTCGCGGGTGCGGCGTACTGGGCGCTCCATTCCCTGGACCTCATCGTGCGCGTGGCGATGGAGCACTACGCGCCGCAGGTGCTGGGGGCTTCCGTGAAGGTGCGCGGCATCGACATCTCGGCCGTGGACGGCCGCGGCGCGATTCGCGGCCTCGACATCGGGAACCCGGGCGGCTTCGACGCGCCCTACGCGGCGCGCGTGGGCGAGATCCGCGTGGCGCTCGACCCCGCGACGGCGACGGCGGCCGTCGTGCACATCCGGGAGCTGACCGTCTCGGGCCCCGCGATCACGTACGAGCGCGGCGACCACGGCACGAACCTCGAGGCCATCCAGAAGAACATCCGGCGCTACATCGACCAGTCCGGCGGGCCTTCGGAATCGCGGCCCGCGGAGGCGAAGCACGGGAAGCGGAAGTTCGTGATCGACCACCTCGCGATCGAGCGCGGGCGCGTCACGATGACGAATCCGGGCCTGCGCGGCCAGGGCCTCGACTTCGACCTGCCGGACATCCACCTGCGCAACGTGGGCGCGCGCGAGGGCGGGCTCACCGCGAGCGAGGTGGGGAACGTCGTGGCGGGCGAGCTCCAGGCGCGCATCGCCCAGCGCGTGCTCACCAACCTCGATCTCCTGAGGAAGGGCGGCGTCGGCGGCGCGATCGACGCCCTGAAGGGGCTGCTCCGCTAGGCTAGCGCAGCTCGAACACGACGCCCAGGGTCACCGCGTCCGTGTCCGCCCGCCCGGTCCTGCCGCTCTCGTTCGCCGCGAAGGCGCTTCCGGCATTCGCGAAGCGCTCCCATTCGAGCCGCAGCCCGATCCTCGGGCCGAAGCGCCATTCGCCGCCCACGCCGTAGTGGGCGATGGTGCGGTCGTCCGTGATGCGCCGGCTGCGCGCCGTGGGGTCGTCCGAGAAGGCGACGTTGCCTTCGAGCGCCACGTCCGAGCGCACGTGCGCTCGGTAGGCGCCCGCGCGCGCGAGGAGGGCGAACCGCGGGCCGATCGGGAGCGTCGCCACCACGTCCGCGCCGTAGGCCTCGACGCGGCGGTCGATCGTGAAGGCGCCGGCCAACTGGGAGACGTTCGCCGGGAGGAAGCTGGACATCCGGTCGCGCCCCAGGTCCGCGTAGGCGGCCTCGAGGGCCACGTACGGCGTGAAGCGATAGCCGGCGAAGGCCTTCCAGGCGTCGCCTTTCGCGTCGAAGTCGCTCTGGACCACGGGCGCGAACTGGAGCGTCTCCTCCCGCGTGCGCACGATCTCGCGGTCCGTGCGGGACTGGCCGCCGGCGAGCCCGGCGTACCAGCCGCCCGCCTGCGCGAAGGCGGGCGCCGCGAGGCCCGCGCCCGCGAGGGCGAATACCAGCGAGAGAAGGCGGGTGGCATGGCGCATGGGCTTGTCTCCTGGGGGGCGGGGATGCCGCGGATTTTCGCACGAAAGGTCCGCCGGCTTCCCTGCGGCCGCGCGTCGCCCGTGGAAGACGGCGTGCGCCGCTTGCGGAACTCTTTGCCCCTCGCACAGTCCCTGCCTGAACGAGCGCGGCTTCCGTCGGCCGCGCGGGGACCCTGCCATGCCGCTCCTTCGCCGCGCCGCCACGACGCTTCTTTCCGCCATCACCGCCGCCGCCATGCTTTGCGTGGCGCCCCCCGCGCGCGCGACCACGTATTCCACGGATTTCACCGACCTCTGGTTCAATCCGAACGAGTCCGGCTGGGGCGTGAACGTGATCCAGCAGTTCAACACCATGTTCGTGACGATGTTCATCTACGGCACGGACACGGCCCCCCGCTGGTTCGTGGCGCCGGACGTGGAGCCCTCGCCCGCCGGGAGCCAGAACGTCTTCACCGGCCAGCTCTTCCAGACCACCGGCCCCTCCTTCACCGCGACCAGCTTCGACCCCAACGCCGTGACCAAGACGGTCGTGGGCACGGTCACCTTCACGTTCGACTCCACGGGCACCGGCACCCTGCAGTACGTGATCAACGGCGTGCCGGTCACCAAGCGGATCACCCGCCAGACGTGGCGGGAGAACGTCCTCACGGGCAACTACCTGGGCGGCCTCACGGCGACCGGCACGAATTGCGGCGGCGGCGTGCCCAACGGGAACATCCTCATCTTCCAGACGCTCACCGTGCAGCACGCCGGCGGCCAGGCGTCGCTCAACGTGAAGTTCGTGAACGGCTCCGGGCAGGATTCGCAGTGCACCTTCACCGGCCCGTATACGCAGGCCGGGAAGCTGGGCTCGATCACCGGGAGCTGGAGCTGCACGGTGGCGGGCGGGGCCGCGAACGCGGGCGCGTTCACGCTTTCCTCCATCCAGGCCGACACCAACGGCTTCACCGGCAAGTTCCACGGCAACGACCAGTTCTGCACCTACGACGGCCAGTTCGGGGGGGTCCGGGACGTTCCCACGCCCTGAGGAGGGGTTCGGCCGCGGGGCCCGGTCGGTTATGATGCGCGTGACAAGAACTCCACGGCGCACAGCGAAACCGGGAGGTGGACGATGCGGATCCTCGAAGCCCTCGCTTGCGCGGCTCTCGCCGGCGCGGCATTGACCGCGGCCGCGGCGCCGCGCGAAGAGCCCTTCGACGCGTGCGCGGTCTTCACGCAGGCGGATGCCGAGAAGGCGCTCGGCACGGCAGCGGAGCCGGAGCCGGTCAATCCCCGGGCGCGCCGGCCGCACGTCGTCACGACCTGCACGTACACGGGCACCCGTGAAGGCCACCCGGTCGCCGCGAGCGTGCAATTCCGGTTCGCGCGGACGGAGCCGGAAGCCCGCGGCGCCTTCGAGGACGCGCGGCTCCAGTACCAGACGAAGCCGCTCCTCCTCGCGGGCGCCGAGGCGTTCTGGAGCGGGAAGACGGGCCAGATGCACCTGCGCAAGGGGCGCACGTGGGTGACGCTCTCCGTGGGGGGGCCGAAGCCGGCGGAGCGCGACCCGGAGGCGGCGAAGAAGCTCGCCGAGGTCCTCGCCGCGAAGATCTAGCGCGCGCGGGCGACGTCTGTAGAATCGCGCGTTTCACGGACGCAACGAGGAATCCCGCATGACCGCCATCGTCGAAGTCGTCGCCCGCGAGATCCTCGATTCGCGCGGCAATCCCACGGTCGAGGCGGACGTCCTCGTGGAATCCGGCGCCATGGGGCGGGCGGCCGTGCCCTCGGGCGCCTCGACCGGCTCGCGCGAGGCGATAGAGCTCCGCGACGGCGACGCCCAGCGCTTCTTCGGCAAGGGCGTGCAGAAGGCCGTCGAGCACGTGAACACCGAGATCTGCGAGGCGATCCTGGGCCTCGATGTCTCGGAGCAGGCGCACCTCGACCAGGTGTTGATCGACCTGGACGGCACGGACAACAAGTCGCGCCTGGGCGCCAACGCCATCCTCGCCGTGTCCGTGGCATGTGCCAAGGCCGCGGCCGAGGAATCCGGCCTCTCGCTCTACCGGTACTTCGGCGGGAGCGGCAGGAAGCGCATGCCGGTCCCCCTGATGAACGTGGTGAACGGCGGCGCGCACGCGAACAACTCGCTGGACATCCAGGAGTTCATGATCATCCCCGCGGGGCTTCCCACGTTCCGGGATGCGCTGCGCTGCGGCGCCGAGATCTTCCAGACGCTGAAGAAGATGCTCGACAAGGAAGGCATGTCGACCACGGTGGGCGACGAGGGCGGCTTCGCGCCCAGCCTCGCCAACAACGAGGCGGCGATCCAGTGGATCCTCCGCGCGATCGAGGAGGCGGGCTACCTCGCGGGATCGGACGTGCTCGTGGGCCTGGACTGCGCGGCGAGCGAGTTCTTCCGCGACGGGAAGTACCGCTTCGAGTCGGAGAAGCTCTCGTACACGCCGCAGCAGTTCGTGGACCTCCTCTCCACGTGGTGCGACAAGTACCCGATCATCTCCGTGGAGGACGGCATGGCGGAAGGCGACTGGGACGGCTGGGAGCTCCTGACCGACCGCCTGGGCGACAAGGTCCAGCTCGTGGGCGACGACATCTTCGTCACCAACACGCGGATCCTCGCCGAGGGCATCCAGCGCGGGGTCGCGAACTCCGTCCTCATCAAGATCAACCAGATCGGGACGCTCACCGAGACCTTCGAGGCGATCGAGATGGCGAAGTGCGCGGGCTACACCGCCGTGATCTCGCACCGCTCCGGCGAGACGGAGGACTCCACCATCGCGGACATCGCGGTGGGCACCAACGCGATGCAGATCAAGACCGGTTCCCTCTCGCGCTCGGACCGGATGGCCAAATACAACCAGCTCCTGAGGATCGAGGAGGAGCTGGGCGAGGGTGCCCGCTATGCGGGGCGCGATGCTTTCTACCAGATCCGCTGACCCGTGAAAGCCCTCGCCATCGCCCTCGCGACGCTGGTGGTGGGGCTGCAGTACCCGCTCTGGGTGGGCAAGGGCGGGTGGCTGCGGGTGCGCGAGCTCGACCAGGGGCTCGCGGAGCAGCGCGCTGCGACGGCGAAGCTGAAGGCGCGCAACGAGGCGCTGGACGCGGAGGTCCGGGACCTCAAGCAGGGCTCGGACGCCATCGAGGAACGCGCGCGCTTCGAGCTCGGCATGATCAAGCGCGACGAGGTCTTCTACCAGGTGGTCGCGCCCTCGGCGCGGGACGCGAAGTAGCCGGGCGGAAACGCCGCGTAGGCGCGCTCCTGCGCCACGCGGAGGGGGCGCGGGGGAAACGGTTCTCCCGGCGCGCCCTCCAATCCCTGTACCCAACATGACAGGAGCGAACCATGAAGCGAATCATCGGCATGGCGGCCGCGGTGCTCTGCGGCGCGAGCCTCTCGGCGATGGCGGCGGCGCCCGAGCGGGCGGACCTCAAGGCGGACAAGGCCCAGGCGAAGGCCGACTACCAGGCCGCGAAGGCGGCCTGCAAGAAGATGGACGGCGACGCCAAGCGCGACTGCGAGAAGGAAGCGCGCGCGAACTACAAGGCGACGAAGAAGACCGCGAAGGCCAACGAGGAGGCTCGCGACGAGGCGCGCGAGCATTCGCCGAAGTAGCGTCGGTATCGCGGCGCGGGGCGTCTCGCCTCGCGCCGCATCCTCACCACGCCCGCATCGTGCCGCGGCGGTGCAGTTATCGGATGATTCCCGCGTTGCGAAGCTGCTCGACGAATCCGCGCACTAGCATCCGCGCGCGCTCGTCGGCATTGTCTTCACGGCTGAAGAGCTTCGTGTTCACGACCTCGGATTGCGATGCCCAGATTCGCTTCCCGGTCTTCGCGTCGACAAGATCCCACCGGATCTCGACCGACGTGCCGGCCGCGGTGCCCACAAACGTCGTGGCCGTTGGGACGACCACTAATCGGTGGGATGGTCCAAACGCGGTCTCGGCCGCGCGGTTGTCCTCGATCGTGCGCGCGACCGGAACGAAGCCCGCGGGCCTGAGGGCGGTCGCGATGGAGCGAACCGGAACGTCCCGATACCAGAGTTGCTGTACGGGGATCCCGACGGCCTCCAGTTCCTGCTGGAGAATTGGCTCCGCGTGCTGCAGCAAGCTCGCCCCGAGGGGCACTTTACGTACCTCGAGGAACGAGTAGACATACAGGCGTGTGACGTGGACGTCGCCGACGGGCGGTGCAGCCGAGTGGAATTTTGGCGTGATTCCGCA
>Ga0207695_10010744_pt1 | contig 11170 bp, 13 predicted proteins | sample KBSC54metaG_FD_184354 | JGI IMG/M metagenome (GOLD analysis project Ga0207695, IMG submission 184354) | Corn rhizosphere microbial communities from Kellogg Biological Station, Michigan, USA - KBS C5-4 metaG (SPAdes) (version 2) | ecosystem: Host-associated > Plants > Roots > Rhizosphere > Soil... | reverse complement strand
GTCGATCTCGTGCTGACCGGCGACCTGCGCCGGGCCGCCGGCCGCCGGGCCCGCACGCTGCTGCGCGACGGCCGCATGATCGCCAGCCATCTTCCCGGCGCACAGCCGGGCTTCGCGACGCCGTCCGACCGCGAGGCGCTGTATGCGCGGCTGGACGCGCTGCTGCGCTCGAACGGCGCGAGCTGCGCCGGCGTGGGCGTCGCGGCCGGCGTCTGGCGGCCCGAGTCGCGCGCCACGCCCGCCAGCGAGGCGCTGCGCCTCATCGCGCGGGCGAGTGGGGCGGTCACGTGAGCGCTGGCATGGAGCGGCCCGTGTGGATGTTGCGCGAGGCCGGCGGCGCGCGCCCGCGTGGCGCGCAGCGCCTCGTCGCCGTGCCGTGGCGGCATCCGGTGCTGATCCTCGCCTGCGCGTTCGCGGGGGCGGCCGCGACAGCGGTGCTGCCGCCGCCCCGGGCCGCCGCGCCGGCCGCCTCGGCGCACGGGCGCGTGCAGCCGATCCTGCCGGCGCCGGATGTCCTCGCCTCGGCCACGGTCCTGGCCGGCGCGGGCGGCCCCGGCCTGCGGCTGGACCTCGAGCTCGGGCCCGCGCTGACGGCCTCGCCGGGCGAGGTCGTGTCGCAGGACGACGGCGCCCCCGTGGCCGACGCCCACGGCGTGGACGGCATCGATGCCCTGCTGAGGCAGTCGCCGCCCGCCGCAGGCCCGTTCGCGCTGCGGGCCTTGGACGGTGCGGCGCCGGCGCCGGCCGGGCGTGGCGCAAGCCTCGTGCCGGGGCTGCTCGCCGGCCTGCTGCTGGGCCTGCTCGCCGCGGCCGCGCGCGAGTTGCGCGGCGATCGGATGCGTTCGGTGCGCGAGGCCGAGTGGGCGCTGGGGGTGCCCGTGCTGGGCGCGATCCCGACGCTGTCGGCGCGCGCCCGCGGCGCGCTGCTAGCGCCGGCCTCGCGGCGCGCGGCCGCGGAGCCCGCATGAGGCCAGGACGGCGCGGCACGCCGTTCGATCGCATCGGACTGCGGGTGCTGGAACACCTCGAGCACCACGGCGGCGCCGCGGTGCAGCCATCGGCCGACGGCGACGCCGGCCTGGCATCCGGCCGCGTCGTGCTCGTCACCAGCACGAACTCCGGCGAAGGCAAGAGCTTCGTCGCGCAGGGCCTGGCGACGGCGTTGGCCGAGCAGCAGGACGGCGACGTGATCTGGGTGGACGCCGCGTTCGGCCGGCCGCCGGCCGACGCCGACAACATCTCGCGCCGCGGCGCGGCGGGCCTGTCGGAGATCATGACGCTCGGCTCGCTGCAGGGCCTGGCGCCGGCCGGCGTGGGCACCGACCGGCTGTGGCGCCTCGGTCGCGGCGTGCTCGCGCAGCCGGCGCTGCTGCGGCGGCCCGACACGGTCGCCAAGGCCTTGATCGCGCTGCGCGCGGGCTTCGCGCTGACGGTGCTGGACGCACCGGCGCTGGCCGGCTGCGGCGCGCTGCTGGCTCAGGCCGATGCCTGCGTGATGGTGGTCGATTCGCGCCGCACGGGGCGCGGCGAGGCGCGGCGCGCGCTGATGGAGTCGCGCCTCGGCCGCGATCGCCTGGCCGGCCTGGTGCTGAACCATCGCCCGCGGCCCGTGCCGCGCTGGCTCGGCGGCGCGTAGGGCGGGTCGTTCGACCCGACCTGCAAGCCATATGGCGCCGGGCCAGGCGCCCATGAAAAAACCCGGCGCGCGCGAGCGGGCCGGGTTCGCCTGGCGGGCGTCGAATCGCCCGGTGGTTCAGCGGCGGACGCCGCCGTCGCCCGTCAGCATCGACAGCTCGACGAAGTGCGACGCCGTGTGATCGCGCGTGAAGTTCAGGTTGAAGCCGTCGAAGTCGACGCGCTGCAGCGACTCCAGGCCGTTGGCCAGGCCTTCGCGGGTGTTGGAGCGGCCGCGGCGCAGGCCTTCGACGAAGATGCGCGCGTCGATGTAGCCCTCGAGGCTGGAATAGTTGGCCGTGGCGTCGCCGCCGGCGGCCTTCACCGCGTCGAGGTAGTCGCGCACGATGGGCACCGCGGGCGAGAACGGGTAGGGCATGACCTGGCTGACGACCACGCCCAGCGCCTCGTCCTTCAGCTCGTCCGACAGCGCCTTGGTGCCGACGAACGACACGTTGAAGAACTGGCCGCCGTAGCCGGCCTTGCGCGCCTGGCGGATGAATGCGGCGCAGGCCTTGTACGAGCCGATCTGCACCACGCCGTCGGGCGAGGCGGCGCAGATCGTCTTGACGGCTTCGCCCACGTTGACGGTGTTGCGCTCGAAGCCGCCGATGGCCACGGGCGCCAGGTCGAGGGCCTTCAGCGCCTTGTTGACGCCGTCGAGGCCGGCCTGCCCGTAGGCGTCGTTCTGCTTGAAGACGGCGATCTTCTTCAGGCCCAGGTTGTGCAGCTGGTTGACGATCAGGGCCGTCTCGTCGTCGTACGAGGCGCGCACGTGGAACACGTTCTTCAGCACGGGCTGGCGCAGGGCCATCGCGCCGGTGAACGGGCCGAAGAACGGGATGCCGGCGTCCTTGACCATCGGCAGGCAGGCCACCGAGGTGGGCGTGCCGACGTAGCCGAACAGGGCGAAGACGTCGTCGTTGAGGAACTTCTCGGTGTTGGCCTTCGCGCGCGCCGGCTCGTAGCCGTCGTCCAGCATGCGAAGTTCGATCTTCTGGCCGTTGACGCCGCCGGCGGCGTTGACCTTGTCGAAGTACAGGCGCGCGCCGCGGTTCAGCTGGATGCCCAGCTGGGCCGACGGACCCGTGTTCGGGGCCGACTGGCCGAGGACGAGGGCGCCTGATTCCTTGGCGAAAACGGGTGCTGCCGGCAGGGAGGCCAGCAGGCTCAGCATCGTGCGGCGTTTCATGGCATTGCTGCGCTGGAGGGGCGCATGGGATCTGGGGGTGCCCAAATTGTCGTTCAGCTCGGCGTCAAACAATGCCTTGAAGTATCGAGCAAAGGTAGTTGATTTCCCGAACGCGTGAAACGGTTCACGAACTTGCTGTTGAGCTGAAGCCGCTTTTGTGGCATCGATTTTCTCAATGACACACCGTTAACGAGTAGTTACCCTTAACCACTCATGCGTGAGCCCCCGCGGCCGATGCGACTACGGGGTGGAGCCGATGGCCAGCTTCCGACACCGTTGTCATCGCCATGCGCAACCTGGACCCTCAGCGCGGCGGTTCGGCCGGCGGCAGGACCCCGCCGGTGGGAGCCGTGAGGCTGGTCAGGCCGGTGTCGTTGTTGACCACGGCGCTGCCCGGATCGGTGCGCTGGCCGGCGATGCGCGCGTCGAGCTCGTCGCGATGGTCATGGGGGCGCGCGGCCTCGCGCATCTCGGCGCGCAGGCGCGGCAGGGCGTCGGGATGGTCGCGCTGCATCAGGGCGATCAGGCCCTCGCGCAACAGGCAGCACAGGTCCCAGTTCTGGCCGGCCGACGGCGAACTCACGATCAGCCGCAGCTTCATCGCGCGCTCGCTGGTGTCCACCACCTGCAGCAGGCAGACGCGGCCGTCGTGGTCCTTGGAGCCCTGCGCCAGCCGCGTGGCCTCGGCACGCAACACGGCCAGGTCGGCGCAGTAGTCGACCCAGAAGAACACGCTGCCGATGATCTGCGAGGTGGTGCGCGTCCAGTTCTGGAACGGGTTGTCGATGAACCACTGCAGCGGGATCACCAGCCGGCGCTCGTCCCAGATCTTGAGCACGACGTAGGTGCTCGTGATCTCCTCGACGCGGCCCCATTCGCCCTGGACGATGAGCACGTCGTCGATGCGCAGCGGCTGCGACAGCGCGATCTGCAGGCCCGCCAGCAGGTTGCCGAACACCGACTTGGCCGCCAGGCCGATCACGAGCGCCGACAGCCCGGCCGACGCGAGCAGGCTGGTGCCGAACTGGCGCGCCCGCGGGAAGGTCATCAGGATGAACGCGACGCCCGCGAACAGCGCGATGCCCATCGCGATGCGCGCGAGCACGCGCGTCTGCGTGAGGATGCGGCGCGCCTGCAGGTTGTCCGCGACGTCCTGCGGGTGCAGCAGCGCGACCGCCTCCGCCACGCCGCGCACGGCGGCGATCGCGGCGGCGGTGAACGCGGCGATCAGCAGCACCGTCACCAGCTGGCGCGCGCCGCCCATGTGCGGCAGGTCGTCCGGCGCTCCCTCCAGCACCACCTGGACGGCCATCAGCGGCAGCAGCCAGCGCACCGGGCGGTCGATCTGCTTCACGACGGCGTTGGCCACGGGCGCGTGGCGGGCGACGCGCCGCACGATCGGGCGCAGGACGACGTAGGCAAGCAGGCCCACGAGGGCGGCGCCAAGTGCCGAGGCGAGCGGGGCGAGCCAGTCGTCGTAGTCGTGCAGGTTCATGTCGCGAGTGCGGGAAGCGGAAGACGAAGGTGCCGATCGGCAATCCACGCTCCCGCGCAGGGTCGTGAAAGCAAGGTCCGGTCGAGCAGCCGCCGGGGGCATACAGTGGAGGCCATGTCCTCCCGTCCGACCGCGATCCGCACGGCGCCCTGCACGAACGCCGAGCGCCTGCTGCCCGGCCACCAGTTCGCCGACGCCTACAAGGTGCCGTCGCGGCACGGGGTCGACGCCATCGAGGCGACGCGGCTCGCGTTCGCGCGCGGTCCGCTGTGGATCCGCGCGCTGATGGGTCTGCGCAACGGGCTGGTGCGGCTGGTGGGACTGAAGCCGGCGCGCTCGCGCGGGTTCCCGATCCTCTGCGAGACGCCGCGCGAAGTGGTGATGGGCTTCGACGACCGCCACCTCGACTTCCGCATCGTCGTGGCGGTTGCGGGCGGCTTCGCCACCGTTAGCACGCTGGTGCGCTGGCACAACGCCTGGGGCCGCGCCTACCTGGCCGCCGTCCTGCCGTTCCACCGCGCCATCGCGGCGCGCATGATCGAGGGCGTCGCCTGAACCAGCCGTCCCTCTTCGACGACTTGCCCGAGCCGCCTCCCGAGGGGCTGCCCGAGGGGCTGGCCTACCTGCCGGAATTCCTCTCGCGCGACGAGGAGCAGGCGCTGATCGCGCTGATCCGCACGCTGCCGCTGCAGGCCGCCAGGTACAAGGCTTACACCGCGCGCCGCCGCGTGACGAGCTTCGGCGGCAGCTACGACTTCGACGCCAACAAGCTGCTGCCGGCGCAGCCGCTGATCGAGGAACTGCACCCGCTGCGCGCGCGCGTCGCGCACTGGGCCGGCATCGACCCCGAGGCGCTGCGCCACGTCCTGGTGGCCCAGTACGCGCCCGGCACCCCGCTGGGCTGGCATCGCGACGTGCCCGACCACGAGGACGTCTTCGGGGTCTCGCTCGGCTCGAGCGCCGTGCTGCGCTTCCGTCCCTACCCGCCCAAGGATCCGAAGCGGGCCGACATCGTCCGGCTGCGCGCCGCACCGCGTTCCGTCTACGCGATGCGCGGCCCGGCGCGCTGGGCCTGGCAGCACAGCGTCGCACCGGTCGACGAACTGCGCTGGTCGATCACGCTGCGCACGGCCAGGGGCGGGGTCAGGGCCGGTGTCAGGTCTTGACTTTTGCGGTGTCAGGTCTTGCCTCTTGATACCCCGGGGGGGTGGCAAAAGGCAAGACCTGACACCGGGAGGGACGCCCGGGAGAACTAGAAGCTGCCCGCCTCGCCCGGGAAGCTCACCGGCGACTCCCAGCCGTCGGGCGAGATCGCCGACACGCCGAAGAAGAAGTCGTCGAGGTCGATGTTCTTCAGCACCGCGTGGCCGGGGTCGACGTTGGCGGGAACGGTGCGGCTGCGTTGCCACTGCGGCGCGGTCGTGTCGCGCCACCACACGCGGTAGGCGGCCACGCCCGGTTGCGGCGTCCAGGTCATGACGGTGTCGGTGCTGACCGCGCCGCCGATCGTCACGCCCTTGACCGGCGCCGGCGCGTTGGCCAGCGCCGCGAGCGTGATCGCGTTCAGGCGCGTGACCTGCGCGAGGTAGTCGAAGTCGACGCGGTCGATCGTGTCGCCGAAGCGCACGCCGTCCTCCGTGCGCAGGTCCTGGTGCTCGTTGCGGTAGTCCTCGTGCGGCTCGGTGAAGCGCAGTGCCGGAAAGCCGGCCTCGAGGAACGGCACCTGGTCGCCGCCGCGGCCGTAGCGGTCGGTGCGGTAGACCATGTTGACGCGGAAGTTCACGAGGTGGCGATCCGCGAGGCCGGCCACGAAGCGCGCCAGGTTGCGCGACGGCGAATCGAGTTCGCCGCCGTTGTAGCGCCGCCTGTTGGCCTGCTCGGGCGTCTCGAGCGCCTTGGTGCCTTCGGAGAACACGCGGATCACGCCGTTGTCGTTGACGCCGTCCTGGCCATGGCTGTTGCCGACGATGTCGTTGTTGAGATCGGCCTCGACCTTCCAGCCCCGGGACTTCGCGTAGTCCGCGAGCACCTTGCCGCCGTACAGGCCCTGCTCCTCGCCGGACAGCACGCCGTAGACGAGGGTGGCCGCGAACCGGTGTTTGCTGAGCACGCGCGCCGATTCGATGACGGCGGCCGTGCCGGAGCCGTCGTCGTCGGCGCCGGGGGCATCGTGCACCGCGTCCATCACGTCGGTGACGCGCGAGTCGATGTGGCCCGTGATCGCGACGACGCGCCCGGGATCGGACGTCCCGCGCTGGATCGCGACGACGTCGACGATGTCGACGCCGTCCGGCACGCGCTTGCCGATCACGTGCTGCGACGGCGTGACGATCTCGAGGCAGCCGCCGCACTCCCTGGAGATCGCCTCGAAGCGGGCCTGCGTCCAGCGGCGCGCGGCGCCGATGCCGCGGGTGTCCGACTTCGTGTCCGACAACGTGTGCCGCGTGCCGAAGCCCACCAGCTTGTCGATGGTGGCGTGCAGCGCGCGCGGATCGACCGCGTCGGCGATGGCGCCCAGCATCGCGTCGGGCGAGTCGGCGGCGAAGACCGGCGTGGACATGCCGAGCACGACGGCCAGGGCGAGGCGGGTGAGGGGCTGGGTATGCGGCATGCCGCGGATTATGGGCACGCCGCGGCCGCCCGCGCCACCGGATGGGTCTGGCTGCCGCCCGATCACGTCGTGGCGTCCATGGATATGCAACCATCCGGTTGCATGAACGAGGAACTGGCCGTACAAACCACCTTTCACTTCGCGAGGTTCCCCATGGCCGGCACCAACGAGATCCGCAAGCAGCAGCTCATCAAGGCGCCCCCGTCGCGCGTGTGGCGCGCGATCACCGATGCCGACGAGTTCGGCGCCTGGTTCCGCGTGAAGCTGGAGTCGCCGTTCGTGGTCGGCCGCGAGACCTCCGGGCGCATCACCCATCCCGGCTGGGAGCACGTGCGCTTCACGTTGCGAACCGAGGCGATCGAGCCCGAGACGCGCTTCGCCTACCGCTGGCACCCGTACGCGATCGACATGAACCGGGACTACTCGGCCGAGCCGATGACGCTGGTCGAATTCCTGCTCGAGCCGCGCGAGGGCGGCACGCTGCTGACCATCGTCGAGTCCGGCTTCGACCAGCTGCCGCCCGGGCGCGTCGACGAGGCCTTCCGCATGAACGAGCGGGGCTGGGGCGAGCAGCTGAACAACATCGCCGCGCATGTCGCCTGACGCCGCCCGCCGTGCGCGCGAGGCCGCGCCGCTGTTCGCCGCGCTGGGCGATGCGACGCGGCTGCAGCTGCTGATGCGGCTGGCGGCCAGCGGGCCGGAGTCGATCGCGCAGATGAGCCTGAAGTCGGCCGTCTCGCGCCAGGCCATCACCAAGCACCTGTGCGTGCTGGCCGACGCCGGCTTCGTCGCCGGCGAGCGCCGCGGCCGCGAACACATCTGGCGGCTGCGTCCCCGACGGTTGCAAGAGGTGCACGCACAGCTCGATCGGATATCCAGACAGTGGGAAGATGCCCTCGAGCGCCTTCGCACCTTCGTCGAGGACAACCCCGCATGAGCAACGAGAACGACCTGCAGCGCTTCGTCGACGCCCAGGAGCCGCGCATCGCCGACGCGATGGCCGAGCTGCGTGCCGGACGCAAGCGCACGCACTGGATGTGGTTCGTGTTCCCGCAGCTGCGCGGCCTCGGCCACAGCCAGATGGCCTGGCACTTCGGCATCGCCTCCCGCGACGAGGCGCTGGCCTATCTCGGGCATCCGGTGCTCGGACCGCGCCTGCGCGACTGCGTGGAGCTCGTGCTGTCGGTGCGCGGCCGCACCGCCCACGAGATCTTCGGCTCGCCGGACGACCTGAAGCTGCTGTCGTGCCTCACGCTGTTCGCCGAGGTGGAGCAGGGCAAGGGCAACGGCGTGTTCGACCGCGCCATCCGCCAGTACTACGGCGGCCAGCCGGACCAGGCGACGCTCGAGCTGCTGGCCAAGGCCCGATGAAGCGCCGCGAGCCGCTCGCCATCGATTTCGACGCGCCGTCCGAGGCGGTCGCCCGCGCGCTGATCGGCGCCACGCTGCTGGTGGACGGCGTGGGCGGCGTGATCGTCGAGACCGAGGCCTACGACCAGGCCGACCCGGCCTCGCACACCTTCATGGGCCCGACCGCGCGCAATGCGGCGATGTTCGGGCCGTCGGGCCACGCCTACGTGTACCGCTCGTACGGCATCCACTGGTGCCTGAACTTCACGTGCCGCGCGGCGGGGCACGGTGCCGGGGTGCTGATCCGCGCGATCGAGCCGCGCGCGGGCCTCGAGGAGATGTCGCTGCGCCGCGGCGGCATCACCGATCCGCGGCTGCTCTGTTCGGGCCCCGGCCGCGTGGGACAGGCGCTGGGCATCACGCTCGCGCACTACGGACTGCCCCTGGATCGCCCGCCGTTCTTCGTGGCGGCGCCCGACGAGGCCGTCGAAGCGATCGCCGGGCCGCGCATCGGCATCAGCAAGGGCATCGACGCACCCTGGCGCTTCGGGCTGCGGGGCTCGCGCTTTCTCAGCAAGCCGTTCGCGAAGGATTGAGCGGCGACAGGTCGACCTCGACGCGATCGACCTCCGGCAGCGCCGCGATCAGCCCGCGATCGAGCGACTGCAGTACCCGGGTCATGTTCTTGCCGCACCACGACGCGAGGTCGTCGAGCGGCTTCCAGGCCCAGGCGTCGGCCTCGGGCGTGGGGCGGCCGGTCTGGTGGTGCGGGAAGAAGCTGCGACAGGCGCAGCGGTCGATGTCGACGCCGTCGGGCGCGATGCGCAACGCGAAGAGGTGCAGGCGCTTGGCGGGCAGGTAGGCGAACTCGCCGAGGTCGAGCAGCGCGTCGCCGGGCAGCCGCAGGCCGGCTTCCTCCCATGCCTCGCGCGCGGCGGCTTCGCGCGGATCCTCGCCGGGATCGGCCAGGCCCTTGGGCAGGTCCCAGCGCGACGTGCCGGTCGTGTGGCAGACGAAGATCTCGTCGCGCCGGTTGACCAGCACCACGCCGCAGGAGACCGTCGGCGCCGCCATCAGGACTCCATCAGCACGATGACCGCACCGGCGCCGCCCTGCGGCCCGGTGGCCTGCGCGAACGCGATGACTTCCTGGCGCTGCGCGAGCCACTTGTGCACCTTGGACTTGAGCACCGGCTCGCGTCCCGGCGAGCCGTGGCCCTTGCCGTGGATGACGCGCAGGCAGCGCAGCCCGCGCTGGCCCGCGCTGCGGATGAACGCGCCGACCGCCTCGCGCGCCTCGTCGCGGCGCATGCCGTGCAGGTCGAGCTGGTCCTGGATGGCCCACTTGCCCTTGCGCAGCTGCGCCAGCACGTCGAGCGACACGCCGGGCCGGCGGAAGCCCAGGCCGTCGTCGGTGAGCAGCAGCGACTCGACGTCGACCTCGTCGGACATCGCCTCGGCGAGCGCGCGCGCCTCGTCGAGCTCGCGCTGGCGCGGCAGCGCGGGCGGCGCGGGCGGGCGCACGTCGGCGCGCGGCGCCGCCTTGACCGGCCTGACCGCGCCGACCGCGAGCTCGAACTGGCGCCGCTCGCGATCGAGCCGCGCCGCCTCCTCGGCGGCCCTGCGCGCGGCCTCGGCCGCCTCGCGCTGCGCACGCGCGAGTGCGTCGCGCATGGCGCCGAGATCCTGCAAGCTGCGCATCTTCAAGACGATGTCCTCTCCGTGCCCGCGAACGTCGACGGGCTGATTTCATCGCCCATTTTCGTCGACTGGGCGATGTCCTCGATGCCGGATGGATTCCGATGCGGCAAGATGGTTCCGGCGCAACCCGAAGGAGAGAACCCGCCATGCCCGCCAAACCCCGGATCTCCGGCCTGTCCGGCAACGAGATCTACTGCATGCACCTCAAGGGCTTCACGCCCGTGGGCATCGTCGTCGGCAACAGCGTGCGCTCGATGGGCTTGCTCGGCGGCCTGACCGCGGGCGTGCGCGGCGTCATCGGCGGCGAGATCCCCGAGATCACGGAGATCATCCACGAAGGGCGCCAGTCCGCCTACGACCGCATGGTGACCGAGGTCAGGCAGGGCAGCGCGCACGGTGCCGTGGGCGTCACGTCCGAGCTGCGCAACCTGGCCGGCAACACCGAGTACCTGTTCGTCGGATCCAGCGTGCGCCAGTCCGGCGTCGACGAGTTCTTCACCAGCGCCGGCGACGCGCAGGAGCTCTACTGCCACATGGACGCCGGCTACAAGCCGCTGCGCTACGTGTTCGGCAACATCGCGTACTCGATGGGCGCGGTCGGCGGCATCGTCGGCGGCCTCAAGACCATGGTGCGCGGCGAGATCAAGGAGTTCAGCGACATCTTCAACGCCACCCGCCACCATGCGCTGCAGCGCGTGGTCGACGAGGCGAAGCGGGCCGGCGCGAATGCCGTGGTGGGCATCCGCACCCGGGTCGAGCGCTTCAACGGCGCGCACGAGATGTTCATGGCCGGCACCGCGGCCGTGCACCCGGCGCTGGCGGAGCACGCCGGCCACCCGGTGACGAGCGATCTCACCGGCGAGGAGCTGTGGAGCCTCAGCGCGCTGGGCTTCGCACCGGTCAAGCTGGTGATGTCGACCTCGGTCTACTCGCTCGGCGCCATCGGCGGCCTGAAGGCGATGTTCAAGGGCTTCGTCAAGGGCGAGGTCAGCGACCTCACCACCATGGTCTACGACGCCCGCGAGCACGTGTTCGAGCGCCTAGAGCGCGAAGCCGCGCAGGTCGGCGCCGACGAGGTCGTGGGCGTCAAGACGTACATCATCGAGCTGGGCTCGGGGCTGATCGAGTTCGTCGCGGTGGGCACCGCG
>Ga0207695_10010738_pt1 | contig 11174 bp, 13 predicted proteins | sample KBSC54metaG_FD_184354 | JGI IMG/M metagenome (GOLD analysis project Ga0207695, IMG submission 184354) | Corn rhizosphere microbial communities from Kellogg Biological Station, Michigan, USA - KBS C5-4 metaG (SPAdes) (version 2) | ecosystem: Host-associated > Plants > Roots > Rhizosphere > Soil... | reverse complement strand
ACCAGGGCGTGCTGCTCTCGAAGCAGGCGCCGGTCCCGCACTCGCTCGCCGACCTGCGGAAGATGCAGACGTGTGCGCAAGCGGACACGACGGGCCTGCAGTACATCCAGGATCAGCTGAAGCCGGACAAGAAGCCGCTCATCTATCCGACGACGACGGCGCTCTACCACTCCGCGCAGCTGAACCAGTGCCAGGCCGTCATCCTCGATGTGCCCCTCGTCTCGCTCGAGGCGAAGTCGAAGCCGGGCGCGTTCGGTCCCGTCGCGGGCCAGATCGTGACGCACGAGCAGTACGGCGCCGTCATGCAGAAGGGCTCGAAGCTGACGTCGACGATCGACAACGTCATCAAGGCGCTGACGAAGGACGGCACGATCGGGAAGCTCCAGAAGAAGTGGTTCAACATCAACTTCTCGAAGGTCACCGTCCTGAAGTAACGCCTCGATGCACGCGTTCCATCAGGTAATCCACGCGTTCTTCAATCCGCACAGCTACACGCTGGCGATGCCCGACGTCTGGGCGGGCTTCCAGCTGAACCTGCGGATGATGGGGATCGCGGAGGTGCTCGTCCTGGTGTTGGCGCTCGGCATTGCGATCGTCCGCGGTCTGCCGGGGCCCGCAGCGAGACCGCTGCGGGCCCTGGCGATCGCCTACGCCGACTTCTTCCGCGGAACGCCGATCATCATCGTCGCGTTCCTCGTGGGCTTCGGCCTGCCCGGGCTCGAGCTCGGCTACATCTCGAACCGCTCCGTCACGACGTACGGCGTGATCGCCCTGACACTCGTCTACACGGCGTACGTGACGGAGGTCTACCGCGCCGGCATCGAGTCCGTGCATCCGTCGCAGCGCGCCGCGGCGCGCTCGCTCGGGCTGTCGTACATGCAGGCGATGCGGTACGTCGTCGTCCCGCAGGCCGTACGTCGCGTCATCCCGCCGCTGCTCAACGACTTCATCGGCCTGCAGAAGGACACGGCGATCGTCAGCGTGATCGGCGTCGCCGAGGCCGCGCAGAGCGCCGGACAGTTCTCGAACCGCAACGGCGACTTCCCGTCCTACGTCGTCGCGGCGGTCTTCTTCATCCTGATCACCATCCCACTCGCGCGCTTCACCGACCACCTCGTGGCCAAGCGCGAGCGCCTCGAGCGCGCCGCCGCGTTTTGAGCACGAACGGCAGCGCCTTCGTCGAGATCAACGGCGTCTCCAAGTGGTTCGGCGACCTGCAGGTGCTCGACAAGGTGACGCTGAACGTCCCCGAGCACAACGTCGTCTGCCTGATCGGCGCGTCCGGCTCCGGCAAGTCGACCCTGCTCCGCTGTCTCAACATGCTGGAGCACGTCGAGGAGGGTGAGATCGTCGTCGACGGCCAGCGCCTGACGCACGAGAAGGTCGACGTCAACGCGCTGCGCCGCAAGATCGGGATCGTCTTCCAGGCGTACAACCTGTTCCCGCACATGACCGTGCTCCAGAACGTGATGCTGTCCCCGCGGAAGGCGCTCGGCCTATCGCGCGACGAGGCCGAGGAACGCGCGCGCCCGCTGCTGCGCCGGATCGGGCTCGAGGCGAAGGCGAACGAGTATCCCGACCGGCTGTCGGGCGGGCAGCAGCAGCGCGTCGCGATCGTGCGCGCGCTCGCGATGCAGCCGAAGCTGATGCTGCTCGACGAGATCACGAGCGCGCTCGATCCGCAGCTCGTCGCCGACGTGCTCGAGCTCGTGCGCGAGCTCGCCGACACCGGGATGACGATGATCCTCGCGACGCACGAGATGGGCTTCGCGCGCGAGGTGGCAGACAAGGTCTGCTTCCTCGATGCGGGCCGCATCTGCGAGGAGGGCCGGCCGCAGCAGATCTTCTCCGACCCGAAGGAGGCGCGGACGCGGCAGTTCCTCTCGCGCGTGCTCGAGGCGGAGAAGCTGCAGTGAGGATCAAGCTTCCGGCAGCGCGCGGCAGCGGCCCGTGGGCGATCGCGTCGTTCATCGGCATCCCGCTGTTCTTCTGCGCCCTGATGACGTCGACGCTCGCGCAGGAGAAGCCGCGCGTCGTGCAGTGGAAAGGCCCGCATCACCTGATCACGATGTGGCACGCGCCGTCGAGCGGAACGGAGGCGCGCGTCTGGCTGTGGGCGCTCCTGCCGCCGGCCCTGCTCTCGTTCGTCGGCTGGATCTGCATGCGGCTGCCGCTCGGCTGGTACGTCGCGTGCGTCGCGGGCATCGTCGAGGCGGTCGCGGTCGTGCACAAGCTCGACATCTGGACGCGCCACCACACCCAGCGCTTCCCGACGGGTGTCGACCTGATCCCGAACCTGCCGTCGACGACGGCGTCGAATCAGTACGACGCCGGCGAGTGGGAGAAGCAGGCGCGCGAGACCGCCCTCTCGCTCCAGCACTGGACGATCGGGCTCGCGCTCGCCTCGATCGTCGTCATGGCCGCGCTCTGGGTGCGGAAGCGGTACTTCTCGCGCAAGCCGCTGTTCGAGACGGGCGGCGTGCTCGAGGGCGTCCATGCCCCCGATTCGACGGGCGCCTCAGTGCCGGTCGAGTAGCGCGCGCGTCGTCGTGTGCGCGGCGTCGTCCTTGTCGCCGCTGTACAGCCGCTCCGCGAGATAGGCGAGCACGTCGCGCATCGACACGATGCCGACGAGATTGCCGTCCTCGGTGACAGGCAGGTGGCGGAGCTTCCGCTCGGCCATCATCTGCGACGCCTCGAGGATGTCGTCGCCTGCGGCGATCGTCAGCGGCCGCGGCGTCATCGCGCGGCGCACCGGGATCGTCTCGAAGTCGGTGCCCTCCCCGGCGAGCCGCAGCACGTCGCGCTCGGTGAACATTCCGACCGGAGCGTTCTCGTCGATCACGATCACCGAGCCGATGCCGCTCGACAGCATGCGGCGGATCGCGTCGGCCGCCGACTCGTCCGGCCTCGCGGTCACCAACTTCGTTCGCATCACCCCGCCGATGTGCATGCGGTCTGACCTTACAAGCTCTTGCTACCGTTAACCAAGTTAACTATATGCCCGAAACCAAGACCGACACCGTCCAGATCGCCGACCGCCTGCGCCCCGTGCTGCTCCAGGTGGGCCGCGAGCTGCGCCGCGAAGCCCGCGAGGTGGGCGTCTCGCCCCACCAGGTGTCGCTCCTCGTCGCGATCAAGTACCAGCCGGGGATCGGCGTCCGCGAGCTCGCCGTGCGCGAGAAGATCAGCGCGCCGGCGATGTCCAACCACGTCGACCGGCTCGAGCGTGACGGCCTCGTGCATCGCCGACCGAGCGATACCGACAAGCGCCGAGTCGGGTTGACGCTGACCACCGAGGGCTCGCGCGTCCTGCGCCGGGTCCGCTCCCGCCGCACCGCGTGGCTCGCGACCCGGCTGCGCGGCCTGACCGAACAACAGCTCGCCGCGATCGACGCGGCGATCGAACCACTGTCGGAGATTCTGTGAAGAAGACGTTCTCGAGCCTCCGCTACCGCAACTACCGCCTCTTCTTCGGGGGGCAGATCGTCTCGCAAACAGGCTCGTGGATGCAGCGCATCGCCATGGGCTGGTTCGTCCTGCAGATCACGCATTCGGCGTTCGACGTCGGCGTCATGGCGTTCGCGTCGTTCCTGCCGTTCACGGTCTTCGGCCTCTTCGCCGGCGTGCTGACCGATCGCATGGACGCGCGCAAGCTCGTGCTCGGCACGCAGGCGGCGCAGCTCGCCTCCTCGGCCGTGCTCGCCTGGATCGCGCTCTCCGGCATCGCGCAGCCGTGGATGCTGTACGCGATCGGCTTCGCGAACGGGTTCATCCTCGTGCTCGACGTGCCCTCACGCCAGCAGCTGACGTACCGCATGGTCGGCCGCGAGGTGCTGCCGAACGCGATCGCGCTCAACACGAGCCTCTTCAACAGCTCTCGCATCTTCGGCCCGTCCCTCGCAGGCCCGGTCTACGCGCTGACCGGAGCCGGCTACTGCTTCTTGATCAACGCGGTCAGCTTCTTCGCCGTGCTGCTCGGGCTGCTGGCGATGCGCACGAGCGAGTTCTTCCCGATCGAGCGGTTCGAGCGGCCGGAGATCCTGAAGGGCACGCGAGAGGGTCTCGTCTACGTCATGCGGAACCGGACGATGCTGACGCTGCTGCTTCTCACCTTCCTGCTCAGCACGTTCGCGTTCAACTTCAACGTGACGCTGCCGGTGCTCGCGAACAAGACGCTGCACCAGCCGGTGTGGGTGTACGGCGTGCTCTCCTCGGTGTTCGGCGCCGGTGCGCTCGTCGGCGCGCTCTTCACGGCCTCTCGCGGGCGTGCGTCGCTGCGCGTGATGCTGATCGGCGCCGCGCTCTTCACGGGCGCGGAGCTGCTGATCTCTCCGGTCCACAATCCGGTGCTCGCGGGGGCGCTCCTCTTCGTCGTCGGGGTCGGGTTCACCTCGTGGTCGGCGAACTCGAACACGGCGATGCAGCTCGCCGCGCCCGATCATCTGCGCGGCCGGATCATCGGCCTCTACTTCTACGCGTTCAATGGCTCGGCTTCGGTCGCGGGCCTACTCGTCGGGTGGCTGTGCGCAAAGGGCGGCACGGAGCTCGCCTTCTTCGTGGCCGGCGTCGTCGGCCTGGCCGCCACGGTGCTTGCGGCCGTGCAGTTCGGCGGCCGTGCGTCGGTGTCGCCGCTGCGGCGGCTCCTGCTCACTTCCCAACGCTGATCGTCACCTGCGTGTAGGCGGGTGCGGTCCCGGTCGGCGACTCGCGCAGCACGACGCCGGGCTTGCCCTGCTGATACGCCGTCTTGACGGTCAGCTTCGCCTGCAGCAGCGCGGCGCGCGCCTCGGCCGCGGTCTTGCCGGTCACGTCGGGGATCTGCGTCGCCGGCGGGCTCGGCGGCGTCGCGACGCTCAACGTCACGGTGCCGCCGGCGGGCGCCTGCGACCCTGCCGACGGGCTCTCCTGGACGATCGAGCCCGGCGTGCCGCCGCCCTGGACGGGATCGGTCTCGGCGACGAACCCGGCCGCCTCGACCTGTCCGGCCCCTGACGCCATGTCCTGACCCGTCACGGCGGGCACGGCCGCCGTCGGCGCCGCCGCCGTCGTCGTGGCACGCCGGGTGGTCGTCGCGGTCGTCGCGGTCGTGGTGGTCGCCGGCAGCGCCGCTCGGCGGCCGTTCGAGACCTGCAGCGTGACGGTCGAGCCCTTCGGCAGCTGCGAGCCCCCGCCCGGCGCCTGCGCCGAGACGACGCCGCGCGGCGCCTTCGCCGGGCCGACGATCGCCTTGACGCTGTAGCCCTCGCCGGTCAGCCGCGCGATCGCAGCCTGCTGGCGGAGACCGACGACCGACGGCACGACGTGGCTCTTGTGCTGATGGCCACGGAAGACGAAGAGCCAGACGAGCAGCCCGGCCACGACAAGGATCCCGAAGAGCGCGAGCCACGGCCAAACGTCGTCCAACAGCGCCCGCGGGGGCGGCCCGGCCGGCGGCGGCGGGCCTGCCGGGCCGACCGGCTCGAACGCCTGGGTGTCCTGCTCCACCCCGCTTCTCTCCCCGCGCAAGATTCTCTGACACTCGGCATCTCCATCTCTGAGGGTCGGGCGGTGGGCCGCAGCCCGTCCGGCCCTCATTGAGAGGCCGAGCCAGGATGAGGGCTGAGCCCCGCGGCCGCGTTAGGCGGTGCATCGCCGCGTCCTCGGTCGCGCCGATAGCGCGCTATCGGTGCTCCCTGCGTCCTTGCGCTGCAGTCGCCTACCGCGGCCGCACGACGAGCATCATCCCGGCTCGGCCTCTATGGTTCGACCCGGTGTTGGGGAGGGTCGTGGAACCGGCGTTCGCCGCCGACGGCGTCGTGCGTCTCGGAACCGATCTCTGCAACTGGTTCCTGGTCGACGGCGACGACGGCGTGGTCGCCGTCGACGCGGGCTTTCCCGACTACCGGCCGCAGCTCGAGCCGGGGCTCCGTCTCCTCGGCCGCACGGCCGCAGACCTGACGGCGGTCGTCGTCACGCACGGCCACGCGGACCACCTCGGCGTCGCCGAGCAGCTGCGGCAGGAGCTCGGGCTGTCGGTCTGCGTGCATGAGGACGACGCGCAGCTCGCTCGCTCGGCCGCGGGCCGCGGCAAGACGGAAAGCTCGACGCTGCCCTACCTGCGACACCCGCACGCAATCCGGTTCCTCGTGCACTTCAGGACGTCGGGGAAGCCGCGGCCGATCGCCGACGTTCGCCCGTACGCCGACGGCGACGAGCTGCCGGGCGGGCTGCGCGCGATCCACACCGGCGGGCACACCGCCGGCCACTCGGTGATCCATCACGAGTCTCGAGGCCTGCTCTTTGCCGGCGACCTGCTCTGCACGCTGAACCCGTTGACCGGCGCGCGCGGGCCGCAGCTCCTGCCGCGCCCGCTCAACCTCTCGAGCGCCACCATGCTCGACTCCCTGACCAAGCTCGAGGGCCTCGATGTCGGCGCGATCCTCGTCGGCCACGGCGAGACGTGGACGCAGGGAGCGGCGGCGGCCGTGAGCAGGGCTAGGAATGTCGGCCCGACGTAGGACAATGCGCCCATGGGCTTCGTCGACTACGAGGGCTACCGCATGCACTACGTCGACGAGGGCGACGGCGAGCCGATCCTCCTGCTGCACGGCGAGCCGACGTGGTCGTATCTGTGGCGCAACGTCATCCCGCAGCTGCCCGGACGCAAGGTCGCTCCCGACCTGATCGGCTTCGGCCGCTCGGACAAGCCGGAGGAGATCGGCTGGTACTCCTACGACCGCCATGTCGCCAGCGTCGCCGCGCTCGTCGAAGCGCTCGACCTGTGCGACCTGACGCTCGTCGTACACGACTGGGGCGGGCCGATCGGCCTGCGCTTCGCCGTCGAGAATCCCGATCGCGTCGCACGGCTCGTCGTGCTCAACACCGGCATCGGCGGCGGCCGCGCGCCGAGCGAGTTGTGGCTGCGCTTCCGCGAGGCGGTGCGCTCCGCGGGCGGCGCGCTCGACATCGGCCGACTCGTCGCTGCGGGAACGTCGCAGGGCTTGCCCGACGAGGTGCGCGCCGCGTACGACGACTGCTTTCCGACGCCCGAGTCGAAGGCGGGCGCGCGCGCGTTCCCGGAGCTCGTGCCCGCCGAGCCGGAACATCTGAACACGGAGCCGATGAACCGCGTCCGCGACGCGCTGCGCGACTGGCGGAAGCCGGCGCTCGTCGTCTGGGGCGCCGACGATCACGTGCTGCCGCTGAGCGTCGCGCAGATGTTCGTCGAGCTGCTGCCGAACGCGGAAGGCCCGGTCGAGATCGCGGGCGCGTCGCATTTCCTCCAGGAGGACCGTCCCGACGAGGTCGCGGGAGCGATTCGTGAGTTCCTGGCGCGATAAGCCGACCGAGCTCCTGCTCGCGGCCGGCGGCACGCTCGTCGTCGTCTACTTCTTCGTGCCGCGCGGAAACGCGCAGTCGGTCATCTACGACGTGATCGGCGTCACGTCGGCCCTCCTGATCGCTGCCGGCGTGCGACGCAACGCACCGTCGCTGCGCGGACCGTGGCTGCTGTTCGCGCTCGGCAATCTCTTCTTCGCGGTCGCGGACATCATCTTCAACATCATCGTCAACCCGCCGGTGCCGTCCGTTGCGGACGCCTTCTATCTCGCCGGCTATCCGCTGCTCGTGCTCGGCCTGCTGTTGCTCCTGTTCGCAGTGGGCGGCCATCGCAGGGTCGCGGCGCTCGGCGACGCCGCGATCGTCACGGCCGGATTCGTCCTCCTGCAGTGGGTGTTCGTGCTCGATGGGATCGTCGACAGGCCGGGCCTCGGAGCCGCGGAGCGCGCCGTCGCCGCGGCATACCCGCTGATGGACATCGTGTTGCTCGCGGGTCTCGCGGGCTTCTTCGTCACCGCCGCGTGGCGAACGCCGTCCTTCCTGCTGCTCGTGACGAGCATCGTCTTCTTGCTCGTCGCGGACGAGGCGTACGGCGTCGGGCCGTCGTCCTATCGCAGCGGCGACCTGATCGACGGCGGTTGGCTGCTCTCGTACCTCCTCTGGGCAGCGGCGGCGCTGCACCCCACGATGCGCGAGCTCTCGAGCCCGACGCCGCGCCCGCAGCGGCGGCTGAGCGTCGGCAGCGGCCGAATCGCGATGCTGATGGGCACGTTGCTCGCGCCGGCGGCCGTGCTCCTGATCCAGGATCTGCGCGGGATCGGGGCGCCGGTTGCCGCGGTCGTCTCGGGGTCCGCAGTGATCTCGGTGATGGTCGTGCTGCGGCTCGTCGGCATCCTGCGCGCGCTCGAGCGCATCCGTGCGCAGGAACGGCTCGCCCGCGCAGACTCGGAGCAGGCGCAACGTCTGCTCGAGGCGCAGAACGTGCGGCTCGTCGAAGCCGACCGGATGAAGGACGAGTTCGTCGCGTTGATCTCCCACGACCTGCGGACGCCGCTGACGTCGATCATGGGCTACGTCGAGCTCTCGCTCGACGAAGAGCTCGGCGACGACGCGCGATCGTTCCTCGAGGTGGTGTCGCGCAGCTCGAACCGCCTGCTGCGTCTCGTCGACGACCTGCTGTTCGTCGCACGCCTGCAATCGGGGCGGCTCGACCTGACGCCGTCCCGACTCGACCTGAACGAGGTTGCGCGGCAGGCGGCGGAGGAGGCGCGCGGGCGTGCGGACGCAAAGGACCTCGAGCTCGTGGTGGAAGCGAACGGTCCCGTGCCGGTCGACGCGGATCGCGGCCGCGTCTTCCAATTGCTCGACAACTTGATCTCCAACGCCGTCAAGTTCACGCCCGACGGCGGCACGATCGAGATCAAGGTGCGCGCCAACGGCGGCGCGTGCCTCGAGGTGTGCGACACGGGGATCGGCTTCACGGCTGCCGAGGCCGCGCGCGTGTTCGAGCGTTTCTACCGCACCGATCGCGCCGTGGAGCGGCAGGTGCCGGGAACGGGTCTCGGACTGTTCATCGCGGCCGCGATCGCGGACGCGCACGGCGGCCGGATCTCGGCGCATCCACGCGAGGGCGGCGGCGCCGTGTTCAAGGTCGAGCTGCCGTTGGCGACATGAGCGACGTCGTGCTCGTCGCGGACGACGACGACGACATCCTGCTGCTCGTGACGACGCGGCTGACGCGCGACGGCTTCGAGGTCGTGTCCGCGCGCAACGGCGTCGAGGCTCTCGCACTCGCGCGGGAGCACAAGCCGCGCGTCGCGGTGCTCGACGTCGGCATGCCGGGCCTCGACGGAATCGAAGTGCTGACCGCGATCCGCTCCGCCGACGGTTTGAGGCGCACGCGCGTCCTGCTGCTGACCGCGAAGGCGCAGGAGTCGGACGTGCGCCGCGGGTACGACTCCGGCGCCGATGCGTACGTGAAGAAGCCGTTCTCGCCGGCGGAGCTCGCCGGTCGCGTGCGCGAGCTCTACGAGGCGGGCGGCTGATACTTGTAGCCGAAGCCGCGCACGGTTTCGATCGGTGCGTCGTCTCCGAGCTTGCGCCGCAGGTAGCCGACGTAGAGCTTCACCTGGTCGCCGCCGATGCCGAACGCGTCGCCCCAGACGAGCTCGAGCAGCTGGTCGCGGCTCAGCACCTGGCGCGGGTTTCGGACGAAGGTCGAGAGGAGCCGATACTCGAGCGGCGTCAGCTGCACCTCCGTCCCCCTGACCTCGACGCGGGCCTGCGCCCAGTCGATCGTCAGGTACGAGTCGGCGTACGAGCCGCTCTCCTCCGCGGTCGCGCCGCGCTGCGCACGGCGGATCAGCGCCTGCACGCGCGCGACGAGCTCCTGCTTGCCGAACGGCTTGACGACGTAGTCGTCGGCGCCGGCCTGGAGGCCGCGGACGCGCTCGAGCTCGTCGCCGCGGGCGGTGAGCATCAGCACGGGCACCTCCGACATGTCCCGCAGGCGCTCGAGCACGTTCCAGCCGTCCATCTCCGGCATCGACACGTCCAGAATGACGAGATCGGGGCGCCAGCTGTGGAACTCGCGCAGGCCCTGCCGCCCGTTCTCGGCCTCCTTGACCTCCGCCCCCATCCGCTCGAGGAGCGTGCGGACGAGGCCGCGAATGTCGTCGTCGTCGTCGACGACGAGGATCCGGGACGCACTCATACCTCTTTCATACCACCGGCATCCGTCGTTCCCCTCCCCGAGGACGAGATTCATCCCGTGGCGACCGTGCTGATAGTTGACCCCGACCCGTCGACGCGGTCGCTGCTCGAGCTCCTACTCCTGCGGCTCGGTCACAGACCGATCGGCCCGCGCGAGTGGGTCGAGGGAGCGGAGCCCGATGTTCTTCTGCTCGAACCGGCGTCGAGGCCAGGCTTGCGCCTGGCGCGCGGCGTTCGCCGCCGGTTCAGCACGTTGCCGATCCTCTGCGTGAGCATCGACGGGCCGAGCCGGGAGACTCGAGAGCTCGACCCTGTTGCGCACGTGATGAAGCCGTTCCGCCGACACCAGCTCGAGGCGGCCCTCGATCTGGCCCTCCCCACGGCGGAATCGGTTCGGCAAACCGCCTAGGCGGGCGCGCCTCCCCGACGCGCCCGCCTAGGGCATGCAGCGCAGCGGTGCCTATGCGGCGGTACCGCTGCGCTGCGTGTTCTTCGTGTTCTTCATCGTCGCCTTGAGCACCTCGCCGAGCGTGTGCTGCTCCTGCTCGAGGTTCTCCTGGAAGAGGGGGACGATGTCCTCGTGGCCGAGTGCGTTCGCGTGGAGGATGAGGTTCTCGTAGACCGCGATCTCGTGGTGCTCGGTCTCCGCGCAGCCGGCGAGGATGACGTCGTCGTGGAGCGACTCGGCGGCCATCTTCAGGTTGGCCTCGCCTTCCTTCTCGATCCCTTCGATCGCCGGGCACGGGCTCGTCTGCGGCTCCATCCCGAGTGACTGGAACACCTGGTGGAGGTTGCGGATCTGCGCCTGGGTCTCCTCGCGGTGGTGCCGCAGTTGCCTCTTGAGCTCGGAGCCGTTCGCCTTGTCGACGAGCTTGCCGAGCATCTCCTCGACCGTGTTCTCCATTTGGAGTGTCGCGCGGAGGTTGTGGACGAAGAGCTCTTTCGGGTTCTCGAGCTTCGTTTTGCCGCCCGCCATCTCCGTGGCCTTGTCTTTCACGTCGTCGAGCATGCATGACCCCCCTGGTCGTCGTTAGCGTTTCGCTTCTTGGAGGGTCGGTACCCGGGGAGGCGGAAAGCAATGCTGAAGATCACCGAACAGGCGCAGGAAGCGATTTCTTCGATGGTGGCCGACGGCGGAGTCG
>Ga0207695_10010736_pt1 | contig 11176 bp, 9 predicted proteins | sample KBSC54metaG_FD_184354 | JGI IMG/M metagenome (GOLD analysis project Ga0207695, IMG submission 184354) | Corn rhizosphere microbial communities from Kellogg Biological Station, Michigan, USA - KBS C5-4 metaG (SPAdes) (version 2) | ecosystem: Host-associated > Plants > Roots > Rhizosphere > Soil... | reverse complement strand
GCGACGCAGCCGATGATCGAGTTTGGCGCAGTTCAACACGACCTTTTCCGAATGCACCGCTTCGACGGCGTCGATCGGGACCGTGAAATCACCGGCGTTCTCTACATAGATAACGAGTTCCGGCCGCCCACCAGGGGCAACCTGCCGCACGGCGCCGAACTCCTCGCCACCATCGGAAGTGAAGGCCTGGAAACCGACTTTAATTTTTTCCTGCATGACGGGTTTCTCAACTGTGCCACCGATAATGAACTCGCAGTACCCCACGAGCATCCGCCTAATTCCTCAACGAGTCGAACGGCCGATTAGCCAACGAGTCTGAAGTTTAAGCTCGTGACTACGCCGCCGATGATTTCGACATTGCACGCCTTTGCGAACGATCGCCGCAGGAACGCGGCCGATGCTTATGTTCACCAGACGTTCGCCGGTTGAGGGCGTCAATTTGACCGGACTCGTTCACATGCGCATTATCATGTAATCGAATGGAGAGGAGTGCTAGGGGAGATTCTGTGGCATGGCCTATAACATTCGCCCGCTTTCCTTCGGCGAGATTCTCGACTCGGCGTTTATAGTCTTTCGCGACCACTTCGTCCTCCTCGCAGGAATCGCGCTGGTGGTCGGCGTTCCGATCGAACTGATAGCGACAGCCGGCGCCAAGTCTCATTCCGGCGGCTTGCTCATCCTTGGATCTCTGCTCGCGCTCATCTTTGAACCCGTCATGATTGTCGCGTTCACCATCGCCGTCGCCGCCATCTACCTCGACCGCCCGATGACGATTGGCGACGCTTATCGATCGGTCGGCAAAGTCTTCGCGCCTTTCTTCGGGACCCTGCTACTCGCGGATCTTCTGCTCATGCTGGCCTTTCTGGCGCTGGTCGTTCCGGGGATTTATTTCGGCATCTGCTGGAGTCTGGTTTTTCCTGTCATGATCGTAGAGCATCGCTTCGGCATGACGGCGCTGCGCCGCAGCCGCCAATTGGTGAGTGGGGGCTGGTGGCGAACTCTGGGCGTTTTCGTGGTGGCCGCCCTGATTGCTCGAATACCGGCGCTGGTCCTCAGCACGATCTGGTCCTTTATCCCGATCCTCGGAACTGTCCTCACCGCCGCCACGTCATCGATTGCGGAGACCTACAGCCTGGTCGTGATGGTGATCTACTATTTCGATCGGCGCTCCAGAATTGAGGATTTCGATTTGCGGCTGCTCGCCGAGCAGATTCGCGCCGAGGGGGCCGGCGGCATCCCCACCGTACAACCCTCCGCGGCCAACTGATGTGGCGCGTCCCGGCCGGAAGAATGCGAATCATGAATGGACACCTGGTTTACCGAGCGCCACACCTCCGGCATCGCACCGCAATCTGCAAGGCGCGACACTCCCGCTGCGACTGACTATTTACTCACCTTGCGCGGATCGTCGTTCGGATTGACGTAGCTTACCGTCCACGGCCCGATACTGGTCAGTTGAAGTATGGTCTCCCCCTTCATCCAGCCGAAGTGCACCATCTGCGGCGGCATCGAACTGTAGCTCCCCACTCCCAACGGAATCGCAGCGCCGCCCTTGGCGCCATCACCCATGCCCAGGTAGAGCGTCCCCGCAAGTACCGTCACGCGTTCCGGCTGCGAGTGCGAATGCGCGGGGATGCGGTAGCCGTCCGGCATTTTCAGCCGCATGACGAAGAACTCCGGCTTCGACGGGTCGCCTTCCAGCACCGCCATCTGAGCACCCGGCGGCAGCAGCTTCGCCGGTAGCCACTTGATTTCGTCCGGTTTGGTCACGCGCCATTGTCCAGTCGTCGCGACCCCGGGTGGCGCCGCCGTCACCCGGCTGATCGCATGCACCACCCACCGGCCGGCTTATAAAAGACAGTGCGAGCACCACGGCCACTAAGCAGGACCGTCTCATGCGCCTTTTGAAATACATGCTGAGTCGGACCTCGTGAACGAGCGATCGAACTGCCATGCTAGGTGCCCGCGATGCTCGGGTCTAGCCGCCCTTGCCGGGATTGCCGATTCGCGACCCAATCTACGTCGGCCATAGGAAGTCCGGAGGTGACTCGGGATCTGAGGCATCGCCTAAACCGGGACTACCTGCCAAAAATGCCCCCTATCTTTCACCGGCGAATGCGCGTATGCTCTCTTGCGTAACGCTTGGATTGTTCCTTTCACCTGAACCTGGGAATTAGCCCGGGTTTTCCTGTTCGCGAGCTTCCCGGCCAATAAATTACGGAGGGCAACAAATGCCCAGCAAATTGTACGTAGGCAATCTGGCCTACTCGGTTACTAATGCTGATCTGGAACAGCTTTTTTCACAGGCCGGCCAGGTTCAGAGTGCGGCGGTGATCATGGACAAGTTCTCGGGCCAGTCCAAGGGCTTCGGCTTTGTCGAGATGGCGAATGCGGACGAGGCGTCCAAGGCGATCGCGCAGTTCAATGAGAGCGAGCTCAAGGGCAGGAACATCAAGGTGAACGAGGCCAAACCTCGCGAATCCAGTTTCGGCGGCGGCGGCAATCGCAGCGGCGGTGGTGGTGGAGGCGGCGGCGGAGACCGCGGCCGCAACCGCTGGTAACAGCCAATTTGGGGCGGGCTCGGACCCGCCCCTTTTCATTTCGGCCGGGCTAGGTGAACGAACCTCAGCTTTCACCATGCGCGCTAACCAGGCGCAGAGCACTCTCCTTGAACCGGCGCGCCGATCGCGACTGACGCTATCGGCCAACCTCTCAGCCCAGCCCAAGGAGGCCTCTTGGAAAAACGCCGCAGAGAACAAACGCGCAAACAAAAGCAGCAGGACAAGCAGCAACGGCGCATCAAGCGCGAGAGCGAAAAGCGCACCAACCCGGACGGCTCGATCGATAAGGACGCCGACCTCAAGGACATGGTGCCCGGTCCCCAGCCCGGCCAGATTATCGATATCGAATGATCGCCGCGCGGACGGCGTCGTCGCGGACACTTGCGGCCGGGCGTTAGCGTGATCCGCATGTCTCGCCACTTGGCGCGCCGTGCGATTGATTCCTGCCTCCATTCCCAACCGATTCCTTCACCGCGGTATGCCATTCGGATCCCTCCAGCCGCAACGGCTATCGCCGAATTGCGCGCGCATCGGCGCCCCAACTCTGGCGCTCATCCCATTAGCTTGAGAACATAGCGTCCGCGTTGCGGATTCGACGCGGCGTCGTGCTGAGCGGAATCGCGCTACGCCTGGCGGCCGCCCGCGCGCCCGACTTACCCATTTGGAGAGTGACGATGGAATTTGCGCTCAGCGAAGAGCATCAGATGCTCAAAGACCTGGTTCGACGCTTCGTGGACGATCAGTTGATCCCGCTCGAAAAAGCCGTGCTCGCACGCGAAGCCGCCGGCGGCGGCACCATCGTGACGCCGGAAGAACGCGCGATTATCGACAAGAAATCTTTTGAGCTCGGCTTGTGGGGACTCGACGCACCCGCCGACTTCGGCGGCTCCGACCTGCCGACGGTCGCGATGATCGGCGTCAACGAGGAGATCGGCAAAACCGTCACGCCCTACACTCTGCCCCCCGATTCGCCCAACCTCCGGATGCTCATGGCCACCGTCAACGACGAACAGCGCGCGCTCTACCTCGAACCCTACGCCCGCGGCGAAACGGTCTCGGCGATCGGCATCTCCGAGCCGGGCGCCGGCGGCGATCCCGCCGGCATGAAAACCCACGCCGAGCGCGAAGGCGACCAATGGGTGATCAACGGCCGTAAAATTTGGGTCAGCCGCGTTGCCGAGGCCGACTTCACGATCCTGATGGCCGTCACCGACAAGGCCAAGGGCGTGCGCGGCGGCATCTCCGCCTTTCTGATCGACAAAGGCACGCCCGGCTTCAACGTCGTGCGCCAGATTCCGATGATCGGCGGCCTCTACACCTATGAGATCGCGCTCGAGGATTGCCGCGTCCCGGCCTCCAAACTCCTCGGCCAGGAGGGCCACGGCTTCGCCCCGATGCAATTGCGGCTCTCGACGCGCCGCGTCCAGATCGCGTCGTGGTGCGTCGGCCTGTCGCAACGCGCCCTCGACATGATCTGTGAGTACGCGCCCCAACGCACCACCTTCGGCGCGCCGCTCTCCGAGCGGCAGGCCATTCAATGGTGGGTGGCCGACGCCGCCACCCGCATTCACGCCTGCCGCCTGATGACCTACGACGCCGCGTGGAAGATCGATCAGGGCCGCGAGGCGCGCACCGAAGCCTCGATGATCAAGGTCTTCGGCACCGAGATGGCCACCGATATCATCGACCAGGCGATGCAGACCTACGGCGCGATGGGCATGACCAAGGAACTGCCACTCCAGTTGATGGCTTCGACGGTGCGCGCGATGCGTATCTACGAAGGCCCCTCCGAAGTCCATCGCTGGGTGATCGCACGCCAATTGCTGGGCCTCCGCCGCTAAACGACGCCCGCTCGCTCATGCGACGCGGTCTCCGCTCGGGCCCCGCGCCGTCGGCGCGGTGCCCGCTCCGCCCGCGTCGCCCCGCTCCGCCCGTGGCGGCTCATTTCATTCGCCCCCGCCGCTCCGCCCGCTTCGCCCGTGGCGGCTCATTTCATTCGCCCCCCCGCTCCGCCCCACGCCCCCCGCCCAATGAGGGGGGCGCGCCGCTTCGCGCCCCCCCAGTTGGATGTCGTCTCCGAGTCGATGGCCGTCCAAGTCCAAAAGAAAGCCCCACTGGCGAAAGTCACCAGCGGGGCCTATACAGATCGGACGTTATCTTTGCTTTTACGGTCTCGCAGGAGACTTAGACAGCTTTCTTTTGGCTTCCCGCGAACGCGAAGCGATTATATCGTGCACCAAGGCCAAGTCGAACGGATCGATTTCTTGCAGTTTCACCTTAGCGCCAAGCAAATCCTCGCCATATTGTCTTGCCAACACTCCGAAAGATTCATCAAAGAAAGAGACAGACGTGATTTGCATACCGGAGAAATCAACGACTACAGGCTCAGATCCTTGAGATATCGCTTTTTCCAATAAATGCCGCATCCTTTCGCCATGTTCTCGCGATACAACAGCGCCGCCTAATTGACTCCTTACTTTAATTGTTATCATCGCTTTCTTCCTCGTCTCCCAAGACATACAAGCCTCGCTTCGTCGGGACGAGCGAGAGGAAGACTGCTGTGCCTGGGAAGAATCCATCGATTTCATCTTTTTTCGGTTTTCGATCGGGCCGAAAACGCACTCGGCCCCTACCTGATATTATAGTCATCGTTCCGCCATTCACGCGAACGAACCGGCGAATCACAGTTAGGCCGCGACCGCGACCAGCGGCGGCGGCCGACACTCCTTCTTCAGTAGAAAGCTCTATCAGGTTGTGATCTCCTCGAATCCGACGATATTTCTGTACACCGCGCAGGCTCGTCGGTATTCCTTTTCCCAAATCGAGGAGGCACAAAGTAAACCGATCCCTATATTTATGACCCGATGCCCACGCACCAAATCTGGACCCAGAATGCTCTGCGAAATTTTGCACTAGTTCAAGCAGTGCCATCCTCATCGACGATTTCAGACCAGCGGCAAAGGGTTGCATGTTTTCGAGAAAATCAAGGAGCCCATCAATAAAAAGTGGCTCCAGTTCCCGAATATGAACGAGATCAACTCGGTTGCGACTCGGTTGCCTCGCCTGAAACAGATCCCCGAGTCCGATTTCTTCATAAAAACCCGCATCCTGTAAATGCTTATTTACATTAGGCCGACTGGGCGGACTGATAAGGATTTTGTGAATGCCCTGTGCACGACATCGATCTAAACAAGCGGCGAGATAGGTGAGTCCAAACGAATCCAGGAATTCAATTGAGGACAGATCAACGGTTATTTCTTGCGGTAAAGCATCAGTGAATAGTGCGACTGTCTGCCTCAGAAGCGGATTGGCCCATCCGATGGTTGCCAATCTATAGAACGAGTATCGACGCGACTGGTTATCGACAATCAGCGACTCCATGCTCATGATCTAAGAACATTAGCCCAAACCTGGCATTATTGCATGAAAAAATGCTCAAAATCCTGTTAGGATTCTAATTCGCGATGACTGGCGAGCTTCACGAACCCTTGCCGCTAGCGTCGCTGGGCATGCGTTTTCAGCCTATCATGCTCCGAGTATCGCATGGTGCGCGGCAGATTCGTAATTAGTTGCAAATTCAAATGCACCGGTGTCGAGTCGACGGGTCATCCAGCATAGCCATAAGTTATGCTATACTTCACCTTGTAGTAATCCTCGATGCGCCCGGCATCGAATCGGCGTGCAAAACTTTTTTTACGAAATCAACAAACGGGACTGCATCGTATCCAGCTCAGAATTCAAAAAGTGTGCGCTAGCAGCAGCCGCTCGCTACGAGTGTGCGATCGCGTGGCTGAGCAACCCCCTGCTGGCAAAATTGTCCAGCCCTGAAAGTCACCTCAAGAATGGTAGGCCAATCAACGCACGCGTTAACCACCGTAAAGACTTCGCCATTTTCAAAGCCCGAAATATGCGCAATCCTGCATGGCATGATTCCTCGCATCCGCCAGCGTTTAGCGCAATGTTCGAGCGCGTACGCGTGCGAAAGCGTCGCTGGCTAAGGGCTCCGCGAATCCTTGAAAGTGCGGCGCGGCGCGAGCACTTTGAGAAGCAGCGCCAAACGCGCCCGTTCTATTCATCAGGAGGCCGAAATGGAAACGATTCGTTTTGACGACGTCGACCAGCTCAAGTCGAAAATCAGCACCGAATACAGCGGCTGGAGCCAGCAGGTCGAAGTCACCCAGGAGAAGATCAACCAGTTCGCCGACGTCACCGGCGACCATCAGTGGATCCACATCGATATCGAGCGGTCCAGGCGCGAGAGCCCCTTCAAAGGCCCGGTCGCGCATGGCTTTCTGACCCTCAGCCTGATCCCCGCGTTCGACATCGACGCCGGCTACAAGGTCACCGGCTATCGCAACGTGATCAACTACGGCGCCAACAAGCTGCGCTTTATCTCGCCGGTCCCCGCCGGCGCCAAGGTCCATGCGCGGTCGCGGCTGGTCGCAGTCGAGCCCAAGCCGCAGGGCACCCAGGTCACGCAGGAAACCACCGTTCACGTGGTCGGACAGGACAAGCCCGCACTCATCTACGAGGGCATCTTTCTGTACGTCAAGCCGTAACCCATACGCGCAGCCGAAAGCTGATCGCGTTGCGCAGAGAGCACTGAGTGGTTGAATGACACAACCTGTATTCACTGAAACCTCACCGAGGTTTCAGCCTTCATGCTCGATGCTCGCTCATCCCGAGCATCAAGCCATGAAGCGTCGGAGGTCGAGATGGAACCGCTCGAATTATTGAATCAGCAAACGCTGCCGTTCGCGCAGCTCTTGGGTATTCGACTACTCAATGCCGCGCCCGATCGCGTACTCGCCGAGATGACGGTGCGCGACGATCTCTGTACCCGCCCAGCAGTGTTGCACGGCGGTGCGATGATGGCGTTTGCGGATACGCTCGGGGCCTGCGCCACCGTCCTCAATCTGCGCGACGGGGCGGGCACAACCACCATCGAATCGAAAACCAACTTTCTCGCACCGGCCCCCGTCGGCACCATCGTGCGCGGCGAATGCCTCCCTATCCATCGTGGCAAACGCACCATGGTCTGGCAGACGCGCATCACCTCGCAGGAAGGGCGATTGCTCGGTATCGTGACGCAAACCCAGATGGTGCTCTAGCAGGAAATCTTGCGCACCATCGTGTCAATAGGCCTCTTCGCTGGGGTTGTGCGGACCGTGATTGATCAAGCGGGAAGCCTCGGTGGCGCTGGCGCTGGGAAACGGGTAGCCGTGCGCGAGCTCGGCCTTCAGCTCGGAGTCGTAATGGTAGATGTCGTCGAAGAACCGGACCTCGCCGCCCGGCTCGACGACCGCAGTGGAGTAAAGAATCAGGACCGGAATCGGCTTGGGCAGGTTGACCTGGATAGTCTGATCGCCGTTCATGGCGGCTGCGATTTTATCTTGCGTCCAGTTGGGATCGTCACGCAGCACCCAGACCGCAAGCGCGAGCGGATCTTGCACCCGGATACATCCGTGGCTGAAGTCGCGCCGCGCGTGCGCGAACAGTTCCGGCACCGGCGTGCTGTGCAGATAAACATTGTAGGAGTTGGGGAAGATGAATTTCACCAGCCCGAGCGAATTTTTCGGGCCGGGCTTCTGCCGGATGCTCAGGCCGCCCTCGCGCAGTTCCTGCAGGATGTCGTCGGAGACCCTGCCGTCGGTCACCACCTCGTTGCCGTCAACCACTTCAAACCCGTGGCTGGCCAGGTAGTCGCGATCCTGGCGCAGCTTCGGTACCAGTTCGGCCTGCTCGATCGAGAACGGCACGTTCCAGTAAGGCCGGAAAATTACGTACTGCATGTTGCCGGTGAAGACCGGCGTCTGTTTGCGATAGGCCTTGCCCACCACCACCCGCATGTTGAGGAACGGCGCCGGCTGGCGGCGCATCGTGCGCAGCGTGAACTCCGGCAGGTTGACGAGGATCGGCGGCTGCGTAAAGGTCCGCGGAATCCAGCGGTAGCGCTCGAGCGTATATTGCAGTTGGCGCACCCGCTGCTTAAGTGGCGTATTGAGATCGGCGATAGTGCTCTTGCCGAGGACGCCGTCGGGATCCAGCCCGTGGCGGGTCTGGAAACGCTTGACCGCGTCGATCAGCGCACCCGCATAGGCGGTCTGGCCCGCCACAATCACTGCCTCGGGGTCGTTGAGATCACCGAGCAGACCCAGGCGCGCGGCGAGCTGCGGCACGCCGGGGTAGTCGTCCCCCGGATGGACGCTCGCCTGAATCGCCGGCAGCGGTGGACCGTCGCCCTGCGCCGCCAGTTTTACATACGCGGCGAGCGCCGTCTCGGCGCGCAGGTAGCCCGCATAATGCGGTTCGACGGTCGCGAGCGTCAGGTTGACGTCGCCGGCCTGCATCACCTGCTCGCGCAGGAAGCCGGCGAGGTCATACGTCTGCGTACCGATCGTCACGCCGAACTTTACATGATGCGGATTCACGCGCCCGATACTCAGCGCGCAGATGTAGCGCATCGCCGACACCGTCATCGCGAGGTCGAAACGATCGATGTCGTCGGCGGTCGGCGATGCGGTCGCGGGTGCGAGTCTGGCCAGCCGCCCGTCCCATCGCGATGCGTCGTAGTCTTCGGGGTCGAGGCCCTTTACCCGAGCCTGTTTGAAAGCGTCGATGATCTCGAGGGCCTGCGGAGTGGGCTTGCCGCCAATCGTCCATGCGGGGGCGTAGCCGCCCGCCGTGTAGAAGGCGGTGACGTCGCCGTGGAAGTCGTTGAAGTTGGGCCATCGCAGGTCGGCGAGAGCGCCCGTATTGGCGAGCGTCTGGAGTTCCTGCGCCTGCGGGCTCAGCGGCGGCGTCGGCGCGGCGGTCGCCGAGGTTGCCGCGGGACTCGCTGCCGGTGTTGCGACCGCGGTATCGACGGCGCGCGCCGGACGCGTCGCGATCGCGAGCGTCATCGCGATTGCGGCCGCCGCAGCGATTGTCTTTCTCCGCCTGGTCAGCAGGACGAACAAAAGAGATTTCACGCTGAGCGAAGGGTGTTCAGGATGACGGGTCATGCAGATCAATGATGCAAATATAATAGCACGCCGCTCTGGCGAGCGGAGCGCCGCGCGCGAATCTGACTTAACCTGCCCATGCGCGCACGAGATCCTGCACTTCGTTCAGGCTGACGTAAAGCGGGTCAGGATGACGAAAAGAGATGCGCGGAGCGGGGCGGGTTGCATTGGGTGGCGCAACCGTCGGAAAATTCGATGATTTTGTCAATCAGTCTTTGAGGGAAAGTTATTCGGGGAGCGTGATTTGTTCCGATGATGCCGACGAGCCTGCTGATAGCCAACCGCGGAGAGATCGCGAATCGAATCATTCGGGCGGCCGCCGAACTCGGCATTCGCACCGTCGCGATCTATTCCGAGGACGACGCCAAAGCGCTGCATACGCGCAAGGCCGACGAGGCGCGGGCGCTGCGCGGAGCGGGTGCCGCGGCGTATCTCGATCTCGAGCAGATCATCGAGGTGGCCAAGGCGGCGGGCTGCGACGCGATCCATCCGGGATACGGCTTTTTGAGCGAAAACGCGAAGTTCGCCCATCGCTGTGCCGAGCAGGGTCTGCGCTTCGTCGGGCCGCGGCCGGAAATCCTGAAACTGTTCGGCGACAAGGTGCAGGCGCGCCTGCTGGCCGAACGCGCGGGCGTGCCCGTGTTGCCCGGAACGGCGGGGCCGGCCAGTCTCGCCGAGGCCAGGGAATTCCTCGCGGCGCTCGGTGTCGGCGGCGCGATCATGATCAAGGCCGTCGCCGGCGGCGGCGGCCGCGGGATGCGCGCCGTGTCGCGCGTCGAAGAAGTGGAGGAGGCCTTCGCGCGCTGCCAGTCGGAGGCCCGCAGCGCCTTCGGTATCGGCGACGTCTTCGTCGAGCAGTTGATCGTGCGGGCGCGCCATATCGAAGTGCAGATCGTCGGCGACAGCGCGGGCGGCGTGAGCCATCTGTGGGAACGCGAATGCACCATCCAGCGGCGCAATCAGAAGCTGATCGAGATCGCGCCGAGTCCGGGACTGCCGCCCGTTCTGCGCGATCGGTTGACGGCGGCCGCGGTGCGGCTGGCCGCGGAGGTGCATTACGATAACCTCGGCACCTTCGAGTTCCTGGTCGATGCGGCGCACGGACGCGGCGAGGCGCATTTCGCGTTTATCGAGGCGAATCCGCGCCTCCAGGTGGAGCATACGGTGACCGAGGAAGTCACCGGTATCGATCTGGTGAAGCTGCAACTGAAGCTCGCGGCGGGCTATTCGCTGGCCGAGCTGGGTCTGCGGCAGGCCGACGTGCCGCATCCGCGCGGCTACGCGATACAGGTGCGCGTCAACATGGAATCGATGGGGGCGGACGGCGTTGCGAAGCCGGCGGGCGGCACGCTGACGGCGTTCGAGGCGCCGTCGGGGCCGGGCCTGCGGACCGATACCTTCGGCTACGCCGGCTACACCACCAGTCCGCGCTTCGATTCGCTGCTCGCGAAGCTGATCGCACATTCGCCATCGACGGATTTTGCTGAAGTGGTGAGCAAGGCCTACCGCGGACTGTGCGAATTCCGGATCGAAGGGGTGGCGACGAATATCGGATTTTTGCAGGGGCTCCTGCGCCATCCGGACGTAATCGCCAACGAGATTTACACGCGG